>Ga0116211_1000850_pt1 | contig 15313 bp, 17 predicted proteins | sample SaghotsprinmetaG_FD_94484 | JGI IMG/M metagenome (GOLD analysis project Ga0116211, IMG submission 94484) | Hot spring microbial communities from South Africa to study Microbial Dark Matter (Phase II) - Sagole hot spring metaG | ecosystem: Environmental > Aquatic > Thermal springs > Hot (42-90C) ... | reverse complement strand
CCACGGCTTGGGAAGAGGAGACAGGCACCCCCACGAGGGCGAAGGCCTGGAGGGCGGCGGCCTGGGCCGCCAGGGCCAAAAGTGCTGGCCAAGTCCCCAACGCCACCAGCTTCTCCCCCACCGTGACCATCACCGGCCGGGAATAGGTCAGCACACCCAGGGCAATGCTTCCCCCGCCGAGGAGGGCTGCAGCAGAAAACGAGATGAGACCGGTTCCGGCGTAAACCCCGGTGACGTTGGCCACGTTGTTTGCCCCCAAGGCGTACGCCCCCCAAACGCCGATGGCAACAAGGCCCCAGCGGGTGAGCCGGTCGTACCACACCAGGCCCCCCAACCTTCGTTCCACCAAGGGGCTCAGCAGCCGGTGCAGCACGAAGGCCAGCACGAGACTCCCCACAGGAGAGGACACCCAGGAGACAGCAATCCGCCCCAGCACGCTCCAGTCCAAGCTCCGCCCGGCCACAAGGCTCACCCCCACGATGCCGCCCACGATGGCCTGGGTGGTGGAGACGGGAAGCCCGCGCCAGGTCATCAAGGTCACGGTGAGGCCCGCGGCCAGGACAGCGAAAAACGCGGAGCTTAGGCTGTGGTGGGCCAGGGCGGAGTAGGTGGTCATCCCTGGACTTCCCGCGAGGTAGGCCCCCACCAGGGCCGCGGCCGCGGTCAACAGGGCCGCAGTGGCGTAGCGCACAGCCCGAACGCTCACCGCCAGGCCAAAGACGTTGGCGGCGTCGTTGGCGCCCAACGCCCAACCCATCAGCACAGCAGGGAACAAGGTCCACATGGTGGGCGGCCCGGGGGCCGGATATGGTGGGGTTTATACTTCTATAGAGAAGGGGCGTCAACACAAAATGCGCCCGGCAGGACTCGAACCTGCGGCCTGCGGTTTAGGAAACCGCCGCTCTGTCCAAACTGAGCTACGGGCGCTTCCCCGCGATGGTACCGAACCGTTGAGGGAGAGGCCAACGTCCCGGGATGGACCGGGGGCCGTTGGCCTCCTTCGGGGTTTACTCCAAGGGCACTTCGAACCCGCCCTCCGGACCTGGGGCCTTGCGAAGGGGCACCTCCACACGGAGGATGCCGTCCCGGAACCGGGCGCGGATGCCTTTCTTGTCCTCCACCTCCCCAGGGAGGGGGATCATTCGGCGGAACGCCCCGTACCGCCGCCCCAGACGGAGGTAGTTCTCCTCCCGGACTTCGAAAGTGCGCTTGATCTCGCCTTTGATGACCAGTCGGTCATCCTCCACGTACACGTGGACGTCCTCCTTCTGGGCCCCGGGGAGCTCGGTCTCCACAATCAGGGTCTTGTCCTTGAAGTAGATGTCGGTGTGGCCCAAACCTCCCCAATCCCACATCCAGTCGAAGGAGTCGAACGCCCGGTCGAACTCCTCCAGGTCCTTGCCCCAGGTGAGCAGGAAGGAGAACGGGTTTTTCCACAGCGTGGGCAGTCGGGTCATGGTTCACCTCCTCGGCCGACTTTAGCAGTCAGGCCTTTTGAGTGCTAATTATCCGGGGCGGCGCCCCCCTGTCAACCCCACCTGCTTCGCCCGTGAGGGCCCGGCCCACCGCATCCTTCCACCCCGCCAAAAGCTCCTGCCGCCGCGCCTCCTCCATTTGGGGCATGTACCGCTGGTCCTCTTGCCACAGGGCCCTTAGCTGGGAAGGCTCCTGCCACACGCCGGCCGCCCATCCGGCGGCCAGGGCAGCCCCCAACGCCGTGGTCTCCAACACCCGCGGGCGAACCACTGGAATCCCCAGCAAGTCGGCCTGAAACTGGCAGAGGAACCCGTTTCGGGCGGCCCCTCCGTCCACCCTGAGCTCGGTCAGTTCCCACCCCGCGTCGGCTTCCATGGCCCGGACCACATCGTGGGTCTGGTAGGCGATGGCCTCGAGGGCCGCCCGAACCAAGTGGGCCCGCGTCGTGCCGCGGGTGATCCCCACCAAGGTTCCCCGGGCGGCCGGGTCCCAGTGGGGGGCTCCCAGACCCGTGAGAGCGGGAACGAAGTACACCCCATCGTTCCCTGACAAAGAACGGGCCAGGGCCTCCGAGTCCGCGGTGTTTTCGATGATCCCCAGACCATCGCGAAGCCACTGGAGGGCTGCTCCAGCCACGAAAACCGAGCCCTCCACGGCGTACCGCACCTCGCCCTCCCGGGTGTAGGCCACCGTGGACAGCAATCCGTGGCGGCTGGAAACAGGACTGGCCCCCACGTTCATGAGAAGGAAAGCCCCGGTTCCCCAGGTTACCTTCCCCTGGCCCACCTCCAGTCCGAGCTGGCCAAATAGGGCCGCCTGCTGGTCCCCGAGCACCGCGGTCACAGGGGCAGAAATGCCCAAGACTTCTCTGGAAAGGCTCCCAAACTGCCCGAGACTGGGGCGCACCTGAGGAAGCCAGGGCCTGGGGACGGCGAACGTCTCCAACAGGGTGGCATCCCACTCCAGCGACCCGATGTTGAACAGCTGAGTCCGGGAAGCGTTGCTGGGGTCGGTGGCATGGGTTCGGCAAAGGTTCCACAGGATCCAACTGTCCACGGTGCCGCATAGGGCTTGCCCTTTCTCGGCCTTGGCCCGCAGCCCGGGGACGTGGTCCACAAGCCAGCGGAGTTTGGTGGCGGAGAAGTAGGGGTCGAGAGGAAGACCGGTCCTGGCAAGAATGTCCTTTTCCTGGCCTTCTTTTCGCAGCTGGGCACAGAACAGGGCTGTTCGCCGGTCCTGCCACACGATGGCGGGCGCGAGGGGGCGTCCGCTCTTTGGGTCCCAGACCACCACGGTCTCCCGCTGATTCGTGACGCCCAGGGCGGCGATCCTGTGGGCCTGGACACCGCCGTGGGCCAGGGCCTCTCTTGCCACAGCTAGGGCTGCATCAAGCATCCCCGCGGGGTCCTGCTCCACCCAACCGGGTTGGGGATAGGCAAGGGGGATTTCCCTGTAGGCCCAGGCCACAGGCCTGGCCTGGGCGTCGAACACCGCAAAACGGGCGCCCGTGGTGCCCAGGTCAAAGGCCGCCACCAACGGGTCGGGCATGGTCAGAGGGGGAGGACTTCTTGGGGCAGTCCCAGTTCGTCGCGGATGCCCTTGAGCTCCTGGGCCAAGGCGGGGGTGATGGCAATGCCTTGGGCCCGGTTCTCCTTTTCCCGGAGGTAGCCCTTCTCCCCCGCGGTGTAGATGCGGGGCTGGCCTGGGGACCGTGTGGAGTTGCGCAGATCGCGGAGGATGGCCCCGGTTGTACGCCTGAACTGGGCCAGGGGCACGAAGTGCTCCACATCGAGGGCGAGGAAGAAGTGCCCCAGCCTGTGGTGGGTGGGTTTCCCGGAGGAGTCAAACCCCGACAGGGCGCGGAGGAACAACCCGGTCGGCAGCGCAGCGCAAAGGATCTCCACCATGGTGGAAAGCCCATAGCCCTTGTGGCCCCCCATCTCCTCCCCTGCGCCACCGAGGGGTAAAGGGCGCACGCGTCGGTAACCAGCCCCTTGAGGATCGTGGCCGTTTCCGTGACAGAATTCCCCTGTCCGTCGATGACCCAACCCTCACGGGCCTTCTTCCCTTCCCGGGCCAGCACCTCCACCTTGCCTCGCTGGGTGATGGACGTGGCGGCGTCAAACAGGAAGGGGAAGTCCTCGTCGGTGGGAGCAGCGAAGGCGATCGGGTTGGTTCCCAACATGGGTTGGACCCCGAACGTGGGGGCTACCGAGGGTCGGGCGTTGGTGAAGGCCAGGCCAATCTGACCCTCCTTGGCGGCCATCAAGGGGTAGTACCCAGCGATACCGTAGTGGGAGGAGTTGCGCACAGCCACGGCTCCCAGTCCGTAAGCTTTGGCTTTGGCGATGGCCAGCTTCATAGCCTGGAAGGAGACCACATGGCCCAGGCCACAGCCGCCGTCCATCACCGCGGTTGTGGGGCCCTCCTTCACCACCTTCCACCGGGGGTCGGGAAAGATGATGCCCCGCTTGATCCAGTCGTAGTACATCTTGAGGCGGGATACGCCGTGGGACTCAATCCCCCGGAGGTCGGAAGCAAGAAGGACGTCGGCCACAATCGCCGCGTCCTCTGGAGGTGTCCCCACGCGAACGAACACCTCCTCCACAAACCGCCGCAGTACAGGCACAGGGACCCGCAACACTCCGTCCATGTCAGCTCCTTGGGTTGAGTTGGTTGTCCAGCTCGGCGAGGTCAGCCGTGCTGGCGATCACATGATCGGGGATCACCGGGGAACGAGCCAGCTGGGCGGCCCGTGTTACCCCGGTGAGGGTCAGGACACTCACCATCCCGTTCTCTTTGGCCATTCGCACGTCTGTCTCCAGCCGGTCGCCCACGACGGCGCAAGCTTGGGGAGGAAGCTTCAACAGGTCCAGGGCGGCGACAGCGGTGTAGGGAGAGGGTTTGCCGAACACCTGTTCCACCTTGCGGCCGGAACAGGCCTCCAGGGCCGCGATGATGGCACCAGCGTCTGGGACCTCCCCATCCTCGACCGGGCAGGTGGGGTCGGCGTTGGTGGCCGCGAACGTGGCTCCCCGTCGCAGGGCTTGGAAGGCTTGGGTGAGCCGTTCGTAGGTCAAGGTTTGATCAAACCCCACAAGGACCACGTCGGCCTTGGCTCCGTCGCTCGCCGGGTGGAGGCCCTGCCCGCGCAACTCCCGCACCAGCTCAGTTGGGCCGAGAACCAGGACGCGGGCCTGGGGAGCTTGCCGGGCCAAGGTGCAGGCGGCCACCCACCCCGACGTGACCACATCCTCTGGTTCCGCGGGTATTCCCAGGCTGGACAGCTTCCGGGCGTAAGCTTCCCTTGAGCCCAAAGGGTTGTTGGACACAAAGCAGATCCTCCGGCCGCGGGCGCGCAGCTCGACCACGGCTTGGGGGGCTCCTGGGATCGCCTTTTCCCCACGGTACAGGGTACCGTCCAGGTCGAGGATGTACCCCCAAACAAGACTGTTCCTCCCCGTCATGGGCTCCGCGGTTGACGACCAAGGAAGGCCACCAACCTCTGCGGCCAGTCGGTGATGATTCCCGTAACGTGGGGGTCGCGGGCAATGCGGGCGAACTCCTCCCCCTCGTTCACCGTCCAAACGTAGACACCGAACCCGGCCAGCCCGATTTTCTTTGTGGCCGTGGGTTCATAGCAGCTGAGGCGGGGGTTGAGGGCGTCCACGCCCCCGGCGCGGAGGTAGCTGACCGGGTCGTCGGGGAGGGTGAAGACCAGGAATGCGCCAGCGATGTCCGGGGCGATCTTCTTGAGGTGTCGGATCATCTCGTGGTTGAAGGAGGACACAAGCACCTTCTTCTCCAGGCCGAGCTGCCGCACCAGGTCTACGGTACGCTCGACGAGGATCTTGTCTGCGGCCCCGAGGAAGAACGTGCCCGACTTGAGCTCGATGTTGGCCAGGAGTCCCAACTCGGCCGTGAGGGCCAGGGCCTCCCCCAAGGTGGGGACTTTTTCGCCTCGGTAGGACCGGGCCGTATCCGGGTCCGCCTCCCCGGAGGCGATGGTGCCATAGGGGTCCTGTTGAACGAACCACGAACCGGCGTCAAGGCTGCGGACCTCCTCAAGGGTGAACTGGTCGACACGCCAGGGAGACCGCCCAGGGAACAAGGTCTTGGCGTTGGTGGTGCGGACCAACGTGTCATCGTGGAGGATGACGAGTTCCCCATCGGCTGTGAGGCGGACGTCGAACTCCCAGGCATCGGCACCGGCTTTCCACGCCGCCCGCGCCGCCGCCAGGGTGTTCTCCGGAGCAAGGGACCGCGCCCCTCGGTGGGCGATCACCAGGAGTTCCCCCCGCGGGGCGCCCCGCAACAGCCGCCCTCCCTCTTCCGCACCCATTGTGGACACCCCCAAAGCCAGCAAACATCCCAACAGCCCGGGGATCACCGGCATCGCCTCACTTTCCAATCTCCACCAGTCCCTTCACCAGCCACCGCTGCAAGAGGATGACCACCGAGACCGGGACCGCCATGGTCATGATTGTGGCCGCCATGACCAGGTTCCAGTCCATCAAGCTTTCTGAAGTTCCCAGCATGCGCACAAGGCCGATGGCTACCGTGTCCATCTGGCGGGTGGTGGTGATGAGGAGAGGCCAGAGGTACTGGTTCCACCCGTACACAAACATCACCACAAACAAGGCTGCCAGGCTGGGTCTGCTCAAGGGGAGCACGATGGACCACAGGCAGCGTAGAGGGCCAGCCCCGTCGATCTTGGCGGCCTCCAACAACTCCTTGGGCATGCTCAAAAAGACCTGGCGGAACAGCAGAGTCCCCGTGGCCGATACCATCATGGGGAGCGTCAGCCCCAAGAAGGTGTTCACCAGTTTGAGGTCCGAGGCCACCTTGTAGCTGGGAATGATGCGGACCTCCAAGGGGAGCATAAGGGTGATGAAGATGAGCCAGAAGAAGAAGTTCCTCAAGGGGAAGCGGAAGAAGACGACGGCGTACGCAGCCAACACCGACATAAAGATTTTGCCCAGAGCAATGGCCAGGGCCATGGTCAGGGAGTTGACCATCATCACCCGAACTGGGGTGCCCGACACCCGCTCACCCGTCCCGTAAGCCCAGGCCTGGACGTAATTTTGTCCCAGGTAGGCCCCGGGGGTGAGGGGCATCCGGCCGCGACCAATGGTGGCCGCATCGTGGGTGGAGCCGATAAACGCCATGTACACCGGGAAAGCCAGCAAGGCGGCGGCCACAGCCAGGAACAGGTGGGCCGGGATGTTGGCCAAACTTTTCCTTGCCTTTTTCATGGATTACCCCCCACCCTCGTAGTGGACCCGCCGCTGGAGGAACTTGAACTGGAAGGCGGTGAGGAGGATGACTACCGCCATGAGGACTACGGACTGGGCGGCCGAGCTGTTGATGCGGAAGCTCCTGAACCCGTCGAGGTACACCTTGTAGCAGAGGGTTTCCGTGGCCTTCCCTGGCCCTCCTTTGGTGAGGGCGTCGATGACCCCGAACGTGTCAAAGAAGGCGTACACGGTGTTCATCACGATGAGGAAGAAGGTGGTGGGGGTGAGCAAGGGAAACACCACGGACCAAAACACCCGCCGGGAACTGGCGCCATCGATCATGGCGGCCTCGATCAACGTCTTGGGGACAGCCTGGAGCCCGGCCAGGAAAAAGATAAAGTTGTAGCTGATCTGGCGGGCCACCGAAGCCAGGATGACCAGGAGGAGCGCCTGGCCCCCGTGGAGATGGTAGTCCCAGGGAATCCCCAGGCCTTGGAGGGCCAGGGAAACCACCCCGATGGAAGGTTGAAACAGGAAGACCCAAAGGACTGCCGACACGGCCGGGGCCAGAGCATAGGGCCAGATGAGCAAGGTCTTGTAGATCTGGGAGCCCCGCAGCTGTCGGTTGGCCTGGACGGCCAGGAACAGGGCGAGGGACATGGCCAAAAACGCCACCGCCCCCGCGAACACAAACGACAGGCGAATTGAGCCGAGGTACAACGGGTCGGCGAACAAGGCTTTGAAGTTCTCCCAGCCCACAAACCGCGTGCGGATTCCAAACGGGTCGCTCTTCATGACCGACTGCTGGAGGGCCTGCACGGCCGGCCAGAGAAAGAACACCCCCGTGAGAACGAGTTGGGGGGCGACCAGGAGGTAGGGGAGGAGCTTGTTGGAGAACACCGCTTCCCTTCGAATCACAGCCACCTCCGGACAGGGAAAAAGGGGCGCGCCCAGCGGGCGCGCCCCCAGCGGATCTACTTGTACAAGCTCTCGAACTCCCGGAGCAGGGCGTTGCCCCGTTTGACGGAGTTGGCCAACGCGTCCTTGGCTGTCTGCTGACCGGCCAGGGCTTTCTCCACCTCCTCATAGATGACGACGCGGATCGAGGGCAGGTTCCCCAGGCGCAGGCCCTGGGTGTTCTTGGTGGGGTTGGGGCGCGCAAGCTGCAGGGTGGGGATGTCCGCTCCGGGGTTGGTTTGATAGTACCCCGCGGCTTTGGCCACCTCGTAGGCGGCGAAGGTGAGGGGGATGTACCCGGTGCGCATGTGCCACCAAGCGGCGTTTTCCGGGGTGGAGATGAAGGCGAAGAACGCCGCCACGCCTTGGTAGTGGGCGGCGGTGGCGTCGGGGCGGCGCATCACCCACAGAGCGGCGCCCCCGATGATGGAATTCTTGGGCGCGGCAATGAAGTCGTCGTAGGAGGGGAGGTAGGTCACGCCCCACTCAAACTGGGCCTCCCTCAAGATCCGGGCCCGCAGGGCCGAAGAGGCGATGAGCATGGCGGCCTCCCCGGCGGGGAACAGAGCGTCGGGTTGGGAGTCCCGGCCCCCGTAGGTGAACGACCCCTCCTTCTGCATGTCCATCAGGGTCTGAACGTGGCGGACGAACAGGGGGTGGTCCAGGGCGAGGACGGCGTCCATCCCCTCAAACCCGTTGGACTTGGTAGCGAACGGGATGTCGTGGATGGCGGCGAACTGTTCGAACTGGGTCCAGGTGAGCCAGGAACAGGACAAGCCGATCTTCGCGGCCCCGGCGTCCACGATCTTCTTGGCCGCCGCCCGGACCTCGGCCCAGGTGCGAGGGGGATTGTCCGGGTCCAGCCCGGCCTGGCGGAAGGCGCTCTTGTTGTACCACAGCACGGCGGTGGAGCTGTTGAAGGGCATGGCCGCCATCCGCCCGTCCGGGAAGCTGTAGTAACCCTTGACCGGGGCAATGTAGGCCGTGGGGTCAAACGGTGTCTTGGTGTCGGCCATCAGCTGGTGAACGGGGTAGATGGCCGGCCCGGCCGCCAGCATGGTGCCGGTCCCCACCTCGAAGATCTGCACAATGTGCGGGGCTTCGCCGGCCCGGTAGGCGGCGATGGCCGCCGTCATCGTGTCCGCGTACGAACCCTTGTAGATGGCGTTGATGAAGTACTTGTCCTGGGAGGCGTTGAACTTGTCCACCTGCTCGACCGTGGCCTTGCCCAAGTCCCCGGTGAGAGCGTACCAAAACTGAATCTCGATCTTCTGCTGGCTCAGTCCAACGAAGCCCAGCGCCAGCACGGCCACCAACACGCCCACGGCCCAAATATCCAAACGCTTGTTCATAGCTGTACCTCCTTGGTTTTGTTCAGGGAAGTTTGCTGGGGTTGCTTCGGGCGCGATTCGTTCCTGGGACCACCTCCTTTCCGCGTACGGGCCGAAAAGGGACCACGCCTGAGCATATCCCACCGGGCCTGGCCTGCACAAGGTGGGCGGCCACCCAGGGCCTGCACAGCCCAAGCCCCAGCCCGATGGGCGGCCTGTACAGCGTTCAGCAGATCTCCACCCCCCAGCCAAGCGGAGAGGAAGCCCGCGGCGAAGGCATCGCCCGCTCCGGTGGGATCCCGCACTTGGGCAGGTGAAGTGGGGAACCTTTCTGCCCCCTTGGGGGTGGCGAGCCAGCAGCCCTTGGAGCCAGCCTTGACGAGCACCAAGGGCACCATCTGCGCAAGCTTGTGGGCTGCCCGGTCGATCCGCCGAGCCCCGGTGAGGGCCAAGGCCTCATCCCTGTTGGGGAAAAGCACGTCCACGCCCTGGAGGGCTTCGCGCAACCCCCTCCGCCCCAAAGCGGAAAGAAGAAGGGCGGTGGAACCGGGGTCCAGGGACACCGAACACCCCCTGCGGTGGGCAACCCTCTTGGCTTGTCCCACCAAAGAGCGCGTGTCTTTGCGGAGGAGGGAGTACCCGGTGAAGTGCACGTGGCCCACATCGTCCCAGATCGCGGGTTCAACAAGGGTCCGGGGCAGGAGGCGGTTGGCGCCCGGAGCGCAGGCCATGGCCCGCTCGCGACCGGCCACCCACACGGCCACAACGCCCGTGGGATGAGAAACGCGCTCAACGACCACGTCCACGCCGCGTTCGCTCAAATCCTGAGCGAGCCAATCTCCTATCCAATCCCGGCCCACGCAGCCCACGAACCGGGCGGGCATCCCAAGGTACGTGGCCCAACTGGCCACGTTGGCGGCCGAGCCTCCCCCGCACAGCCGCACCTCCCGCGCCACTTGTTCCGCCGCCGAGCTGGGTTTTGGAGAAAACACGAGGATGTCCAGCACCAGGTCCCCGGGACAGAGGAGCACGGCTTACCCCGTGGGGGCCAGGTGGCGGGCGATCCGGGCCGCCAGGCGGGCGTTGGCCACCACAAGCTTGCGGTTGGCTTCCACGCTTTCTCCCCCGGTGAGCTGGTGGAGCCGCTCCAAGAGGAACGGGGTGAGGGCCTTGCCGCGGATACCCCGCGCTCGGCCCTCCTCAAGGGCCTGATGAAGCGCGCGGTCGTGGGTTTCGCGGTCCAGGGGTTCGGGCGGGGCCTGCACCACCAACACCGCTTGGCTCAAGCCCAGGGCCCTTGCGCACTGGACGATTTGGGCAACTTCCCTCTCGTCCTGGACCGCGGGAACGGAAAAGTCCGTTTCGGCGAGGTAAAAGCCCGGGAAGCGAGGGGTTCGGAATCCCATAACAGGAATTCCCAGGGTCTCCAAGGCCTCCACGGTGGCGGGAAGGTCCAGGACCGACTTGGCACCGGAGCAGACCACGACCATGGGGTAGAGGGCCAAAGCGGGCAAGTCTGCGGAGATGTCGTGGTTTTCGCGGTGCACCCCGCCGATGCCCCCGGTGGCCATGACCCCAATCCCCGTCTTCCATGCCAGGAAGGCTGTGGAGGCCACGGTGGTGGCCCCGGTTTTCCCCTGGGCCAACAGGCGCCCCAGGTCCTGCAGGCCGGCCTTCTCCGCTCCTTGGCCGAGCTTGGCCCAGGCCGCCTGGTCCAGCCCCACCCGGACCTTGCCCTCCATCACCGCGATCACCGCCGGGACAGCGCCTGCGTCGCGCACCGCCCCTTCCACTTCGCTCCACACCTTGGGCGCCGCTTGGCCAGGGAGCCCGTGGGCAAACAGGGTGGACTCCAAAGCCACCACGGCCTGCCCTGCTTCCAGGGCCTGTTGAACCTCGGGGTGAACTGCCCAGGAACTGGGCTGCACGGGCCAATGGTGGTCCCGGGAGCGGGCCTGCGCAAGGGGTTTTGACAAACCGGGGCCGCAAGGGTAACTTATCGAACCCTGCGGGCCTGAAGCGGGTGGATTTGGGCTGTTGACCATGGACCTATTCAAGGACACGGTGGCGGGAAATCCTGTTTGGGCTTGGTTCTTGTCCCTGGGAATCCTTGTGGGGACCCTCTTCGTCCTGCGGGGACTAAGGTGGATGGCCTGGCACCTCCTCCAAGCCCACAGGAGGCGAACCCAGAGCGAGCTTGCTGGTACGATGGCCGATCTTGCCCGCCACACCCGCCTTCCGTTCTTTTTTGCCCTTGGGCTCCAGGCTGCGGTCCTGTCCCTCAAGCTTCCCCGGGCAGCCTCGCAGGCGGTAAGCACCTTCACCCTGGGCGTTGTATTTTTCCAGGTGGGCATTTGGGGCAGTTGCCTCATCAACCACTGGATTGCTCAAGCCGAGGCCAAAAAGCGCGCCGAGCACGATGCGGCCGCGGTTACTACCCTCAACGTAGTGGCTTTCCTGGCCAAGATCGTATTCTGGACAATCCTTCTGCTCCTGGCTCTCTCCAACTTGGGGGTCAACATCACGGCCCTGGTGACCGGTTTGGGTATCGCCGGCGTGGCTGTGGCCTTGGCCCTGCAAAGCATCTTTGGCGACCTGTTTGCCTCCATCGCCATCGCCATCGACAAGCCGTTCATGGTGGGGGACTTCATCGAAGTGGGAAGTTTCCTGGGGACCGTGGAGCGCATCGGGTTGAAGACCACCCGCATCCGCAGCTTGTCTGGCGAGGAGGTGGTCTTCTCCAATGCCGATCTCCTCCGCCAGCCCATTCGGGACTACAAGCGCATGCGGGAACGGAGGGTCGCGTTTTCCCTCACCCTGTCGTACGGAGTTTCCTACGAAAAGTTGGCTGGGGTGGCCAAGATCGCAGAAGAGGCGGTCACAGCTCAGCGCAGTACGCGGTTTGAGTGGGCCCGCCTGCGGGAATACACGGAGCTTGGCCCCCGGTTCGAAGTGGTGTACTACGTTCTTGATCCGGACTACAGGCTGTTCCTGGAAGTGCACGACGCCGTGCTTCGCCAGATTTTCCAGCGGTTTGAACAGGAAGGGCTGACGTTTGGCCAACCGGCCCGCCAGGTGTACCTTTCCCTGCCCAGGGTCGGCAAAGGAGGACCAGAGTGAACCCTCGTCGAGAACTGGACCGGCAACTGGGGCACCACAGGGATGTTCGTGTCAGCTTGTCACGATCCGATCTGATCCGGGAGGTCTTGGACAAGCGGGAGGCCTGGGTTGCCCAGTGCGGGGCCCTTGCGAGCTGGACGCCCCGGGAGTCCACAGGCCGTCGGCCCCAGGACACCTACGTGGTAGATCGCCCCGAGATCCACGCCGGGGTGGACTGGAAATCGCCCTACTGCATCCCGATGGACCCCACCACCCTGGAGATGATCTTTGAAGACGCGCTGAAAGCCCTCTCCCACTCTCCACGGGTTTACGTGACCGAGCGGGCGTTGGGCGCCGATCCCCGCTTTGCCCTGGTGGTGCGGACCGTCACCAACCGGGCCCTTTCCGCGCTGTTTACGGACAACATGTTCCGCCCCATCCCCGCGGGGGCGGAAAAGTCCGTGTTTGCCAGCCGGCCGTTCACTTTGATTGCCCTTCCGTACGACAAGCTCAACCCCGCCAAGTACGAGAAGCGGTTGCGGTTTGACCCCGAGGCCAAGCGGACGGCGGACCTGGCTGTGGTCATGGACTTTGCCTTGGGACTGGGAATCGTGTACGGCTCGGCCTATCTTGGGTCCATCAAGAAGCTCATGTTCACGGTGATGAACTTCCTCCTTCCTCCCGTAGGGGTATTGCCTTTGCATGGGGCGGCCAACGTGGGTCCCCAAGGCGATTGCGCCCTTTTCCTCGGCCTGTCCGGGACAGGGAAGACCTCGCTGTCTTCCGATCCCGAACGGGCCCTCATTGGGGACGACGAGCACGGATGGACCCCCGAAGGGATCTACAACTTCGAGTGGGGTTGCTACGCCAAGATGATCGACCTCTCCCCGGAGAAGGAGCCGGACATCTACGCCGCGGTGATGCACAAGGCCGACCCCGTGGAGCATGGGGCCATTGTGGAGAACGCCTTCGTTCTTCCCCACGGGACCTTTGACTTCAGCGACCGCAGGCTTACCGAGAACTCCCGGGCCTCGTACCCGTTGAGTTTTATCCGCAACGCGGACCTGAGCGGGCGGGCTGGGCACCCCCGGGCCCTGATCTTCCTCACCGCCGACGCCAACGGGGTCATTCCCCCCTTGGCCCGGCTGGACCCCGACCAGGCCATGTTCTGGTTTTTGATGGGCTACACGAGCAAGGTGGCGGGGACGGAGACTGGGGTGGCCGAGCCCGGCTCCACCTTCTCCCGGTTTTTTGGGGCTCCGTTCATGCCCCGCTTGCCCCAGGCGTACACCGAGCTTTTGGGGCAATACCTGGAGCGGTACAAGACCCAAGTTTGGCTGGTGAACACAGGTTGGCAGGGCGGTCCCTACGGGGTAGGCCAGAGGATCGACATTCGGCTTACCCGGGCCATGGTCCGGGCGGCGTTGAGTGGGGCCCTGAACGGGGTGAACTTCCGGCGGGACGAGACGTTCGGGGTGGAGGTGCCGGAGAGCTGCCCGGGGGTACCCGCGGAGATCTTGTGGCCGCAAAACAGCTGGAGGGACAAGAGGGCCTTTCGTGGGCAGGCCGAGGGGTTGGCTCAGGAGTTTGCCCGGGCGTTCGACAAGATGTTTGATGCGATGGGGATTAGTCCGAGCGTAGCCGCCCAATGCCCGGGCCGACGGTAGCCAGGGCTGCGCGCACCCGCCGCCAGAGGCGGCGGCCCTTCTGGGCCAGGGGGAGCCATCCCTCGCCCCGCGCTCCGGCCAGGACCTTGTTCCAGAGGGTACCGGTGAGGCCCAGGGCCAGGGCCGTCAACGCCACCGAAGCAGCCGCCAACGCCGACAGGCCCAGGGTGGCCAGCGTAAGTCCGATCCCGAGAGGAACGAGCACCATGGCGAGCGAAAGGGACAGCCAGTTCCGCTTCATATGCGGCGGACAAGCTCCACCAGGGGCTTGCGCTCCCGGGGCGCAGGCCTCTCCGCAGGGTAACCCATGGGAATGAGCATCATCAGCTCCTCGTGCTCCCGCGCCCCCAACAGGCTTTCCACCTCTTTGTCCTGCATGCGCCCGATCCAGCAAGCGCCCAGGCCCAAGGAGTGAACCGCGAGGAGGATGTTTTGAGCGCAGGCTCCAATCCCCTCGGCGTCCTTGATGGGGTCGTATCCGGCCTGCCGGTCGCGGAGGATGGCTAGGGTGATGGGGGCGGTGCGGACCATGTCGCCTTGGGGCACGAGTTTGGCCAGTTCCTGGCGCTTCTCCGGGGATTGGACGAGCACAAACCGCCAGGGCTGGGTATTTCGCCCGGAGGGGGCCCAGCGTCCAGCCTCCAAGATGGCCTCTACCTTTTCGGGTTCCACCGGGTCGTGCTTGAAGGCCCGGATGGATCGACGTTCCTTGATCGCCCGGAGCACCTCGTTCATCCTCGCCTCCGGTTAGCATTATAGCGATGGGGAGTCGGCTGGGTGTGGCCCTGGTCATGGTTGGTGCGGGTTTGGTCCTGATGGGCCTTTCCCTCCTGGGCAAGCTCCCCTTGGGACGCCTGCCCGGGGACATCGTCGTTCGCAAAGGTGGGTTCGTTCTGTACTTTCCCCTTGGTACAGCGGTGGTCCTATCCGCTGTGGCGAGTTTTCTTCTTTGGGTTCTGCGGCGCTAGGGTTCTCTCTCCCACTCCCGGGCCAACTCCTCGAAGTCCTTGCGGGTGAACGTTCGTCCTGTGTACGGCAGCACGCGGCCCACGAAGGATTGGGCCCACAGCAGGCGCGCGAAGGTGAGCTTGAAAGGCTGGGCGAGGTCCAGGGAATTAGCTCCCACGTCCCAATGTCCCACCACCGTGCGAGGGGGTAGGACGCGAGCCACGGTTACCGTAAACGTCTTTGTCCAGGGTACATCGACCGTTTTCACGCCAAGGGTGTAGGTTCCAAGGGCGCTCCCTTCGGGCACGGCGACGAGCCAAGAGCGCTCGGAGCGAACTCCCCCAGGCAACGGATCGTGGAACTCCGGGGGCCACACCACCTCCCACCCCTCAGGTACCGAGATCTCGGCTCGGAGGGAGGTGAGTTCCAGAGGAGGCACGATTCTGACGGTGACGCTGAAGGCCGACCCTGGGAGGACCACAGGGCTCGAGGGCTCGGCCTGCACGTAGGCCGCTGTCACCGTCCTTCTCCTTCCCTGCTGAACCTCCACCGTCCAAGTGGATTGCATCCCTTGCACCTCGGCAACAAGTTCGTAGGT
>Ga0116211_1000847_pt1 | contig 15337 bp, 9 predicted proteins | sample SaghotsprinmetaG_FD_94484 | JGI IMG/M metagenome (GOLD analysis project Ga0116211, IMG submission 94484) | Hot spring microbial communities from South Africa to study Microbial Dark Matter (Phase II) - Sagole hot spring metaG | ecosystem: Environmental > Aquatic > Thermal springs > Hot (42-90C) ... | reverse complement strand
GGTCCTTCCGTTTCGGATGGATTGTCCCGACGCACCGGTGCTCGGTGGCACGGACGCAAAGAGAGACTCAGATGGCCCTTACACCCGCTCAGACCGCGGAGATCATCAAGACGTACGGTCGCAGCAGCAACGACACCGGCAGCACTGAGGTGCAGGTCGCGCTGCTGACAGCCAACATCAACGGCCTGGCCGATCATTTCAAGACGCACGCCAAAGACCACCATAGCAGGCGCGGACTGCTGAAGATGGTCAATAATCGGCGACGCCTGCTCGCCTATTTGAAGAATGTCGATCGTGCCCGCTACCAGGCGCTGATCGAAAAACTGGGGCTCCGCAAGTAAGCGGTGTCCTACGACGTATGACCGAAGGCCGCTCATCCCATTGCAGGGCAGCGGCCTTCGTGTTTGTGAACGGGACGATCGTGCACGGGGCGTTCTGGGCTGCCCGTCCGCAAGAGCCTGTCGTGATGGTCTACCGGGTTGGCGCTACGCGCCGACGTGGGCCGTTTCGACAGTCTCCGGTGTGACCTGCCCATTCACGCCCGGCCAACGACCTCCCGGACCTGCGCATGACGTCGACTGCGGTCGACGGCGCTCAATGTTCTGTTTTCGGGAGGCTCAATGCCCACTGCCATCAAGAAGGCCATCCAGTACGGCCGTCACACCCTCACCCTCGAGACTGGGGAAATCGGACGCCAGGCGGACGCCGCCGTCATGGTCAGCCTCGACGATACCGTCGTGCTTGTCACCGCGGTCGCCAAGCGTACGGTCAAGGAAGGCCAGGATTTTTTTCCGCTCACGGTTGACTATCAGGAGAAGTTTTACGCCACCGGGCGCATTCCAGGCGGCTTCTTCAAGCGTGAAGGTCGGCCGACCGAGAAGGAGACGCTGACGGCGCGCCTGATCGATCGCCCGATTCGCCCGCTGTTCCCGGACGGCTTCTACAACGAGATCCAGGTCATCGCGACCGTGTTGTCGATGGACGCGGAGATCGATCCTGACATCCCGGCGATGATCGGCGCCTCGGCGGCGCTTGCCCTGTCGGGCGTTCCGTTCGCCGGCCCCATTGGCGCAGCGCGCGTTGGCTGCCTGAACGGCGAGTTCGTGCTGAATCCGACGGCCACCGAATTGAAGACCTCGCAGCTGGACCTGGTGGTCGCGGCTACCGAAACCGCCGTCATGATGGTCGAGTCCGAGGCGCTGGAGCTTCCGGAGCAGGTGATGCTCGATGCCGTCTGGTGGGGCCACGCCCAGCAGCAGGCCGTCATCGACCTGATTCATTCCCTCGTCGAAGAGGCCGGCAAGCCGGCATGGGACTGGGCGCCGCCGGCGCGGGATGAGGCACTCACTGCACGCATTCGCGAAGTGGCGGGGCCTGGTTTCGATGAGGCCTATCGAATCAAGAGCAAACAGGCCCGCACGGCGAAGCTCAAAGAGGTCTACGCCGCCGCCGAGGCTGCCTTGATTCCCGCCGATGCCGACACGCTGACGCGCAACCACGTCGTGAACGAGTTGTTCGCGCTCGAGGCGCGCACCGTGCGTGAGCAGATCCTGCGCGGCGAGCCGCGCATCGACGGGCGTGATACCCGAACGGTGCGCCCGATCTCGATTCGCACCGGAGTGCTGCCGCGCACGCACGGTTCGGCGCTTTTCACTCGCGGTGAGACGCAAGCCCTGGTGGTGGCAACCCTGGGTACCAAGCAGGACGAGCAGATCATCGATGCCCTTGGGGGCGAGTACCGTGAGCGCTTCATGCTCCACTACAACATGCCACCCTTCGCGACCGGGGAGACCGGACGTGTCGGCGCGCCGAAGCGACGCGAGGTGGGACATGGACGACTCGCCAAGCGCGCCATCGTCGCGGTCTTGCCGGCGGAGAAGGACTTCTCGTATTCAATGCGAGTCGTCTCCGAGATCACCGAGTCGAACGGATCTTCGTCGATGGCCTCCGTTTGCGGCGGATCGCTCGCGCTGATGGACGCCGGGGTGCCGCTCAAGGCGCCGGTGGCGGGCATTGCCATGGGCCTGATCAAGGAGGGCAATCGGTTTGCCGTGCTGACGGACATCCTCGGCGACGAGGACCATCTCGGCGACATGGACTTCAAGGTCGCCGGGACGGATCGCGGTGTGACGGCGCTGCAGATGGACATCAAGATCCAGGGCATCACCAAGGAGATCATGGGCGTTGCGCTCGCCCAGGCAAACGAGGCCCGTCGGCACATCCTGAGCATCATGCATGAGGCGCTGCCGCATTCGCGTACCGAACTATCGGCCTACGCTCCACGCCTCGTCACGTTCAAGATCAATCCGGAAAAGATTCGCGACGTCATCGGCAAGGGTGGTGCGGTCATCCGGGCCTTGACCGAGGAAACGCGCTGCCAGATCGACATTCAGGATGACGGCACAGTTACCATCGCCTCACCGAACGCAGATGATCTCGCCGAATGCAAACGGCGTATCGACGAGATCACGGCCGAGGTGGAGGTGGGTTTGGTGTACGAGGGTCCGATCGTGCGGATCATGGACTTCGGTGCCGTTGTCCAGCTGCTGCCCGGGCGCGACGGACTGCTGCACATCAGCCAGATCGCCAACGAGCGGGTCAACGCCGTTACCGATTACTTCAAGGAGGGCGACGTCGTCCGCGTCAAGGTACTCGGCTTCGACGACAAGGGACGCGTCAAGCTGTCGCGGAAAGTGTTGCTCGACGACGGCGGTGACGGAGCGTCCGCCCCGGCGCCTGCGCCCGCTGGCGGTGAGTGAGCGGCGGGCCATGTCAAGGCAACGCTGAACAAGTTGCGCCGGGGCGAGTCGCCGCGCAACACAGCAGATGGCCCACCGCGGCGGTTCTTCAATCGCCTGCTAACGATAAACGGGGCTTCGGCCCCGTTGTCGTTCCGCTGCCTGCGTCCTTCGCGCGGTAGCACGCCAGGTACGGCCCGTCTTCGCTTCGCTACTGCAATAGAGCCGTCTTTCTAATCGCCGCCCGGCGAGGGTTTCAAACGCGCAGGGCGACTTGGAGTTCGCGCACAATTCGAACGGACGTTTGAATCAATTCGGCCGTCTCTGTCAGGATTGTTGTAAAGGAGTACCGCGATGCCGACCTACACCCCGCCCTTGCGCGATTTCCGCTTCGTTCTGGAGGAATTGCTGGATGCACTGGCGCAGCTGAAGCAATTGCCTCCGCATGCGGACATCGACACCGAGACGATCATGGCCGTGCTGGAGGAAGGCGGCAAGTTTGCCGGTGAGGTCTTGTTACCTCTCAATCAGGTGGGCGACCGTGAAGGTTGCCGCCTGGATTCGGCGACGCATGCGGTGACCACGCCGACGGGTTACCGGGATGCCTACCGGCGCTACATCGAAGGGGGCTGGGCTGCGCTTGCCTGTGACCCGGCTTACGGTGGGCAGGGGCTGCCAATTCTCGTGAACCAGTGTTTTTACGAGATGCTCAACAGTGCCAATCAGGCGTGGACCATGTATCCCGGATTGACGCACGGAGCCTACGAGTGCCTTCACGCGCACGGTACGTCCGAGCAGAAGGCGCTTTACCTTCCGAAGATCACGAGCGGGGAGTGGACCGGCACGATGTGCCTCACCGAGCCGCATTGCGGCACCGATCTGGGCTTGCTGCGCACAAAGGCCGAGCCGACCGCCGATGGAAGCTACACGATTACCGGGACCAAGATCTTCATCTCTTCAGGCGAACATGATCTCGCGGAGAACATCATCCATCTGGTTCTGGCTCGCCTGCCGGATTCGCCGCCCGGCACAAAGGGCATCAGCCTGTTCGTGGTGCCGAAATTCGTTCCGAACGCGGATGGCTCCATCGGCGAACGTAACCGCATCTTCTGCACAGGGCTCGAGCACAAGATGGGCATTCACTCGAATGCCACGTGCCAGATTGCCCTGGACGGCGCCCGTGGTTGGCTGGTCGGGGAGCCCAACCGCGGCTTGAACGCGATGTTCGTGATGATGAATGCTGCCCGGATCGGGGTTGGGATGCAGTCGCTCGGCCTGACCGAGGTCGCGTTCCAGAACGCGCTCGCCTATGCGCGGGATCGCGTCCAGATGCGTGCGCTCTCGGGGCCCAGGGCGCCGGACAAGCCCGCCGACCCGATCATCGTGCATCCGGACGTGCGGAAGATGCTTTTGACCGCGCGCGCGTATGCCGAGGGCGGGCGGGCCCTCTCGCTCTATTGCGCGCTGCTGGTCGACACCTATCTTGCGCATCCTGATCCGGCCGTGCGCAAGGAGGCCGAAGACGAGGTCGCTCTGTTGACGCCGATCGTCAAGGCCTTCATCACCGACAACGGCTGGATCGCGACATCGCACTGCCTGCAGGTGTTTGGCGGCCATGGCTACATCGCGGAATGGGGGATGGAGCAATTCGTCCGCGATGCCCGCATCAACATGATCTACGAGGGGACGAACACCATCCAGTCGCTCGACCTGCTGGGCCGGAAGGTGCTTGGCAACAAGGGTGCAACGCTGAAGAAGCTGGGCGAAAAGGTGGAGGCGTTCGCCGAAGCGTGTGAGGGGGACGAGCGGATGCAGCCGTTCATTGCGCCGCTACTGCGGGCGGCCGAGTTGTGGGCCACGCTCACTTTCGAAATCGGCGCCGAGGCGCAGAAGAATCCCGACGTTGTCGGAGCTGCAGCGGTCGATTACATGCGTGTGGCCGGTCACACCGTCTTTGCCTACTGGATGGCGCGCTCGGCCAAGGTGGCGCTCGATCGCCTCGACACCGGCGACGACTTCTACAAGGCGAAGATCGAGACGGTGCGCTTCTACTTTGCCAAACTGCTGCCTGAAATCGAAAGCTGTGCGGTGACCATCCGTGCCGGTCTTGCGCCGCTCGCCGACACGAACCACGCGCTTGCCTGAGTGCCGCTTTTGCGGATCGGGCCGATCCGCTATCGTTTGCGGCGGCGAAATCGCAACGGAGGTGGCAATGCAATCGCGGCAGACGACCCTTCGCACTCTGAGCGCCATCCTCTCGGCCTGTGCGACGCTGACCTTCGCCTGCCTGCCCGCTTTGGCCGTCGGCGCAGGGGGCGAGCGTTTCCGCGCGTTTTGGCGTGGTCAGTGGGTCGACTACGTGGAGGTGGGAGACTACGCGATCACCGAGGGCGACATCATCATCGGTCACAAGGATGAGGTGCGCGCCTGGCGTGAGGCGCTTGAGCGCGGCCAGCAGCAGATGAGCGAGACGCTGAAGGGCCTTGCGATCGACTCGGCTACCCGCCTGTGGAACGTACGCTTCGGTGGCGTCGTGCAGATCCCCTACGCGATCGACAACGGCAATGCCGCCAACGTCGAGGCGGCGGTGGGGGAGATGAATCGCTTGATGGCCGGCATTGTGCGCTGGATTCCGCGCACGCTTGAATCCGATTACGTCGCATTCAACCTGACCGCTGCCAACAGCGCAGCGTGTGCCTCGTTTGTTGGCCGTCGTGGCGGGCGGCAGGAGATTACCGGAGATCCTGAGTGCAGCATCGGCACCCTCGTGCATGAGATGGGCCATGCGATGGGTCTGTGGCACGTCCAGCAGGACGCGCGTGCGCGTGCTTTCGTCGACCTTCGCCTCGCCGCGATGGACCCGGCCAAACGGAGCAATAACCAACCCATCTTTGCGACCCGGACGTACGGTGGCTACGACTACGCGTCCAATATGCACTATTCGAGGACTGCGTTTCCGGCCTCGGCTGACGAGCGGGTGACGCTCGAGACGCGGCCTGCCGGCATCGACGTCGGTTCGTCGACGCTGTCGCCCGCCGACATCGACACGCTTCGCCGCCTCTACGGTGCAGCTCCTACCACGACGACGGTCCACAGCAACCCGAGTGGCCTACGCGTCATCGTCAATGGGGTGCCGGTGACCACGCCGGCCACATTCGACTGGCCGATTGGCAGCGTGCATCGGCTTTGGGTGGACCCGGAATTGCAGTCGAAGGACGGTTTTCGCTTCGCATTCGGGCGCTGGAGTCATGATCCGGCGGACGTGCCTTCCAGTCAGCTCACCTGGCAGGTCGAGGCGGGTGACGGCTCGCTCGGATCGCCCGCGACGGCTCCGGCCGATACGGTCATCACGGCCAATTTCATTCGGCTCGTCGAGGTGCAGCCGACCGCGTCCGTGCAAACCGGCGGCGCTTCGACGGTCGTCGCGCGCGCAGCACCCTGGCCCGGTACGACGCAGCTCTTCCCGCAGTTCAGTGTCTTCGATCTGACGGCGGCGCCGGCCGCAGGGTTCGAGCACTTCTTCACCTGGGGGTCTGCATTCAGTTCCGGTGGGGCGGGCGTGCGCCGGAACGTGTCGCTGCTGCTTTCGGGGGGACTGGCGAGCCAGACGGTCGGGGCGCAGTTTCACTCCGGGCCGGCGATCCGGGTCGAAGTACAGGGAGCGGGCACGGAATCCGGGGTCAATGTTCGCATCACCCCACCGGGCGGCGGGGTTACTCAATCGGTGGCGCCACGACTCGCACGGACCACGCCCGGCCTGTGGCGCTTCGAAATGCCGTCGCCGCAGACGATCGGCTCAGCCATCCGGCACTTCCTGGAAGGCTACGAGGACTTCGACAACGCGGCGACAGGACAGGTTGCGATGCCTTCGGCAGGGGTACGCACGGTGGTGATTCGCGCCCGACGGGAAGTTGCGCCGTTTCGTCAGGTCATTCCAACCTGCGCGGGAACCATCGTACTTTCGGACGCCTCCGCCTGGCTCAGGACAGGTGCGCCGCTCAGCGTCGTGCTGAACCCGTCCGGGGTCGGTGTCTTTACGGGTTGGAACGGAACGCTGGCCGGTAGCGCACTTTCCCACGCGATCACCGTTGGTCGCAACGTGCCGGAGTTCACTGCGCGCTTCAACAGCGTGGCGTCGCCGCTGTCGCTCACGGACATGCAGCCCTCGGTCATCGGCGACGACGGAACGAATCTCGTTGCAACCTTGCGTGGCACCGGCTTCGCGCCCTCGTCCCGCGTGCTGGTGGGCGGCGTGCAGGTGCCCGCGACCTTTGTCGATGCCCAGACGTTGCGGGTGACCCTGGCGCGGGGGGCGCTCGGTTCGGCCGGGCGTGTGCCTGTCAACGTGCAGAACACGCTCTCGGCCAGTTGTGTTGTGACCTCCGAGAGTGTCGCCCTCGATATCCTGCCTGCCGGCCGGGCCGCGACGGTGCGACTGACGGAGTACTACAACGAGGCGTTCGACTACTACTTTCTGACCGGCCGCGAGGCCGACCGGCGTCTGCTCGACGGACTCGCGGGATGGCGGCGAACCGGTCAGGAGATTCGCCTACAGGCGCTCGGCAATGCGCAGACGGTTCCGCTCGAGCGACACTTTTTCCCCGAGGTCGCACGGCACCATTCACGTGGAAGCCATTTCTTCACCTCGATCGCCGACGAGCAGCGTCTACTGACCAACCTGAATCCGAGCAACGCAAACCTGCGCGCAAAGCCGGTTCTCGAGGGGATCGAAGGACATGCCTTCGCGCTCCGGGCCGACGGGACCTGCCCCGCATCGACCGTGCCGGTCTACCGCTCGTTCAAGGCGCCCCCGCGATACGTCGACGACGGCAATCACCGCTTCACGACCTCGCTCGCCATTCATCGCGACATGGTCGAGCGGCTGGGCTGGGCAGATGAGGGCGTACGTTTCTGCGCGCTGCCTTGATACCTAGCAGGCTGTTGAAAAACGTGGCGAGGATGGCCAGATGCGAGGCGCACGGAGCGCAGCGACCGAAGACTTATCAAATAGATAGGCGAGGGAGCGAGTACCGCGCAACACAGCAGATGGCCTACCGCTGTAGTTGTTCAACAGCCTGCCGGGGCTCCGGCGCGTTGGACCGCAGACCCGCAATGCATCGACCGCCGTTGTGCGATCGGCGAAGTGGCGTGGCAGCGTGACTCAGCGGCGACCACCAAGAATCGATCCGAGCACGCCGCGGATCACGCGTCGGCCAACCTCGGAACCGATGGCACGCGCCGCTGATTTCATCAGCGCCTCGCTCGCGCTTTCGCGCGTGCGCACTGCGCCGCCGCGCGGTCCGCGCGCCGGCTCGCCGCCGCCGAAGAGGCCGCCCAGCTTGCCTAGCAGACCGCCACCATTGCTGCTTGCCGCCTCGCCTGTCGCCTCGTCGGCCTCCGCCATGCGTTCATCAACCGTGCGCGTCAGGCGCTCGTAGGCGCTTTCGCGGTCGACCGGCTGATCGTACACACCGGCGACCAGGGATGCTTTCATGACCTGGGCGCGCTCCTCGGCGCTGATCGGGCCGATGCGTGACGAGGGCGGCAGAACGTAGCAGCGCTCGACCGGTTGTGGGCGGCCCTTCTCGTCGAGGAAGGAGATCAGCGCTTCGCCGACACCGAGTTCGGTGATGACTGCTTCGGCAGAGAACTTTGGATTCGGGCGGAAGGTCGAAGCGGCCGTTCTGACGGCCTGGGCGTCGCGCGGCGTATACGCGCGCAGCGCATGCTGGATCCGGTTGCCGAGCTGACCGAGCACGACTTCTGGTACGTCGAGCGGGTTCTGCGTCACGAAGTACACCCCCACGCCCTTCGATCGCACGAGGCGGACGACCTGTTCGATTCGCTGGCGCAGTTCGGGCGGCGCATCGCTGAACAGCAGGTGGGCTTCGTCGAAGAAGAAGACCAGCTTGGGCTTTTCGGGGTCACCGACTTCCGGCAACTGTTCGAAGAGCTCGGACAGCAGCCAGAGCAGAAAGGTCGCGTAAATGCGCGGTGCAGCAAGCAGTTTGTCGGCGGCCAGGATGTTGACGACGCCCCGGCCATCGACCGTCTGCATCAGATCGGCGAGAGCCAGCGCCGGCTCGCCGAAGAACGAATCGCCGCCCTGGGATTCGAGCGTGAGGATTCCGCGCTGTATGGCGCCGATCGAGGCCGACGAAATATTGCCGTACTTGAGCTGATAGGTCTTGGCGTTCTCACCGGCGTGATTCAGGATCGCACGCAGGTCTTTCAGATCGAGCAGCAGGAGGCCATGGTCGTCGGCGATCTTGAAGACGGCGGTGAGGACGCCGGCCTGCGTGTCATTCAGGTTCAGGATGCGCGAGAGCAGAAGCGGACCCATCTCGGAGACGGTTGCGCGGAGCGGATGGCCCTGCTCACCGAACACGTCCCAGAGCGTGACCGGGAAACCCTCGGGCCGCCAGTGCTCGACTCCGAGCAGCTTCAGCCGTTCCTCGACCTTCCGATTGCCGCCGCCTGCCTGGGACAGGCCGGTCAGATCGCCTTTGACGTCGGCCATGAAGACCGGAACGCCGAGGCGGGAGAACCCTTCGGCGAGTGTCTGCAGACTGACTGTTTTGCCGGTGCCGGTCGCCCCAGTGATCAGTCCGTGGCGGTTGGCCAGTTTGGGCAACAGCTGGATGTCGGCATGGTCGACGGCGGTCTTTGCGACAGGGATGGGCTCGCTCATGGTGTAACTCATGTAGAAGGGCCGATTCAATTGTTGCAGAGCCCGTCGCTGCCGATAATGTGGGTTGAGCTGGAGGTGGAGGAGTTGTGCGATGGATGTGATGGGCAAGGTCATCGTCGTCACGGGCGGAGCGTCCGGTTTGGGTGCGGCGACGGCCCGGGCGCTTGCGGCCATGCGCGCAAAGGTCGTGATCGCCGACGTGCGTGAGGCTGAGGGCGAAGCCCTGGCCGAGGAGATTGGCGGTCGTTTCGTTCGTTGTGATGTCACCGTCGAAGAGGATGCGCAGACGGTGGTGGCGGAGGCGAACGCAATCGGGGATTTGCGCGGGCTCGTCAATTGCGCCGGCGTGGCGACGGGTGAGCGGGTGGTTGGCAAGGAGGGGCCGAGCGGGCTCGCGCGCTTCTCGCGAACGGTCGCGATCAACCTGATCGGTACGTACAACCTGCTGAACCGGTGCGCCGCGGCGATGGCGGCATTGCCTCCCAACGAGGAGGGCGAGCGCGGCGTCATCGTCAACACTGCCTCGGTCGCCGCGTTCGACGGCCAGATCGGTCAGGCGGCCTATGCGGCTTCGAAGGCCGGCGTGGTGGGCATGACCCTGCCGATCGCGCGTGAGCTTGCACGCCATGGCATTCGGGTCATGACGATTGCGCCGGGCATCTTCGAAACGCCGATGATGGCTGGGCTGCCACCTGAGGTTCAGGCCAGCCTGGGTGCCGCAGTACCGTTTCCGCCTCGCCTCGGGCGCCCGCCGGAGTTCGCTGCCCTGGTGCTGCACGTCTTCGCCAACGCGATGCTGAACGGCGAGGTCATCCGGCTCGACGGTGCCATCCGGATGGCGCCCAAGTAAGGGCGCGCGTCTCATGCAGCCCCTGGCCGCAGATGAACGGGCGGATGCCTGGCACGGTATCGATCCGTCGTGGTGGGACGCCGAGAAGGAGGCGTGGACCAAGCTCTTTCCCCACGCGGCCGATCAAATCGTCGAACGGGCCGAGTCGGCCATCGACCGTGCCATCGACCATGGCAACGTCAATATTCAGGCGGAGGCCGTCGCCTGGTGCGCGCGTGCGCTCACGGCGCTGGGCCGACCGGATGATGGCGCCCGGCTCGCGCATCCTATGCTGGAGCAGGACGTTGCTCGCGATCCCGCTCTGCGGGCGCAACTGCTTGCCGCGCTCGGTATTGCCTACGAGGGGATGGGCAGGTACGTCGATGCGCTCGACCTGCATCAGGAAGCGCATGACCTCCTGCTCGGCATCGGCGATGAGCGAGGCGTCGCGAGTGCACGGCTTTCGATGGGCGTCCTGCATTCGCGCTGCAATGATCACGCCATCGGACTTGGCCACTACCGCGATGCATTGACGACGTTCGAGCGTCTGGGCGACGCGTCCTCGACCATCCGTGTGCTCAACAATATCGGCATCAACGAGCGTCACCTCGGACATATGCAAGCGTCGCTCGATGCCTTCGATCGTGCGATGGATCTCGCACGTCGTCATGGGATGACGCCTCTGCTGGTGACCCTCGGAGGCAATCGCGCACGAACCCTGGTTGCGCTGGGACGATTGGACGAGGCCGCGGAGCACTTCGAGAACTGTGGCCCGGCGCTTGCGGGTAATCGCTGGTTTCAGAGCGCGCTCGATGCCCGCCTCGGGATGACCGAGATCGCTGCGCAGCGTCGCCAGTACGACCGCGTGGAAGCCTTGGCGGCCGAGTTGCTCGCGACATTCGCCGACCATCCGATGCTGGACATGGAGGTGCGGCTATGGGGTCTGCTGGCCGAGGCCCGCGAGGCGAGCGGCGACATGGCCGGCGCACTGGCAGCGTTCAAGAAGCTGCGCACAGCCGAAGCTCGCTGGGTCGACCAGCGCGCCAGTGCCCGGCTGCGCGCCTCCACGTTGATGAGCGATCTTGCCGCCGCGCGGCGGCGCGCCGAAGAAGAGGCGCGTATGCGTGATCGGTTGGCGGAAGCTCACGCGGCACTCACCATCGAGGCGGCGGAACGCCGGGCACGGGCGGAGGAGCTGTACCGACAGTCCCGCGAGGATGGTCTGACGGGGCTGCCTAACCGTCGGCACTTCGTCGAAAGGGCTGGCGAGGAAATCCGCTTGGCCGTTGCTCATGAGGAGCCGCTCTGTCTTGCAATCGTGGATGTCGATCACTTCAAGCGCGTCAACGATACCTATGGCCATGCCGCCGGTGATCAGGTGCTGGTGGCCGTCGCGCAACGCCTGCGCCATGGCGGCGCGGATACCGCCTGGGTCGCCCGACTGGGTGGGGAGGAGTTCGTCGTTCTCCTGCCGCACATGGACCTGCCTGCCGCACGGCAACGCTGCGAGCAGATGCGCGCCGCGATCGCAGCATCGCCGGTCGAGGCGGGCGGGGTTCGGATCGAGGTGACTGCGAGCTTCGGTGTCACCGCATTCACACACGATCAGTCGCACGAGCAAGCGCTAGCCAAGGCCGATGCAGCGCTTTACGCCGCCAAGATGGCCGGTCGTAACCGGGTCTACGGATAGAGCCGTGTCACGAGTTCGGCGACACAGGCCGGTTTGTCGTGCCCTTCGATGTCGACGGTGACCTCGAACACCGTCTGTAGTGCCCCGGCGGCCAGCGGCTCGGCGGAGAGCAGTCGAAACCGTCCGCGCAGGCGGCTACCGACGCGTACAGGCGCCGTGAAGCGCACGCGGTTGGTGCCGTAATTGATCGCCATCCGGAGGGGGCCGTAGTCGATCGCCTGCATCTTGAAGCGCGGGATCAGCGAAAGAGTCAGAAAGCCGTGGGCGATCGTGCTGCCGAAAGGGGACTCGCGTAGAGCACGTCCGGGATCGACATGGATCCACTGGTCATCGCCCGTTGCCTCGGCAAAGCAATCGATGCGTGCCTGTGTGATCTCGACCCAGTCGGACACGGCGAGAAGCTCCCCGGTACGCCCAGGCAGTTCGGCGAGGTGGATACGCGTTGGAACGGACGTGGTCATATGCGGGCAGCGTCTGCAAGAAAGTCCTCGATGGCTGTATTGACAGCGCCGGGCGCCTCCCGCAAGAGCCAGTGACCGGCATCCGGCAGTCGCCTGACGCGTAGCCGTGGTACCCACTCGTCCAGTCCGTCGAGCAGCGTCGGGAGCAGAGCCGTGTCTGCCGTCCCCCAGAGAACGAGCGTGGGAACATCGACGTGGAACAGGGCCGGATCCAGTCCCGCCGCGACTCTTGCCATGCGCCCCGGTGTGTCGTCGGTATCCGGATACAGCGCCGAGGCCCGGTAGTAGTTGCAGCCACCGGTCAGTCCACGCTGCCATGCGCGGCGGTAGGCCAAACGCGACGGCGGATCGAGGGGGCCGATCATGGCGAACAGACGCGCGAAATCGTTCTCGGCAAGACGCATTTCCGCGCCAGGCGCACGCAGCCAATTCATGTACTGACTGGCGCGGATCTGTTCGGGGTCATGCGCCAGCGCCCGGGCGAACGAAACCGCGTGCGGTGCGTTCGCAACGATCAGGCGCCCAACGCGCCCCGGTTGGCGGGCTGCATACGACCAAGCCAGCGCGCCTCCCCAGTCATGCGCGATCAGCGCAGCGAGTTTGCCTGATTGCCGTTCGATCCAGTCGATGACGGCATCGATATCGTTCAGCAGGGCGTCCACGCGGTAGTCGATCGGATCGACCGGCTGCGACGAAAGGTTGAAGCCGCGCAAATCCAGTGCATGGCACCGGTAGCGCCCGGCAAGATGCTCAAGCTGTGACCGCCAGGCCAGCCAATGCTCGGGAAACCCGTGCAGGAAAAGGAGCGGGGGAGCGGATACCGGGCCGCACGAAACGATATGAAGGACGACGCTGTGACCGTCACGATCCACCTGGCCGGCGTCGATGAATGCAGAATCCGTCCCAAGGCGGGCTTCGAACCCATCTGCGTTCATCTCCGCCGCATTGGCGCCAGTTCCGGATCCCATGGCGGGTCAATGTAGCAGCCGCCGACCGGGTCGAGGACGCGCGGGTTCGCAGACGTTCGCGGTGAGTCGGGTCGGGGTGGCGGTTACGGCTGCCGGCCGAAGACCTCGTTCAGCTGTTGCGTTACGCGAACGAAGGTCGTGCATTTGGAGAGGTCTTTCAGCTTGCGCGCGCCGACATAGGTGCAGGTCGAGCGAAGTCCTCCGAGAATCTCCTGGACAGTGGATTCCACCGGTCCGCGCGCCGGCAGCAGCACCTCCTTGCCCTCGCTCGCGCGGTAGTGTGCGACGCCGCCGGCGTATTTCTGCATGGCGGTCTCGCTCGACATGCCGTAGAAGCGACGGTAGGTACAACCATCACGCTCGACGATTTCGCCGCCCGACTCATCGTGCGCCGCCAGCATGCCTCCGAGCATCACGAAGTCGGCACCGCCGCCGAATGCCTTGGCCACGTCGCCCGGCACGGTGCAGCCTCCGTCGCCGCAGATGTGTCCTCCCAGGCCGTGGGCGGCGTCGGCGCATTCGATGATGGCGGACAGCTGCGGGTAGCCGACGCCGGTCATCTTGCGCGTCGTGCATACGCTGCCCGGCCCGATTCCTACCTTGACGATGTCGGCGCCAGCAAGAATCAGTGCCTCGGTGATGTCCGCCGTGACGACGTTGCCCGCCATGATCGTGAGTTCCTTGAACTCGTCGCGAAAGCGGCGCACAAAATCGATGAAGGTTTCGGTATAGCCGTTGGCTACATCGATGCAGACGGACTCGATGGCGTCCCCGGTGGCCCGGCGAACGGCGCGAAATTTCTCCAGATCGTGATCGAGGATGCCGAGCGAGTAGAACGCGAGACGCGATGTCTCGCGCGCTTCCTCGCCGTAGAAACGCACGTAGTCTTCGACTGCGTAATGTTTGTGCAGCGCGACATGCAGTTGGTGGCGGGCCAATGCCCGCGCCATTTGAAACGTGCCGACCGTATCCATGTTCGCAGCGATGATCGGCACACTTCTGCTGGTGCGGCCGGAATGCCGGTAGCGGTATTCGCGAAGCAGTTCGACCTTGGCGCGCGAGCCGAGGGTTGATCGTTTCGGGCGGAACAAGACGTCCTTGAAGTCGAGTTTCAGATCCTCTTCGATACGCATGTTGTCTGTCCGATCCGTGTCTTTTGCCGCGAGGCTGCAAGAGCCCCTGGGCGTCGCACCAAACAAAAGCGGGAGGTGGCTTCGCGCAACCTCCCGCAGGTTGCAGCGAATTGTAGGTTGGCCTTCGGCGCCGTCGCTAGACTTGGGTTTATGTCTGCCATGAACGAACATGAAGTTCGGTCGCCATCCGACCGGCCGACGCCTGAGACGCTTCTGAGTACGGTACTGGCTGGAATCGAGCGTCCATTTCCCTTTCATCTGACGCATCTGGTCGCCGACGCCGATGACGCCGCGCGGCTCGACGTTCGCCGCCTGCATCCAGTCTTTGGCAACTGCTACGACTGGCATTCGTCCGTCCACATGCACTGGAGTCTCGTGCGGCTTTTGAGTCTCGCGGAGCATTGGTTCGCTTCGGCGGAGGATCGGACGCAGTTCTGCGCACGGATCGTCGATGTGATCGATGCAAGACTGTCGCCGGAACATATCCAGACCGAGAAGACCTATGTCGATCGACCCACTGCAGCGGTGTGGGAGCGGCCCTACGGTTGGGCCTGGCTGCTTCGTCTCTATGCCGAGATCGCGGTCAGCGGATATTCCGCCGCCAACGCATGGCGCCTCGCGCTCCTGCCGCTTGCTGACGCGCTGAGCGATCGCCTGTTCGACTATTTCGAGCGCTTGCCGGAGCCTGTCCGGCATGGTGTACATGGGAACTCTGCCTTCGCGATGCTGCAGGCGTTGCGTTTCGCTCTGATCGTCGGTGATGATGGCTTCGCTGCCCTCATCCAACGGCGTGCGCTCGACTTCTTCGGTGATGACCGGGACTACGC
>Ga0116211_1000844_pt1 | contig 15360 bp, 16 predicted proteins | sample SaghotsprinmetaG_FD_94484 | JGI IMG/M metagenome (GOLD analysis project Ga0116211, IMG submission 94484) | Hot spring microbial communities from South Africa to study Microbial Dark Matter (Phase II) - Sagole hot spring metaG | ecosystem: Environmental > Aquatic > Thermal springs > Hot (42-90C) ... | reverse complement strand
TTCCAGCGGAAGTTCTGGACGCTCGCCTAGAAGCTGGGCTTGTCTGTGTGATCTGTGGACGCTCGGTTCTCAGATTAGCATGGACACCCCCACCTCGCACCAGCAGGTGGGGTGAGCTTCATCCGCTAGAGAACGCAGGGCATAGGAATCCGCACGGCCCCTCAGACAGGGGTAGAGATTCTTAATGTAAATTTTTGTAAAAACTTGCGCTCATAGAGGCAAAACTGTTAAATTAGATACAGAAATGAATCGTTCATCTTCGCTAAGTCACGGCCTGAACATAGGCAGCGAAGACGGAAGTAGGGAGATTCTCCCGAAGGAACGCGCCTCAGTTACTAAAAACCACCTAGTTCATGATTTGGGGCGATGACCTATGAAAACGACACTGACCTATCGCGGCATTCAATACGATTACGTTCCTCCGGCAGTGCGCACCGAAGCCACTGATGTAGTTGCCAAATATCGGGGCTGGAACTACCACTGCACCCAAGCAGTGAATCCCCCTGCTCAACCTGCTCGTGATTTGCTCTATCGGGGTGTGGCCTACCACACCGGGAATGACAACGCGGCACCGGCTGTTACCATGGCCGCCGCGGTCGATGCTGCCCCGCCGACGGTGAGTGTGGCCGAAATGTCGCGGGCACTGCTCACGCACCACCACCAAAACATTAAAAATCGCGAGCAATCGCTGCTGACGCGAACCATTGCTCAAATGGGCTTACCCGCCGCTGCTGGGCACTACTGGAATCAAATTCAAGGCAAAATTAAGCCCAACGTTTGGCTAAGCTACGATCGCAGCCATGCCACAATGAGCTAAACGGTTTGCCATGCCAACTTGCATCTAGCCCCCCAAGGGGCAAGGTTGCGGTAGTTGTTCTCGAAAGAATAGGCCCATGACTCGCACTAGGGATTGACCTACTGCGAGTTTTTTGTGGGAGCAACCCTAGGCCATATCGCCGTAGCGGGCGCGTTCGGCAGCCGTTTTTTGCCGATCCAACTTCAGGATCAGTACCCCCAAGGGCGGTAAACACAGATCAAGGGAGTAGCGACGATTGTGGTAGGCCCACTCGTCTGCCCATTTGCCCCCGAGGTTGCCCATGTTACTGCCGCCGTACTCGCGGGCATCGCTGTTAAACAGTTCGGTATAGAAGCCATGTTCAGGAACACCAATTCGGTAGTGGCTATGGGGTTGGGGGGTAAAGTTACACACCACCACGACAAAATCCTTGTAGTCTTTGTCCCAGCGGATAAACGAGACGACACTGTGACGGTTGTCGCTACAGTCAATCCACTCAAAGCCGTCTTGGCTAAAATCTTGGCTGTAGAGGGAGGGTTCAGAACGATAAAGGGCATTCAAGTCCTGAAAGAAGCGTTTGGTTTGCTGGTGCGGTTCGTACTCCAGTAGGTGCCACTCCAGATCGCTCCAGACGTTCCACTCACTCCATTGGGCAAATTCCATGCCCATAAACATGGTTTTCTTGCCCGGGTGGGTAAACATATAGGTGAACAGGCAGCGGAGATTGGCAAATTTTTGCCAGCGATCGCCCGGCATCTTGCCAATGATATTGCTCTTGCCGTGCACCACCTCATCGTGGGACAACGCCAACATAAAGTTCTCGCTGTGGTGGTACCACATGCTAAAGGTGACGTTGTTTTGGTGGAACTGGCGAAACCACGGATCCATGCTGAAATAGTCGAGGATGTCGTGCATCCACCCCATGTTCCACTTCAGGTTAAAGCCAAGCCCCCCCGTATAGGTCGGCCACGAAACCATCGGCCAAGCGGTAGATTCTTCGGCAATCGAGAGAATCCCCGGAAAATAGCTGAAGATGACGTGATTCACTTGGCGCAGGAAATTGGCGGCTTCTAAGTTTTCGCGGCCACCGTATTCGTTGGGCAGCCACTCTCCCTCTTTGCGGCCATAGTCGAGGTACAGCATGGAGGCCACAGCATCAACGCGAATACCATCGATGTGGTACTTGTCAAACCAAAACAGGGCATTCGCCACCAAAAAGTTCCGAACTTCGTGGCGACCATAGTTAAACACAAGGGTGCCCCATTCTTTATGCTCCCCTTTGCGGGGGTCGGCGTGCTCGTAGAGGTGGGTGCCATCAAAAAAGGCGAGGCCATGGCCATCCTTGGGAAAGTGGCCGGGAACCCAGTCCACAATAACGCCAATCCCGTTCTGGTGACACTGATCCACAAAGTACATAAAGTCGGCAGGGCTACCATAGCGAGACGTGGGGGCATAGTAGCCGGTCACTTGATACCCCCAAGAGCCATCAAAGGGATGCTCGGCTACCGGCAGCAGTTCAATGTGGGTATAGCCCAACTCCTTAACGTAGGGGATAAGTTTTGCGGCTAGCTCCCGATAGGTGAGGAACCGTGCCCAGGGCTTGAGTTCCGCCACTTGCACCGGTTCTTGGGGGTTGCCCTTCTCATCAAGGGGAGGCTCTTCCATGGAGGCGTGCAGCCAAGAGCCTAAGTGTACCTCAAAGACGGAGATGGGTTGGTTCAATGGCTCAGTGTGGCGCCGTTTTTCGAGCCACTCGCGATCGCCCCACTCGTAGGCATTTAAGTCCGCCACAATTGAGGCGGTTTTGGGGCGGGGTTCCTGAGCAAAGCCGTAGGGATCCGACTTCTCGTAGATATGGCCGTCGTTATTCTTAATTTCGTACTTGTAGTGCTCGCCGACCCCAAGACCGGGAATAAAAAGCTCCCAAATGCCATTACCCCGCCGCGCCATTTGGTGCTTGCGACCGTCCCAGTGGTTAAAGTTACCAATAACCGAGACATTGCGGGCATTGGGCGCCCACACCGCAAAATACACACCAGAAACCCCATCCACCGTGAGCAGATGGGCACCTAGTTTTTCGTAGATGCGGTGGTGATTTCCCTCGGCAAACAGATGAATGTCAAAGTCGGTTAGCTTGGAGGAGCGAAAGGCGTAGGGGTCGTAGATGACCCGCTCATGGCCATTTTCAAAAATTTTGAGTTGATAGTTATTTAATTCGGCAACGGGAATATGACACTCAAAAAAATGCGGGTGATGCACCGAGACCATCGGGTATTCCTGCCGTTGCTCGGGACACAGAACACTCACCCGCTCCGCATTCGGTAGATACGCCCGAACCGCCCACACTGATTGGCCATTCTCGCTAATTTGATGACATCCTAAAATTTCAAAGGGATCGTGGTGCTGATTGGACACAATGCGGTCGATTTGATCGGGCGAAATCGTCATATTTTTATACTTTCGTAAAATATAAACACCTTACTATAGAAAAGTTAACAATCTGAATGCCCCCGTTGACAAGCCATCGAGCCATCTTTTTGGGGGTGATGTTGCTCAGGTCTGGTTTGGGGTTGGTCATGGCGTGGCGGCCAGTAGGCTTTGCAGCAGTTCTTTGAGCAGGGTTGGCCCTTGATAGACCCAACCGGTGTAGAGTTGCACCAAGCGGGCACCGGCGTTGAGTTTTTCTTGCACATCGGCAGCGTCAAAGATGCCACCCACGCCAATGATGGGGAGGCGGCCATGGGTTTGCTGATGAATAAAGCGAATCACTTCGGTGGCACGGTCTTTCAGGGGGGCGCCGCTGAGTCCTCCGGCTTCTGCGGTGGGCGATCGCCCCGTGGCGGGAATGACCGTTGTTTTCAGGCCTTCTCGACGAATGGTGGTATTGGTGGCAATAATGCCTGCTAGTTCGTAGGTTTGAATCAGTTCTAGAATGGCGCAAATTTCCGGCTCACTCAAGTCTGGGGCAATTTTGAGCAGCAGGGGCTTGCGGGGGGTATTAGCCCCTTGCAGTGCTTCTAAGATTGGGGCAAGCTGCTCCTTGGCCTGGAGGTCCCGGAGGCCGGGGGTATTGGGAGAACTCACATTGACCACAAAGTAATCTCCCCAAGGGTGCAGGCAGCGAAAGCTAGCGAGGTAGTCATCTTTGGCCTGCTCCAGCGGCGTGATCTTCGACTTGCCTAAGTTAATGCCAATCGGGATGGTGGCGCGGGGCGATCGCGCCAGTTCGCGAGCCATGGCCTCAGCCCCCCAGTTATTAAAGCCCATGCGATTGATGGCGGCCCGATCTGCCGGTAGGCGAAATAAGCGCGGTCGTGGGTTCCCGGGTTGGGGGTGCCACGTCACGGTGCCGAGTTCCGCAAAGCCAAAGCCAAAGGCACTCCAAACAGCACTGGCAACGCCATTTTTATCAAACCCCGCCGCCAAGCCAATCGGGTTGGGGAACCGCAGCCCCCACAGTTCCCGCTCCAAGCGTGCATCTGGGAGGGCAAAAAACTGCTGCAACTGCTGCCGTAGCCGCTGCCGGAGGGGTGTATCCTGATTAAGCCAGCGACAGAGAGCCATCACCTGCTGCTGTACCTGCTCAGGATCAGCTCTGAGACCCGAGAATAGCAGCGGCCGGACAAGGGAACGATAGGGATCGACGCGCAAAGGAGGCTAGTCCAAATACCCCATCAAGGCAGGCGAATCATCAATGATGTTCGAGGCCACGGGTCGCTCTCCTGCCGAGTAGTAGGTCTCAGCAATGTGCAGCCCACTGGTGGTAATCGGGCGCACCCCCATCCAGTTGACGGTTTCTAAAATTTCAAAGGAATTGGCCGCAACCGGACGCACCCCCATAATATTCAGGGTTTCAACCACGCGAAAGTCGGTGGCAATGATGGGGCGAATGCCAGCGGAGTTGATGCTGTCATAAATCTGTAGCCCGCTGCTGAGGATGGGGCGCTCTCCGGCATCTTTGATCATGTGCACCACTTCGACCGGGCTGGCCTCAATGGGGCGCAACCCAGCACTATTAAAGGTTTGCCACACCACAATATCCGTGACCGGCGCAGCGCTGGTGGTGGCAAGGGGAGCCGTTTTTTCGGCCAGCGACACCATTTGACCACTGGCTTCCTTGGCGGTAGCGGGCCGCCGCGGACTGCGGCTGGCTTTGGTGGGGGTTTCTTCAGGGGGAGTTTGGGGGGTTTCCGAAGTACTCATGGCGATCGCTCCTAAGGACAGTGGACGACTCAATCGAACCGAGACGTTAGTATTAAAGGTTTCTATGGCTGTTTATTATACCCCTAGGGCACCTGCCAGATCCGTTGATGGTAACTGGGCAAATGATCTAAGTCCACACTGGCGTGATGGTGATGATGGTGCGCTTCGCCGTGACTGTGATCGTGATGATCGTGATGGTGATGATGATCCGTGCTGCTGGCGGCCGCTAGGCGAAATTTACAGGCTTCGCAGTTCATGGCCACCTGTCCGGTGAGGGTTTCAATTTCCCGCTGCCGTGTTAGATAAAATAATTGGGGATGGAGGCCAATTTCCGGCAAGTTAACGTACTCGACGTGCGGAAACTGCTGTTGCGCCGCCAAGGTTAAGGCATAGATTTTTTTCACCAAGGCACCCGTAAACATGAAGTGGGGCAGCACAATGACACGGCGGGGCTGGTAGAGATTTGCCCGCTCAAAACCCACCTCAAGGCGGGGATGGGTAATGCCAATAAAGCACACCTCCACCGTTTTGTAGCCGCTGCCTTCCCAGAGCATTCGCGCCAGCTTAAAGACATCGCCATTGGCATCGGGATCACTGGACCCCCGACCCACCACCAATAACACCGTCTCTTCACGGCTAATCCCTTGGGGGTTAAACTCAGGGGAGTCTAGCATTTCGAGGCGCGATCGCCACAGAGTGAGGATTTCTGGGGCAATGCCGTAGTGGCGACCGTAGTGGTAGCGCAATTGGGGAAAGGCGTGGCGGGCGCGATCCAACTCATTGGTCACGTCAAATTTGTTGTGGCGGGCGGCAAACAGCAGGATGGGCAGAACCGATAGATCGCTGTAACCGGCGGCAACACACTGACTGAGCACCTCAAAAATAGAGGGTTGGGTTAATTCCAAAAAGCAGGGGAAGACCGGACGGCAGGGATCCAGTTGGTGATAGGCATGGGCAAAGTCTAAAAACGCTTGGCGACCTTCCGGATCGCGGGTGCCGTGCCCCACCAATAGCAGGGGACGCGGCTGAGGTAATGGCGGTAAATCAACGCTAAAACTCAGGGGGTTGAGAATTGAATCGTTCGGCTCGACAGTCACGACCACGCTGTAACTCCATGCCTGTGCAACGCAGGCGCATAGAGTGAACCACAGCAGGTAGGCATTCTGGCTGAGGGATGGCTCCCATCACAGCTGCGGCACAGCCCCAGAGTTTCACTGGTGTTTCCCTACAAGCTGCTCTTCACAGTTAACATTGCCGATTGTAACGAGCCACTGACTGCCCCGTCTATGCGGGGGGTGGGCACTAAATCTAGACATAGCGATGATCAATGGCCCAGCGTGCCAATTCGGTACGGTTATGGAGGCCTGTTTTTCCTAGCATATTGCTGACATGGCTTTCCACTGTGCGTTGACTCACGTGCAGTTCTGCGGCAATATCGCGGTTGGCTAGCCCACGGGCGACGTACTGTAAAATGCGGGTCTCGGTGGGGGTTAGCTCCACCCCCGGGGGAGGTGTAGGGGGGGGGCTACTTTGCTGCTCCCGTAGTCGGGCGGTCTGCTTTAGCAGCGCCTGAACCTGAGCCAGCAGTTCATCGGGTTCAAAGGGCTTGACCAGATAGACATCACCGCCGGTTTGTAACCCCTTGACGCGATCGTAGGTTTGCCCCTTGGCCGAAAGAAATAGAACCGGCAGCCAGTTCAGGTGCTCGTGGCCGCGTACGGCACTGACAAAGCTGTAGCCATCCATCTGGGGCATCATCACATCGCAAATAATCAGGTCGGGGGTGTGCTGCTGTAAAACGGCTAACCCTTCACGGCCATGGGCAGCAGTCAGTACCCGATACCCTTGCATTTCCAAATAATCCTTGACCAGTAAGACAAGATTGGGGTCGTCATCCACCAGCAAAATGGTGGCAGGTTGGCAGTTGTCGGCAGCAGGCATGGCGTTAAAGTAAGGCAATAGTTTATTATCACTCTCAAACTAGACGACGCTGCCAGCGATCGCCAAGGGTGTCAATCGCCTCCACTAGCCGTTCATTGTGCCACTGACCAAACAGATGCGCGGCAATACTACAGCCCCCCGCCCCAACCCCTTCTTTCACAAAGCCAGCTTCGTAGGCGCGCAAGGCCGCATGGCGCGACGTACTCAGATTCAGTTGGCTATAGATAAGGGGACAGTCCGCCCGCGCAGCTAGGGCGCTAATGTTGGCGGTTGCATCCTCAATCACCCAGCGGGTGGTGCCTACGAGCAGTTGCTCAGGCTGCCATGGTAACTGCTGTTGGTGAGCGATCGCCCGGGCTAAGGCATAGACGGCAATCATTTGGGATCCCCCCGCCAACAGAACACCACCGGTTTGGCTGGCCGCTAAGGCCATGGCCGCTACCACCACCTGCATCGGATCGCCAATGGCCGCCACCGCCCTTAATGGGTCTGGCGACGCTGGTAACTGAGACAGTCCCTGCTGCACAAGCCGCCATTTTTGCTCGTGGTTACTGTGGCGATGGCTACTGCCAACACAGTAGCGGGCGGCAATTCCCAAACTCTCGCACAGGGCCAGTGCCGTTGTGGTACCCGCCACCACACATTCACCCACCACCAGCCACGGGTGGGTTTGGCTTAACTGTGCCCCCCACTGCCAGCCCTGCTGCCATAGGTGTTCAACCAGATCTGGGTCCATGGCCTGGCCGGTACTCACACAGCGGGCCGGTTGCCCTTGAAGATCAATCATTTCCGGTAAGCCCGCTGCTGGCAGACCCGCATTAAAAACGTACAGGGGCAAGGCTAGGCTCTCAATGAAGGCTCGACTAATCAGGGCCGGAGATGCGCCTTCAATGAGGGGAGGGAGGGGATACCGATAGTGGGGCTGAACCCCCCTCAGTAAAAATTCCCCATCGGCGAGGGCGGTATAGCGGCGATCGGCGGCGGTTTTGCCAGCCGCTGAGATACCGGGGATCAAGGCGGTTTCCGTAAACCCCAAGACACAGATAATGGCAGGTTGTTGCTGGCGGTGGCGATCGCACCACGAACGGGCACACTCTGCCCCCCAAGCGATACCCATCATGGCTATCAACTAATAATTCCTGACCACTGCACCTGCTTTTGGCGCTCACGGCGATAGGAAAAAAAGAAAGCGGTATCGCGGTAGGTACAGTAGGGCGACACGGCCATCTGGCTCTCGGCCAAGCCCAACTGCCGCAGTTGCAACCAATTTACCCGAGCCACATCCACCCGGAGCCGTTGGGGGTCTGGATCCGGAAATGCAACGGCTGCATCTAAGGCCGCCAAGCGCTCGTAGAGCGCCGCCGCTGTCATCGTTGCCTCCACCTGTGGCGTTACAGTGGCGGCCAGCGCATAGGCCACATTTAACCCCACCTGATAAACATCGCCGCGAATGGCTGGCCCCAATACCACCCGTAAATGAGCGAGCTTACTCCCCAATGCCTGCATCTGGGTAATTGTTTGTTTGGCCACTTCGGCAGCGGTGCCCCGCCAGCCCGCATGAATTGCTGCAACTTGCCCGGTCACCGGATCGCCAATCAGCAGTGGTACGCAGTCGGCGCTGCACACCCAAAGGGCCTGATTCACCTCGGTACTCACTAAGGCATCCGCTTCTAAACGGCTGGGGGCGGCCAATACATCGCTTGCCAGCACAACCCGATTGCCATGTACCTGCTGAGTGCGCAGCGGCATCGCATCATCCGTTCCTAAAGCGGCAGTTAGGGTGGCTAGGGGCTGCCCCTGCCAAGCGCGGCTAAAAAAACCGTGACGAAAGGGTGAGAGCAGGTCACAGGTTAAAAACTCGCCTAATTCAGTGGTTTGCCAGTGCCACATCACCACAAATCCGCGATTACATTAATCACTAGCCCAACGATAACGCTATAGAAAAAGAACGACACAATTTGGTGGAAGAGTACAAGGCGGCGAATGCGGCGCTCCTCAATCGCCACATCGGACGTTTGGGAGGTCAGGCTAATCGTAAAGGAAAAGTACATAAAGTCAAGGTAATCGGGTTCCCCTTCCCCCGGAAAGTCAAGACCGCCAGCATAACCAAACTCGTTTAGGGTATGGTAGTTGTCATCGTAATAGTAGCGAGCATACTGTAGCGCAAAGGAGGTATGGGTTAAAAACCATGCTGCAATGACGGCCCATGTAGCCAAGCTCACCTGTAAGGTCAGCAGTGGATCGTTCGGCACTTTGGTATCTGCCAACAGTAAACCGGTGGCCACAATACTGGCGATCGCTGTAAACACCACCAGTACAAGAATGGTGAGGGCGTTGGGTTCACCCACCTGCGATCGCCGTCGGGTTTGCAAGCTATTGACACTGGTCATCATCTTTAGCAGCAAGAGCAGGTAGCTGGTAATGCCAACATCCCAGGCAAAGAGAAATCGCTGCCCTAAATTGACCCAACCAGATGTTAGGGCAAGGGCTATCACAGCCAAGAGGATGGCAAGGATCAGGCGTATCCCCACGTGAAGCTGATCAATCCATTCGCTAATTTGGCTAAGGCGCATACCCCTCAGCATACTCTCTGGCAGGTTAACTTAGCTGCTGTCAACTGCGGCTTAAATTTCCGCCACCGCCCGCTCAATCAAGCGGCGCGCTAGGGTCTGAACGCCGGTGTGGTAGTAGTAGTTGGTGGTCATGTCAAGGAAGGCACCAAGGTAATCCAAGTTGTCCTTCGAGATTTCAATAAAGTTCTGTAAATTATTCACGACCTTTTCACGGGTTAGGTCTCGGGAGGTGACAAACTGACCCATCCAGCCTTGCACAGCACCAAAGCTTTGCACAATAAAGCCCAACTGACCCACCGGACTGCCGCCGGGAACGATGCTACTAATGGCCTTAAAGGTGGGGTTCTCCTGCAGATCATTGGGTTCTAGGCTTTGCAGCGTGTTTAAGCATTTCAGCAAAAAGTCCGGCCCAAGGGGAATTAAGCCATCAAAGCAAATCAGGGCCGCCATGCGCATTAAGGATTCGCCACTGTAGTCCGCCAACGCACGCAGGAAATCGCTGAGGCTGTCACCCGGAATCCCGTTAATTTGGCAGAAGGCCAGAATCTCGACAATGAGTTTAATGCTCAGATCAATGGATTGTGCCCGCTCTGGTTTGGGGGTTATCTTGTCAAGAAAGCCAAGGAAGGAAATTTTCTCCCCTACTTTGTTGGCTAAGGCGGCTGCCCCAAGCAGTGCATCGGTGTTATCCACGGTTTGGTACAGCCACAGTGCCCGCTGGTACCCTTGAGACTTATCGTTAAATAGCCGCACCGCCCGCTCACCAATCTGGCGCACTAGGGCGGGGTCGCTTTCGCCGGTGACATGCCGAATGGTGTTGTCAAAGCCAACCACGTTCTGCCACTGGCCGGGGATAACGAAATCTAGGGCTTTTAGCGACATCACCGTGATGCCGCCGCTGGGCAGTTGGTCAACAACTTTAAAAATAGCTTCGCTCACGGGATCTCCTTAGTTACTGGGGGGATAGGCTACCGCGCTAGTTGTGCCAAACCAACAAGGTCAAATTTTTCAATCCAAGCGCGGCGATCGCTGGCGGTAAAACTGGGATCGCGGGAGAGGACTTTCACCTGATAGCGATCGGCCACAAGGATCGCGGTTTGGGTGGTACCAATTTCGAGGGCAGGATAACCGGCAATGTTCTCGGTGCTGCTTTGGAACTTGGCCGCCGCCTCCGGTAGGCTAATAGTGTCTGAAATGGCTAGCATGGCCAACTCTTTGCCGTCTTTTTTCAATTTTGCTTCGGCAAAGCCTTTTTTTTCTTGGACGTAAATGCGCTCGTAACCATCCCCTTCCGGAGGAAAGAAGCGGTTAAACTCACTGCCTTGGGTGGCCTCGCGGGCAACGGCGGTAGGGGCATTCCGCTGGCTGCTGTCCTGCTGTACTTGTTCGTAGGGGGAGGGGGGTGCTGCCGCACAGCCGGTCACCACTAGGGTGAGGGCGAGCAGTAGGGCAGTGAACCAGCGGGTAAAGGGCATGGGCATTCTGGAGTCCAACAGGTTGATCTTAACCTAGGGGATTGAACCTGCGGTCAATGTTGCAATTCTTATGAACTACGTACCAGTCGCCATCCCATCAGGGGGATGTCCCACTCACACGCTTAATCTCCTGCCATTCTGCAGGGGTGAGGGGTTCAGGGGTCAAGCTGACCTGCCATTGCTCGGCAAAAGCATTGAGAAGAGCCGCTTGCACGTTTTCCAGTGGGGGTAAGGCCAAGGAAGGGGGCGTGCTGCCAAACACCTGCTGCCACAGGGACGGGTCGGGTTGCAGCAGGATGCTACCGTGTTGCAGGAGGCGATCGCCCCGCCAGCCTTGGGCACTGCCGATTATTTTCTCGCCGCCAGCGAGGGTAATATCCGTCGGCGTAGCGCAGGCAAAGCAGTTGGCCGGTTGTTGGCTGTAGGGGAGTACAACATCACTGCCAAAGTGCAGGGAATACCCCAACGTTGCCCAACCTTGGATGAGAAACTGGCACAGGTGCTGATATACCTGACGGCGCGATCGCCCCAATCCCCAAGCCACAATCGAGTAGGTGAGGTCCCCTTGGTGGAGCACCGCCCGCCCGCCCGTGGGTCGCCGCACTAAAGACAGGGGCTGCCCTCGCCAGACCAGCGATCGCCAGTGGTCTGGAAGGTCGCGCTGATGATACCCCAAGGAAATGGCGGCAGGCTGCCAAGTGTAAAAGCGCAGGCAGGGGCGATCGCTGTGGTACCACAGCCACGTATCGATGGCCATTTGGAGGGCACCGGTGGTGGCGATCGCCGGAATATAGCGCCAGTGGCGTTCCCCTGCCACGGACATCCTCGTACCTCTAGTAGGTAGGGACGCTGGGATCCACCTCTTGACTCCAAGCGTTGATGCCGCCCTTGATATTAATGCCCTCAATGCCTGCCTGCTTAAGAATACCCAGCGCCTTGGCAGAGCGTCCCCCCATCTTGCAATGCACAAGAAGGCGGTGGCCATTGACCAACTGGCGCACCTTTTCAACCCCGGAACCGTTTTCAATTTCGGGCAAGGGCACTAGAACCGCTCCCGGAATTTTGGCAATCTCGTACTCATTGGGGTTACGAACATCCACCAGAACGTAGTCCGTTGCCCCACTATCGAGAAGCTGTTTGAGTTCTTGAACGGTCATCTCTGGAATTTCTGCCATTTGGGCGGCCTCCTGTGCCTGAGCTTGGCGAATACCACAAAACTCTTCGTAGTCAATCAGCTTATCAATTACCGGACGCTCGGGATTGGGTCGCAGTTTTAGCTCCCGAAACGTCATCTCAAGGGCATTAAACAGCAGCAACCGACCACTGAGGGTGGTACCTTTCCCGAGAATAATTTTGATGGTTTCCGTGGCCTGAATCACACCAATAATCCCCGGCAAAATGCCCAGCACGCCCCCTTCGGCACAGGAGGGCACGAGTCCGGGGGGCGGCGGTTCCGGATACAAATCGCGGTAGTTCGGCCCCCCTTCGTAGTTAAATACGGTGGCTTGACCCTCAAAGCGGAAAATCGAGCCATACACGTTGGGCTTGTTCAGCAGCACACAGGTATCGTTGACTAAGTAGCGGGTCGGAAAATTATCGGTGCCATCCACGACAATATCGTAGGGGGCGGCAATATCGAGGGCATTGGCCGCACTCAAACGGGTTTCGTAGAGATCCACTTGGCAGTAGGGATTAATCTCGAGAATACGCTGCTTGGCCGATTCAATTTTGGGCTTGCCCACCCACGACGTACCGTGGATCACCTGCCGCTGCAGGTTGGAGCTATCCACCACATCAAAGTCAACAATGCCCAAGCGACCAATGCCTGCTGCCGCAAGGTAAAGCAGTAAGGGAGACCCCAGCCCACCGGTGCCAATGCAGAGGACACTAGCGGCTTTCAGACGTTTTTGACCCTCAACGCCCACTTCCGGCAAAATTAAGTGCCGCGAATAGCGTTCGTAGTCATCTTTGGTGAGTTCAATCGTTGCAAGATCAGGATTTAGCATGGTGACAATGCAGTAAGGTCAAGCTGATCTGACCTGATCAGCAAAGGTGAGGGGTTAATTCTCCCATTGTACTCAGGTTGCCCCCCCTGCAATAGGGGTACGTTGCGTCCTCCGGCTGCCTATTCCTGAAATTTTTATAAGATGGAAGGGAAAGCAATACTCACCGTCAGCATGGCACAAACATTGCATTACCACCGTAAGGCATCCCAATCCTCGCCAAGAATGCAACCCCGCTTTTTGAAGGTAGGGGTAGCCTACCTCCTGTGGTGCCTGAGTTTGTTTGGCCTCTGTGGTATCCAGCGGTTTTACGTCGGCCAGCCGTTGATGGGGCTGTTGTACCTCGTAACCTTTGGCTTTTGTGGTATTGGTCAGTTTTTAGACCTATTCCTCATTCCGGGGATGGTGGATCACCGTAACACTTACCTACGGGGACGTTACCTCGTTTCCCAAGAATGGCCTGAGGAACCCACAAGCCCAATGCTACGGCTGTTGCAGGCGGCCAAAGACCATGGGGGGGTACTCTCGGCAGCCCAAGCGGCTCTCTACACTCATTTGGATGCCCAAACGATTGAGGAGCTATTGTTTGAGGCACAACGGCTCGGCTATGCCATGGTCTTTAATGATCCAGAGACGGGTGCGGTGCGCTACCGTTTTGATGTGTGACATCGAGTCGCTCTTGCGGTACGTCAACAAATTCAACTGAACTAGCAGGAATCCCGCGCTCTATTGCCTAGCGATGAGCGTCGAGTAGTTTAACAAAAAAGACCCCCCCAACCTGAGGAGGGTCTTGAGACTCAGCCTAAGAACTAGTTTGGGCAACTAGTCAAGGTTAGGCATCGATAGCACGGGTTCACTCTCGCGGTCAATCCCCTTCTCGAAGCCTGCGGCGGCAGCACGGGCGCGTCCGGCGTGCCACAGGTGACCCACCAAGAAGAAGAAGGCCAAGACAAAGTGAGAGGTGGCTAGCCACGAGCGGGGCGAGACAAAGTTTACCGAGTTAATTTCGGTGGCCACCCCACCCACGGAGTTCAGCGAACCCAAGGGGGCGTGGGTCATGTATTCAGCGGCACGGCGCGCTTGCCAAGGCTGAATGTCGTTTTTGATCTTGTTCAGGTCAAGACCATTGGGTCCGCGCAGCGGCTCCAGCCATGGCCCCCGGAAATCCCAGAAGCGCATGGTTTCACCACCAAAGATGATTTCACCCGTGGGCGATCGCATCAGGTATTTACCCAAGCCCGTCGGCCCTTGTGCCGAGCCGACATTCGCCCCTAGCTTTTGGTCTCGAATCAGGAACGTCATCGCTTGGGCTTGCGAGGCCTCTGGCCCCGTGGGGCCATAGAACTCACTGGGATAGACCGTATTGTTAAACCAGACAAAGCAGGTGGCAATGAAGCCCATCATCGAGAGGGCACCCAAGCTGTAGGACAGATAGGCTTCCCCTGACCAGATGAAGGCGCGGCGTGCCCAACCAAAGGGTTTGGTGAGGATGTGCCAGATACCGCCAAAAATGCAGATCAGGCCAATCCAGATGTGGCCACCCACCACATCCTCGAGGTTATTCACACTGACAATCCAGCCATCACCGCCAAAGGGCGACTTGAGCAGGTAACCAAAGATCACCGTGGGGTCAAGGGTGGGGTTGGTAATCACCCGTACATCACCGCCACCGGGCGCCCAAGTGTCGTAGAGACCCCCAAAGAACATGGCCTTGGCCACCAGCAGCAGGGCACCAATACCAAGGACGATCAGGTGAAACCCAAGGATCGTCGTCATTTTGTTCTTGTCTTTCCAGTCATAACCAAAGAAGGAGGAATACTCCTCTAAGGTTTCAGGCCCACGGATGGCGTGATAAACACCCCCCAGACCCAATACAGCGGAGGAAATGAGGTGAACAACCCCCACCACAAAGAAGGGGAAGGTATCCACCACTTCACCGCCGGGGCCAACCCCCCAGCCGAGGGTGGCAATGTGGGGCAGCAGAATCAGCCCCTGCTCGTACATGGGCTTTTCGGGGATGAAGTGGGCCAGTTCAAACAGGGTCATGGCACCGGCCCAGAAGACAATCAGGCCAGCATGGGCAACGTGTGCGCCCAACAGTTTACCGGACAGGTTAATTAAGCGGGCGTTACCTGCCCACCACGCGAACCCTGAGGATTCTTGGTCGCGATTCGTCGCAAAAATAGAGTTACTAGAGAGCGTTACCACGGGGCAGTACCTCTTCGGGGAAGACTAGGTTTTCATGAGGTTGGTCTTGCGGCGCCATCCACGCCCGAATCCCTTCGTTCAACAGCAGGTTCTTCGTGTAGAACGTCTCAAACTCTGGGTCTTCAGCGGCCCGAATTTCCTGCGAGATGAAGTCGTAGGAG
>Ga0116211_1000843_pt1 | contig 15372 bp, 10 predicted proteins | sample SaghotsprinmetaG_FD_94484 | JGI IMG/M metagenome (GOLD analysis project Ga0116211, IMG submission 94484) | Hot spring microbial communities from South Africa to study Microbial Dark Matter (Phase II) - Sagole hot spring metaG | ecosystem: Environmental > Aquatic > Thermal springs > Hot (42-90C) ... | reverse complement strand
GCGGGGCTGGGCCTGTCTGGCGCGATTTGGCGAGCGGCTGGCAGGTTTCCCCCGGGCCCAGGTCCGGGCTGTGGCCACCCAAACCCTGCGGGAAGCCCGCAACCGTGAGGAATTCCTGTCGCGCGGCAGCAAAGTGCTGGGCTACCCCATCGACGTGGTTTCCGGCCCCGAAGAGGCCCGCCTGATCTACCAGGGCGTGGCGCGGCTTTTGCCTCAATCGGATGAACGGCGGCTGGTGGTGGATATCGGAGGACGCTCCACCGAACTCATCCTCGGCCAGCAGTTCACCCCACACGCCGTCGCCTCGTTTCGCGTGGGAAGTGTTGCCTGGTCCCAGCGTTACTTTGCCCATGGCGAGTTCACGGCCCAGGCCTTCCTGGCGGCAGAAATTGCGGCCAAGGCGGTGCTGGACGAGGCCCTGGCGACCTTCCGGCCCGACGCCTGGGAGGTCGCCTATGGGTCTTCGGGCACCGCAGGCGCCGTGGGGGATGTGCTGGCTGCCGCAGGTGGGCCCGAAGGCCTGATTACGCGCGACGGCTTGAACTGGCTTCATGACCGCATCTTGCGCGCACAAAGCGCCGACCGCCTGCGCATGGAAGGGCTGAAAGAAGAGCGGCGCGCCGTGATCGGGGGCGGCATCAGTGTGCTGCGCGCCATCTTTGACCTTCTGGAGATCAACGAAATGCAGGTGGCGCAAGGCGCGTTGCGCCAAGGCGCGCTCTACGACCTGCTCGACCGCGAACAACCCGAGACCGATCTTCGAACCACCACCGTGAACGGGCTCATGCACCGCTTTGGCGTGGACCTGGAACATGCGGAGCGGGTGGCACGCACGGCGTGCGCGCTGTTCGACCAGGCAGCCCCGCAGGGCAGTGAGCGCGCATCGCGCAAACTGGACTGGGCAGCCCGCCTGCACGAGATCGGCTGCCTCATCTCGCACAGCGACGCGCACCGCCACGGCGCCTACATCCTCGACAACACCGATGCCGCTGGCTTTGCCGTGCCTGAGTTGCACCGGCTCGGCGTGCTCGTGCAAGGTCAGCGTGGCAAGGTCCGCAAGCTCGGCGTGGACCTGGATGACCCCATCTTCGTGCTTCAACTACTCTGTCTGCGGCTTGCTGTGGCCCTGTGCCACGCGCGCCGCGCCCCAGACACCGCCGGCCTGACGCTGCAGTGCAATGGGCAACGCCTCTTTATCCGCACACGGGTCGGCTGGGCCGCTGCGTACCCGCAGTCCGCACACCTTCTGCGTGAAGAGGCACAGGCCTGGCAAAAAACGCCTTGGGAGCTACTCATTGACCTGCCGTAGCAATCGGCAATAAACTATATAAACTGTTTATATCGTTTATTGATTTATTGCCATGACCAACGCGACCTCTACATCCGGTACTACGACCTCTCCGGCAGCCCCCGCCCCTTCGGCACAACCTGCCAAGGCCATCAAGCCCGCCAAAGCAGCCAAACCTGCAGCCAGCGCCGCAACCGAGCCTGCCAAAAAAGCCGAAACCAAGAAGGCGCCTGTCACTAAAAAAACTGTGGCACCCAAGGCACCCAAAGCTGCTGCGACAGTCGTTGCCAAGGACGTCAAGGCCAAGAAGCCCAAACTGGTGCGCGACAGCTTCACCATCCCCAAGGATGAGTATGCAGTGATCGAAACGCTCAAGCAGCGCGCTGCCACCCTGGCGCAGCCAGTCAAGAAGAGCGAATTGCTGCGCGCAGGCCTCAAGGTATTGGCAGGCCTGTCTGACACTGCGCTGCGCGGCGCGCTGCAGGCCGTGCCCTCCATCAAGACGGGGCGCCCCAAGGCAGAGGCCCCAGCCCCCGCCGCCGCACCGGCGACAAAGGCCAACACAAAATCCCGCAAGTAAGACAACGACGGTCGTACAGCCGGCGGACGAGCGAGCGAGAGCGAATAAGCGCTCCGCCCGCCGCTTCCTCTTCTCGCCGCGCGAGCTAGAGGAATTCCGGTGATTGCACCGTCAGCAGCACCGTCTGGCTCTGGTCCAGCCGCTGGCGCTGACGCAGCCACCACACGGCGCCTTTTCGGACTGCACATTCAGAGGCCTGCAGCTCCAGCAACTGAGCAATGGTCTGCCCGAGCACAGGCTGGTGCCCGACAATCAGCACCGCGCCCTTGGCGCGAGGCCACTGGGCCAGCTCCAGCAGATCCTCGACACTTCCGCCGGGAAGCAGCTCCGCCCGCATCTTGAACTTGCGCCCCAGCGCGTTGGCGGTCTGCTCGGTCCGCCGTGCGGGGCTTGCCAGCACGCGCAACCCCTCCGGCAGTTGCCGATCCAGCCATGCCGCCATGCGCGCCGCCTGTTTTTCCCCCCGGGAAGTCAGCACCCGCGCCAGATCATCGCCGCCGTCCAGAGCCTCTTCGGCTTCAGCGTGACGCCACAGAATCAGATCCATCATTCCGCCCTTTGCTCGACCCGGGAAATGGCCGTGGCGGGCCCATAGCGCACCATCAAGGCATTCTGTGCACCCAGTCCATCCGCCGGTCGCGGGGCACGGTCATAGGTGCCACGCGCGTTGAGGGTCCAGGCGTCGCGGTCATCATGCAGATAGGCAACCAGGCATTCGTCCACGATCCGCTGACGCAAGCCAGGGTCCGTGACGGGCCAGGCCAGCTCGACACGGCGCATCATGTTGCGGTTCATCCAGTCGGCACTGGATAGGTACAGGTCCTCCTCCACGCCCGCACGGAAATAGAAGACACGCGTGTGTTCGAGAAAACGGCCAATCACGGAGCGCACACGGATGTTGTCCGTGACGCCCGGCACCTGGGCAGCCAGCATGCAGGCACCGCGCACAATGAGGTCAATGCGCGCTCCGCGTTGCCCCGCGAGGATCAGTGCGCGAATCAATGTCTCATCCGTGAGTGCATTCATCTTGGCGACGATCCGCGCGTCCTCGCCCCGGCTTGCTGCCTGCCCGACCTGCTCGATCTTGTCGATCATGCGGCGGTGCAGATGAAAAGGCGCCAGCATGAGCTTGCGCAGCTTGGGCGGGCGATTCTGGCTGGCCAGGTGGTTGAACACCCCGTCCATGTCGGCGGTGGTTTCCTCGTCGGCTGTCAAGTAGCTCAGATCGGTGTAGAGCCGGGCCGTGCGCACGTTGTAGTTGCCGGTGGAGAGATGCCCATAGCGCCGCAGCTGCCGCCCCTCCCTGCGCGTGACCAGCAGCATCTTCGCGTGGGTCTTGAGCCCCACCACGCCGTAAACCACCTGCGCGCCAATCGACTCCAACGCTTCAGCCCAGTTGATGTTGGCCTCTTCGTCAAAACGCGCTTTCAGTTCCACGACCGCCATGACTTCCTTGCCCCGGCGCACCGCCTCGGACAACAGGTCCATGAGCTCCGAATCGGCGCCTGTGCGGTAGATGGTCTGCTTGATGACCAACACCTGCGGATCGTTCACGGCCTCGCGCAAGAAGGCCAGCAGGCCATCGAAGCTCTCAAAGGGCTGGTGGATCAACACGTCCCGCTGGCGCAACTGATCCATGATGGACACACCCGGCTGCAACTGGCGCGGCCACGACGAACTCCAGGCCGGGAACAGCAACGCAGGGTCGTTGACGAGGTCCACCAGTTGCGTCAGCCGCACCAGGTTCACAGGCCCATGCACGCGGTACAGCGCCGCAGCCGGAAGGCCGAACTGCGCCAGCAGAAAATCCGAAAGAAATTTCGAGCACCCCGCCGACACCTCCAGCCGCACAGCCTGCCCGTAGTGGCGGTGCTGCAACCCTTGGCGAAGCGCGGTGCGCAGGTTGCGCACGTCCTCCTCATCCAGTGCCAGATCGGAGTGGCGCGTAACCCGGAACTGTGAGAACTCGGTGACTTCCCGGCCTGGGAAAAGGTCTTCCAGGTGCGCGCGGATGATGCTTGAAAGGCTGACGAACAGTGCCTCGCTGGGAGCCACCTTCGCCGGAATGCGGATCAGGCGTGGCAGCGCGCGCGGCACCTTCACGATGGCAATTTCGTTTTCGCGCCCGAAAGCGTCGTGTCCCTTGAGACGAACGATGAAGTTCAAGGATTTGTTGGCCACCTGCGGAAAGGGGTGCGCTGGGTCCAGCCCCACAGGAATCAACAAAGGACGCACTTCGCGCACAAAGTAGTCATGCACCCAGCGCCTCTGCTCGGGTGATCTGTCACCATGGCCAACGATACGAATGCCATGCTGAGCAAAAGCGGGCACCAGGGCGTCGTTGTACAGGGTGTACTGCCGCTCCACCAGATCGTGGACCTTGATAGAGAGCGCCTCAAAGGAGCCTACGGTGTAGAGCCCCTTGGTTTCGCCCTTTTTGGCAGCGGTGATGTGGGGTGCGGCGCGCACCTCGAAAAACTCGTCCAGATTGGACGACACAATGCACAAATAGCGCAGGCGCTCCAGCAACGGCACGTCCGCGCGCACTGCCCAGTCGAAGACCCGCTCATTGAACGCCAGAATGCTGTGGTCACGGTCGAGGAACATGGCGGGCGGCGCCCCGTCATGTGGCACCTCTGGCGCGCGCCCCTCGCCGGGCAGCGGCGCCCGCAATGCGTCTGCCACAGTGTCTAAACGCTCACGCTGCGCGGACACAGCATCATTTGGAAGCAAAGGCAACATGGATACGCAAACGCAACAAATGCAGGATGGCCCCAGTATTTAACGACCAGATGACAGTGATGTGACAGATTTTGTGACAGTCGCACAACCCGTCACAGGCGCACTGCGGGCAGGTACAAGGTATTGCTGGAACAACTGCGCGGCCTGGGTCCAGGTGAAGTCCATGGCACGGCTGCGCGCCTCGGAGCGTGGAATCGCCAGTGCCTGCTGACTGGCCGTCAGCAAGTTGTCATGCAGCACGCCACCACGGGGAACACGCCCCAGGTGAGCCCCCAGCACTTCCATGGGACCGTCCACCGGAAAGGCCGCCACGGGGGTCCCGCAAGCCATGGCCTCCAGCATCACGAGTCCAAAAGTTTCCGAGCGACTCGGAAAAACAAAAACATCGGCCGCTGCATACACCTGCGCCAGAGCCGCACGATCCAGAATACCGAGCCAGCGCACCTGCGGGTACTTTGCCTTGAACCGCGCCTCCAGCGGCCCGACGCCACATACCACCTTGGTGCCTGGCATGTCCAACTGCAAAAAAGCCTCAATGTTCTTTTCGTAGGAGATTCGCCCCACATACAAGGACACAGGGTGGGCCAAAGCCCCGGTCAGCGGGCTGGGACAGGCCGCGCCTTGGAATGGGAAAGCCTGGGTGTCCACGCCATGCGTCCACGAGCGCAGATTGCGAAAGCCCCGCTGCTCCAGCATCTGCAACACCCCATGCGTGGGCACCATCACGCCGCACGAAGGCCGGTGGAAATGCCGGAACAGCGCATACCCCCACGACAGCGGAACCCGCAGCGCCGCATGGAGAATCTCCGGAAACTTGGTATGAAACGCAGTCGTGAACGCCAGCCCGCGCCGCAGGCAATGGCTGCGCCCGGCCCAGCCGAGCGGCCCCTCGGTAGCCAGGTGGATGGCATCGGGCTGCATGTCGTCCAGCATCTTGGCCACCAAGCGACCTGGACGCACCGCCAGATCAATGCCCGCATAGCCAGGGCAAGACCGCGTGGTGAACAGCCCCGGATGCACCACCTGCACTTCGTGCCCCACCCCTTCCAGCTCCCGCACCAGTTCCAGCAAAGTCGTGACCACCCCATTGACCTGTGGCAACCACGCGTCTGTCAGCAGAGCAATTTTCATGCGGAGGCTCCGGCTTTGACAGAGGATGTTGAGCTGTGCGCGGGCACAGCGGGCCACTGCAGCAGTTCAAGCCGACCGTCCAAATGCTCTACCAGTGCGGTGTGGCTTTCCACCCAATCACCGTCGTTGCAGTACAGCGTGCCACCGATCTCCCGCATCTCGGCCCGGTGGATGTGGCCGCATACCACACCATCGTGACCACGGCGGCGCGCCTCTGTGGCCACAGCAACTTCAAAATCCGTCACGTAATTGAGGGCCTTCTTCACCTTGCCTTTGAGGTAAGCCGACAACGACCAGTAAGGCAGCCCCAAGCGCGCACGCAAAGTGTTAAGGTGACGATTGAGCTTGAGCGTGAACTCGTACAGGTTGTCACCCAGGTATGCGAGCCACTTGGCGCACTGGATGACACCGTCAAAGTGGTCTCCATGCGTAACCCAGAGGCTGCGTCCATCGGCCGTGGTGTGCACCGCATCCGCCACGACCTCGATGCCGCCAAACGAGTGACCTACAAACGCCCGCGCAAATTCATCATGGTTGCCCGGCACAAACACCACCCGGCACCCCTTGCGCGCCCGACGCAGCAGCTTCTGCACCACATCGTTGTGGGTCTGCGGCCAGAACCACTTACGCCGCAACTGCCAGCCGTCCACGATGTCACCCACAAGATAAAGATGATCGCTGGGGTGGTGCTTGAGAAAGTCCAACAGAGCCACGGCCTGGCACCCTGGTGTACCGAGGTGCAAATCGGAGATGAAAACGGCGCGGTACCGGTGCGGCCCGCTGGCAGACAAGAGGGTGTCGGGCTCGGTTTCATCCGGCCCCAAGGGCTCATGCAGCCAAGGACCGAGTGCGTCGAACGCGGCGCGCATCAGGCCCCCAGGAAGTGCTTGCGATAGCGGGGATGCAGGTCTGCCAGTCGCATCAGCATGGGCAGGTCTGCGGTGTTGAAATCGGGGTCCCAGGCGGGAGCACCCAGCACGCGCGCCCCCAGGCGCAGATAGCCCTTGATCAGCGCTGGAGGCTCCACGGCGATGGAGCTGTCCAGGTGTTCCACCGGCAAGGGAAGACGCGGGAGCACATGGTATTCAATCGCGGCAAGATGGGTCTTGCACACCTGCTGCCAGATGCTCGCGGCGGCATCACCACTGACCACGCCGTTGTGCAGCATCGGAATGCTCGCGCAGCCAATCATGGTGTCGAGCTGGTTGCGCACCATGAAGTCCGCCAGGGCGCTCCACAAGGCCATGATCACCCCCCCGTGGCGGTGGTCGGGATGCACGCAGCTGCGGCCCAGCTCCACCATGCGGGGACGCAGGGTGCGCAAGCGCGTCAGGTCAAATTCGGTATCGCTGTAGGTACCGCCCACCCGCCTGGCCTGTGCGGGCGTGAGCACTCGGTAAGTCCCAATGACTTGCTGGCTCTGGGCATCGCGCACCAAAAGGTGTTCGCAGTAGTCGTCGAACAGATCAACGTCGTGGCCTGCGATGGGGGTCGTCAATCGAGCGCCCATCTCCGCAGCAAAAACGTCGAACCGGAGTCGCTGCGCCGCGCGCACCTCATCCAGATGCCTTGCCCACGTTACCTCAATGGCTCCTCGCTCCTGGCCAGGCTTCGCAGCCCCCGACACAGCTGCAGGGCGATGCGAAGCGCCGGCACCAAGGGCATCGGCAGCGGGCGACAAGGTCAGACGGGACAATTCATTCATGGTGCAGCGTCTCTTTCTTTGAGGACGGGCCGGCTGGAGCCGCCAGCCACTCAGGGAATCCTTTTCCCTGGCCGCGAGTGTGGAATTGGTGCATGACGCCACCGTGTCGGCAGCATGTCAGCAACATGACAAAGAGGCCCTTTGCGACGGGTGCCACGCAATCCCTGGGCCTACATAATCGGTTCAGGAAGCTGCAACATGTCCGCACAGCCCCCGCCCTCATCCCGCCGCGCTCTGACGGCCTTCCTGGCCGTGTTTGCGCTGGCCGCACTCTGTGCGGGCGCGCTGATCTGGACCCTGGAGCAACAGGACAGAGCCCAGCAGCGCACCCAGGCCGCAGACATGGCGGGTGACCATGTGCAGGCGCTGCAACGCGCGATCGAACTGGCGCTGTCGGCCAACAACGCACTCGTAGCGCTGGTCCGGCAAGGGCGGGGCAATGTCACCCAATTTGAGGAAGTGGGCACGCAGATGCTGCCGTTCTACCCCGGCATTGCGGCCATGGGCCTCTCGCCCGGAGGAGTGGTGAAGCAGGTTGTCCCTCGCCAAGGCAATGAAAGCCTGATCGGGTTTGACCAGCTCAACGACCCCAGGCAAAGCTCAGAATCGATACGCGCGCGCGATACGGGTCTGCTCACGCTGGCCGGCCCCATCGAGCTCGTGCAGGGAGGCCTTGGGGTGGTGGGGCGCCAACCGGTGTACCTGGATGATGACCAGGGGCGGCGCAGCTTCTGGGGCTTCACCTATGTCACCATTCGCCTGCCTGAAGTGCTGGCAGCCACCCGGCTGCCCCAACTCACCGAACGCGGCTATCACTACCGCCTGTGGCGGGTGCGGCCCGACACCGGCGAAAAACAGACCATTGCGGCATCGACCCCGCCCCCCGGGGGCGATGCGGTGGGCCGCGCACTGACCCTGCCCAACGGGCAGTGGACGCTGAGCCTGGCGCCTGCCAATGGCTGGGGAGCACCTGCCGTGTTGGCGCTGCGTTGTGCCCTGGGTCTGCTGTTTGCGCTGCTCATGGCCTATCTGGCCCGCCTCCTCGTAGCCATGAAGGCGCATGAGCGCGGGCTGGCTTTTCAGGTGGCCCAGCGCACCTCCGAAATCCAGGCCACCCAGCAGCAACTGCGGGCTACCATCGACGCCATTCCCGACCCCCTGTTTGAGCTTGACATTGATGGCCGCTATTACAGCGTCCACAGCCCGCGTACTGAGCTGCTTGTGGCCCCTGCCGAGCAATTGATCGGGCGCAATGTGACCGATGTGCTCCCTGCCCTGGCAGCACTGTCGGTGATGGATGTATTGAAAGAAGCGCAGGCCCAAGGCTGGTCTACCGGACGGCAAATTGTGCTGGACCTGCCTGGTCTTGGTGCCACCTGGTTCGAACTGTCGGCTGCGCGCAAATCTGGTTCGCCTGGCGCCATACCCCGCTTCATCCTTTTGTCGCGCGACATCACGGAACGCAAACGCTCGCAAGAACAGCTGCTGCTGACCGCCCAGGTGTTCGACCAGAGCAGCGAAGCCATCGTGGTTGCAGATGCATCCCACACCATCGTGCGCATCAACCGGGCCTTCACGCGCATCACGGGCTACCAGGAATCCGAAGCTGTTGGGCAGTCCGTGCGCCTGCTCACCGTGGCCGAGTCCACCCCGGACTTCGATGCCGATGCCGTTTACGCCCGCCTCACCCAAGAGGGGCACTGGGAAGGCGAGGCCTGGGGCCGCCGCAAGGACGGTTCCACCTACCCCCAATGGCTGTCCGTGAGCAGCGTGCGCGACGGCAATGGCTGCGCCACCCATTCGATCACGCTGTTCCGGGACATTACGGTGCAGCGCGAGGCGCAAGACCGCATTCAGCGACTCGCGCACTTTGACCCCCTGACCGAACTGCCCAACCGCGCCTTGCTGGCCGAAAGGGCCCGGCGCCACATCGCTGACGAGCAGGCCAAAGGTGGCACCCTGGCGATGCTGTTCCTGGACCTGGACCACTTCAAGAATGTGAACGACTCGCTTGGCCACCGGGTTGGCGACATCCTGCTTGTGGCCGTGGCACGCCGCCTGCAGTCCCTGCTGAACCCGCAGGACACTGTCTCGCGGCTGGGGGGCGATGAGTTCCTGCTGCTGCTGCCCTCGGCCTCTGCAGCCCATGCCGCCGAAGTGGCCACCCGGTTGCTGACGGCTGTGGCCCAGCCTTTCCAGATCGATCCCTACGAACTCACCACCACCTTGTCCGTAGGCATCGCCATGTATCCCGCCGATGGCGATTCCTTTGACACGCTGTACCAGCGCGCGGATGCCGCCATGTACCGTGCCAAACAAAATGGGCGCAACCGATATGGGTTCTTCACGGCCGATCTGGAGGCCAGAACCGCCCGCGCACTGCAGATCGAAAATGCCCTGCGCCGCGCTCTAGAGCGCAACCAGTTCGAACTGCACTACCAGCCGCAAGTGTCCCTCGCCACACGCCAGGTGGTGGGCGCCGAAGCACTGCTGCGTTGGCGCCATCCGGAGCTGGGCATGGTGTCACCGGCAGAGTTCATCCCTGTGGCGGAGAGCAGCGGCATGATCGTGTCGATTGGCGAGTGGGTACTCCACACCGCCGTGCACGACGCCAAGCGGTGGCTGGACATGCAACTGCCCTTGCGAGCGATATCGGTCAACCTCTCTGCCGTGCAGTTCCGCCATCCGCAACTGCCAGAAATGGTGACGCGCTGCCTGCAACAGGCCGGTTTGCCCGCCCGTCGGCTGGAGCTGGAGTTGACCGAGGGAGCTGCGGTGGATGACCCTGCCGCAGCGCTGGCCATGATGGACCAGTTGCACGACCGCGGCGTGCGCTTGTCGATGGACGACTTTGGCACTGGCTACTCCTCGCTGAGCTACCTCAAACGCTTCCAGATCTACAAGTTGAAAATCGATCAGTCGTTCGTGCGCGATCTCGATGACGATGCCAACGACCGTGCCATCGTGAGCGCCATCATCCGCATGGCGCAGGCGCTGGGCATGCAGACCACGGCCGAGGGGGTGGAAACCGATGGCCAGCTCGAATTCCTGCGAGAACAAGGCTGCGATGAAGGCCAGGGCTACCTCTTCAGCCGCCCCCTGCCCGCCGATGAGTTCGAGGCCTACCTGCGCCAACACCTGCGCGGCTAGGCTGCACCAACCAGCATGCTCCCCCCCTGCGACATACCCGCAGTAGGGTTGTAAGCTGGCACTGCTACACTTTGGCACAAATTTTTTGAGGCCACCGTCTGGCCCTGCCGCCCGTACTGGTCTCTATGTCCCCGCTGTACAGCGCTCCGGAATTGCAGCGTCCTGGAGTAGCTACTGATCCGCCACTGCATCGCACCCTGCGTGAACAACAAATCCTGCTCGACAGCGCAGGGGTGGGTATCGTTTTCCTGCGCCAACGCAGCGTGGTCCGCTGCAACCAGCGATATGCGGAGATTTTTGGCTACCCCAGCCCCGCGCGCCTGGTCGGGCTCAACACTGAAGCCTTCTACCCCGACCGCGAAGCATTCCGCGAGTTGGGTCGCGCGGCCTACCCGGTTTTGGCGCAGGGACAGTCCTTCCGCGTGGAACGCCAGCTGCGCCGCCGTGACGGCACCCTTTTTTGGGGCAGCCTCACGGGCAGGCTCATCAATCCGCATGACACCTCCGAAGGCTCCATCTGGATCCTCGACGACATCGACGAACAAAAACGCGCCCAGGCCGCCCTCAACGCGGCTGAACGCGAAAAGCAACTGCTGTTCGACAGTGCCATGGTGGGCATTGTGTTTCTGCGTGACAGGCGCCTGACCCGGTGCAACGACCATTTCGAGCAAATGCTGGGGTTCCAGCCCGGCGAACTCATGGGCAGTTCGTCGCGCCGCTGGTACGCCAGCGACGAGGCCTGGGAGGAGGTGGGACGCCGCTGCTATCCAGGCCTGGCATCCGGTCAATCCTATGAAGGCGAGGTGGAACTCTGCCGCAAGGACGGCACGCCAGTGATCTGCGAGGTTCGCAGCAAGTCCATCGATCCCGCCGACCCTTCTCAAGGCTCCATCTGGATCACGATGGACATCACCGAGCGCAAACAGGCCCAGGCAGCGCTGGCCCGTGCCCACGAGGAACTGGAACAGCAGGTGCAGGACCGCACCCGAGAGCTGCGCGAAACGGTAGACAACCTGCACCGCGAGATCAACGACCGCAAGGCCGACCAGGAGCGCATCTACTGGCTGGCCCACTACGATGCGCTCACCGGCCTGCCCAACCGCGCACTGCTGGCCGAGCGTGCCCAGCAGGCCATTCAGGTGGCCCAGGAGCACAACACGCCACTGGCCGTGATCTTCCTGGACCTGGACCATTTCAAGCACGTGAACGACTCGCTGGGGCACCGCGTGGGCGATGCCCTGCTGGTCGAGATTGCCAAACGACTGCGTGCTGTGGTGCGCGAAAAGGACACCGTGGCACGCCTCGGTGGGGACGAGTTCATCCTGCTGCTCCCAGGCGCCAATGCCCATGGGGCAGCCCGGGTGGCAGGCAAGCTGCAAGAGGCATCACGCCAGCACTATCAGATTGACCACCACGAGCTGACCATGGCGCCATCCATGGGTGTGGCCTTGTTCCCGCAGGATGGGAGCGATTTCGACACACTCACCCAGTCTGCCGACGTGGCGATGTACCGCGCCAAGCTGGATGGCCGCAACACATTCCGCTTCTTCACTCCTGAAATGCAGGCCCAGTCGGTACGCGCATTGCAGCTGGAAAACGCCCTGCGCCGTGCGCTGGAGCGCGACCAGTTCCGACTGCACTACCAGCCCCAGATGAGCCTGGCCACGGGCAACGTCCGCAGTGTAGAGGCCTTGCTGCGCTGGCAACACCCACAACTCGGGCAGGTCTCGCCCGCCGAGTTCATCCCCATCGCCGAAGACAGCGGGCAGATCCTGCAGATTGGGGAATGGGTGCTGCGCACAGCACTCGCACAGCTCAAGGCCTGGCGGTCTTGCGGCTTCCCGGGGCTGACGATGGCGGTGAACCTCTCCGCCATCCAGTTCCGCCAGCCCCAGCTGCCCGAACTTGTCAGCCGCACGCTGGCAGAGTTTGACCTTCCGCCCGACTCGCTGGAGCTGGAGCTGACCGAAGGTGTGGCCGTGGACGACCCGCATGCTGCCGTAGCGACCATGGACCAGTTGCATGCACGAGGGGTGCGCATGTCCATGGACGACTTTGGCACCGGCTACTCATCACTGAGCCAGCTCAAGCGGTTCCAGATATTCAAGCTCAAGATCGACCAGTCGTTCGTGCGCGACCTGGGCAACGACAGCAACGACCGCGCCATCGTGAGCGCCATCATCCGGATGGCGCAGGCGCTGGGCATCCGCACCACGGCCGAGGGCGTCGAGACGGAAGGTCAGTTGGCCTTCCTCCATGCTCAGGGATGCGATGAGGCCCAGGGCTACCACTTCAGCACGCCACTGCCTGCAGCGGACCTGGAGGTGTTCATGCGCCAGCACCTGCATCAGGCCTCCGCAGCGAACGCCCTGGCCTGAGCCCGCGCCCCCTGCAGGCAGGGCGATGGCTCCGCCGCCCGTTCAGTCCAGCAACAGCTTCTGAAAAAATTGCGCCGATCCCATCCGAGGGTCCAGCGCGTAGGCAGCAAAACCTTCACGCTCATAGGCTTGGATTGCCGCCCGGTTGCCAGACAGGACCTCCAGTGTGAGCTTGCAGGCACCGCGCCCCCGGGTCAGGGTTTCGACCTCTTGCAACATGCGCTGCGCAATTCGATGGCCACGCCACGCCGGCACCACAACCACATCGTGCACATTGACCAGGGGCTTGCAGGCAAAGGTGGAGAACCCTTCGAAGCAGTTGACTAGCCCCACGGCCACCCCGGCATGGGGCGCGGAGGCGCTCCCCTCCTCCTCGGCCCAGGCCATGACGCTGAACGCCTGGGGCTGCCGCTGGCGCAGCGCCTGGACCAGCCCTTGCTTGACCTCAGCCTCCAAGGGCTTGCCACCGCCCGCCACGTCCCGCGCGTAGCCGTCCAGCAAATCCACGAGTGCGGCTGCATCGCGGGGGTTGGCGTAGTCCACCGCGCGCACGGCGATGCGGGGCACGGAGTCTATGGTCGGCGTCATAAGCCGCTCCTGAGGATTGGCATGGGGAAGAACGGCCCCACCGGGGTCTGTGCAAGAGTAGACAACCGCTTAGCCCGCACGGGCTGCATCGGCCAGCCGCTGCGCGCAGGAGCTCGCCATCTCAGCATCCCGGGCCTCCACCATCACGCGCAGCAAAGGCTCCGTGCCACTGGCACGGATGAGCACGCGGCCCGAAGCCCCCAGATCGCGCTCCACAGCCTGTGTCGCATCCGCCAGCAAGCGGTTCGACTTCCAGTCCTGGCCTGGGGCCAGGCGGACATTGAGCAGCACCTGGGGATACAGCGTGACTCCGGCCAGCAATTGGGCCAGCGTCTGGCCACTGCGCACACAGGCCTGCAACACCTGCAAGGCGCTCACCAGGCCATCGCCCGTGGTGTGCCGGTCCAGCGCCAGCAGGTGGCCAGAGCCTTCGCCCCCAAGCACCCAGCGATGGCGTGCCAGTTCTTCGAGGACATAGCGGTCCCCCACCTTGGCACGCACGAACTTCACCCCACGGGACTGCAAAGCCACCTCCACCGCCATGTTGGTCATCAAGGTGCCTACCACGCCGGGCACATGCTCGTCGCGGCCCATGCGATCGGAGGCCATCAGATACAGCAACTCGTCGCCGTTGTACAGGCGCCCCGTGGCATCCACAACCTGCAGTCGGTCCGCATCGCCGTCCAGCGCTATCCCGTAGTCGGCCCGGTTGGCACGCACTGCGCGCACCAGGGCGTCCGGGTGCGTGGCACCCACCTCATGGTTGATGTTCAGGCCGTCCGGGGCACATCCGATCGACAGGACTTCGGCCCCCAGTTCGTGAAACACCTTGGGAGCCACTTGATAGGCCGCCCCATGGGCAGCGTCCACCACGATTTTCAGCCCCTTGAGGGTTAGGTCCTGCGGGAAGGTGCTCTTGCAGAATTCGATGTAGCGCCCTGCGGCATCGTCCAGCCGCCGCGCCTTGCCCAAGCTGGCCGAGTCGGCCCACACCGGTGGCTGGGCCAGGGCCTCTTCGACAGCGAGCTCCCAGGCGTCGGACAGTTTGGTGCCCTGCGCACTGAAAAACTTGATGCCGTTGTCGGGGTACGGGTTGTGGCTCGCACTGATGACCACGCCCAGGCTGGCCCGCTGTGCACGGGTCAGGTAGGCCACACCGGGTGTTGGCAAAGGCCCGAGCAGCACCACATCCACGCCTGCGGAATTGAAGCCGGACTCCAGTGCGCTCTCCAGCATGTAGCCAGAAATTCGGGTGTCCTTGCCGATCAACACCGTGGGACGTTCCTCCGTCTGCCGCAAGACACGCCCCACTGCGTGCGCCAGGCGCAACACAAAATCCGGCGTAATGGGTGGCTGCCCCACCGTGCCACGGATGCCATCGGTTCCAAAGTACTGGCGCGTCATGTTGCTGCGTCTCCTCGTGTTGATCTAGTTGTTGGCGGGACGGCACGCCATCCCACCTGTTTGGTTAGTGTGAACAGGCTCCAAGACCGCCCTCATGAATACCCCGCGCGCTGCCTCTTCAGCCCGCTCGCTGCATGGCCGACCATATTGCCAGCGCAGCAACCGTCTCCCGCACATCGTGCACACGCACCACCGAAGCACCCCCGTCTATTGCCAGCACCGCAGCAGCCACACTGGGCACCATGCGCTGGTCTACATCCAGCCCCGTCACGGCACCCAACGACGACTTGCGCGACCAGCCCGCCAACAGCGGATAACCGGCCCCCAGCAGGTCATGCTGTCGAGCAAGCAAGGCGAAGTTCTGCTCCACCGTTTTGCCGAAGCCGATGCCCGGGTCCAGGAGAAT
>Ga0116211_1000838_pt1 | contig 15421 bp, 12 predicted proteins | sample SaghotsprinmetaG_FD_94484 | JGI IMG/M metagenome (GOLD analysis project Ga0116211, IMG submission 94484) | Hot spring microbial communities from South Africa to study Microbial Dark Matter (Phase II) - Sagole hot spring metaG | ecosystem: Environmental > Aquatic > Thermal springs > Hot (42-90C) ... | reverse complement strand
CGCCAACGCACGGGACGTCGCCCCGCCGGAGCCGCCACCGGCCGCGGCCCCGGAACAAGCCATGGCGGCGCTGGAGGAAGGGTTGCAGGCGATGCGAAAGGAACTGGCGGCAATGATAGCGGAACGGGTGCAAGAGGCCAGTCAGGAGTTGCTGGAACAGGGGCGGTTGGCGGCCATTGCGGCGGTGCGGCCGGGGCTTGAGGGGCTCAGCCAGGATCTCAATGGTCGGCTGGAGAAATTACAGGCCGCCGCCCAGGCCGCGGCCGCCGAGCCGGTCGCCGCCCCCCCGCTGCCGCGGGAGGCGGTCAAGGAGGCCATGCACGACCTGGTGGCCGATTTCGAGGGGCGTCTGGAGGCCTTTCGCTACAAGCTCTTCAACGAGCACCCTGACCTGTTGCAAACGCCGGAATCGGCCGCGCCGGGGCTTGGCGAGGATCAGGTGCGGACTCTGGCCGAGGGGGTGGTGGAGGCGCGCTTCGATGACCTGTTCGTCCCCCGTTTCGAAACCCGCATCGGCGCCTATTTGGAGGCGATGGGTAGCGAGTTGGAGGGGCGGCTGGAGGAGCTGCAAAACACCCTTAAGGCGGAGGTGGAGACCATCACCCGGGCCGAGGCGAGCGCCGGCGCCGAAAAGTCCAAGCGCGCCCTCTCCGAGGTAGTGCTGCCGCGGCTGCGCGAGGAGATGGGCCAGCTCTCCGGGCGCATCCAGCAGCTTTTGGGTGAACTCAAGCGGCAACTGGACAGCCAGAAGCAGGAGACCCAGGCCCGCCTCGACGAGGCCCGCGAGCAGGCCGAAAGTGCCGCCCGTCTGGCCGCCGCCCGCCTGGTGGAAGAGGCAATGGGCGAACTGCGGCCGAAGGAGGGGATCGAGATTGAATACATGATCGCCGGGGTCAAGAACGAACTGGCCCAGCGCATGTTGCTCTTCTCCGGCGGTGCCGCCCTGGTGGGGGTGCTGGCCGGACTGGCCTTCGCGCTGCTGCTATAGCCGCCGATGGAGCGGAATCCTATCTGCCGTCCCTGATGCGTCGAGCGGTCAATGGGAAGGGACTGCGGACCAAGCAAGGCGACACCCGCGCCCCAGCGGTGCGGATGTTGGCCGCCAAGCGTCCGCGGGTGGCCGCCGGCGAGCCGGCCACCGTCATTCGATACCAAATCAAGAACGGGGGGTGATGGTAGGAACCCACCGCGAGTTCGCTGATACGGCCGACCTGGGCGTTCACCCGTTCGGCGCCAAGGACGGCCGCGTCCCGGCCCGATCTTGGCCTGTCGTCGTTAACGGACTACGGAAGTCAAAATGAAAGAACTGCAACAGACCGCCCTGCCGCGTCCGCACCTGCTGGCGCTGATTCTGCTGCTCAGCTTGGCGGCGGCGCCCCATGCCTTCAACCTCGCCCCGCTGGTGATCGGCTTTTTCTTTTTCATGGCGGGGGTGCGGCTGTGGCTGCTGCACCGCCAGTGGCGGCTGCCTGGTGGTCCGATCAAGACCCTGCTGGTGTTGATCGGCGCCTTCAACGTCTGGTTCCACTACCACACCCTGGTGGGGCAGAGCGGCGGCGCTGCCCTGCTTACCGTGATGCTGGGCCTTAAGCTGCTGGAGGTGAAGGCGCGGCGGGATCTCTATCTCACGGTGTTTCTTTCTTTCTTTCTCATCGTCACCCAGTTCCTGTTCGACCAGGGCATGGGGATCGCCCTCTATGGGCTGTTGGTGACCCTGGGACTGATCGCCCTGCTGGTGGAGATCAACCGCCTCCATCCCTCGCCCGACTGGCGCGCGCCGCTGCGGCTGGCGGCCTTATTGTCAGTGCAAGGACTGCCGATCCTGCTGGTGCTATTTTTGCTGTTTCCACGGCTCGACGCCCCCCTGTGGCGGCTCAAGACGGATAGCCAAGGACGCACCGGATTGAGCGACCGCATGACGCCGGGAAGCATCGCGGATCTGGGCCAAAATCCGGCGGTGGCCTTTCGGGTGCGCTTCGATGGACCGCCGCCGGAGCCCTCCCAGCGCTATTGGCGGGGGCCGGTGTTCCTGGATACCGATGGCCGGGAGTGGTTCGCCGCCCGCCAAAGCCCCACGGCGTCGCCGCGCTTCACCCCCCTGGGCCCGCCCCTCGATTACACGGTGACCCTGGAGCCTACCCACCAGCGTTGGCTATTGGCCCTGGAATTGCCTAACGGCGCGCCGGAGTACGCGCGCCTCACCAGCGACTATCAGATCATCAGCGGCGTCGATCTCAACAACGGTCGGCAATATCGGCTGCGCTCCTATCCCGCGTACCGCAACGACACCCTGGGGGATGCGGAACGCAACGCCGCCCTCCGCGTGCCGGCCAATGTCAGCGCGCGGATGCGCGAACTGGTGGCCGGCTGGCGGCAGGGGGGGGCCAAGGAGGCGGCAGTGGTGCGCAGCGCCCTCTTGATGTTCAACCGTCAGGGGTTCGTCTATACCCTGACCCCGCCGCGGCTGGGGCCGAGCCCGGCGGATCAATTTCTGTTCGAGACCCGGCAGGGCTTTTGCGAACACTATGCCACCAGCTTCGTGCTCTTAATGCGCCTCGCCGGCATTCCGGCGCGGGTGGTGGCCGGCTATCAGGGGGGGGAATTCAACGACCTCGCCAACCATCTGATCGTGCGCCAGTCGGACGCCCACGCCTGGAGCGAGGTGTGGCTGTCGGGACAGGGCTGGACGCGCATCGACCCCACCGCCGCGGTAAGCCCCGAGCGGGTGCGTTGGTCCTTCGACTTCGAGGATCAGGCGTTGTCGCGGTTCGTGGTGGCACTGCCCGGGGTGACGCTGGACGCCTCTACCCTGGACTACCTGGTCCGCCATCTGCGCCTGACGGCGGATGCCATCGACGCCGCCTGGGGCGAGTGGTTCCTCGGTTTTAGCGGCGAGACCCAGGCCGCCCTGCTGGCGGGCCTGGGTCTGGAGCTATGGCAACGGCGGGAGGTATTGCTGCTGATGGTGGGATTGGCGATGGCCCTGTTGAGCGCCATCGCCGTGACCCTCTATCGTCGAGACCGGCGGCGGCCCGACCCGGTGCGGCGGGCCTTCGATGACCTCTGTCGCCGTCTCGCCCGTCGCGGGGTGATCCATAGGCCTTGGGAGGGGCCGCGCGACTTCACCGAACGGGCCGCCGCCCTGCTGCCCCAGCGGGCGCCCGCAATCCGACGCAGCGGCGAGATCTATCTGCGCCTGCGCTATGGCGTGGCGGGCGACGAGGGGTTGTTGCGGGAGCTACGGCGGGCGGTGCGGCGGATCTAGCCGGCGGTTCAAGACATAAAAAACTCACCGCGGAGGTCGCGGAGTACAGACCTGACAGGTCTTGAAGACCTGTCAGGTCTCTGCTGGGACGCGAATCAATGCCTCCGCGACCTTCGCGGTGAGGCGCTTTTTTTTCAGGGCCGTCGCGCGGCCAGTATTTTGCCGATGAGCTGCTGCACCTTGGGATTGTTCAGCAGGGCGGCGATGCGGGGATTGTTTTGCAGCGCCTGCACGTTGCCGCTCAGCACCGCGTTGAGAAACGCCGGGTCACGGGTCAGGGCCAGCACCTGCGGATCCTGGGCCAGGGCCTGGACGTCGGCCAGCAGTTCGGGGCTGGCCAGGATCTGCATCTGGGTCGCCTCGATCTGTTGGGCGTATTCACCGCCTGGCTTGGGCGGACTGGCGATGCTCGGAGGGGATGTGACCGCCGGCGGGGGCGATTCCGCGGCGGTCATGGAGAGGACATTGTTCTCCGGTACCCTAATCCGGCCCAGGCTCTGGCTTTCGATGAGGAAATGCCCCCCCTCCAGACTCAGCAACCGGCCGCTGATTTGCGAACCGTCGCGCAATCGGAACGACTTCAGGGGCGGCTCGGCGGCCCCGGCGGGGGCCAGCAGGGCGGCGGCCAGCAGCCAGGGGAGGGCGCGGCCGGCGGCCCGAACCAGATGGGGAAGGCGTTGTCCCATGGTGATCTCCAGTGAGGGCGATGGCGGATGGGGAATTATCCGCCGCTTGAGAACAAAGGACATTGAAGCGGCGCAAAGATTCCGCTTCCCGATATAATGGGCCAATCCCGCGTTTGAGACCGACCGTCATGAACGAAACCGACCCCCCGCAGAAACGCCGTCGCGGCATCTATCTGTTGCCGAACCTGTTCACCACCGCCGCCCTGTTCGCCGGCTTTTACGGCATCCTGGCGGCCATCAACGGCCATTTCGAGCCGGCCGCCATCGCCATCTTCATCGCTATGGTGCTGGACGGGCTGGACGGCCGGGTGGCCCGTCTCACCAACACCCAAAGCGCCTTTGGCGCTGAGTACGACAGTCTCTCCGACATGGTGGCCTTCGGCCTGGCGCCGGCCCTGGTGATGTACCTGTGGGCCTTGCAGGGGCTGGGCAAGCTGGGCTGGTTTGCCGCCTTCGTCTATACCGCCGGGGCGGCGCTGCGGCTGGCCCGTTTCAATACCCAAATCGGCATTGCCGACAAGCGCTTCTTCCAGGGGCTGCCCAGCCCCTCCGCCGCCGCCATCGTGGTGGGCGGGGTGTGGGTGGGTAACTATTATGTGCTGGCGGGCGCCGAGCTGGCCTGGGCCGCCGCCCTGCTCACCACCCTGGCGGGGCTGTTGATGGTGAGCAACTTCCGCTACCACAGCTTCAAGCAGATCGACTTCCGCGGCAAGGTGCCCTTCATCTTCCTGGTGTTGATTATGCTGGTGTTCGCCGTGGTGCTGTGGCATCCGCCGCTGGTGTTGTTCCTGCTGGCGCTCGGTTATGCCCTCTCCGGGCCTATCGTTACCATCCGCGAGCTGCGCCGCCGGCGCGCCGAGCGGCGGCCTTACGGCGGCGGCGAGGCGTCGTGAGCGTCGCGCCCCTGTTGCTGGCGGTGGTGGAGATGGGGGGCTACCCGAGCTTCACCGCCCTCTACCGGGAGGCCGGCTTCCAGCCCGAGGTGGCGTCCACCATGCGCAAGGCCCAGTCCTGGCTGAAGAGCCACCGGCCCCAGGTGGTGGTGACCGAATTCAATTTCGACCCGGAGTTCCGCGACCGCATGAGCAACCTGGAGTCGCTGCTCGCCACCTTGCAAAGGTACGGCTGCGCCGCCAAGGTGATCGTGTTGTTGGACCCGGAGCACCGCCCGCGGCTGGACAAAGTGGCGGAGCGCTTCCCCATCTTCGCCGCCCTGGAGCTGCCGCTGACCCATGAGGCGATGCGCGCGGCCCTGCAACGGGTGACGACGGAAACCTGAGGAGAAGATAACGATGATGATACAGATCCCCCGCCTGTTGAATCAGGCGCAGCTGGAGAAGATCGATGAACTGTTGGCCGACGCCGAGTTCGTCGATGGCCGGTTCAGCGCCGGCATGGCGGCCAAGCGGGTAAAGAACAACCTGGAGCTGAAGGCGGAGCCGCAACGCAAGGAGATCCTCATCCGCATCCTGATGAGCGCCCTCTCCCACAACGAGACCTTTAAGAGCGCGGTGTGGCCACAGCGCATGGCCGACCCCATCTTTGCCCGCTACCATCCTGGCATGACCTACGGCGACCATGTGGACGATCCCATTATGGGCGGCCCCGGCCATTCCTTCCGTTCCGATGTCTCCATGACCATCTTCCTGCGCGAGCCTGAGGCCTATCAAGGGGGCGAGCTGGTGGTGCGCACCGCCTTCGGCGAGCAGCGGGTCAAGCTGAACAAGGGCGATGCGGTGGTCTATCCCTCCTCCAGCCTGCACCGCGTCGATCCGGTGACCGCCGGGGAGCGGTTGGTGGCGTTGTTCTGGATCCAGAGCCACGTCCGCGACCCGGCCCGGCGGGAGCTGCTGTTCGAGCTGAACCAGGCGCGCGAGCACCTGCTGAAGGCCGACCCCGAGGCGGAGCACAGCAAGTTGTTGGACAAATCCTTTGCCAACCTGGTCCGCATGTGGGCCGATGTCTGACATGAACAGCCCATTCATCGCCGCCTTTACCGTCTTCTGCTACCTCAGTGCCTCCGGCCTTATCGCCGCGCGCCTGTTCAGCCGCGCCGCTAGCGAACAAATCCCGCGGCTGGCGGGACTCGGGCCGGTGCTGGTAGGGCTGTGGGGGCAGGCCTGGCTGCTCTATCAGGGGATGCACCTGGGCGACGGCGGCATTAACCTCGGCTTCTCCAACGCCTTCTCCTTGGTCTCCTGGGCGGTGCTGGTGCTGATTCTGTTTTCCGCCCTCTCCAAACCGGTGGAGAGTCTGGCCATTCTGCCCCTGCCGCTGGCGGCGCTGGCGGTGGTAATCGAGGCCACCGTGCCCTCCAGTCACCTGTTTCCGCCGGACGCCTCCTGGGCGCTGCGCATGCACGCCCTGTTCTCGCTGCTCGGTTACAGCCTGCTGGCCCTGGCCAGCGTACAGGCGGTGGTGCTGGCGATCCAGGACCACCACCTGCACCGTCACCACCCCGGCGGCTTCATTCGCAGCCTGCCGCCATTGCAGACCATGGAGACCCTGTTGTTCGAGATGATCGGCCTCGGCTTCCTGCTGCTCACCCTGGCCCTGGCCACCGGTTTCTTCTTCCTGCTGCACGATATGTTCGCCCAGCGGGTGGTACACAAGACGGTGCTCTCCATCGCCGCCTGGCTGGTCTTTGGTACCCTGCTGTGGGGACGCTTCCGCCACGGCTGGCGCGGCCAGCGCGCGCTCATCTGGACCCTCAGCGGCTTCGTGGTGCTAATGCTCGCCTACTTCGGCAGCAAGTTCGTGCTGGAGCTTTTGCTGACGCATTAACCTAAAAACCTCAGTTCCTCCGCAAATGAACGCAAAAAACACAAATAAGACGGATAGGGGGACAGTACTTGAGATTTCGCCAACAGACCTGACAGGTCTTAAAGACCTGTCAGGTCTCGCCCGGAGATGGGTGGCGAAGTTTCAAGGGGAGCATTCCCAGTTTGTTTATCGCCTTCCCACATATCAGCGCGCCGGTCTTGATCATAGTTTCGGTCAATTGATGCGGCTGGAGTGCAAAAGCGTAGCGCGAAGCGCGTAGCTTTTGCTTGGCGCATCCCTGCGCCGAGCGGGGCTTGCGCGCAAATCTGCTCCTGGTAGATTTGTGCAGTGATTCCAAAAGCTTCGCTTCGCTACGCTTTTGGACTCCAGTCCCCCCCTGGCCAAAACGATGTGCGAGGCCGAGAAATGGCATCTCTTTCGTCTTTCGGGGTGACTGCCGGAACACCCATGATCGTTAGCCTGCCCATTCCGATTCCGACAGGCTAAAGCCTGTACTCTACCCCCCTTCGGCGGCTAACGCCGATGCAGATCCTGCAACCGATTCACCTCGGTGTTTCCGGTCTGCTTCATGGCCAGGCAGCTCGCCTCGGCGCCGGCGATGGTGGTGGTGTAGCTGACCTTGTGTTGCAGGGCGTTGCGGCGGATGGAGACCGAGTCCTCGATGGCGGATTTGCCTTCGGCGGTGTTGACGATGAGGGCGATCTCTTCGTTCTTCAGCATATCCACCACGTTGGGACGGCCTTCGGTGACCTTGTTGACCCGCTGGCATTCGATGCCGTCGTCCTGGATCACCTTGCAGGTGCCGCCGGTGGCGTAGAGTTCAAAACCCAGCTCCCGCAGGTCGCGGGCCACGCCCACCACACGCCTTTTGTCGGCGTCACGCACCGAGAGGAAGGCCTTGCCCGCCTTGGGCAGGGCGGTGCCAGAGCCTTCCACCGCCTTGGCATAGGCCTCGCCGAAGCTCTTGCCCACGCCCATCACCTCGCCGGTGGACTTCATCTCCGGCCCCAGCAGGGTATCCACGCCGGGGAATTTGATGAAGGGGAACACTGCCTCCTTGACGAAGTAGGTGGTGGGCACGATCTCGCGGGTGAAGCCCTGCTGTTCCAGGCTGCGGCCGGCCATGCAGCGGGCGGCGATCTTGGCCAGGGGGGCGCCGATGGCCTTGGAGACGAAGGGGACGGTGCGGGAGGCGCGCGGGTTCACCTCCAGGATGTAGATCTGGCCGTCCTGGATGGCGAACTGGATGTTCATCAGGCCAACCACCTTGAGTTCCAGGGCCAGCTTGCGCACCTGCTCGCGCATCCGGTCCTGGATCGCCGGGGACAGGGTGTAGGGGGGCAGGGAGCAGGCGGAGTCACCGGAGTGGACCCCGGCCTGTTCGATGTGCTCCATGATGCCGCCGATCACCACCTCCTTGCCGTCGCAGATGGCATCCACATCCACCTCGATGGCGTCGTCCAGGAAGCGGTCCAGCAACACCGGGGCGTCGTTGGAGACGCTCACCGCGTTCTTCATGTAGCGCCGCAGATCGTCTGGGTGATAGACGATCTCCATGGCGCGACCGCCCAATACATAGGAGGGGCGCACCACCAGCGGGTAGCCGATCTGCTCGGCCCCGGCCACCGCCTCTTCCTCGTTGGTGGCGGTGCGGTTGGGCGGTTGTTTCAAGCCCAATTTATCCACCGCCTTCTGGAAGCGCTCGCGATCCTCGGCGAGATCGATGGAATCCGGGCTGGTGCCGATGATGGGGGCGCCGGCCGCCTCCAGCGCCCGCGCCAGCTTGAGCGGGGTCTGGCCGCCGTACTGGACGATGATGCCCTGGGGGTTTTCCTTGTGGATGATCTCCAGCACGTCCTCCAGGGTCAGGGGCTCGAAGTACAGCCGGTCGGAGGTGTCGTAGTCGGTGGAGACGGTCTCCGGGTTGCAGTTGACCATGATGGTCTCGTAGCCGTCCTCGCGCAGGGCAAAGGCGGCGTGGACGCAGCAGTAGTCGAACTCGATGCCCTGGCCGATGCGGTTGGGACCGCCGCCCAGCACCATGATCTTCTTGCGCTGGGTGGGTTCGGCCTCGCACTCCTCCTCGTAGGTGGAGTAGAGGTAGGCGGTGCTGGTGGCGAACTCGGCGGCGCAGGTGTCCACCCGCTTGAACACCGGGCGGATGCCCAGCTCCCAGCGGCGGGCGCGAATCTCCTGCTCCTTTACCCCCAGCAGCATGGCCAGGCGGCGGTCGGCGAAGCCCTTGCGCTTGAGGAACCGCAGGCGTTCGGCGCTCAGCGCCTCGATGCCGCCGGCCTTGATTTCGCCCTCCAGCCGGATCAACTCCTCGATCTGCACCAGGAACCAGGGGTCAATCTTGGAGGCATCCTGCACCTCGTCCAGGGACAGGCCGGCGCGGAAGGCGTCGCCCACATACCAAAGCCGCTCCGGGCCGGGCTGGCGCAGCTCGCGGAGGATCTTGTCGCGGGCGCCCGCGGCGTTCAGGTCCAGCATCTCGCACAGGCCGTATTTGCCGGTCTCCAGGCCCCGCAGGGCCTTTTGCAGGGACTCCTGGAAGGTGCGGCCCATGGCCATCACCTCGCCCACCGACTTCATTTGGGTGGTGAGGCGGTCGTTGGCCTGGGGGAACTTCTCGAAGGCGAAGCGCGGCACCTTGGTGACCACATAGTCGATGCTCGGCTCGAAGGAGGCCGGGGTGGCGCCGCCGGTGATGTCGTTGCGCAGCTCGTCCAGGGTATAGCCCACCGCCAGCTTGGCCGCCACCTTGGCGATGGGGAAGCCGGTGGCCTTGGAGGCCAGGGCGGAGGAGCGGGACACGCGCGGATTCATCTCGATGATGATCATGTGGCCGTTCGCCGGATTGATGGCGAACTGCACGTTGGAGCCGCCGGTATCTACCCCGATCTCCCGCAGCACCGCGATGGAGGCGTTGCGCATGATTTGGTATTCGCGGTCGGTGAGGGTCTGCGCCGGCGCCACTGTGATGGAGTCGCCGGTGTGGACACCCATAGGGTCGAGGTTTTCGATGGAGCAGACGATGATGCAGTTGTCGGCGCGGTCGCGCACCACCTCCATCTCGTATTCCTTCCAGCCCAGCACCGACTCCTCGATGAGCAACTCCTTGGTAGGGGAGAGGTCCAGGCCGCGCTCGCAGATCTCCAGGAACTCCTCCTTGTTGTAGGCGATGCCGCCGCCGGAGCCGCCCAGGGTGAAGGAGGGGCGGATGACGCAGGGGAAGCCGATGGGCACCTGCACCTGCTGCGCCTCCTCCAGGCTGTGGGCGATGGCGGAGCGTGGGGTGGCGAGGCCGATCTTATGCATGGCCTGGCGGAAGCGGTCGCGATCCTCCGCCTTGTTAATGGCGTCCTGGGAGGCGCCGATCAGCTCCACCCCGTGCTTTGCCAGCACCCCTTCGCGCACCAGATCGAGGGCGCAGTTCAACGCCGTTTGGCCGCCCATGGTGGGCAGCAAGGCATCCGGCCGTTCCTTCTCGATCACCCGCGCCACCGTGGGCCAGTTGATGGGCTCGATGTAGATGGCGTCCGCCATCTCCGGGTCGGTCATAATGGTGGCCGGGTTGGAGTTCACCAGGATCACCCGGTAGCCCTCCTCGCGCAGCGCCTTGCAGGCCTGGGCACCGGAATAGTCGAACTCGCAGGCCTGGCCGATCACGATGGGACCGGCGCCGATGATCAGGATGCTTTTGATGTCTGTACGCTTGGGCATGGTTTAACTATAGTTGTCCGCAAATGAACGCAAATCAACGCAAATGAATGACGAGTCGTTGTTGCGCTACAGCTCAATGGCGTCGTCATGGCGCCAGACAATTCGTCGGATTCTCAGTTTCGGTGTACCGAAGTTCAGCAGCAAGGCCACGGACAAACCGGTTGCGCGCAGGTAGTTCATCACCTGGGCTTCATGCCCCGAGGAGAGTGCCGAAAGGGCCTTCAGTTCGACCAAGAGCCGATCCTCTACGACCAAGTCGGCGACATAATGGCCGACTACCTCGCCTTTGTACCGAACCTGCAAAGGCTGTTGCCTTGCAAACCGCAACCCCTGTCTGGAAAGTTCGATGCACAGGGCGTTTTCGTAAACCGCCTCAAGGAATCCGCTTCCCAGGGTGTTGCTCACCTCAAAGGCGCACCCGATCACCCGCTCCGAAATCCTTTTTCTTTCCATTTGCGTTCATTCGCGTTGATTTGCGGACTGCATCAGCTCGATGAAATGATCGAACACCGGCGCCACGTCGTGGGGGCCGGGGCTGGCCTCGGGGTGGCCTTGGAAGCTGAAGGCCGGTCGGTCGGTGCGATGGATGCCCTGCAGGGAGCCGTCGAACAGCGAGCGGTGGGTCGCCTTCAGGTTGGGCGGCAGGGTCGCCTCGTCCACTGCGAAGCCGTGGTTCTGGCTGGAGATCATCACCCGCCCGGTCTCCAGGTCCTGCACCGGGTGGTTGGCCCCGTGGTGGCCGAATTTCATCTTCACCGTGCGGGCGCCGCTGGCCAGCCCGAGCAGTTGGTGCCCGAGGCAGATGCCGTAGGTGGGAATCCCCGCCTCCACGATCTCGCGGATGGCCGCGATGGCGTAGTCGCAGGGCGCCGGGTCGCCGGGGCCGTTGGACAGGAACACCCCGTCCGGCTGCATCGCCAGCACCTCCGCCGCCGGGGTCTGGGCCGGCACCACGGTCACCCGGCAGCCGCGCTCCGCCAGCATCCGCAGGATGTTGCGCTTAATGCCGTAGTCATAGGCCACGACATGGTGGGGAAGTTCCTCCGCCGCCGGCTGGGCGAAGCCCCTCTCCAGGCCCCAGGTGCCCTCGCGCCACTCGTAGGGGGTCTGCGCGCTCACCACCTTGGCGAGGTCCATCCCCTTGAGACCGGGGAAGCCCTTGGCCTGTTTCAGGGCCTCCGCCTCGTCGATGGCGTCGCCGGCCAGGATGCAGCCGTTCTGCGCGCCCTTCTCGCGCAGGATGCGGGTCAGCCGCCGGGTGTCGATGCCGGCGATGGCCACCACCCTGCGTTCCCGCAGGTATTCGTCCAGCGGCGCGCGGTTGCGCCAGCTGCTGGCCAGCATGGGCAGGTCGCGGATCACCAGCCCGGCCGCATAGACCGCCCCGGATTCCTCGTCCTCCGGGTTAGAGCCGGTGTTGCCGATGTGCGGATAGGTGAGGGTGACGATCTGCCGGCAGTAGGAAGGGTCCGTCAGGATCTCCTGATAGCCGGTGATGGCGGTATTGAACACCACCTCGCCCACGGTGGAGCCCTCGGCGCCGATGGACTCGCCGGAAAAGCGCGAACCATCCTCCAAGACCAGAAGTGCAGGTTTTCTCAAGGTTTCTATCCCCAGCGGACATGAAAAACGGGACGGCCATGAAGGCTCGTCCCGGGCGGGTCGAGCGTCGGGTGTCGCCGCAATGCTCCGCGCACCCAAATTGGTGCGATTTTACCGGTATGGGCCGGACAAGTCTATTAAACTGCCCACGACGACCTGGCGCTGCCGGCCTGTTCCGCCCGTTTCTGGGGTGCCGGTTGCGCAGTCGGGGCGGTTGGGCTTAACTTAACTCATGCAGAATCTTGCTTGGCGGATCGCGCCGACGACGGAGGACATGGTGAAGAGAGCGAAAGGTGCTTGGCCCCTGCTGCTGCTCCTCGGCGGGCTCGCCTTGCCGGCGGCGGCGGAGATGTATAAGTGGACGGACGAGAACGGGGTGATCATCTATTCCCAATCGCCGCCGCCGGACGGCGCCGCCACCCTGGTAAAGCCCCCACCGCCCCCGCCGACGCCGGCCACGGGGCCGACGGACGAGGCGGGGGCCGCGGAGGAAGGCGCCGCCAAGCCGCCGACGCCGGCGGGCAAACCGGCGGATCCGAAGGAGGAGGCGCGCCGCAAGGCCGAGGAACGCGAACTGCGCAAACAGGAGTGCGCCGCCGCGCGGGAACGCTTGCGGACCCTGGAGCGCACCGGCGCTTACCGGGTACGGGAGGACGACGGCTCGATGCGACGATTGGACAGCGAGGAACGGCAACGGCTGCTGCGCGAGGCGCGGGCCGAGGTAAAGAAGAACTGCCATTGATAACCGGAGATCGATCATGCCCCTGTTGAAGATACAGACCAATATCAGCGTACCCCAGGAACAACGGGCCGTCCTGCTCAAGAAGGCCTCACACCAGGTGGCGCAGTTACTCGGCAAGGCCGAGTCCTACGTCATGGTGGGTCTGGAGACGGATTGCGCCATGCTGTTCGGCGGCAGCGACCACCCGCTGGCCTACCTGGAGTTAAAGAGTATCGGCCTACCCGCCGACCGTACCGAAGAGATCTCCGCCGCCCTCTGCGAGCTGGTGCGCGAGGTGCTGGGGATCCACGGCAACCGCATCTATATCGAATTCGCCGATGCGGCGCCGCAGCTCTGGGGATGGAACGGCGGAACCTTCTGAGCTGGGGGCCGTGAAAGCCGAAAGTCAAAAGCAGGAACACAGAGGACGCAGAGAAACACGGAGAACACAGAGAAAAATAACCGGGATAGTGCTGTGGGAGCGGCTTGCAGCCGCGACTTGCGAAGGCACGGAATACACCCCGGCCCTCGCGGCTGCAAGCCGCTCCCACAAGTTCCGTAGGTCGGGTTCTTTCATGCCCCCAGGGCGGCGCAAGGCGCCATCCGTGGACCATCACGCCGAGGAAGCTGCCTTTCCCCAGGGCCGTCGTGTTCTCCAAAGACGGTAGCGGGCCAAGGGCGAGAGCTGGCAGCGACGGCCGTCTCCGCCATAGAGCCATAGCGGCACGGCCGGCCGCAGGGCCAGCAGGTCGCCAAGCCGTTGTTCCAGCCCCTTCAGTGCGTCCAGCCAAGGCCCCGGTTGTTGCCTCGCCAGGGCCTCGCCGGGGGCGCTGTCCACCACCAGCAGGGCGCCGGGGGGAAGGGATGTCCTTGGGGCCAGGGCGGCGAGCCCGAAACAAGGGGTATCCGCCAGCCGGGCCAGTCCGCGGCTGGGCAGGTCGTCGGCATAGAGCGCGGCAAAGGGGCGCGCGGGGACCTTGATCGCCTGGCCGCTCCCCCAGAGCCAAAGGCTGTTCAGCGGCAGTGCCCCGCGTCCCTCCCGCTGCCGGTTCACCTCGGAGAGGTGGAACAGCATTTGGGTCTCGTTCAACACGCCGTGCCAGAAACGCGCCTCCGGCCCGGTGGGCAGGTGTTCCTGCACGCTGTGGCCGAGCGCGTCGGCCAAGGGGACCGCCTGGATCGCCGGGGGGGTCGGGGCGTGCAGGTACCAGCGGTCGGCGGCGGCCCACTCCAGCCGCAGCCCGCGGTCGGCGAAGTGGGCGTTGAATTCCGCCAGCAGGCGGCGGGACTCCGCCTCGTCGATGGCCAAGACCTCCCCGGCGAACAGGCGCAGCTTGTCGCGATCCGGGTGGAGATGGACCGGCGCGGCCAACAGCAGGCGCTCGTTCAGTGTGCCGCCGAACTCGGCGAGATGAGACAGGGCGGCGATGGGGGGCGGGGCATCGGCCCGCGGCAGGACCCCGAACAGGGCGAGCAGGGTAGCGTCCGTTCCCGCCGCCCCTAAGGACTGCCAAGCGCCCCGCGCCAGCACGCCCTCCAGGGCCGGCAGCCGTGGCGGCTGCGGCCAGCCGTCCGGCTGCGGCTGGAACAACCCGGGCGCCAGCAGGTGAACGCCCGGTGCGAGCAGGGGCGTCACCCCGCCAGGTGCTCCATGCGGATGCGCACCACCTTGCCCTGGATGGCCCCCAGCGCCTCGATTCCCGCGATGGCTTGATTCATCCGCTTCTCCTGCACCTTGTGGGTGAGCATCACCAGCGGCACCTGGGTCTCCCCCTCCGGCGGCTCCTTCTGCTGGATCGCCTCGATGGAGATGCCCGCCTCGCCCAGGATGCCGGCGACCTTGGCCATCACCCCCGGCTTGTCGTCCGCCTGCATCCGCAGGTAATAGGCGGTCTCGATCTCCTCGATGGGCAGCACCGGCAGGTCGGAGAGCTTATCAGGCTGGAAGGCGAGGTGCGGCACCCGGTTGTTGGGATCGGTGGTGAGGGCGCGCACCACGTCCACCAGGTCGGCGATCACCGCCGAGGCGGTGGGCTCGGAGCCGGCGCCGGCGCCGTAATATAGCGTCGGACCCACGGCGTCGCCCTTCACCAGCACCGCGTTCATTACCCCGTCCACATTGGCGATCAGCCGTCGCCGCGGGATCAGTGTGGGATGCACCCGCATCTCGATGCCCTGCGCCGTCTTGCGGGTGATGCCCAGCAGCTTGATGCGATACCCCAGCTCGCCGGCATACTCCACGTCCAGGCGGGTGATGCGGCTGATCCCTTCCTTGTAGGTCTTGTCGAATTGGAGCGGGATGCCGAAGCAGATGGCGCCCAGGATGGTCAGCTTGTGGGCGGCATCCACCCCCTCGATGTCGAAGGTGGGGTCCGCCTCGGCGTAGCCCAGGGCCTGGGCCTCGGCCAGCACCTCGTCGAAGTCCCGCCCCTTATCACGCATCTCGGTGAGGATGAAGTTGCAGGTGCCGTTGATGATGCCCGCTGCCCACTCGATGTGGTTGGCCGCCAGCCCCTCGCGCACCGCCTTGATGATGGGGATGCCGCCGGCCACCGCCGCCTCGAAGGCGAGCGCGACGCCCTTCGCCTCGGCCAGGGCGGCGAGCGAGGCGCCATGCACCGCAAGCAGCGCCTTGTT
>Ga0116211_1000832_pt1 | contig 15487 bp, 11 predicted proteins | sample SaghotsprinmetaG_FD_94484 | JGI IMG/M metagenome (GOLD analysis project Ga0116211, IMG submission 94484) | Hot spring microbial communities from South Africa to study Microbial Dark Matter (Phase II) - Sagole hot spring metaG | ecosystem: Environmental > Aquatic > Thermal springs > Hot (42-90C) ... | reverse complement strand
TCGCGGCAGACCTGCTGCATCGCGAGCAGATCGGCCAGCGAGGCAGCCCGGGCGATCGCCTCTGCGGCCCCGGTCACCCGCTGGACGATCACGAACTCTTCATCGGCATTCGGGTAACCGACCAGGACCTTCATCATGAATCGGTCGACCTGCGCTTCGGGCAGCGCGTAGGTGCCTTCCGTTTCGATCGGGTTCTGCGTCGCCATCACCACGAACGGACGCGGTACACGGTGCGTCTCGCCGGCGATCGTGACCTGCCGCTCCTGCATCACCTCGAGCAGAGCACTCTGAACCTTGGCGGGCGCACGATTGATCTCGTCGGCCAGCAGCAGGTTGGTGAACACTGGCCCGAGGGTGGTCGAAAAATCGCCCGTCTTCTGGTTGTACATGCGTGTGCCGACCAGATCGGCCGGCACCAGATCGGGCGTGAATTGGATACGCCGGAACTCGCCGCCGATCGCCTGCGCTAGGGTCTTGACCGTGAGCGTCTTGGCCAGACCCGGCACGCCCTCGACGAGCAGATGTCCCTGCGCGATCAGCGCGATCAGCACGCGCTCAAGGAAAGCGTCCTGGCCGACCACCACACGCTTCACCTCGTAGAGTATCCGCTCGGAGAGATTCGCCGCGTCCTGATTGATTGCACCGGTCATCTTGACTACTCCACTGATGAAACTCAGAACGGCGGAATGCCAACGGCACTCGCCGCGTTCTCGATCGGCACGGCGAACCCGATGCCGACGAAGGTGCGATCGCCCTCGTTTGGGTTGAGGATCGCCGTGACGATGCCGACCACCTCGCCGTCGGCATTGATCAGCGGGCCGCCGGAGTTGCCCGGATTGGCGGCCGCATCGAACTGGATCAGGTTGGTCATCACCTGGTTCCCTTCCGGAGAGCGGAAGTTGCGACCTTTGCCGGAGACGACTCCGGCCGACAGCGATGGTCCGATGCCGAACGGAAAGCCCACCGCGAAGACGTGATCGCCCTGCATCAGCCCCGCCGTCGATGCCATCGCTGCCGGAAATAGATCATCGGGGATGGTCTTCGGGCGGATGACCGCCAGGTCGTGCTCTGGACGCGTGCCGATCAGCAATGCGTCACTCGAGGTGCCATCGAAGAAGGTGACCTTTATACGGTCGGATCCGGCGACGACGTGCAGATTGGTCAGGATCGTGCCGTTCTCCAGAATCACCACGCCGGAGCCGACCCCGTTCTCTTTCTCTGCGCCGGTCTGGGCATCGACGGTGTAGCCGTCCACCCGCACCACGGAACGTTCGATCGCCTCGTACGCCTTGGCGGCGGGCGACGGCAGGGTGACGCTCTTGAGCGCGTGCTCGACCGCCGCATTGATGTCCTCCTGCGTCAGACTCCGTGATGGCGAAAAGCGCGCGTTCTGCCATGCCAGCAGAGGCAGCACGACGACCAGAGCGCCGGCAGCCCCGAACAGCGCTGCACGCAGTCCTGGACGGGCGGCCAGAAAGTCCGTCAGCGTGCGTCGGCCGGAACCCAGACGGCTCCGGAGCCGTGTCCTCCAATTCGCCACACTTGCCACTGCTGCTCCGCTCGTGTCGGTCGGGAGACTGTAACTGTACCGCGTTCGTCATCACCTTCCATCCTTCCACCGCCCCTCGCGTGGCACACTGTCGCAAGTGATTACCCTGAGTTGAGCTCGCCATGGCACACCGCAAAAGCCCTGCCCGTCTCGCCAAAGCAAAACGAATCATGCTCCTTCGGGCCGCGGCGGCCGGGCAACCGACATCCGCCGCGGCGCGGGCGCCTACCGGGGAACGCTGGGCGGGGCTCGAGGCGGCTCTGGCCGGAAATGTGGTCCTCCCCAACGATCCGGCTTACGATCACGACCGCCAGGAGGCGAACCCGGCATTCCAAGCCTACCCGCTGGCGATCATCTATTGCGCGTGTGAGAACGATGTCGTAGTCAGCCTCGAGTTCGCCGCAGAAACGCGACTGCCCTTCGCGGTGCGCTCTGGAGGGCACAGTACGGCCGGATACTCAATCGGTGATGGGCTCGTCATCGACACATCCCTTATAGACGATGTCTTTTTGGATGAGGAGCGAGGCGTCGTCTATGCAGGGGCCGGCGCCAATTGGGACAAGTTCAACGCAGTACTCGGTCGGACCGGGTGGCACGTTCCGACCGGGGCCTGCGGCAGCGTCTGCGTTGCTGGGTTCGTACAGGGTGGCGGGTACGGGTATACGTCGCGCGCTTTCGGAATCCAGAGCGACAACGTGCAGTCCTTTCGCATCGCACTCGCGCCGGGTCACCCCGAGGGCGCTGTCGTCACGGCGTCCGCAGACGCGCACTCGGATCTGTTCTGGGCCTTGCGCGGCGGAACAGGCGGCAACTTCGGCATCGTGACCCGGGTCTGCTATCGAGCGGTGAGATTGCCTGCCGTCTGGGCGTGGGCAATTGCCTGGGACGCCGACCACGTCGCCGAGGCGCTGACAGTGATGCAGTCCGACTATATGTTGACCGGGCCCGACGAACTCGGCTTCATGATGAATATCGGGTTCCATCGAGGTCAACCGGTTTACCTCGTCCAGGGCATGTATGCCGGGACACGCGCGGACGGACTCTCGGCGCTTGCCGCATTGCTTGCATTGCCGTCGGCCCGCTTGGTGGTGGACCAGGTCGGCAGCTATCCGGCAATGGACGCCTACCTTGAAGACAATCCCTACCCGCTGCCGGATCAACCAGCGGGAACGCCAGAGGGGAAGGCATCCTGCTACATCGACAAGCCAATGCTCACCAACGACTGGCAGCGTGTCGTCGATTACGTCGCAACCTCTCCGAACCCGTGGAGCCTCGCCTATATCGAGCCGTACGGCGGCGCGATCAACCGCGTCGCCCCCGAGGCATCGGCATTCGTGCACCGAAGCGCTGCATTCAACTTCGTGGTCGACGTGTTCTGGCGCGACGACGCGGAGCGTAAGCGCATGCTCACATGGCGGGACGGTCTGCTGGCGACCGTACTCCCGTTTGCGAACGGCGAGGTCTATCAGAACTACCCACAGGCTGATCTCCGCGATTGGTCGCGAGCGTATTTCGGCGCGGCTTACCCGCGCCTGCAACGGATAAAGACGTACTACGACCCAACCGGCTTCTTCCGTTACCCGCAGAGCATCGTGCCCGCCGAGCACTAGCACATCGGCAGAACAACCAGCCTTAACAGGCTGTTGAAAAGCTACTGCGGTGGCCCACCTGCTGTGTTGTGCGGTGCGCGCGCCCTCGACTTTCTACCGATATGTCTTGCGTCGCTGCCCTCCGTGCGCCTCGCATCTGGCCATCCTCGCTACATTTTTCAACAGCCTGTTAGCCCTGCAGCGGCGTGGCAAAACAAAGGCAGCCTTTGCCAGCGCGTTTGGCCTGGTACATGGCTTCGTCGGCACGCTTGAACAGACTGTCGACATGACTTTCAAGCGGCGGATGCATCGCAATGCCAATCGAGGCGCCGAGTCTCGCCTCGACGACACGGGGAACGGAGGGATCCGAATGCCCGGTGGCAAGGTGAAACGGCGGCAGCATGACCTCGAGAATCCGTTCGCCCACCGCGGCCGGTGTCTCCTGCGTGACACCCCCCTCCAGCAGCGCGACGAACTCGTCGCCACCCAGCCTGGCCACAGTATCGGTCTCCCGCACGGCTTCCTTCAATCGCCGCGCCACCTCCTTGAGTGCGGCATCGCCTGCGCCATGCCCCCAGCGATCGTTGACCGCCTTGAAGCCGTCGAGATCGATGAAAAGCAACGCGATGCACTCCGCCGAGCGCCGTGCCCGCACGAGCGCCCGCTCGACCCGCGCGTGTAGCGCCGCCCGGTTCGGGAGCCCGGTCAGCGAATCGTGCTCGGCGATGTAACGTAGCTGCTCCTCCGCCTGCACGCGGGAGGAAACGTCTTCGACGAGGCACATGATCGAAGTGACCTCACCGCGCGTGCTGGTGAGTGCCGAGTTGAACCACTCTCCATGCCAGCACACGTTGTCGGGGCGGCAGTGCACTGCCTGCGCACGATTCGACGTGGCGCTCCCCGAACGCAGCAGATCGATCGCCGTGCGCAACGGCGCGGCACCAGCCGCGTCGTCGCAATGGCGGAGAAGATGGTCGAGCGGGAATTCCGGTAGCTCGTCCCGCGCGAAGCCGAACATCGCCTGCGCGCGCGGCGACCATTCGGTCAAGCGCAGCGAGGGATCGAACTCGATCAGCGCGAGCGGCGAGTTGAGCATGTGCCCCATCAACCGCTGGTTCGCCGCCCGGAGGGCGTCCGACGTGGTTTTGAGCTCATGCACGTTATGGGCGGCGTTGACGACGCCCACCACCTCACCGGCCTCGTTGCGCCAAGGCACCAGGCTCACGGTGCGCCACGACTGATCGCCCGACGGGGAGACAAGCAGGCGCTCGTAGTACTGCGATTCCCCAGCCAGAGCCCGCTCGATCCGAGGCCAGTAGCCGGCGAAAACGTCCTCCCCGTAGCACTCCGGCAAGGTCCTGCCGATCATCTGATCGGGCGTCAGCCCGAAGAACCGGGCAAACGACTTGCTGACATAGCGGAAGACGAGGTTGCGGTCGTACACGGACACCGTCGCGCCGATGTGCTCGGTGATGATCGCCAGCATCTCGGCGCTCTTCGGGCCCGGGAACTCCATGAATCGATTCTTTCCTATGCATCCCCGGATGTCGAGATCGCGCCGCTCTGCCTCAGGAACTGCAAGACAGCATCGAGCAGCCGGCCCGGTGGCGTGCCCATTCCGGCCGCTTCTCGGCGAAGCGCTCGCGCCCGAGCTGCTCCTCGTAAGGGCGCTTTAGCACGTCGAGCAACTCCGAGATCGGCGCCATGTCGCCCTCTGTGGCGGCCTCGATCACCTGCTGCGCGAGGTAATTGCGCAGCACGAAACGCGGGTTCGTCCGGTCCATCCTGGCGAGTCGCAACTCGGTCGGCTCCCCGATCGCGGCTATCGCCTGCTGCCAGTCGGCAAACCAGGTCGCCAGGACAGGCGCCGCCGCGCGAACGGCAGCTTCGCCGTAGAACGCATCTGCAAGATCCGCGGGACCGCTCGCCCGCGCAAGGTCTCGAAAGAAGATGGTCATGTCGACTTCGGTTCGACTCATCCAGGCGAAGAGCGTTTCGGCAAGCGAGCGCGAACGGTCGTCCGCCACCGGAAATCCGAGCTTGGTGGCGAAGGCGCGCGCCATCGCTTCCGCGTGGATCGTCGCGTAGTGCCCCAGAGCCTCCTCGAGCCGGTCGACATCGATGCCAAGCGTCGACAGCGCGTCGCCGAGACGCGCCAGGTTCCAGTGTGCGATTGCCGGCTGTCGTCCAAAGCAGTAGCGGCGGCCCTGCGCATCCGTGGTGTTCGGCGTCCATGATGGATCGAAGTGATCGATCCAGCCGTAGGGCCCATAGTCGATCGTGAGCCCGAGGATTGACATGTTGTCGGTATTCATCACCCCGTGTACGAAGCCGACTCGCATCCATTCGGCCACGAGTCGCGCCGTGCGTTCGGCCACGACAGTGAACCAGCGCGCGATGCGATCAGTACCCTCGCCTTCCGTCTCGGGATAGAAGTGGTCGATCACATAGTCCACCAGCCGGCGCAGCAGTTCGCTCTCGCCGCGGGATGCAAGCAGCTCGAAGTGGCCGAAACGAAGAAAGCTTGGCGCCACCCTGCAGACGATCGCGCCCGGCTCAAGTTCGGGGTGACCGTCATAGAACATGTCCCGCTCCACCTGCTCCCCGGTCGCCACCAGCGAGAGCGCCCGCGTCGTTGGCACGCCAAGGTGATGCATCGCCTCGGAGCAGAGGAATTCACGGATCGAGGAGCGCAGCACCGCCCGCCCATCGGCCCGGCGCGAGAACGGCGTCTTCCCTGCCCCCTTGAGCTGCAGTTCAAACCGCACGCCGGCGGGGACGACGAGTTCGCCGAGCATCAGTGCGCGTCCGTCGCCGAGTTGTCCGGCCCAGTGCCCGAACTGATGACCGCCATAGGCAGTTGCATAGCTCTGCATGCCTGCGATCAGACCGTTGCCGGACAGGGCAGACAACCACGGATCGGCGGCAAGGTCGGCGTCGTCCAGGCCGAGCATCGCCTTCACTTCGGCCGATTCGGCAAGCAGTCGGGGCGCCGCGACCGGCGTCGGCGGCGTCAGAGTGTAAAGCGCTCCGTGAACCTGACGGGAGTGGCGCGACGCGTCGGCCTCGCCTGGAAACAGGCGCAGAAAGCGGTTGTCGAAGCGGGGCGCGATGGTCGGCGTGCCGGTTGCTGTACGCCCATCGTCAAGGTGGCTGAGAGGGTCGTTCATTGGGCCGAGTCGGCTTGCCCGGCTTGTTCGCGCGCAGACGTTGCCGCGGCAGCCGGCTTCGAGATGGCCAGATGCTGTCCCGACGTGACGCCCATAGAAACATAGATGCTCGTCAACTGGTCTAGGCCGATCGCAGCCGGCTCCACCTGGCACGCTGGCACATAGAGCAACCCGCCGCCCACTGGCACCGGGGCGGTCGGCACGATCACTGCGTGGTAAGGCTGGTCGCCCATCATCACCGGCTCGCGTGTGGACAGCAGCCCAAGTACGCGCACGCCGGACTCGCCCGGCTGACCGCCGAACCGCACCCACACCGGCTGCATCGACTTGAGCTTCTCCTCGTCGCGCTGGGCGAGCAGATCGACCAGCGAGTGCACGATGTCGTAGACATTGCGCACCACCGGGATACGCTGCACCACGCCAAGAACGCCGCGCCGCCATACGTGGACGAGGCTCGTACGGACCACCATCCCGAGCAGAAAGACGGCCACCGCAACGATCCCCAACCCGATCAGATAGGCGATCACCTCCGACTCGGTCAACCCGAGGCCGAACCGACGCAACACGTTGCCGAACATGCTGCCCGGACCGAGCCAGCGGTAGAGAAACTGCACCAACCAGACGATGACCACCACCGTCGCCACCAAAGGCAGGGCGGCGAACAGTCCGGCCAAGAAGGTTTGCGTCAGGTAGCGGGTGGAATCTCTCATCGGTCGTCGGGATGCCGTCCGCGCGCGCCGGGAAAGCGCATGCATTGGGCCGCAAGGATAGTGTCTGCGCAACCTGAACGTCGGTCAGGCAGGACCGAAGGCGCCGGCGCCCGATCCGACGTTGTCCCGGCGTGCGCCCAAGCTGGCTTCAGCGCGGCGGAATTCGGCTGGCGAGAGGTTGCACCTGATAGTCGGGTCTAAAGCGGCATCCGGCCGGATCGGTCCCTCGCGCAGCCTGCCGCGCCCGGCACTGCTCGGCGATGCTCGCCGGCGTGGGACGCAGGCCTGTCTCGACCCAGGCGAGCAGCGATTCGAACAGTGGCGGGTAGATCGCATCGCCCAAGTAGCTGTGCTCGCGTGAATCGACGAAGGTCATCACCAGGTTGTCGCCCTGGCCTGCCGCCTGCATGCGTTCACGCAACGTATGACCGCCCTCGACGAAAACGGTCGCATCATCGATGCCATGCGTCGTGAGAACGGGCACAACAAAGCGGCCTGCGTGCTCGACATCAGCCAAAAACCTTGCTCGCGCGGATGTATCCGGCGACCAACGCAATCCTGCCCGGTCGAGGCCATCGTTCAACGCTGCATCGTCGGCGGTGCCCCTCAGACGAGCGTCATGGTTGCCAATCACGATACCCCCATGTCGGCGCGTAATGTCCGCTAGCGTCAGCGTTGCCCAGTTCATGTGACTCGGAATCGCGCTTTCGGGAATGCGGATCACGTCGGCGATGAGCTTCGCCTTATGTCTCTGCTCCGGCGTCCGGTCCGCCGCCGGGCGATCGAGCGCGAGACACTCGTTGACCCGCGCAGCGATGTCCGCACCGCTCATAGCCACCCCGGCAGGCAGGCCGAGGGCCAGCGGATAGGGCGTCTCCGAGCGACGCGGATGGTTGCCGCACAGATGCTGGTAGAGCGCCCGGAGGTCGATGCGGAAGGCATAGGTGGCCGCACCACCCACCACGGCACTCGTCAACAGCAGCCCGTCCCACGAGCCGGGAAACAGTTCTGCCGCTCGGGTTGCAACCATGCCGCCCCAGGACTGCCCATGCAGCAGCGTGCGCTTGGGCCGACTCACGTGCTCGACGAAGATGCGTCGCACGCGCTCGCTGTCTTCGGCCGCCGATGTGACAGCGAACCCGCCCTGCCTGAACACTGACGCAGCGTAGGCATGGCCTTCGCGAACGACCACCGACCAGCGCTTCAGATCCTCGTCAGCGCGACGATCGGTCGGCTCGCCGAGGAACGGCCCGCCGTGCGCATGCACGACGAGCACCCCGGACCACCGTTCCGGCACGGCGATCAGATACGGCGCACCGGCAGAGTCACGCCCCCGCAGGCAGCGGGTTCCGGCCGGAGGACCGTCGGGGCACGCAACGGCGGTCGGCGGCCGCTGCGTCTGCTCCGAGGGTCCACGCGCAAGTTGGGCGCAGCCGGTCAGGCAGGCAGCCGCAACCAGCAGCATTGCCCACGAGCGGATGGCGAACGCAGACCGACCAACACCGTTCGCTCGCATCGACCATGACATCTTCCGCTCCTCAACGCCGTTCGCGCGCTGCCGTCAAAGGTGAAATGATGCGCCGACCCGCGCCTCTCGCGCCGCCTTTGTCCCGATTCCGGTTGCTGCACACGCAACGCTGCGGCCGATCCATGCTCCAGCCGCCCCTGACCGCCTCAGTCGAGCATGGACTGCACGCGCCGCACGTACGCCGCGGGATCGTCCGGCAACCCGCCCTCGGCGATCACGGCCTGATCGAGCAGTACGGCGGCCAGATCGGCGAACGGCGCCTCCGTGCCGATCAGGCCGTGCAACTTGCGGATCAGCCGATGCTCCGGATTGACCTCGAGGATGGGTTTGGTATCCGGCACCGGCTGGCCAGCCTGCTTGAGGATTCGGGCCATCTGCGGGGAGAGTGCGCCCTCCGGTACGACGAGACAGGCGGGCGAATCGGTCAGGCGGGTGGTGGCACGAACGTCGCTTACGCGCTCCGCAAGCGTGGACTTGAGTTTGTCGACCACTGGCCGGATCGCCTCCGCCGCCTCGCCTGCTGCCTGTTTCTCCGCCTCGTCTTCGAGTTCGCCGAGATCGACCGCGCCTTTGGCCACGCTCTTGAGCGGCGTGCCATCAAATTCGTGCAGGAACTGAAGCGCCCATTCATCGACCCGATCGGTCATCAAAAGGACTTCGATGCCCTTCTTGCGGAAAATCTCGAGTTGTGGGCTCCCCTTGGCAGCAGTCAGTGAATCCGCGGCCAGGTAATAGATCGCCTTTTGCCCCTCTTTCATTCGCGTCTTGTAGTCGGCGAACGAAACTGTGACTTGATCGTTCTGGGTCGAGGCGAAGCGCAGCAGCCGTGCGACGCGCTCACGGTTGCCAAAGTCCTCACCGAGGCCTTCCTTCAGCACCGCACCGAATTCGCGGTAGAAGTCGGCGTACATCTGCCGGTTGGCGTCATCGGACGAACTGGCGAGATCGTCGAGCAGTGTCAGAACCCGCCGCACATTGCCGTCGCGAATGGCCTTGACATCACGACTTTCCTGGAGCAATTCACGCGAAACGTTGAGCGGAAGGTCGGAGGCATCAACCACGCCCCTGACAAAGCGCAGGTAAGGCGGCAACAGCGCCTCCGCGTCGTCCATGATGAATACACGCTTCACATAGAGCTTGAGACCGCCCTTCCTGTCGCGATTCCACAGATCCCATGGCGCCCGTTTGGGAATGTAGAGAAGCTGCGTGTACTCGGTCGAACCCTCGACCTTGTTGTGACTCCAGACAAGCGGCTCGTCCTCATCATGCGCAAGCTGTCGGTAGAACTCGATGTACTGTTCGCGGGTGATGTCCTTCTTCGGGCGACTCCACAGCGCGCTGGCGGCATTGACCTGTTCCCACTCTTCGGTCGGAACGTATTCGTTCTTGTCTTTGTTCCACACCTCCTTCGGCATCCGGATCGGCAACGAAATGTGCTCGGAGTACTTCTCGATGATGGCCTTCAGTTTCCAGGCCGAGAGAAACTCGGTCGCATCCTCGCGCAGGTGCAGGATCACGGCAGTGCCACGCCGTTCGCGCGTGATCGGCTCAGTTTCGAAATCGCCGCTGCCGTTCGAGCTCCAGCGCACGCCCTCGCTCACCGGCACCCCGGCACGCCGACTCTCCACCGTGATGTTGTCCGCCACGATGAATCCAGAGTAGAAGCCGACCCCGAACTGGCCGATCAGCGCCCCCTGCTCGCGGGCGTCGCTGCGGCGGGCCTCAGAGAGTCGGTGCATGAACTCACGGGTGCCGCTCTTGGCGATCGTGCCCAGATGGGTGATCGCCTCCTCGGCCGACATGCCGATGCCGTTGTCCTCGATCGTCAACGTGCGGGTCGCACGGTCGTAACTTACCCGAATTTCCAGCGTTGGCTGGTCCTCATACAGCGCAGCGTTTTCGATGGCCTCGAAGCGCAGCTTGTCGCAGGCATCGGACGCATTCGAAATGAGCTCCCGCAGGAAAATCTCCTTGTTCGAGTAGAGCGAGTGGGTTACCAAGTGCAGAAGCTGCGCGACTTCTGCCTGAAAGGCGTGTTGTTGCTTGTTCATCGCGTACGGGAATGGGAACGTTGGACGTGCGTAACGCCGTGGCGGCATCACAAACCTTTCATCTAGGGCATCGGTCCTCGCGTTTCAAGTGCTTGACCGGACGTGCCGGCCCCATCGCGGCCACCGTTTTGGCCGCCTAGGGAGACGCTGAAAGACAGCGAGCGGGATGAAGCGCAAGGCGCACCGAAGCGCGGCGACCGAGACATATCAAGCAGATGGGCGAGGGTGGGAGCACCGCGCAACGCAGCGATTCGCCCGCGCAGCCATTTATTTAGCGTTTCCCTAGTCGCGCTGATGCGAGATCACTCCTTCAGGTCTGGCAGATCGGGCTGTGGGTTTCATGGCAGCCATCAACCGTACCTTGATCTGGTCTCCCCTTTTCCGGCGCTCCGGCAGGTTCGTGCTCACCAGGCGCTCGTGATGCGGGTGCCGCGCCAAGCAACCCCGTCATCTCAGATTCGAAAGCCTCTCGCAGCGATGCGCACAGCGGTTACCGAAGGATGTCATCGTCCTCACTCACGGGAGTCTCAGCGCGACGACGAAAGAATCGCCGTTTGCCGAGGCGGTCATGGTTGTCGGCCCCTTTCCGGGTGGGTTGGACTCGAAAATCACTTTCGGGCCATTACCGACATCCGCCCGCAGGCAGTTCCTCGCACGCCTGGACTCGACCGCGCAAAGTACGACGGCGACGCGGCCATGGCGCGAGAAGGCCGATATGATTGCCATCATGGTGGACCTGCACTCGCCTACGGCGCTGGACACCCACAACGAATCGTTGGCCGTGCTGGCTGCAGCGGACGCGCGCCGTGCGCTGGAGGAGGACATCGGACCGGGCGACCTGACCGCAGCGCTGGTGCCAGCCGGTCGCCGGGTGCGCGCGCGCGTGGTCGCGCGGGCGTCGGCCGTGGTCTGCGGCGCGCCCTGGGCCGAGGCCGCGCTGCGGGCGCTGGACCCGGCGGCCGCCGTGGACTGGCCGGTGTCCGAGGGCGGCCGCTGCCGCGCCGGCCAGGTCATTCTGGTGGCCGAGGCCGACGCCCGCGCGCTGCTGTCGGCCGAACGCACCATGCTCAACTTTCTGCAGCTGCTGTCGGCGGTAGCGACCCGGACTGCAGCCTATGTGGAGGCGGTGCGCGGCACCCGCGCACGCATCGTCGACACCCGCAAGACCCTGCCCGGCCTGCGGCGCGCTCAGAAGTACGCGGTTCGCACCGGCGGCGGCGACAATCACCGCATGGGCCTGCACGATGCGGTGCTGATTAAGGAAAACCACATCGCCGCCTGCGGTGGCGTGGCCGCCGCGCTGCGGGCCGTCCACCGGCAGCCGGAGACCCGCCGCGCCGCCTTCGTCCAGATCGAGGTCGAGACGCTGGCCCAGCTCGAGGAGGCGCTGGCCGAAGGCGCAACGATGGTGCTGCTGGACAACATGCAGCGGGACACGCTGCGCGAGGCCGTGCGCATCAATGCCGGCCGCGCGGTGCTGGAGGTCTCCGGCGGCGTCACGCTCGATTCGGTGCGCGCGCTGGCCGAGACAGGCGTCGACCGCATCTCGGTCGGCGCGCTCACCAAGGACATCGAGGCCGTCGACCTGTCGATGCGCATGGAGACGCTGGCATGACGCAGACCATCGACGTCGTCTACGAAATGCCGGTCCGTTTCGGGCCGGTCTGCAGCACCGAAACTGCCTGGGCCCGGGTGCCGGCCGAGCCGTCGCCGGACGAGCGCGAGCGCCTGAAGGACCGCATTCGCGCGCTGCTGAAGGCGCGCGACGCGGTGATGGTGTCGCACTACTACGTGCACCCGGACCTGCAGGACCTGGCCGAGGAAACCGGTGGCATCGTCAGCGACTCGCTGGAGATGGCGCGCTTCGGCCGCGACCATCCGTCCTCGACACTGGTGGTCAGCGGGGTGCGCTTCATGGGCGAGACAGCCAAGATCCTCAGCCCTGAAAAGACCGTGCTGATGCCCGACCTCGACGCCAACTGCTCGCTGGACCTGGGTTGCCCCGCCGATGCCTTCGGCGCCTTCTGCGACGCGCATCCCGACCGCACCGTGGTCGTCTATGCCAACACCAGCGCGGCGGTCAAGGCGCGCGCCGACTGGCTGGTCACATCGAGCTGTGCGCTGGACATCGTGCGCGCCCTGAAGGACGCGGGCCATCGCATCCTGTGGGCCCCCGACCGGCACCTGGGCGACTACATCTGCCGCGAGACCGGCGCCGACATGCTGATGTGGAACGGCGCTTGCATCGTGCACGACGAATTCAAGGCCTTCGAACTCGCCGAACTGAAGAAGCGGTATCCCGAGGCCCAGGTGCTGGTGCACCCCGAAAGCCCGGCCGAGGTCATCGCGCTGGCGGACACCGTGGGCTCGACCTCGGGCATCCTCCGGGCCGCACGCGAGTCCGATGCCGGCACCTTCATCGTCGCCACCGACAAAGGCATGCTGCACAAGCTGCGGCAGCAGAACCCGCACAAGACATTCATCGAGGCGCCCAGCGCCGGCAACAGCGCCACCTGCAAGAGCTGTGCGCACTGCCCGTGGATGGCGATGAATGGTCTGGCCGGCGTGGCCCATGTGCTGGAGACCGGCGCCAACGCCGTCACGGTGGACCCGGCCCTGATCCCCCGCGCCCGGCGCCCCATCGACCGCATGCTGACCTTCACCGCGGCACTCGGGTCGGGGCACCCGGCCGGGGCGCTCGTGCCGCACATGGGCGCCGCGTGACACGCCGGACCCGGCGTTCTCCCGGCGGGCAGCGCGCGACCGGCGACCGCCGGCCCTGAACCCGCTCCGGGCCGGCAACCGGCGGCTGCCACCCGCGTCGCGTGCGGCCCCGGCGCGGATGGGGACTGCGGCGCCGGCGGCGCCTGGGGCACGGCTCGTCAGCACTCCCGGTTGTCGATCAGCCGCGTCTGGCCGATGCGCGCGGCGCCCAGGGCCACCAGGCTGCCGGGGCCGTCGCCGTCGGTCGGGGGCAGAAGGTCGGCGCGTCGCCGCAGCGTGAGGTAGTCGGGATGCCAGCCGGTGGCGCGCAGACGATCCATGGACTGCCGCTCGAGGGCAGGCCAGTCGCGGCAGCCACCGGCGGCGGCATCGGCCATCGCCTGCAGCGTCCGCGACAGTTCCACCGCCTGCGCGCGTTCGGCCGCGCTGAGGTAGCCGTTGCGCGAGGACATGGCCAGCCCGTCGGGTTCGCGCACCGTGGCGCCGGCGACGATCTCCACCGGCAGCGCGAGCTGGCGCACCATGCCGCGGATGACCATCAGCTGCTGGTAGTCCTTCTGGCCGAACACCGCCACCTTCGGCTGCACACAGCCGAACAGCTTGGCCACCACGGTGCACACGCCGGTGAAGAAGCCCGGCCGGAACTCGCCTTCCAGAATGTCGGCGATGGCCGGCGGTGGGCTGACCTTGTAGCCCTGCGGTTCCGGGTACAACTCGCGCTCGTCGGGTGCGAAGACGATGTCGCAGCCGGCGGCGGCGAGCTTCTCGCAGTCGGCCTCCAGCGTCCGCGGATAGCGGTCGAAGTCCTCGTGCGGCAGGAACTGCAGCCGGTTGACGAAGATGCTGACCACGCAGGGGCCGCCCAGCGCAGCGGCCTGTCGCACCAGCGCGATGTGGCCGGCGTGCAGATTGCCCATGGTGGGCACGAAGCTGGTCTGGCTGCGTCCGGCCAGCGCGCGCCGCAGTTCGGCGAGGGTGTGGATTCGGTCCATCGGTTCTCCGTTTCGGGGTCTGGCATGGCGCCGCCGGCGATTCGGTGGCCGGGGCGCGCGGGCGGTCCGTCGTCGGTGTCGGCGTGGACTGCGTCAGGCCGGCGCGCGGCCTCGCTGCGTCAATCGTACTGGTGCGACGGACCGGGAAAGCTGCCGTCGCGCACCGCCTGCACATAACGCCGCACCGCTTCGGCCACGCCGCCGGCGCCGGCGGCGAAGTCGCGCACGAAGCGCGGCGGTCGGGGGTTCAACCCCAGCAGGTCGTGCAGCACCAGCACCTGGCCGGCGATGCCGCCACCGGCGCCGATGCCGATCACCGGAATCGCCAGCGCCTGCTGCACCCGGGTGGCCAGCGCCGCCGGCACCATCTCCAGCACCAGCAGCGCCGCGCCGGCGTCGGCCAGCGCGCGGGCGTCGGTCAGCAGTCGAGCAGCCGCCGCCTCGTCGCGACCCTGCACCCGCCAGCCGCCCAGCGCATGCACCGACTGCGGCGTCAGCCCGAGGTGGGCGCACACCGGCACGCCACGCTCGACGAGAAAGCGAACGGTGTCGGCCGTCCAGCCGCCGCCTTCGAGCTTGACCATCTGCGCGCCGGCACCCATCAGCGCCTCGCTGGCGGCCATGGCCTGCGCCGGCGACTGCTGGTAGCTGCCGAAGGGCAGATCGCCGATCAGCCATGCGAAGCGGTTGCCGGCGGCGACGCAGCGCAGGTGGTAGGCCATGTCCGCCAGCGTCACGCCCAGGGTGGTCGGCCGCCCCTGCAGCACCATGCCCAGCGAGTCGCCGACCAGCAGCATGTCCACGCCGGCCTCGTCCAGCACGCGGGCAAAGCTGGCGTCGTAGCAGGTCAGCATGGCCAGCCGCTCCCCGGCCGCGAAGCGTTCGCGCAGCCGGGCAAGCGTCATCGGTTTGCGGTCGGTGCTGGTCATGTTGGCAGGCTCCGGCGCACGGAACCGGGCGGTGCGATGCCGCGTCGGCGGCACACGGGGCGGGCGGCGGATTTTATGCGCCGCCGATCGGGCCGGCGCAGCCCTTGTGCACGCCGGCCCGGCCGCCGCCCGCGCGTTCGCTTGCGCCAGTGACGTCCAGCCCTGGCGTCGTCGGCGCGCGGAGTTCAACGTCCGGGTGGCGCCAGCACGGTCGGTCTCGCCTCGGGCAGGGTGTGCGGATGGTC
>Ga0116211_1000825_pt1 | contig 15570 bp, 12 predicted proteins | sample SaghotsprinmetaG_FD_94484 | JGI IMG/M metagenome (GOLD analysis project Ga0116211, IMG submission 94484) | Hot spring microbial communities from South Africa to study Microbial Dark Matter (Phase II) - Sagole hot spring metaG | ecosystem: Environmental > Aquatic > Thermal springs > Hot (42-90C) ... | reverse complement strand
TCAGCATCAGGACCATCACGAGGTGGACGCCCATACCGGCGTGTCCACGACCGGCCATGAGTGGGACGGGATCCGCGAACTCAACACGCCGCTGCCGCGCTGGTGGCTCGGCATCTTCTACGCCACGATCATCTGGTCGGTCGGCTACTGGGTCGTTTACCCGGCCTGGCCGCTGATCACCGGCGCGACCCAGGGCGTGATCGGATACGCCTCGCGCATCGAGATCGCCAAGGATCTCGCTTTGCTGCAGCAGCACCGGGCATCCCAGTCGAGCGGCCTGGCGGAAGCCTCGCTCGAGCAGATCAAGGCCGATCCCTCGCTGTTCCGTATCGCCATGGCCCAGGGCAAGGCCGCCTTCGGCGACAATTGCGCCGCCTGCCACGGCGTCGGCGGCGCCGGGTCGAAGGGCTATCCCAATCTGAACGACGACGACTGGCTCTGGGGCGGCTCTCTCGCCGAGATCCACCAGACGCTGCAGAACGGCATCCGCGTCGCCGGCAACGCCGAGACGCGCATCAGCCAGATGCCCGCCTTCGGCAAGGACGGCGTGCTGAAGCCGGCCGAGATCCGCGCCGTCGCCAACCATGTCCGCGAGCTGGCGGGTCTCTCCACGGAGGCGAACGCCGACCTCGCCAAGGGCCGCGAACTCTTCGCCACCAACTGTGCCGCCTGTCACGGCGACGCCGGCAAGGGCAACAAGGAACTCGGCGCTCCCAACCTGACCGACGCGATCTCGCTCTACGGCATGGACCTGGCCTCGCTCACCGAGACCATCGCCAACAGCCGCGCCGGCGTGATGCCGGCCTGGGGCCAGCGGCTCGACCCGACCACGGTCAAGGCGCTGACGATCTATGTCCACTCGCTGGGAGGGGGCCAGTAGCATGGCCATGCAAGAGACCGATCTCGGGGATCTGCCGCTCTTCGCACCGACGAAGAAGGTCTATCCGCAGAGCGTGTCCGGGCCCTACCGGCGCGCCAAGTGGATCATCCTCGGGCTCTGTCTCGGAGTGTACTACCTGCTGCCCTTCCTGCGCTGGGAACGCGGCCCGAACCTGCCCAACCAGGCGGTGCTGGCCGATCTCGCCAATGCGCGGTTCTACTTCTTCTTCATCGAGATCTGGCCGCAGGAAGTCTATTACTTCACCGGCCTGCTCATCATGGCCGCCTTCGTGCTGTTCATGATGAACGCGGTCGCCGGGCGCGTCTGGTGCGGCTATCTCTGCCCCCAGACCGTCTGGACCGACCTCTTCCTGGCGGTGGAGCGCTTCTTCGAGGGCGACCGGCGCGAGCGCATCAAGCTCGACGAAGGCCCATGGACCGCCGACAAGGTCTGGCGAAAGACGGCCAAGCACGTGGTCTGGCTGCTGATCGCCTGGTGGACCGGTGGCGCCTGGGTTCTCTACTTCGCGGATGCGCCGACACTGGTGCGCGACCTCGCCACCTTCCAGGCCCCGCTGACGGCCTATGCCTTCATCGCGATCCTGACCTTCACGACCTATGCCCTCGCCGGAATCATGCGCGAGCAGGTCTGCAAGTTCATGTGCCCCTGGCCCCGCATCCAAGCGGCGCTCACCGACGACGAAGCGCTCAACGTCACCTATCGCTATGACCGCGGCGATCCGCGGGTCTCGGTGAAGCAGGCCGAACGGCTCCGCGCCCAGGGCGAGCCCGCCGGCGACTGTGTCGATTGCCGCCAATGCGTCGCCGTCTGCCCGACCGGCATCGACATCCGCGACGGCGCCCAGCTCGACTGCATCCAGTGCGGGCTCTGCATCGACGCCTGCGACAACGTCATGGAGAAGATCGGCCGCCCCAAGGCGCTCATCGCCTATGACACGGACGACAACGTCAAGCGCCGCATCGCCGGCGAGAAGCCGGTCTACAACCCGCTGCGCCTGCGCACGATGATCTATGCCGCTCTGATCCTGGTGGTCGGCGGCGCCATGATCTTCCAGCTCGCCACGCGCCGGACGATCGAGATGTCCGTGCTGCATGATCGCTCGCCGCTCTTCGTGCGGCTCTCCGACGGCTCGATCCGCAACGCCTATACTGTCCGCCTCCTGAACAAGCGCCCCGACGAGCGCCCCGTCGCGCTGACGGTGCATGGACTGCCGGGCCTCCGGATCGAGGCGGTCGGCGTCGTCGCGACGGCGGATCTGCGCCCGGTCGTCTCCGTCGCGCCCGATTCCTCTCGCGAGGTCCGCGTGCTGGTGACGCTGCCGCCGGACGTGCGTCCCGAGAAGACGCAGCCCATCACCTTCACTGCCGCCGATCTCTTCGCCGGCGAGATGGTGACCACGACCGACCATTTCATCGCGCCCTGAGGGGGCACGCCATGTCCTGCTGTGGAGCCTTCATCATGCCCGTGGACCTGACTGCACCGGTACGCCCCCGCACCGCTGAGCCCTTCCGCCTCAGCGGCCGCATGGTGCTGGGCGCGATGATCGGCTTCTTCCTCGTCGTCGCCGGGATGAACGCGGTGATGATGACGATGGCGATCACCACCATGCCGGGCGTCGACGTGAAGAGCGCCTACGAGACCAGCCAGCGCTACAACAATGAAATCGCGCGGATGCAGTCGCAGGCGCAGCGCGGCTGGATCGCCGAGGCCAGGCTTCGCCGCAGCGGCGCCGACGCCGTCGTCACCCTGTCGCTGCGCGACCGTGCGGGCGCGCCCGTCACCGGACTTGCGGTCACGTCGCGGCTCGAGCACCCGGCCACGCGGCGTGAGGACCGGGAAGTCGTGCTGGCCGAGACGGCGCCGGGGCTCTACCGCGCCGACATCCCGGCCATCCATGCCGGTGGCTGGACGGTCGCCCTTGCGGCGAAGCGCGGCGATGAGACCGTGTTCGTCTCGCGCAGCCGGATCGTGCTGGAGGACTAACCCAATGGCCGCGCAGCAGGATCTCTCCGTCTTCGTGCGCCATGGCGAAGGCGGTGTCGCGGGAATGGAGCTCGCCGTCGAAGGCATCCGCTGCGCCGGCTGCATGCACGCGATCGAGAACGGCCTCGCCAAGGACGCCGCCATCCTGAAGGCACGCGTCAACCTCGCGCTCAAGCGCGTCACCGTCGAGTGGCGCGAGGGCGCGCTGCGGCCCGAGGCGGTGATCGAGCGGCTGGGAGCGCTCGGCTTCAAGGCCTACCCGTTCCTGCCCTCCGCCGAGCGCGACGCCGTCACGCTGGAGGAGCGCCGGCTGCTGCGCTACCTCGCTGTCGCCGGCTTCGCCGCCATGAACATCATGCTGCTCTCGGTTTCCGTCTGGTCGGGAGCCAATGGCGACATCAGCCCGGTCACGCGCGACTTCTTCCACTGGCTGTCTGCGCTGATCGCACTACCGACGGCGGCCTACGCGGGCAGGCCCTTCTTCGAAAGCGCGCTGCGGGCCCTGCGCGCCGGCGCCGTCAACATGGACGTGCCGATCACGCTCGGGATCGTGCTTGCGCTCGGCATGTCGGTGGTCGAGACCGCCAACCACTCCCAGCACGCCTATTTCGACGGTGCGGTGATGCTGATCTTCTTCCTGCTGATCGGCCGCTATCTCGACCAGATGATGCGCCGGCGCACGCGCGACCTCGCCGGCAATCTCGCCGCGCTGAAGGCCGAGACGGCAACCCGGCTGATGCCGGACGGCACCGCCGTCACCCTGCCGATTGCCGCCATCGCCCCCGGTAATCTCGTGCTGGTGCAGCCGGGCGAGCGCGTCTGCGTTGACGGCGTCGTCGAGGCCGGCCGGTCCGAGATCGACCGCAGCCTGGTCACCGGCGAGACTGACCCGGCACCGATCGGCGCCGGCGCCCAGGTTCATGCCGGAACGATGAACCTCACCGGCGCGCTGAGCGTGCGCGTCGTCGCGGCCGGCGCCGGCACCCTGCTCGACGAGATCGAACGCCTGATGAACCAGGCGGTGGAGAGCCGCTCGCGCTATGTCCGCCTCTCTGACCGCGCCGCGCGGCTCTATGCCCCGCTCGTCCACGCCACGGCGCTGGCGACGCTGGTCGGCTGGATCGCCTTCGGCCTCGCCTGGCAGCAGGCGCTGATCATCGCGATCACGGTGTTGATCATCACCTGCCCCTGCGCGCTGGGCCTTGCGATCCCCGCCGTTCAGGTCGTCACCGCATCGTCCCTGTTCCGCCGCCAGGTCATGCTCAAGGAAGGCGATGCTCTGGAGCGGCTGGCGGAGGCCGATGTCGTCGTCTTCGACAAGACAGGCACGCTGACCCTGCCGGAGCCCGACCTGCTCAATGCGGAAACGGTCGAGGCCGGCAGCCTCGCCGCCGCCGGGGCGCTCGCCGCCGCGAGCCGGCATCCCCTCGCCCAGGCGATCGGCCGCGCGGCCGGTCGCCCTGCCCCGCTGTCCGGCGCGCAGGAGCAACGTGGCCTCGGCCTCTCGGCCATGGTCGACGGCGTCGAGATGCGTCTCGGCAGCCCTGCCTTCTGCGAGGCCCAGGCGCTTGCGGAGCGGGTCGCGGCGGAGCATCCGACGGCCTCGCTGATCGCCTGGCGCCATGGCGACCGGGCGAGCGTCTTCGCCGTCGGCCAGAAGCTGCGTCCCGAGGCGCGGGCCTGCCTCGAGGCTCTCGCCCGCCTCGGCCTCGCACCGATGATCCTCTCCGGCGACCGGGAAAGCGCCGTTGCCGCCGTCGCCCGCGAACTCGGCATCACGCAATGGCGCTCGGGTCTGCGGCCGGACGAGAAGTTGCACGTCCTCGACGATCTGGCGGGACAGGGCCGCAAGGTGCTGATGGTCGGCGACGGGCTGAACGACGCCCCCGCGCTCGCCAAGGCCCATGTCTCGATGTCGCCGATCAGCGCGACCCACCTCGCCCAGGCCGCCGCGGACATCGTCTTCCTCGGCGACAGCCTGGCACCGGTGGCCGAGACCATCGCCATCGCCCGCAAGGCCCGCACGCTGATGATGGAGAACCTCTGGTTCGCCGTCCTCTACAACGCCGTCGCCGTCCCGGTGGCGGTCGCGGGCTTCGCGACACCGCTCGTCGCCGCCGCCGCCATGTCCGGCTCCTCGCTGGTGGTCACGCTCAACGCCCTGCGCGCCGCACGTCAGCCGGCGGCGCCGCTCGCACAGGCCGCATCATGAACATCCTCGTCATCCTCTTCCCACTGGCGCTGGGGCTCGGCTTGGCCGGGCTCGCCGCCTTCTTCTGGTGCATGCGCAACGGACAGTACGCCGATCTCGAAGGCTCGGGCTGGCGTGTTCTGCAGGATGACGATCTCGGCCTTCAGGGCGACCCCGTTCGGGATCTGCTGGACGAAGACGCGCCCGCTCGGCACAGGGACGAGCGCCAGCCGGCCTGATTGACAGTCCCGCCGATCTGAAACATTGGGTTGCCCAGGCGGGAGCCGCGATCGCGGGCGCCCCGCTCTCTTCCGACAGGGCGGAACGGGCACGATGACCACGGTTTCACCCCGGCGCGTCCTGCTGACCGGCGCGGCCGGTTTCGTCGGCTTCCACGTCGCGCAGGCCCTGCTGGCCCGCGGCGTCGAGGTCCTCGGCATCGACAATCTGACGCCCTATTACGACCCCGCCCTGAAACAGGCGCGGCTCGACCGCCTGCTGCCACTGGAGGGCTTTTCTTTCCAGCCGCTCGACATCGCCAATTACGACGGCCTGCTCGCGGCCTTCGCCGCATTCCGCCCCGAGGCGGTGATCCATCTCGCGGCCCAGGCGGGGGTGCGCTACTCGCTCGACAATCCGCGCGCCTATGCCCACTCCAATCTCGATGGCTTCCTCTCGCTGCTCGAGGCCTGCCGGCGCCACCCGGTCGCGCATCTTGTCTATGCCTCGTCGAGCTCCGTCTACGGAGCCAACGCCAAGGTGCCCTTCAGCGAGCATGACGGCGCGGACCATCCGGTCTCGCTCTACGCCGCGACCAAGCGCGCCAACGAGCTGATGGCCCACAGCTATGCCCAGCTCTACGGCATCCCGGCCACAGGCCTGCGCTTCTTCACAGTCTACGGCCCCTGGGGCCGGCCCGACATGGCCTATTTCAAGTTCACCAAGGCGATCCTCGAAGGCCAGCCGATCGAGGTCTATGCCGAGGCCGAGATGAGCCGCGACTTCACCTATGTCGACGACATCAGCGAGGCGATCGTCCGGCTGGCCGCGCTGCCGCCCGCTCCCGGCGACGCGAGCGCGACGGCGGATCCCGCAACCGCCGCGGCGCCGTGGCGGATCTACAATATCGGCAACCACACACCCGTCCGGCTCGACCGCTTCATCGCGGTGATCGAGGCCGCCTGCGGCAAGGCCGCGATCAAGCGGCATCTGCCGATGCAGCCGGGCGATGTGCGGGCGACCTATGCCGACGTCTCGGACCTGATGGCGCGTGTCGATTTCAGGCCCGATACGCCAATCGAGACCGGTATCGCCCGCTTCGTAGCCTGGTATCGCGGCTTCTACGGCATCGGCACGAACTGATCAGCCGCCGACGACCTGACGCGAGAAGCGGGCCACCGAGTCGTCCAGACGCCGGGCCGAACCATCGACGCCGGCCGCCGCTTCCGAAACCTGCCGGCCATTGTCCATCGTCAGCGCCGCATCGGCCGCGACCAGATCAATCGCGTTCGCCGCTCGCTGCGTTTCGCGAACGGCCCGCCCGAGCAGGTCGACCATGGTGCGGATAGCCTCGGCCTGCTGATCGACGGCGAGCACGATCCCGCCCGTCGCCCCGACAATGGCATCGGTGGAGACGCTGATGTTCATCACCGCCGCCAGCGAGCGCTCGGTCGAGGCTCGCACCTCCTCGATCCGCTCCGAGATCTCCTGCGTCGCCGCTTCCGTGCGCTCGGCCAGGCTCTTCACCTCCGTCGCGACCACGGCGAAGCCGCGCCCCGCGACGCCCGCGCGCGCCGCCTCGATGGTGGCGTTCAGCGCGAGCAGGTTGGTCTGGGCGGCAATCTCGCGGATCAGGTCCGACACCTCGCCGATGTCCCTCACCGAGCGGGTCAGTTGCTCCTTGATCGCGACCGACGCCGCCACATCCGACGCGGCCGTCCGCACCAGTTGCGTCGTCCGGTCGGCTTCGGTTCGGATCAGCGAGATCGTATCGGTCAGCCGGCGCGAGCAGGACTCGACGGAGGCGATGTCGTCGCTCGCCTCGCCCACCTGCGTCAGCATGCCGCCGAGCTTGTCCTGCGAGCGTCGCGAGATCGCGACGAGTTGCTCCGCGGCGGTATTCATGCGGCCGACCGACTGGAAGACCGGCTGGAGGATCGCCCCGATCTCGTGCCGGAAGGCATCCGCCTGGCGCTCCACCTCCTCGCGTCGCGCCTCCTCGACGCGGGCCTGCGCCTTCGCCTCCAGCCCAAGCGCCTGCGCGCTGCCGATGGCACGCACGCGGTCGAGGAAGAGCTGCGCCATGCTGCGCAGCGAAACCAGCATCACCGAGCCGTAGATCCACTGGAAGGTCAGGTTCTCGACGATGTGGTCGAGCGGCGACAGCGCGATGTGCAGGATACGCGCGCCCAGGATCAGCCCGGCGAAGAGCAGCGCGGCGGCCGGCATGCTCGCCATGGTGAAGGTCCCGGCGCAGACCAGCCCTGCGAGCAGCGTCGCCGTCAGAACCTCCATCTCGGGCACTGCGGTCGGGTTGAACACGATTGCCATCACCACCCAAGGAGCGGCCATCAGCGCCGAGTCGATGAGGATGCGGTCGTTGAACTTAGCGGATGGGCAGTTTTCGCGGTCCCGCTCGCGGATCCGCGTGATCCGCACGATACCGAGCAGGCCGATGGCGACGACGGAGGCGCTCCAGACCAGGGGAAACCAGAGCCAGCCATGAACCATGGCGGTCACGGCGACGAGCACGGCCGACAGCAGATTGGACAGCAGGATGGCTGGAAGCACGCGGGCGAACTGCTCGCCCTGCGCGCGACGCAGCGCCGCCGCGTCGGCCTCGTCGAGCGGGACGATGCCGAGTCGGCGGTTGACCCAGTCATTGTAGCGTGCCGGCCATGTTGCTTGCGCAGTCATGGCCGGCAGGCCCGTGTCGTCGTGTTCACGCTCGCCTCCAGCGCGCATCGGGAAGGCGAGATTAGAAAAGACATCTCAAGCAGCGGTTAACAATGACGCTACGTCAATCTCTCAGGTTGCATCGCTCTTGTTTGTCAGACGGCTCCGTGGGCCTCGACGTACAGCGCATAGAGCGAATGGCTGCTCGCCATATAGAGGCGGTTGCCCTTGGGGCCGCCGAAGCAGAGATTGGCGCAGCGCTCCGGCAGGCGGATGAAGGCCAGCGGTTTGCCGGCCGGGCTGAACACCATGACGCCGTCGAGATCCTCCGGCTTCCCGCGCAGTCCGAAGACCTTACGCCCGCCGGTCTCCGTCGGCTCGGCGTTCAGGGCGCCGTTGCTGCCGTAACCGCACCAGAGATTGCCGTCGCGATCGACCTTGAAGCCGTCCAGCGCCCCGAAATCGGCCGCATCGACGATCTTCGTCTTGTTCGACGCCTTGCCCTGCGCGTCGATGTCGAAGCTCCAGATGCTGCGGTTCGGCGTGCCCCGCCATTCAACGACATAGAGCTTCTTCTCGTCGGGCGAGAAGGCGAGCCCGTTGGGGTTGAGCAGGTCCGTCACGACGGCATTCAGCTTCCCGTCCGGGCCGATGCGGTAGACATTGGTGGTCGCCTGCTCGGGCTTGGCGCGCGACCCTTCCCACTCGCCATTGATGCCGAAGAGCGGATCGGTGAACCAGATCGTATCGTCCGACTTCACGACGACGTCGTTGGGCGCGTTCAGCCGCTTGCCTTCGAAACGGTCGGCCAGCACGGTGATCTTGCCGTTCGACTCGGTGCGGGTGACGCGCCGCGTGACGGAGTGCTCGCAGGTGATCAGCCGGCCCTGCCGGTCGCGCGTGTTGCCGTTGGCGAAATTGGCGTTCGCGCGGAAGACGGTGAAGCTGTTCTTCACCTCGTCATATTTCATGATCCGGTTGTTGGGGATATCGCTGACCAGGACATAGCGCCCTTCGGGAAAATAGACCGGTCCCTCGGCCCAGCGCATGCCGGTCGCGACCTGTTCGATCGTGCTCGAATAGATCCGGTACTTCGCGAAGCTCGGATCGAGGATCTCGACCGACGGGTCGGGATAGCGCTGGTTCGGCTTGAACGGAAAGGCCTGCGCGAGAGCCGGCCCTGCCAGAGCCGAGCCCGCGGCGGCGAGGCCGCCCGCGAGCCATTGACGGCGTGATGTTTCAATCATGGTTCCCCCCAGATGTGATGTGGTTTCGTCATGCGGCGCGCCGCGCCAGGGCGGCACGCCGTCAGCCCGTCCTTCGGCCGGCTTCGCCGTCTCGCCAGGTCTTGTCGCCTGGTCGTGTCTCGCTTGGTCTTGTCTTGCCTGCGGAGGGCGCGCCGGGGCGGCGCGACCGATCAGGACCAGCCGGGCCGCCAGGCGGCGAACTCGGCCTTGGTCTGCTCATTGGCCGGATAGAGCCCGAAGATGCCCTGCCCGCCGCGGACCCGCTCGGCGACGAAATCCTCATAGGCCGTCTGCTCATAGACCTCGGGAGCGATCTCATTGGCGAGATGGGCGGGGATCACGCACACCCCCTCCCCGTCGCCGACGATGATGTCTCCCGGATAGACAGCCACGTCGCCACAGGCGATCGGCGCGTTGATGTCGAGCGCGTGATGGCGGATCAGGTTGGTCGGCGCGCTCGGGCGGTTGTGATAGGCGGGGATCGCCATCGCCGCGATCTCAGGAGAATCCCGGAAACCGCCATCGGTGACGATGCCGGCGACGCCGCGCTGCATCAGCCGCGACACCAGAATGCCGCCCGCCGAGGCGGCGCGCGGGTCCTTGCGGCTGTCGATCACCATCACATGGCCGGGCGGGCAGTCCTCGACGGCGCGACGCTGGGGATGCTGCGTCCCCTCGAAGGTGCCGAGATGGTCGAGGTCTTCCCGCGCCGGGATGTAGCGCATCGTGAAGGCCTCGCCGACCATGCTCTCCGCCTTCTGGCTCAGCGGCCGCACGTCCTGGATGAAGACGTTGCGGAAGCCGCGCTTGAACAGCGCCGTCGTCAGCGTGGCGGTCGAGACCCGCTTCAGCTTCTTGCGGTTTTCGTCGGTGAGGGTGGTCATGATCTTGGCTAAGGCTCCAGCGAAGGGTCGTGCATGTCGTCAGCGTGAGACGAATGGCGTGGCGGTCGAGAACCGGAGCGGAGCGGACATCGGTCCGTGAGCACCGGAAGTGCAGGCCGCCGCGTCAGGCGGCCGCGCTGGCGGGATGATCGGCCTTTCGATCACTCGATCCGGACATTCGCCTTCTGCGCCACATCCGCCCAGCGTTTGGTCTCGGCGGCGATATGGGCAGCGAACTGCTCCTGGCTCGAACCGACGGGATCGACGCCGAGCTTCTTCATCTGGTCGATGACGGCGGGCTCGCGCATGATTGCCTGCACCTCCGTCGAAAGCTTGGCGACGATCTCCTTGGGCACGCCGGCCGGCGCGAAGAAGCCGTGCCAGGACGCTGCCGAATAGCCCGGAATGAACTCGGCCAGCGCCGGCAGATCCTTGGCGACGGCGAGCCGCTCCGGCGTCGCCGTGGCGAGCGCGCGGATCTTGCCGGCCTCGACATGCGGCCAGGCGATGGTGATGTTGTCGAATGTGATCTGGATCTGGCCGGAGAGCAGGTCCTGGGTCACCTGGCCGCTCGAGCGATAGGGGACATGCACCATGTCGGTGCCGGTCGAGACCTTGAACAGCTCAGCCGCCATATGGGTCGAGGTGCCGGCTCCCGACGAGCCGAAGGAATACTTGCCCGGGTTCTTCTTGAGCAGGTCGATCAGCTCCGGCACCGTCTTCACCGGCAGATCGATATTGACCATCAGAATGTTGGGCACGCTCGCCACCTGCGAGATCGGCGCGAAGTCCTTGACGTGGTCGAAGGGCATCTTGGCATAGACGGCCGGGTTGATGGAATGCGTCGAGACCGTGCCCATGACCAGGGTGTAGCCATCGGGGGCCGACCGCGCCGCAGCGGCCACGCCGGTATTGCCGCCGGCGCCGGGCCGGTTCTCGACGATGAACTTGCCGCCAAGCCGGGCGCCGAGCCGGTCGGCCAGCACGCGCCCGAGCAGATCGGTCGTTCCGCCGGCCGCGAAGGGGACGATGATCGTCACCACCTTGTTGCCGGGATAGTCGCTCTGCGCCAGCGCAGCCGGAGCGGCCAGCAGGCAAGCGGCGGCCAGCGCCGCCCTGCGTGTCATCGTCATCGGTCTTCCTCCCATGGCTATCTCGATGCCGGCGCACCGGCCCCGGCGCGGTCCGTTCTCGGATCCTTGCCATCTCCGATAGCACAGGATTCCAGATTTGAAATCTGAAATTTCAGTCTTGTCGCCGCTTGTCCTTTGTGGTGAGTGATGCGGAGATGGAGCAGGAGCTTTGCGGACCGCCCCCGCGGATTCGCGTTGACCGACGCCGCTCCCGGACCCGAGATGCCACAGACGCTGACCATCGAACCCGTCGCCCCCCATCTGCTGCGCTCCCTGCGCGAGCATGTGCATGAGCGGCTGCGCCGGGCGATCGTGGCCGGCCGCTTTCGCAGTGGCGAGCGCCTGAACGAGCGGCATCTGGCCGAGATGCTCGGCGTCAGCACCACGCCGGTGAAGGACGCCATCCGCAAGCTGGAGAGCGAGGGGCTGGTGCGCACCGAGGCGCGCCGCGGCGTCTTCGTCGAGTTTTCCGCCCGGCAGGCGCTGGAAATGGCGCTGGGCCGCGCGGCACTCGAAAGCGTCATGACCCATATCGCCGCCAACCGGCTCGGTGAGGCCGATCTCGCGGAGATCGCGCGGCTGATCGAGGAGATGGCCCACGCGACGCAGCACAGCGCGCTGGAGGATCTCGTCACCCTGAACGAGGCCTATCACGGCGCGATCCACCGCATCTCGGGCTGCGGCTATCTCGAGCGCCGGCTCGACGGGCAGCGCATGTACGACCATGCCCAGCGCATCGCCCTGCTCTCGGAACCCTCCGAGCGCGGCCAGGGCTTCGAGGAGCATCGCTCCATCTACGAGGCGCTGCGGGCGCGCGATCCCGCGCTCGCCGAACAGAGAATGCGCCGCCACATCGTCCGCTCGGCGAAAGCCCATGTGCGACAGGTGTTCGGCGCCGACGCGGAAGGGTTGGACTATGACGAGTGATAAGGTCCGCAGTGCGCTGCGCGGCATTTCGGGCGTGCATGTCACCGCCTGGGGCGCCGATGGCGAGGCAGACTGGGCCGTGACGGGCCAGATCGTCGCGCGCATCGCCGCAGCCGGCATCCACAACATCGTCTCGGCCGGCAACACCGGCGAGTTCTACCCGATGACGACGGATGAAGTCGTGCGCAGCCATGCCGTCGCCGCCGAAGCCGCCGCCGGCAAGGCCCTCGTCACCGCCGGCATCGGCCGGTCCCTGCGCGAGGCCGTCTCGACCGGCAAGCTTGCAGCGAAAGCCGGCTGCGATGCGGTCATGGTGCATCACCCGCTCGACCCCTTCGCCGCGCCGCAGTCGCAGGCCGACTACATCCTCGCCATCGCCGAGGCGCTGACGCTGCCGCTGGTCGCCTATATCCGCTCGGATGCAATCGGCGTGAAGGACCTGGTGCGCGTCGCGACCCATCCCAATGTCGCGGGCGTGAAGTTCGCCTCGACCAACATGATGCTGCTGTCCGAATGCGTCCGGGCCACGCAAGGCACGCGAGCCAACTGGATCTGCGGCCTCGCCGAGGGCTGGGCCGCCCCCTTCTACGCGCTGGGCGCCCGCGGCTTCACCTCTGGCCTGATCAATGTCGCCCCCGAGCGCTCGCTCGCCGTCTGGCATGCGCTGGAAAAGGGCGACTACGCCGCCGCGCGGGTCGAGGTCGATGCCATCGCCGGCTTCGAGACGCTGCGCACCAGATACGGCAACGGCGCCAATGTCACCGTCGTCAAGGAAGCGCTCGGCCTGCTCGGCACGGCTGTCGGCCCCGTCCGCCTGCCCGGTCTGCCGGAACTCAACGCCGAGGAGAAGGCGCAGCTGCGCGCCATCGTCTCCGGCTGGGGCGCTCAGCGCGCGGCGGCGGAGTGAGATCCGTCATTCTCGGGCGCAGCGAAGCGTAGACCCGAGAATCTCAGGACGCGATTGCACTGGTTTTCGAGATGGTCGGGTCAAGCCCGACCATGACGCCCGGTGTCCAACACAAGAAACCACCCGAGGAAATGCCGATGTCGACCTATCCCCGCAAGACGCCCGACACGCTGCGCTCGAAGCGCTGGTTCGGCGCCAGCGATCTGCGCTCCTTCGGGCATCGCTCCCGCGCGCTGCAGATGGGTTTCGCCCATGACGAGTTCATGGGAAAGCCGGTCATCGGCATCATCAACACCTGGTCGGAGATCAACCCCTGCCACACCCATCTGCGCGACCGGGCCGATGCGGTGAAGCGGGCGGTCTGGGCGGCGGGCGGCTTCCCGGTCGAGATCCCCGTGATGTCGGTCTCGGAGCAGTACCAGAAGCCCACCACTATGCTCTATCGCAACTTCCTGGCGATGGAGACGGAGGAATCGATCCGCTCCCACCCGCTCGATGGCGCGGTGCTGCTAGGGGGCTGCGACAAGTCCACGCCGGCCCTGATCATGGGCGCCTGCAGCGCCGGGCTGCCCTTCATCTATGTCCCGGCGGGGCCGATGCTGCGCGGCAACTGGGCCGGCAAGGTGCTGGGCTCGGGCGCCGATGTCTGGAAATACTGGGCCGAGAAGGAAGCCGGCAACATCACTGACGACCAGTGGAAAGACATGGAAAGCGGCATCGCCCGTTCGCATGGCACCTGCATGGTGATGGGCACCGCCGCCACCATGATGAGCCATGCCGAGGTGCTGGGCCTGACGCTGCCGGGCGCCTCCGCCATTCCCGCCGCCGACGCCGCCCATCCCCGCATGGCCGCGGCCGCCGGCAAGCGCATCGTCGAGATGGTCTGGGAGGATCTGACGCCCGACCGTATCCTCACCCGCAAGAGCTTCGAAAACGCGCTGACTGTCCACATGGCGGTCGCCGGATCGACCAATGCCATCATCCACCTCATCGCCATGGCCGGGCGCGCCGGCGTCTCGCTGACACCGGACGATTTTGACGCCTTCTCGCGCAAGGTCCCCGTGATCGCGAACCTGCGCCCGTCCGGCGAATTCCTGATGGAGGATTTCTTCTATGCCGGCGGGCTCCCGGCCCTTCTGAAACAGCTCGAGAGCAAGCTCCACACCGACGCGATGACGGTCACCGGCAAGCCGATCTCGGAGACCATCGCGCTCGCGACCGTCTATGACGACAACGTCATCCGCCCGCTCGACAATGCGGTGACGACCGCCAACGGTCTCGCGGTGCTGAAGGGCAACATCGCCCCCGATGGCTGCGTCATCAAACCCTCCGCCGCCGAGCCGCGCCTGCTGAAGCATTCAGGCCCCGCGCTGGTTTTCGAGGACTACGACGCGATGATGAAGGCGGTGAACGACGAGGCGCTCGACGTCACGCCCGACCACATCATGGTGCTGAAGAACTGCGGCCCGGTCGGCGGGCCCGGCATGCCGGAATGGGGCATGATGCCGATCCCGAAGAAGCTGCTGAAGCAGGGCGTGCGCGACATGCTGCGCATCTCGGATGCCCGCATGTCCGGCACCAGCTACGGCGCCTGCGTGCTGCATGTCGCCCCTGAAGCCTATATCCGCGGGCCGCTCGCCGCCGTGCAGACCGGCGACGTCATCAGCGTCGATGTCGAGGCCCGCACCATCTCGGTCGCCCTGACCGACGCCGAAATCACCGAGCGCCTCGCCGCCTGGACGCCGCCTGACCGCGACTATCCCCGCGGCTGGGGCAAGATGTCGGCGGCCCATATCCGCCAGGCCGACAAGGGCTGCGACTTCGATTACCTCGAGGGCACGGCGAAGATTCCCGAGCCGGAGATTCACTGAAAGCCGTCATTGCGAGGAGCGCAGCGACGACGCAATCCAGAAGCTCCGACGCCACGCTTCCTGGATTGCTTCGCTTCGCTCGCGATGACGACGAGGCCCAGACGTTTCATCCGCAACCGCGTTGCCCTAGGCTGCCGTCCCGCCCCCGCGAGACGACAGACCGTGCCAGATCCGACGCCCACCCCCCGCCTCTCCTGGCAGGACGCCTTCGAGACGCCGACGAACTCGCAGATCGAGCAGGAGCGCTGGGTGCTGGCGATGTGCGGCGGAAGGCGCGGCGGGCGCTTCGCCGAGATCGGCGCCTTCGACGGCGTGCTGCACAGCAACACCTGCTTCCTCGAAGCCGATCACGGCTGGAGCGGTGTCCTGGTCGAGCCCAACCCGATCCTCTTCGCCAGGCTCGCTGCGAACCGCAAGGCCGCCTGCCTGGAGCGGGCCGTCCATCGCGAGGGCGGGCAGCTTTTGTCCTTCGTCCCCTCGCAAGAGATCGGCACGCTCGCCGAATACGCCGAGTCGGACGGCTATGCCGAGCACAGGCGCCAGGCGATCAGCGAGAACGGGCTGATCACCGTCGAGACCGTGACCTTCGATCAGATGGACCAAGCCGACGGGCAGGCGGGGTCTGGCTTCG
>Ga0116211_1000818_pt1 | contig 15695 bp, 13 predicted proteins | sample SaghotsprinmetaG_FD_94484 | JGI IMG/M metagenome (GOLD analysis project Ga0116211, IMG submission 94484) | Hot spring microbial communities from South Africa to study Microbial Dark Matter (Phase II) - Sagole hot spring metaG | ecosystem: Environmental > Aquatic > Thermal springs > Hot (42-90C) ... | reverse complement strand
GTTTAAGATCGTCTCAGAGCGTTACCGAAATAGACGACGAAGGTACGGCTTACGAATGAATCTAATTGCTGGAGTTTTGAACTGGATGGCGGTCAAAAAGTGATTTTCGCAAGAGGTCTATTGCTCATTTCACTGGATTTTGCGATTGCGTACGCAGTCCCAAATAAGTGACCTGTGGCAATGTTGACGTGCTCAATTGCTTCACTCATAAAGAAAATCCAACAGCCTTCGTTTTCGATGTACGTCTGGCTGAGTATATCTTCGGGGCAATTCAACCCAATTACCTCCAACTCAGAAGCGGCTATCTCATTTGCCAGTCCTTGGGCTTGCTCGAAGGTCAGGCCAAATTCTTCAAGGGTGTTGACTGATTTGGGTGACTTCATGCTGACCTCTTTGTTTTATATCCTATCGCTTTAAACTGGATAACCTTACCGCCGCTCATCCTAAACCACAACCCACAACCATAAAAAAACCAGATCAATAGATCTGGTTTTTGATGACGTATACAGGCCAGTTACTGCCCTGCATACACCTGCGCAGCAATCGACCAATCGATCATCGCACTTGGGAAAATCCCGAAATACAGCACCAACAACGTCGCCAGCAGCACCATCACCCCACCGACTTGCATGCCCCAATTGCCCTGTGCATCAATGCGTGGACGATCTGGCGGAGTCATATACAACACCACCATCACCCGCAGATAGTAGTACAAGCCAATCGCACTACCTACGATCACCATCGCCGCCAAGAACCAGCTCATGTTCTGTACTGCCGCCAAGATCACCATAAACTTGGCAATAAAGCCCGCAGTCAGCGGAATCCCCGCCAGCGACAACAGCATCACCGTCAGCACCGCAGTCAGCACCGGACGACGCCAAAACAGCCCACGATAATCCGCCAACGATTCGGCCTCATCCTCGTGATATGGACTCGACATCAGTGCCACCACACCCATCGCGCCAATCGTGGTCAGCAGATAGGTGATCAGATAGACCCCAACTGTCGGCAACGAAGCCACGCCCAAGCACAATACCGCGATCAGAATATAGCCCAAATGCGCAATCGACGAGAACGCCAGCAAACGCTTCAAATTAACCTGACGCACGGCCAGCAAGTTACCGATCACAATCGACAACACCGCAATCACGGTCAGAATCGTGTGCATGCTGTCCATTGCCAGCGTGCCAGACAAGAATACAAAGCGAATCACCAAGGCAAGCATGGCAATCTTGCTGACGGTTGCAATAAAAGTTGCAATCGGCGCAGGCGCACCTTGATACACGTCAGCCGTCCACGAATGGAACGGAAACAGCGACAGCTTAAACGCCACCGCAAACACCACCAAAGCCATGCCCAGCAGCATCAGCGGATTGCCCATTCCCTCAACCACTGCCATCCCAATCACTTGGAACTGCATACTGCCGGAGAAAGCGTATAAGAATGCCATGCCCATCAGCATCGCCGCAGAAGCAGTTGCCGACAGCACCAAGTACTTGAGTCCAGCCTCCAGCGACTTATTACGCTCGTGCGTATAGGCCAACAAGCCATAGACCGGCACGGATAACAGCTCTAGGCTCAGGAAGAATGAGGTCAGATTCTGACTCGACACCATCAGCATCGCCCCAATCACCGCCATCAGCAGCATCAGGTACAATTCTTCGCGGTTATTGCGATAACCATCAATATAAGCGTGTGCCAACGTGCAACACGCCAACGATCCGACCAAAATCAAGATCATATAAAACAGTGCATACGCATCAATCACAAACAGCGGTGACACAAACGCAGGCTGTGATCCCAACACGGACAGCAGTGATAACAACTGAGGGTTTTGCACCTCAACCGTCATCCCAACAAACTGCAACACCGCCACCAACAAGGCGATATTCAGGCCAACCACAGCAGTGGTCGCCGCAGTGGTGTGATTGCGTTTAATCGACACCACCAGCATGACCAATAGCGTCGTCAGCGCGACGATCAACACTGGTGCCAGCGGCATGAGCTCAGATAACGTCATGTTCATGGCTTAGCGCATCCCCGTATTGGTCAAATCAGCCAGCTCGGCCGCGTCTACTGTACTTGGTGTTAAGCCAGCAAGTGCGGCTTCAAGTGCGGCAAGATCAGTGGGTGCAGTCATGTCCGGCGCTACCGCCATCTCCGCAGCACTCCCTTCAAATCCCATCGCTTCAAAGCCAACGCCTTCAAACAGTGGGACTTGATAGGCATTGCCAATCCACTGCATCGACAGATTCGACGTGTCTAAAATCGTCTGTGGCCACAAGCCCATCCAGACCAAACCTGCCACCAGCACCAGCAGCAAACTCAACTCACGCGCATTCAGATCATGCAAGGATGGCTTGAGACTGGCTTGTTCAGGATTCGGGGCACCAAACATCGCCCGATAGATCAGGATCAACGAATACACCCCCGCCAACACCAGACTGACCGTCGCCAAAATGGTAAAGGTTGGATAATCGGCAAACGCACCCAGTAAAATCAGGAACTCACCGATAAAGTTACCCGTCCCCGGAATCCCCAGCAATGCGGCACAAAAGAACATCAAGAACACCGGCAAGTAGCGGAACTGTCCCCACATACCACCCATCAAACGCAAGTCACGCGTGTGCAGACGCTCATAGATCTGACCGCTCATGATAAACAACGCGGCAGAACCCAAACCATGCGCCAGCATCTGAATCATCAAACCTTGTAGCGTCAGCAGGTTACCGGCGTAAATCGCCAGCAACACGAAGCCCATGTGTGACACGCTGGTATAGGCCAGCAGGCGCTTGATGTCGGTTTGCTGGAAGGCCAACCACGCACCATAAAACACCCCAAGCATGCCGAGAAAAATCGCGATATTGGCAAAATCAGCCGATGCATTCGGGAACAGCGGCAACACAAAACGCAGCAAACCATAGGCAGCGGTTTTGATCAAAATACCGGCCAAATCCACCGAACCGGCAGTCGGTGCTTGGGCGTGTGCATCTGGCAGCCAACCATGAAATGGCACAACCGGCAACTTCACCGCAAACGCAATAAAGAAGCACAGCATCAAGCCATATTCAAAACCGGGCGGGAACGTCGTCCCCAGCAGTGCCATGTAGTTAAAGGTCAGCACTTCGGTCTGCGTATAATTCAACAACACCAAGGTCAAAATCCCGATCAACATGATCAGACCAGAGGCTTGGGTATACAAGAAAAACTTGGTCGCCGCATACACGCGCGAACGCCCTGTTGAACCACTATGCCCCCACAAGGCGATCAGGAAATAGATCGGAACCAGCATCATTTCCCAAAAGAAGAAGAACAAGAACAAGTCAATCGCGAGAAACACCCCGATCACCCCGCCCAAGCTCCACAGCAGGTTCAGGTGAAAAAACCCGACCCGCTTCTTAATCTCGCCCCACGAACAACCGACCGCCAACACGCCGAGCAGTGCAGTCAGCACCACCATCAGCAGCGACAGCCCGTCAATCGCCAAGTGAAAGCTAATGCCCAGCAGTGGAATCCACGGCAGCATAAACTCGGCTTGCCATGTCGGCAGCGTACCCGGTTGCAGCACGGTCGCCGCACTCCCCGAGTAGTTACCCGCCAGCCACAACTGCACTGACAGCGATAGCGTCAGTAACATGCCAAACAGCGCAATCCAGCGCGGCAGGCGGTCAGAGAATTTTTCAACGATCCAACACAAAAAACCAGCGATAAACGGAATCAGGATCAGCGCGGGTAAAATCAGATTATTTTCCATCTTAGTGCCCCAAAGCCTGAACCATCAGCGCGACCAACATCACGATCACACCCAGTAACATCCAACTGGCATAGCCACGCAGTGAGCCGGATTGCTGTTTGGTTGCGGCAGCATTACCAGCCTTCACAATCGCCGGTAGCACGCCCCAGACCCGATCAATAGGATCACGACCCAGCAACCGCGCAATCACCAAAAATGGTTTGACGAACAACAGATCATACAAGCGATCAAAGCCCCAACCGCCTAGCCACAGATGCGCCAAGCTTGCACCGAGGCGACTGTTACGCAGTTGCGTGACCAAGCGACGCTCACCAGTAAACAATAACGCCCCGATCAGCAGACCAGATAACGCTGCAGCAATCGCGACGATTTCGACGAACACAAAATCATGTGCCTCGCCCGTGCGTTGCAGCATTGCACCAACACCTTCTGGCAGCACACCTGCCAACGGTGGATGAATCAAAGCACCGACCGCAGTAGACACCACCAGCAGCACCGCCAATGGCAGCCAGTACGACACACCTTTGAGTGCGTGCGCAGGGGTTTTTTCTTCACCGTGGAACACAAGCCAAATCATGCGGAACGTATAAATCGAGGTCAAAAATGCGCCAACAATCCCTGCCCAGAACAGTTCTGGATGGTTGCTCGCCCACGCTTCCCACAAGATCGCATCTTTGGAATAAAAGCCGACCGTGATAAACGGCAACGCCGCCAACGCACCACCACCGACCAAAAAGCACACATACACAAATGGGATTTTTTTACGTAAGCCACCCATTTTGAAAATGTTCTGCTCATGGTGACAGGCCAAAATCACCGCACCCGACGACAAGAACAGCAATGCTTTAAAGAACGCATGCGTCATCAAATGAAACACCGCCGCTTGCCATGCCCCGACACCGAGCGCCAAGAACATGTAGCCGATCTGACTCATGGTCGAATAGGCCAAAATCCGCTTGATATCGGTTTGCACCAAGGCTGAAAAACCGGCCAGCACCAAAGTCAACGCACCGATCTGACCAACCAGCAACAGCACATCTGGCGTCATGATAAACAACGGATGCATCCGCGCAATCAGATACACACCCGCTGTCACCATCGTAGCAGCGTGAATGAGCGCAGAAACTGGTGTTGGGCCGGCCATCGCATCAGCCAACCATGTTTGCAGTGGCAACTGCGCGGATTTACCGACCGCACCACCAAGCAACATCAGGGTCGCGAAGGTCATGGTCAAGCTGCCCGCAGCCAGCTCTTGTGGCGCACGGACAATAATTTCGCTGATATTCAATGTACCGAGTTCACGGAACAAAATAAACAGACCAATCGCCAAAAACACATCACCGACACGGGTCACGGTAAAGGCTTTAATCGCAGCTTGACCATTGGCACGATCACGGAAATAAAAGCCAATCAGCAAGTAGGAACAAATCCCTACCCCTTCCCAACCGAGATACAGCAACAACAAGTTATCGCCGAGTACCAGCAATAGCATGCTGGCGACGAACAAATTCATATAGCCAAAAAACCGCGCGTAGCCATCCACTTCGCCGCGCATATACCACGAGGCAAACAAGTGAATAAAAAAGCCAACGCCGGTAATCACGCCCATCATGGTGACCGCAAGGCCATCGAGATGCAGACCAAATGCAGGCGCAAAATCACCGATTTGCATCCACGTCCACAGCACTTGATGGTAAGCCGCACCCGAACCCGCCGGAATCGTGGCGAAAAAATCGATGCCGACATACAGCGCGGTCAACGCGGACAAGCCCATCGAGCCGACGCCAATCGCGGCGGCGACGTTTTCGGGCAGGCGATCACGCAGACTCGCCAACAACAAAAACCCAATCAGTGGGAATACAAAAGTCAGATATAAAAGACTCATCCGCGCATCTCACTGGCTGCATCGACATCCAGACTATGGAAGCGACGGTAAAATTGCAGCACAATCGCCAAGCCAATACAGGCTTCGGCAGCGGCCAAGGTCAAAATCAAAATAAACATGACTTGTCCATCTGGCTGCACCCACGCACTGCCCGCAACCACAAACGCCAACGCAGCGGCATTCATCATCACTTCAAGACTCATCAAAATAAACATCAGGTTACGGCGTGACATCACCCCATAAAAGCCCATTGCAAACAGCAACGCTGCCACAATCAAGCCATGCTCCATTGGAATACCGCTCATCATGATTGTGCTCCATCTCGGCCTGACTCATCAGGCAACCGCTTGCCCAAGTGAAAGGCTGCGACTAAGGCTGCGAGCAATAAAAACGCCGCCACTTCAACCAACAACACATACGCACCGAACAACGAAATCGCCACGGCTTTGGGTTCGACGGTTTCGACACCGACCAGCAATGCACCATTGGTACCGGCGCGAATCATCCACACCATCATCAAGCCTAAAATAAAACTTAATGTCGCCGGAATCGCCCACGTTTTGGCATCGAACCACTGCTGCTCTTGCGCTTGTGTGTCGCCCAGATTCAGCATCATCACCACGAACACAAACAGCACCAAGATCGCACCGGCATACACCACGATCTCAAGCGCACCGGCCAGCGGCGCACCCAAACAAAAGAACATCGCCGCAATCGCCAGCAATGACACAATCAAATTCAACAACGCATGCACCGGATTGGTGTGCGTGACCACCCGCAGGGTCGAAATCAGCGCGACAGCGGCAGCAACATAAAATGGCCACATCATGGCATCAGCCCCTTGACGTTGACGGGGGCAGCTTCGGAATCTGCTGCACCTTTTGGCTTGCCATCGACCGCCATACCGGCCACCCGATAAAAATTATAATCTGGATACTTGCCAGGTCCCGAAATCAGCAAGTGCTCTTTTTCGTAGACCAAATCCTGCCGCACATACTCGGCCATCTCAAAGTCAGGCGTAAGCTGGATTGCGGTGGTTGGACACGCTTCTTCGCACATGCCACAAAAAATACAGCGCGAAAAGTTAATCCGAAAAAATTCCGGATACCAGCGACCATCATCACGCTCGGCTTTTTGCAGCGAAATACAACCGACTGGACACGCGACTGCACACAAATTACAGGCCACACAACGTTCATCGCCATCAGGATCGCGGGTTAATACGATCCGGCCACGATAGCGTGGCGGCGCATTGACCGGCTGTTCTGGATAGCAGATGGTGTCACGCTTACGAAAACCGTGCGTGAATACCATCAGCATACTGCGCATGATTGTGCCAGCACCCACCACCACTTTTGCTAAGGTTTTTAACATGTTGGATTCTCCTTGGTGCGCTTAAGCGGTTGGGTTCTGCCACAGCACGACGGCCGCAGTAATCAACAAATTCACCAACGCCAATGGCAAGCAGACTTTCCAACCAAAGTTCATCACTTGGTCGTAACGTGGCCGCATCAACGAGCCACGCGCCAGCACAAACAACATGACAAAGAACGAGGTTTTGATAATGAACCAGAACGCCTCTGGCACAAACGGAATCTGAATCCCAAATGGTGGCAACCAGCCGCCAAAAAATAGCGTGGTCAGCAACGCCGAAATCAGCACCACGTTGACGTATTCACCGACGAAGAACATGCCCCACTTCATGCCGCTATACTCGACATGATAGCCTTCGGCCAGCTCTTGCTCCGCTTCAGGTTGGTCAAATGGATGACGGTGCGTCACCGCCACACCGGCCACGATAAAGATAAAAAACGCCAACGGCTGGGTAAACACAAACCAATAGTTACTTTGGGCTTCGACGATGTCGCGCAGGTTATATGAGCCGACAATCGCCACAATCCCCATCAGGGACAGACCCATAAACACTTCATAACTAATGGTTTGTGCAGTACTGCGAATACTGCCGAGCAGTGAGTATTTGTTGTTGGATGCCCAACCGCCAAACATCACCGAATACACCGCCAGCGCAGCCATCGCAAAGAAAAACAATAGGCCAATACTCAGATCGGCCACACCCCACGTCGAGGAAATCGGAATCACCGCAAACGACAACAACGCAGTCGCCATCGCAATCGCGGGTGCCATGATAAAGATACGCTTGTCCGAAAAGCTCGGTGTCCAGTCTTCTTTAAACAACAGCTTAAACATGTCGGCGACGATTTGGAAAATCCCGAACGGGCCAACACGGTTTGGGCCATAGCGGTCTTGCCACCATGCCAGCAAGCGTCGCTCGATAAAGCTCATCAGGGCGGCGACCAGCACCACCACCAATAAAATCACCACCGCCTGCACAATACTAAAGGTCATCGACCATTGTTCTGGGGTTAAAAAACCAGCCAAAAATTCGGGAGTCTGCGGATCAACGCGCATATTAGCCTCCCATCGCTTGGGCAGTGACGGACACGGCCACTGGCTGATTCAGGTCGAGTACCGGTGCTTGACCGACCGGATAACCAATCAGACCAATCGGCAGATAATCGACCACTTTGACCGGCAGCACCACAGTTTCAGTGCCGACCGATACGCTGAGCATCTGACCGTCGGTGACTTGCAGGCTATCGGCATCATCGCGGCACAGTGACAGCATTGGCTCAGGCTGGCGGTCTTTAAACACCGCCACACGGCTCGACATTTCACCACTGGCAAACAGGTTAAACAGCGGGGTCAAGCGGAACTGACCGAGCGCGATTTGCTCTGCATCCGGTGCAATAAACTGGCGTGCTGGGCGTTTTGGCAAGCGATCAAACAGACGCACACCGGAATCACCACCTTTTAAGTGGCCGCCAACTTCGTCTTGGAATTTGTTCCACGCTTGTGGCGAGTTCCAACCCGGTGCCCACGCAAACGGAATCAGTGCGCTGTCAGTCTGGTCGCCGACATAGCCTTCCATCGAGAAGGTCAGACCCGAGTCGATATCGACTGGCTGCTTCGGCTCATGCACCGACAACGGCGCACGCATCGCAGTCCGGCCAGAATAACGACGTGGCTCACGCGCGACTTTTAGACCACCAACCCGATAACCGGCGTTTGGTGCAGCGTCAACAATCCCTGCCAGTGCAGGCACTTGCCGCACAATCGCATCGATCACATCATCGAGAATCGTCCACTCAATCGGCTGATCGTTTAGGCCGGTCTTGATGGCATGTAGCCAGCGCCAGCTTTCTTTGATCTGGATATTTGGATCGAGGTAGCTTGGGTCAAATACTTGGAAGAAGCGCTGGGCGCGACCTTCGAGTGACACCACTGTCCCATCGGCTTCAGCAAAGCTTGCCGCAGGCAGCACCAGACCGGCACGTTTGGCGGTGTCGGTGTGCTGATGATCTAGCACGATGACGTTTTGGGTTTTGCTCAGGACTTGCTGCACGATGGCTTTTGGCAAGCGCGAGAACAGATCGTTTTCGGCCAGTACCAAGGCATCATAATCACCGAGCAGGGCTTCTTCGAGTGGCAAACCACCGAGCAATACGCTGCCCATCGAGTTGACCTCTGGCACGATCAGGGTCAAACCAGCAGCTGCACCCAAATTCTGGGCGATTTGTGCTGCCGCTTCGAGTAGTGCTGGATCTTGCAGCGAGGTACCCGAGATGATCAGTGGCTTCTTGGCAGATTTCAGCTTGTTGGCGATTTGCTGAGCAAACTCCACCGCTTCTGCTGCCATGCCTTGCACAGACTGACCGACCAACGCCGCCGCGACCGCAAAGCCCAAGCGCGCGATGTCGTTTGGTGTGGCAACACACTCGCCTTCCGCGATGTCGCTTAGGCGGGTTTCAGCGACCGACAGGATAAATACTGGACTGTTGACGTTTTGACCAATCCGCTTGACCGGCTCAGCCAGCCATTCTTGGGTACGACGCGCATCGGCCATGCTGATCGCTTCGTTTTTGGCGGCTTGACGTACCGATAACGCCACACGGGCGGCGGTCTGGGTAATGTCTTCGCCCAAGATCAACACCGCGTCGTAGCTTTCGATTTCACGCAAGGTCGGGGTATATACGCCTTCAGTTTGCAAGATCGCTGTAACTTTTTCGACCAATGCTTGATCTTGACGGGTCATGCCTGTTGAGAAGCGATCCATCCCAACCAATTCACGCAGCGCAAAATTGGTTTCAAGGCTGGCGCGTGGTGAGCCGATGCCGAGGATTTTTTTGCCTTTCAGATGGGCAATCGCTTGATCAAGTGCAGTATCAACGCTAACTTTTTGCAGGTCGCCGGCGATTTTTTGTAGCGGTTGGCGTGGACGGTCAGTGCGATTGACGAAGCCATAACCAAAACGGCCTTTGTCACATAGGAAGTATTGGTTCACATCACCGTTAAAACGGTTTTCGATGCGGCGCAGTTCGCCATAACGCTCACCAGCCGAAATGTTACAACCGCTGGAGCAGCCTTGACAGATGCTCGGCGCGTACTGCATATCCCATTTACGGTTGTAGCGTTCGCTGTGGGTCTTGTCAGTGAACACGCCGGTTGGGCAGACCTCGACCAAGTTGCCCGAAAACTCGCTTTCTAACACACCGTCTTTTTCACGGCCAAAGTACACGTTAGACGCAGAGCCATACACACCCAGATCCGTGCCGCCCGCGTAGTCTTTGTAGTAACGCACACAGCGATAGCAGGCGATACAGCGGTTCATCTCATGGCCGATAAATGGGCCAAGATATTGATTTTCGTGGGTACGCTTGGTAAAGCGATAGCGGCGCGTGTCGTGACCAGACATCACAGTCATGTCTTGCAAATGACAATGCCCACCCTCTTCGCAGACCGGACAGTCGTGCGGGTGGTTGCTCATCAACAGCTCAATCATGCTGGCGCGAAACGCTTTGGCTTCGTCGTCATCAATCGAAATATAGGTGTTGTCCGTAGACGGGGTCATACAGGACATGACCAAACGGCCGCGTTTGTCGTCGGCGTTGGCAAACTGCTTGACCGCACACTGACGACACGAGCCGACGCTACCAAGCGCGGGATGCCAACAGAAATACGGAATGTCCAGCCCCAGCGACAGACAGGCCTGTAACAGGTTGTCTGCGCCGTTGACTTCGAGCTGTTTGCCATCGACATGAATGGTTGCCATCTGTCGAGTTCCTTATGCTTGCTTAACGATGTTTTGAGGCTGGCTGGCTTGAGTGGCAACGGGCTTGACCCCTGCTTCAAACTCGCTCCGGAAATACTTCAGCGCACTTTGTAGCGGCTCCATCGCACCCGGTGCGTGGGCGCAGAAGGTCTTGCCGATCCACAGATTTTTGGTCAGTTCAGTCAGATGGTCGATGTCTTGCATCTGGCCTTCACCGCGCTCAAGGCTGCGCAGGATTTTCACGCCCCAAGGCAGCCCGTCACGGCATGGCGTACACCAGCCGCATGACTCACGCGCAAAAAACTCTTCGAGGTTACGCACCAAGGCGACCATGTTCTGAGTTTCATCGACCACCATGATCAGACACGTGCCGAGCCGCGAACCCGCCTTCATGATGGTTTCGCCATCCATCGGCAGGTCAAGGTGATCAGGCGTTAAAAAGTCAGTCGAAGCACCACCGGGTAGCCATGCTTTTAGGGTCAGACCGTCTTGCATACCACCGGCGTGATCTTCGATCACTTCGCGTGCAGTGGTGCCAAATGGCAATTCCCACAGGCCAGGGAATTTGACCTTACCGGATACACCGTAGATCTTGGTGCCAGGGTCTGGTGATTTGTGGGCAGATAGGTTTTTGTACCACTCCGCGCCACGCAGCAAAATTGCGGGTAAATTGTTAAAGGTTTCAACGTTATTGACGATGGTCGGGCGACCCCATGCACCAGCCACTTGTGGAAATGGCGGCTTGGTGCGTGGATTGGCGCGGCGGCCTTCGAGTGAGTTAATCAGTGCAGTTTCTTCACCACAGATGTAACGTCCTGCGCCGGTATGCACATGAATATCAAAGCTCCAACCGGTATCGAGGATATTGCTGCCCAGATAGCCTTTGACGCGCACATTGTCGAGTGCGGTGTTCAAATACTTGGCTGCTTCGATGTATTCGCCACGAATAAAGATATAACCCAGCGTCGCCTCTAACGTATAGGCAGCGATGATCATGCCTTCGATCAACTGGTGCGGCAGTTTTTCCATCAACAGACGGTCTTTAAACGTACCCGGCTCCATTTCATCGGCATTACAGATCAAGTAGCGTGGCCCACCGTCGTTCGGTGCCATCAGTGACCACTTGATACCGGCTGGAAAGCCCGCACCACCACGACCTTTCACCGTCGCGTCTTTAATGATGGCTTGCACTTCGGCAGGCGTCATGCCGAGCGCTTTTTTCATGCCCGCATAGCCTTCAAGCTGCTCATAAGTGTCAACATCATGCACAAACTCATGATGTTTTAAGCGCCATGTCAGCGGATGGGTTTCGGCAGTACCGTTGCCATGAATCGGCTTAGGCTGGCTGTTAGGCTGAGTCGTTGGGGACTGGCTATTCATGCATATTGCTCCAATAGACCGCGAATCGACTCAATCGTCACCAGACTGTGGGTGTCTTCGTCGATCATCAGGGTCGGTGCTTTATCACAATTGCCCAAGCAGCAAATCGGCAACAAGGTAAACCGATTGTCTGCGGTGGTTTGGCCGTACTGAATGCCCAACTCACGCTTAAATGCTTCAGCCAGACTCTCAGCACCCATCAAAAAACAGGCAATCGAATCACAAATCAAAATCACATGCCGACCAACAGGCTGGCGATAGATCCGATTGTAAAATGTCGCCACGCCTTCGATATCGGTCGCCGGAATGCCCAGCTTTTGTGCAATCGCGGCTACCTGTGCATCATCAACCCAGCCATTGCGCTTTTGTACGATCTTTAACGCATCCAGACTCGCTGCACGCGGATCTGGATAATGATGCATATAGTGTTCAATATCATGAATCTCTTGCGCGGTCAGAATCGCTTCGATATTCACGCGTGGCTTTCGATCAGTCAAAATCATCATGCTAATACAGTCTCCTTAGCGATCCACGTCGGCCATCACAATGTCGATGGTCGCCAAGTAAATAATCAAGTCCGATACCAGACTACCGTTAATCACCGACGGCATCTGCTGCAAGTGCGGGAAGGTCGGCGTGCGAATCCGCGTCCGATAGCTCATGGTCGCCTTGTCAGAGGTCAGGTAGTAGCTGTTGGCACCCTTGACCACTTCACACATCATCGACGCTTCACCGGCTGGCATGACGGGCCCCCATGACACGGAGGTGAAATGCTTAATCAGGGTTTCGATGTCTGTTAAGGTGCGGTCTTTTGGCGGTGGTACGGCCAAGGCGTGATCGGCCTTGTATGCACCAGACGGCATGTTTTTCAGACACTGCTCGATGATGCGCAGCGACTGTTTGATTTCTTCAAAATGCACCAAAATCCGGTCATAGGCATCGCCATGCTGACCAACCGGCACTTCAAATTCGAAGTTTTCATAGCCGCTATACGGACGGGCTTTACGCAAGTCAAAATCAATACCAGTCGCTCGCAAACCCGTACCCGTCACCCCCCATGCCAAAGCTGACTTGGCATCGTACTGCGCGACATGGCGTGTCCGTGCGATCATGACTTTGTTTTTGAGGGCGGCGGTCATGTACTCATCGAGACGCTTGGGCATCCAATCGAGGAATTCACGCACCAAGCGATCCCAGCCATGTGGCAAGTCGTGCGCAGTACCGCCAATGCGGAACCATGCCGGATGCATGCGGAAGCCGGTAATCGCTTCGACCACGTCGTAGACTTTTTGACGGTCGGTAAACATATAGAACACGGGGGTCATGCCACCCGCGTCCTGAATTGCCGTGCCGATAAACAACAGATGGTTGTTAATCCGGAAAAACTCGCTCAACATCACACGGATGGTTTGGGCGCGTGCCGGCACATTGGTAATGCCCGCCAGTTTTTCGACTGCCATCACGTACGGCAGGTTTTGCGCCACACCGCCGAGATAATCGACGCGGTCGGTGTACGGAATAAACGAATGCCACGTCTGCCGCTCGGCCATCTTCTCGACACCGCGATGGTGATAGCCAATGTCCGGAATACAGTCGAGCACTTCCTCGCCATCCAACTGCAAGATCACCCGAAATGCACCGTGTGCTGACGGGTGGTTGGGCCCCAAGTTCAAGAACATAAAGTCCTCGTCTTTGTTGCCGCGTTTCATGCCCCAATCTTCGGGCACAAAACGCAGATGCTCTTGCTCAAAGTCTTGTTTGGCTTGGGTCTGGTGATACGGGGTATATTCGGTCGCGCGCGCGGAGTATTCTTTGCGCAGTGGATGGCCTTCCCAATAGGTCGGCAGCAGAATCCGCCGCAACAGTGGATGACCGTCAAACTTGATACCGAACATGTCCCACACTTCGCGCTCGTACCAATTGGCATTTGGCCAGATACGGGTTGCGGTTGGCACATTCAGATCGGCCTCGGACAGCGCACACTTGATCCGGACATCGCTGTTGCGCTCAAGCGACAACAGATGATAGAACACGGTAAAGTCAGACGGCGGCAAGCCTTCGCGATGAGTACGCATCCGCTCATCCATCGCAGACAGGTCATACAACATCACATACGGACGCGGCACGGTACGCAAGAACAGCAACACGTCTAGCAGTTGCGAACGCGCCACCCACAGGGTTGGAAAATCATCCAGCGTCTGTTGCAAGTGCAGCGAGTCGCCAAACTTGGCGCGTAACTCTTCGACAATCGCAAACGCTGAACGTGAGTCCACTGGCGTGGCTTCAGTAGGAGCAGCTTGAGTTTCAGCCATTGGCTTGGCTTCCTATAATGACAAAATCGGCTGGGTCGTCAGCGACGACCGCTGTATTCATTAGCGTTGTCGATCAACGCTGTGCAAACCTACCTACGCGGCAGGCGCTTACTCAATCCCATCCGGTGAGCGCAAGTTGGTCACGGCAATCCGCTCGGCCTGCTTACGGTCACGCTCCGGCATCATCTTCGGGCGATAGATCGGCTTTAGGTCTTCGCCAATCACTGCGGACAGCGAGCGACGTTCTTTTTGGATTGACTCTTGCAGCACCATCAAACCTTGCAGCACCGCTTCAGGACGTGGCGGACAACCAGGGATATATACATCGACCGGAATGATTTTATCGACACCTTGCACCACTGAGTAGATGTCATACATGCCGCCCGAGTTGGCGCATGCACCCATCGAAATGACCCATTTGGGCTCCAGCATCTGTTCGTACAACCGCTGAATCACCGGTGCCATCTTGATAAAGCACGTGCCGGCCACGATCATCAGATCGGCCTGTCGTGGTGAGGCACGGATGACTTCCGCCCCAAAACGCGACATGTCATGCACTGCGGTCAAGGTGGTCGCCATCTCAACGTAGCAGCACGACGTACCGAAGTTGTACGGCCACAGCGAGTTTTTGCGCCCCCAGTTGACCGCACCATGCAGCATGTCTTCGAGACGGGTCATGATGATGTTACGGTCAAGATCGGCGCTCAGCGGATCTTCGACATCATGGCGGTCTTGCATCGGATACTGGTCAGCATCGGGATTCGCACGGGTCAGGGTATATTTCATCCCGTATTACTCCTGTTCAGATGACTGCGTTGATTGAGCGTTGGACGATTTTGACTTGACGCGGCCGGACAGCTGCGCGGGCACTTTGCCGGTCGGATCGCGCTCTAACTCTTCGACCCCATTAAAACGGGTGATGTCGGCCAGTGCGAGCATCGGGTTGCCAGCCGCTTTTAGGGTACGCTGTCGATTGGCTTTGGCCAGATCAGACGGCGACCAATTCAGCGCACCGGTGCGCAACTCGTAGATCAAACCAATAATCAGAATCGCCACAAACACACTCGCAGCGATAAAGCCCTGCCAGCCGACTTCGCGTACTGCGACCGACCATGTGTACAAAAACAAGGCTTCTAAATCGAAGATCACGAAGAAAATCGCAACCAGATAAAACTTGACGGATAGACGCATCCGCGCCCCGCCTGCCCCGACCACGCCAGACTCAAATGGCTC
>Ga0116211_1000814_pt1 | contig 15717 bp, 20 predicted proteins | sample SaghotsprinmetaG_FD_94484 | JGI IMG/M metagenome (GOLD analysis project Ga0116211, IMG submission 94484) | Hot spring microbial communities from South Africa to study Microbial Dark Matter (Phase II) - Sagole hot spring metaG | ecosystem: Environmental > Aquatic > Thermal springs > Hot (42-90C) ... | reverse complement strand
GGACGCCACCGCCTCGACGCAGCAGTGCAGCGTGGATGACGAGTTGCAGCGCGCGAGCCGGCTGCTCAAGCGCTCCAAGGAGCAGGTGACCTCGATGTTCAACGAGGCTCGTCTGGGCAAAGCTGTCGATCCGCAACAGTGCCAGCCCCTGGTGGAACAGATATCCGCCTCGCTGGCGCGCAACGGTTCGGCGCTGCTGAGCCTGGCGCGCCTGAAGACCAAGGACGAATACACCTACATGCATTCGGTGGCGGTGTGCGCGCTGATGGTCGCGCTCGCCCGTCAGCTGGACCTGCCCGAGGATCAGGTGCACGAAGCCGGGATGGCCGGGTTGCTGCACGACATCGGCAAGATGGCCATGCCGCTGGATGTGCTCAACAAGCCGGGCAAGCTGAGCGACGACGAGTACGCCATCATGCGCAGCCACCCGGAGCGCGGCCATGCCATGCTGCTCGCCGCGCAGACGGCCGTATCCGACGCGGTGCTGGACGTCTGCCTGCATCACCATGAAAAGGTCGACGGCACCGGCTACCCGCACCGGCTGGCGGGCGAAGAGATCAGCCTGCTGGCTCGCATGGGTGCGATCTGCGATGTGTACGACGCCATCACTTCGAACCGCCCGTACAAGACGGCCTGGGATGCCTCGGGCTCGCTGGCACGCATGGCCCAGTGGCAAGGGCATTTCGATACGCAGCTGCTGCACGCCTTCGTCCGTACCGTGGGCATTTATCCGCTGGGCTCGCTGGTGCGGCTGCAGTCGGGTCGGCTCGGCGTGGTTATCGAGCATCATCCGCAGCAACTGACCGCGCCGCGGCTGAAGCTGTTCTATTCGGTGCGCACCCGGGCGGCGATTCCCGCCCAGGAGCTGGATCTCTCCAACCCCCAATGCGGCGACCGCATCGTCGGCCGGGAAGATCCCGCCGCCTGGGGTTTCAACAACCTGGACGAGCTCTGGACCTAGCTCGGCAGCCCGGCTCGCCAGTCAAGCCTTCGTCATTCCAGATGGCCAGACGACTGCCTTCCTGACGGTGGTCATCCCCTGCGCCCTGGCCTACCGTGTTCGGGTAGACGAGCCGTTGGTGAGCAGGCAGCAATGACCGCCGCGACGGCACCGATGCCCGGGTGCCGGGTCTCAACAAGCGAGCGCGATGATCGCCTCGGCGTGCATGGCAAACCCGCGGCCATCGACCCGATCGTGAGCCACTGACCAGGAGAAGGACCATGACCCATGTAATGGCTTGTATCGACGGCTCTCCGCAGGCCGCGGCGGTCTGTGATTGCGCGGCCTGGGCCAGCCGGCGGCTGGGCGCGCCGCTGACGCTGCTGCACGTGCTGGATCGCCAGCAGTACCCGATGTCGGGCGACCTCAGCGGCATCATCGGGCTCGGCAGCCGCGAGTTCCTGCTGCAGGAGCTGGCGACGCTGGACGAAAAGCGCGCCAAGCTCGCCCTTGAGGAGGGCCGCATGATGCTCGATGCGGCGCGCCAGCGGGCGATTGCCGCCGGTGTCGCCCAGCCGGAATGCCGGCAGCGTCATGGCGACCTGGTCGAAGCGCTGCGCGATCTGCAGAACGAAACGCGCCTGCTGGTGATCGGCCGCCAGGGTGAGGACAGCGACGATGCCCTCCAGCACATCGGCAGCCAGCTGGAGAATGTCATCCGCACCATGCAGCGACCGATCCTGGTGGTACCCGGCGAATTCAGTGCGCCGCAGAGCGTGATGCTCGCCTTCGACGGCAGTGCCACCAGTCGCAAGGGCATGGAAATGCTGGCCGGCAGCCCGCTGTTCAAAGGCATGCCGATCCATCTGGTGATGGTTGGGCAGGATGGCGCCGAGCACCGCGCGCAACTGGAAGATGCGCGCGCCGTACTGGCGTCGGCCGGTTTCGCGGCGCAGATCGCCATCCGCGACGGTGAGGTCGAGCCGACCCTGCATGCCTATCAGGCCGAGCACGGCATCGATCTGCTGGTGATGGGCGCCTACGGCCATTCGCGCATTCGCCAGTTCTTCGTCGGCAGCACCACCACCAACATGATCCGCACCACCCGCACGCCGCTGCTGTTGCTGCGTTGACGGCAGCACGCCGCGCCCATCGACGTCGGGCGCAGCGACCAGCCTCTTCAGCGGTACAGGTCGGCGCGCGTCCAGGGCAGCTCGTGGGAGCCGTCCGGCAGCGGCTTGGTCGCCAGAATCTGATGCAGGTCGATCCAGTCGCGGCGGAAACCATAGGCGCAACCCGCCAGATACAGTCGCCAGATACGCAGCGCCCGCTCGGGCACCAGCGCCTGTGCCTCGGCGAGCCGGGCTTCCAACCGCTCGCTCCACAGCTGCAGCGTACGTGCGTAATGCAGGCGCAGGCTTTCCACATCGACGATCTCCAGCCCCGCTTCGCTGATGCAGCCGCTGATGTTCACCAGATGCGGCAGCTCGCCATGGGGGAACACGTAGCGATCGATGAACTCACCGGCGCCATGGCCTACCGGCCGGCCATCGAGATGGCGCGAGGTGATGCCGTGGTTGAGTACCAAGCCACCCGGACGCACCGCGCCGAACAGCCGCTGGCAGTACAGCGGCAAATTGGCGTGGCCGACGTGCTCGAACATGCCGACGCTGACCACCTTGTCGAAGCGCTCGTCCTGCGGCAGGTCGCGGTAATCCATCAGCTCCAGCTGTACCTGATCCTGCAGCCCCTCGGCCGCCACGCGCTCGCGGGCCAGCGCCAGCTGCTCGCGGCTGAGGGTGATGCCGAACACCCGGGCGCCGAACTCGCGGGCGGCGAAGCGGGCCAATCCGCCCCAACCGCAGCCGACATCCAGCAGGCGGTCGCCGGGCTTGAGCCGCAGCTTGCGGCAGATCAGGCGCAGCTTGGCCTGCTGCGCCTGGTCGATAGCCTCTTCGCCGGTCTCGAAATAGGCACAGGAATAGACCATGTCGCGGTCCAGCCAGAGCTGGTAGAAGTCGTTGGACAGGTCATAGTGGTAGGAGATGGCCTCGGCATCGGTCGCCTTGTCATGGGCCTCGCGTGCCGGTGTCGAGAAATCGTCCTGGCTCATTGCCCGACTGATCACGTCGCCGATACGGATGACCTCATCCACCGGCCCGTGCAGGTCGATCTGACCTTCGACATAGGCGGCGCCAAGCACATCCAGACTGGGACTGGCCAACTGAGTGACGAGGCTGGGGTCCCTGATGACCAGCGTGACGGAAGGGGCGGGGCCGATGTCGATCTCCTTGCCATCCCACAGCTGCAGTTTCAGTGGCACGGCGAGTTCTTTCAGGGCCGGTAGCAATGTCGCCAGCATGCTCGATCTCCTATCTGTGCATCCGTGAAAAATCCTAGACCATGAAATCGAAACTGTAGGCTATGGTGATGATAGTTTCATGCAATGGCCCGAACGGCGGCGAACGTGCGCTTGACGGCTTAACTCGTTGGCCTGGTCCAGAAGAGGCGTTATGCAGCAGTCTCCCTCACCCCGCGTGCTGATCCTGGTAGCCAGCGGCCCCAGTACCCCCGCCCGTTGCGCCGCGCCGTTCCACATCGCGACGCTGCTCTCCTGCATGGATGCCGAGGTCACCCTCTACCTCACCGGAGAGGCCACGCAGCTGGCGCACCCCGAGGTCGCCGCAACGCTGCGCGCGGTGGACGGGGGCGAACCGTTGCTGCACTTTATTCGCAATGCCAAAGCGGCGGGCGCGCGGCTGCTGATGTGCCGCCAGCCCGGCGCCCAGTTGGAGGCCTCCGCGCTGATCGCCGAGGTGGACGACATCTCCAGCGGTGGCGAGCTGGCGCAGATGATCCTGGAGTACGAGCGGGTGCTAACCCTATGAATGTGCAGGGCCTGGAATTTCCCGACACGCTGCGTTACGCGCCGGAGCACACCCTGTGGCTGCGCGAGGAAGCCGACGGCAGCGTCACCCTCGGCCTGACTGCCTACGGCTGCGCGCTCTACGGCCAGATATTCGCCTTTACTCCCAAGCGCGTCGGCGCCCGCATCGAGCGCGACCGCAGCTTCGGCGTGGTGGAATTCGCCAAGGCCGCGTCCTCGGCACGCTGTCCACTTAGCGGCACACTGTTGGCGGTGAACGAAGCGCTGCTGAAGCGCCCCGGGCTGATCAACCAGGACTGTTACGGCGAAGGTTGGATGGTCCGCCTGCAACCCGAGAACTGGGCTGCTGCGCGCGACGCCTTCCCACTGGGCGAAGCAGCCCAGCCGGCAATCGCCGAACGCATGCGCCTGGACAACTTCGACCCGGCCAACGCCCATGTGCAGGCGTTGCAGTGGAAGTAACGGTGCAGCAGGCTGCTCGGTACGGTGGGCTTCAGCCCACCCTCAACAACATGCCCAGGCGCAATCTCAGGATTTATCGGGCGTCGAACAGCCCAGTACCTTGTCGCAGCTTTCCTTGATCGCCTGATCGAGCTGGCGGATACAGAGTTCGATCGCCATATCGCGGGTGCGCTTGTTCGACCATTCCAGCTCGGCCAGCGTCTCGATCAGGTCCTGATGGCCATTCTCGTTGACTAGCATTCCATGCCGTACCGTCAACGTGCGACCCTGCAGGCTCAGCTGCACCGGGTCCCGGCCGACCAGCGAAGCACCTGCCGCCAACAGGCAATCGATATGGTCTCGCAGTGCATGAAACGCACGCCGCTCATCGATCCGATCGTTCACAAGCGTCTCTCCCGTCCCTGGAAAGAAAAACGCCGATTGTGACGCGCTTCGCATGATAAGGCGATGGCTTTTTGATATCGCGATATGGGTCAGACTGTCGCACACCGATCTGGCGGCTGGAGAGAGGGTGGAGGCGAGGGAGATTGGCGGAAGGCAGTGAGAGTCGAACTCGTTTTTTTGGCTTGCAGTGATATGCAATCTTCGGCTTTCCTAGGCCTGCCGCTTGTGCTTGCCCGCTTTGTTCAGCTCTAGGCCGCAGTGATTTCGACACTTTATCGACACAACAAGCGTAGACAGATTGCTGAAAGTCGCAGGTGTTGCAATCTATGGGTTGCGACAATCCGTTAGCTTACTCGTTAGGTAACTCGTTCAGGATTTTAAGAAGGTTTACGATGGAGAAATTTTTATGCGATATCGATTGGGCAACGTTGCTCGCTTTTATTGTGGTAATAATAACAATCATATCGACGACTTTTTTGACAATAAGAAACCAGAATAAGGCCACAAACTCGCAAATATCGATATCACGAGAAGCGGCAGAGCGTGAAAGGGAAAAAGCCCGCTCTGAGTTTATCTCAATCAGCCGACAAGCTTGGATAAACTCACTGCGAGAAGAGGTTTCTTTTTATATCTCAGACATATGCGCATTGTGGGATTTAATTCAGCAGAAATCTGGCCGTGCTGAAGTCTTGAAAGCACTAAAGGAACCAAAATATGTCATGTCTGAACTTGGCGAATGGTCTGTTCGTTACAGCTCCGTTTTGACTTTGGCGCAGAAACATCGCGCACAAATATTTTTGCTATTAAATCCTTCCGAAATACCGTCCATAGAACTTATGAACGCCGTCGATATTGCTTTTAAGCAGGTTAGAACTGAATCAGACCCATCTGAGGCAGTTTCGGACATAATTATCAAGTTGCAACCAATTTTGAAAGAAGAGTGGGAGCGAGTGAAAGCCTTAGATGGTGCCTGATAAGTGGTGCAAATTGTCCAGCTTCGCTGGGGCAGGCTAATCGCGGCTCCTTAACTAAATCTTGTGCATCACGGTAGGTAGGTCTATGCCAGCTGTACCAGCCTTTTGCGACACCTGCGGTACTGTTTTCAGTTCAGGAATCTTCGTTGAAAACTCCACAAACGTTTCGTTTGCTGGCAATAGATCCGGTCCGTGTCCTCGTTGCGGAGGTATGGGACATGTGCCCGATGGAGTTTTTAACTTCATTGGTCAAACAATTGAAATTTTGTCCGCACCAGAACGGACGGTTGCCGAACTAACTCAATTAGCTCAGATTCTGGTTGAGGCAAAAGCAAAATCGAAAACACGTGAGGAAGTCGCGTCCCGGATTGAAAAGGACGTCCCATCGCTCTCTAAGTTGGTGCGATTGCTACCGGAGAATCGGTCGGAGCTATACGGTTTCCTTGCAGTTATCTTGGCTGCGGTTCAGCTATTCGCCCAAACACCCGCTGCTCCAAGCTCAACCACAATCAATGTCACACAAGTCATTCAGCAGGTTATTGCTGTGCCTCCGCCCCCTAAGGCAGCCCCACTTTTGCAAAAGAAAGTGGGGCGCAATGAGCGGTGCCCATGCGGTAGTGGGGCTAAGTACAAAAGGTGTTGTGGAGCTGTCCAATGATGCCAAAACATCGAGGTCACATGAAAGAAGCGCCTGAAATACAAAGTCCGCCGCCTTATAACGGTATATTCATTAGGCTTTTCCCGTTGCTGCTTGGCGCGACAGTGCTGTGTGGAGTGTTCTTTCAACCCTTTCCCGGCATGGCTATTAGTGATTGGTTGCCTAAAGCATTATTCATCGAGGCTGCTGTTGTCATGAAACTTGCTGCACCTAGAATACCAATCTGGCAACTCGCGTTTGCAGTATTGTCAGTCTATATAATCGGTGCTGTGCTGGACTATATGGGATTCTCCATGAGTCCATTGTTTTTTATGGTCGGAAACTTAATATTTCCGATCATATGTGTTTTTGGATTTGGGCAATATTGGGTTTCAAAACAATACATGCCGAGCTGGGCAAATATGTGGCAATGAAGACCTATCAATCAAGTGGTTAAAAATTTTTCGCTTCGCTCTCTGGGTCGGGCTAAAGCCCGCCCCTTAACCAAACGGTATAGATCGTAGAAAGGTGATAAATGGACGACGGCGTCAAGATGGCAAGACTTCAAGAGTTTACTACTGTTCTTGGTCACGCCAAGGACGAGAGTGATCGAGGTGTAACTCTGATAATTGCTGCGTATATTGAAGAATGCCTTCGGCGAACACTGGAGTCGGTATTAATAGAGCATAAGGATGTGGCAACTCTATTTGAGGGGCCATATGCGCCGTTCGGATCTCTCTCAGGTAAAACCCAAGCAGCTTTTGTTATGGGGCTTATCACGAAAAGTGAACGAGATCGAATTGATGCGGTGCGCAAGGTTCGTAATGTATTCGCACATCAGGCTAGTGCGAGCTTTGATCACCCGGATATTGTCAAAATATGTAATAAGCCCATAGTGAATGACGGCCGGATGATAATAAGGGATGAGTTTATGCATACCGCATTGAATATTGTCAGCCCTCTCCTTTATAGAGATCTGGATGTCTCTGCGTGGAGAAGATTTGAGCTAACCCAAGAGAAAATTGAATCCTTAAGGGCTGCAAGCGATGGTGCTTCCGCGCCATAAAAATTCGCTGCAGGCGCGACGGCACTGATGGGCTGCGGCCTGAGCTCAAACATTAGTGCTGCTACTTCCACTTGGTTCCCTGCGCTCGGGCATACCATCGCCTAGCTGCTTTCCGTGTGATTGCTATCCCGCGCTGGGTTGGCTCAAGTTTCGGTTGGCTTCGTCGTAATCGGGGCTGGTCTGTCCAATCTCTGGGGCGATCTGTCCGTTCGCCAGCCATAGGGCGTACTGCGGGAATATCTGGATCAGTACGTCGATTTCCTCGGTGCTTACCCGCACCGCTCCCTTGCTCACGCTCAGCCAACGGTCGTGGCTGACCCCTCCCGCTTCGCTTGCCTTTTTCGGGCCGATTTTCTTAATCAGTAGCCGTGCTCTATCAGCGCTTGAATTCATATGCAGATTATTCATCAATCCACGGCAAGGAAATAATTGCTTAGCCTGGCTGTGTGCGGTAATAATTTCCGCCAAGGAAATAGTTTCCTTTGGCTGGTCCCAGAAAATTGCCGAACATAGTGGAGTAAAGCGGATGGATACGGAAGGTTTTGACCCGCAAAAGCTGCATGGCGCCCCGCCCCTGATGCCGTGGCCGAAGTTCGCCGAGTGGATCGGCATGGGCGACGAACCCATCGTGGTACGCACCTGGTTGGAGCGCGGCTACCTGCCTTCGCAGAAGGTCGGCAAGCGCACGATGGTCAACGTGGCCCTGCTGCATCAGCAGCTTCTCGAACAGGAGTGGACGCTATGAGCAAGGCAGACGACAGCCTCGACCTGTGCAGCATCAAGACCTTTGCCGAAATGAGCGGCGTATCGGTAGAGGAGGCCATCAACTGGGCCGACTCCGGTGCCATCCCAAGCCTGAAGCTGGCCGATTTCCGCATGGTCAATCTGGCCCGCCTGCGGGCCGATCTGGAGAAGGGCAAAACCGATTTTCAAGCGGGGGACTACAGCCATGTCTAAGCCACTACAGGACGCCACCAAAGCGCTCAGCTACATCGGCCAGACCGTCCTCGTCGAACTGCGCTGGGAAGACGACAACGAGCTGCTGTGGCGCTGCTATCACATCGTTGGCGCCGTGCTGCCCGTGCCGGGTGTGTTCGATACGGGCTACTTCCTGACGGTGCCCTTCTGCGGCAGCGTGGATTTCCCTGACGAGATCTACTTCGACAGCATCCGCACCATCCAACCGATGCGCCAACGCGACAACCGAGGTGCTGGCAAGGTGCTGGGCCATATCGCGCTGCCGGAGCCTTCCGCACCCTGGAGCGATCTGGCAGCGAGGGAAGCCACTATCACCGAAGGAGAACGCCGCCATGCGTAAGCCCTTCGTAATGGATGCCGCTGCCGCACTTGGCTATGTGGGTCAGACCGTACTGATCGAGACCGCCTGGGAGCAAGAGCCGGAGTCCTTCTGGCAATGCGTGACCATCGCCGGTGTTGTGCTCCCAGTCGACGGGATGAAGGGCGCTCCATGCTTTCTGGCCGTCGAACTCAGCTCCAGCACGCAAGAGCCGAGCGAGATCTACTTCCACACCATTCGCACCATCAGGGTGATGCGGCACCGCGACCGGCATGGTTCCGGCAACGTACTGGACCGTATCGCCCTCCCTAATGCCGGGAGGTCAGGGGCCGCGCTCCCGGCTCGTCGGGACAGCTTCATCGTCCCGTCGAACGGAAGCACGGGCGCAGCGCACCCTTGACCCTGCACGACCATGAACAGCCTATCGCGGGGAGTGTGGGGTAGCTTTTCCACCCCACGCTCCCGAGCCCTCGGCGGCAAGAGCGGGATGACAAGGGCAGCGCCCTTGGTGTTATTCGTCCTCGCGCGCCGCGCCTATCCCTGCCTCCCGCACCTGCTTCTCGGGCTAGCCAGCCTCGTGCTTTGCATCGCCTTGGCCGGCACGCCGCCGCCTGATCGTCCCTACCTCCCGCCATTCACCCAGGAACAACCCTGTGTGGATGACCCAATCGAGTTCTTCATCGACGCAGTTACTGCATGGCAGTTGATGAGCGCGCGCACGGCAGCACAGTTCTACGCCGAGCGTAGCGAGCGCGTCGCCTGTGCCGGCGTGCGCGCGCCCCCGCGCTGACGTCCCTGTAACACGTCAGATAAACGAAGGTTGAGAACCGCATTAATCAGCATTAGGAAGTGAAACCAAATGGCCAAACCAAAAGATTTTCTCCGTCTGGACATGCTTGCCCGTGAAGATCGCAACGGGCGTCTGTTCGTCGATCCCGGCACGGCGGCAATCGTCGATCTGTCCAAGGTCCGTTTGCTGCGCTGCGGCGTCGATACGGTCCGCCAGCTGTACCGCGGACTGATCCGCCCCGAGATCATGGCGCTGTTCGAGAAGCCGGGTGCGATGGTCGAGTTCGCCGGGGAGATCTGGCACTCGGGGCGTGTGGGCCGGGACTCGGGCTACCAGTACAAGCTGCAGAACGCCGACCTCGGATTCGTGCTGCTGATCAAGAACTTCAACGCGAAGCTCGAACAGATCGGCCCACACCTGAAAATCGAAGTGTCACCGCACGCCATCGACGCGCTGTCGCCTGAGCGCCTGCAAGAGCAAATGGACTACTACGCTGCAGCCGTGATGACCCACCGCGAACGCAACCAGTGTGCGGTCCATCTGGCGTTGGACCTCCAGGGCTGGAAACCGCCGGTGGATCTGGTGGCTCGCCTGCATTGCCGGGCCAGAACACACCGGGATATCTCGGGCATCAATCAGGTGGAGTGGGCGACGAAGTCCAGCGTCTACGGTCGTGGGGAAACGTCCATGTTCGGCTCCGCTGGTGGCGTGCAGCTCTGTATCTACAACAAGACCGAGCAGGCCCGCGCAACGGACAAGCTCGACTACTGGGAAAGCGTCTGGCGTCGGCGTGATTCGTTCGATGCCAAGGACCCCGAGAACTACAACCCGGCCCAGGACGTGTGGCGTGTAGAGCTGCGTTATCACCACTCGATCATCCAGCAGTTCGCCAGCGGCTCGGTGGACGTGAAGACCGGCCAAGCCATCGACACTGACTCGTTTGCGGCCTTCTCGGGCCACCTGGACGGCCTGTGGCGCTATGGGCTGAGCCAGTTCAAGTTGCTCGCCCGCCCTGGGTACTTCGAGCCGATCTGGACGCTGATGCGCGAAGATGCTCGGGTTGATTTGCCGGTCGATTCCCTAGTCGATGAAACCGAGTACAAGCGGTACTACAAGACCTCTCGAGGCTTCTCCGGCAAGAACGTGGAACTGTTCCTGGGAAACTTCGTAAGCCTGCTGGCAAGGGAGCGAGTGGGCGCTAAGAAAGCATTCGAGACCCTGAAGCAATGGGATTGCTGGCCGGTCATCCGCGATCACTATGCCGCCAAGGACATGACCGAGCGGGATATCTATAAGCACATCAAGAACCTGCTCGAGGAGCGGCATGTGAGGTGGGGCAGGGCGATCTGATGTTTGTTTGTCAGACACACAAACAAGCCAAACAGGCTGCCGTATCTGCTCCCGGCCAAGGCGGTGATGGTCATGGCGATTGAGCAACTGCCAGATGGCCGTTGGAAAGTCGATGTAGAGCCGCTGAAGGGCAAGCGCTTCCGCAAGACGGTGAAGACCAAGGCCGAGGCGTTGCGATTTGAGGCGACCTGTCGTGCCAAGGTGATCGACAAGCCAGACTGGACGCCCAAGCCCAAGGACAGACGCCGATTGCTGGATCTGATCGACCGTTGGCGGCTGTTGCACGGCCATGCGTTGAGCGATGTTGACCGTACGGAACTGGTCTTGAAACGAATGGCTCGGGAAATGGGCAACCCGATAGCCAGCCAGCTTACCGGCGCAACCTATACGGCCTATCGAGCGGCCCGTCTTGCCTCCGGCATCAGCGGCAAAACGGTGAACATCCAGTTCGGGCACCTGTGCGCTGTGTTCAACATGCTCCGCCAGTTGGGCGAGATCGACTACGAAAACCCGTTGGCTTCGGTGAAGACCCTCAAGCTCCAGGAACGCGAACTGACGTACCTGAGTGATGCCCATATCGACCGGCTGTTTCGCGCCATCCAGGAACACTGCCGCACGCCTCACACGTACATGGTCGCCACCGTCTGCCTCGCTACGGGTTGCCGCTGGGGAGAAGCACAAGCGCTCCGCCCGGAACGGGTGAGGGATGGTCACGTGCTGTTCGTGAACACCAAGGGCAAGCGTCGACGCTCCGTGCCGATCGATCAGGCATTGCATGACCGCATTCACCAGCACTTCCAGGAACACGGCCTGTTCACCAACTGCCGCGACAGCTTCGACTACGCGGTGAAAATGTCTGGGCTGAAGCTACCAGTCGGCCAGAAGACGCACGTTCTTCGACACACGTTCGCCTCTCACTTCATGATGAACGGCGGCAACATCCTCACCCTGCAAAAAGTCCTCGGCCACGCCTCGCTGAACATGACGATGCGCTACGCACACCTCGCGCCGGACTATCTGAAGGATGTGATCAAGCTCGGCCCGATTCGGGGTTTTCGACACTTCTTCGACACCCAAGCCGAAGCCGCTCCGGTCGAGTAGCTGGAGGCCGTGTAGTTCGGGGCTTTCAGAGCGGGAATTGGCGGAAGGCAGTGAGAGTCGAACTCACCCGGGAGCGGCTGCCGCCCCCAACCGGGGTTGAAGCCCGGCCGCACCACCGGGTGCGATTGCCTTCCATGAACGATGGTTTTGGCGTGTTTCTGTTGCGCCCGACTGAGGAATAGCAACAGAGCGGGCCGGGACGAAAGCTAGCATGTATCGCCGCTTGAGTGGCAACATCGAGCCGTGGCCCGAACTATCACACGCAGTCCCGTTCGGGCTGGCCAGCCAGCACAGGGTAGCGGTCCGTAAGGAATGACGAGGCGCGGGCGCGTCCGAGGGAATGGAATATGAAGGCTGAATGGAACGACGCCCCGGACTACATCAGAAGGCGCCCGCGCAAGGGAGCCGTAGCATGGCTGATACCAGGGCTGATCGGCACCGCGATCACGCTGGCCGCGCTACAGATGGTGAGTTCGGCATTCCTCAAAGGCACCGTCCAGGGCATCGCCGATAAGCGCGTCCAACCCAAGCCAGCCCCCGTCGCCGAGATCGCGCGAGCAGAGCCAGCAGCGACCAGGGATTGGGACCGGGTAGTGGAGGAAGTGGCCGCGAGAGGTGCAACGCCTCAACCGCAATCACCTCAATCCCTAGCGGTTACGACTGAGTCGCCGTCCAAGCGAACCGTATTCAACGATAAGAACTATAAGCCTCGCGGTGCGGATAACGTACTAAGTTTTCAAGAGCCGCCTCAGCCCATCAAGCATAAAAAAATAACAGCTAACAAGGAAGTTATTGTCGTTGGGCAAAAGCGAAGCATGAAGGCTCAAGCGTGCTGGCCATATAAAGACGGTAGTATCGAAGAGCGCAATTGCAGGGCAATCGTTAGTCTGAACTATCGAGATTAACTGTAAGTCAACCTAATCTAAGGGTGGCGAGTTGGACGGCAAAGAGAAGCGAAGAAGTTATTTTGATGAGCCAGAGGCGAGCCGGGAATTTCATAGCTCATTTTATAAGTTTCTAGACGCGCTGTATAAGCGCTCTGTTGGGCAGTATATTCCGTCGCAAAACTTGCAGTCCCTTAAGCACGGTGGCGAATTTTCTCATCCCGGTGCGCCTCAGGCTTTTATAAGTGGAATGCGTGAGCACAGAACTGAATTCTCTATAAAGCATCAACAGATCATAGATCATGACCTTTCAGTAATTCCGAAAGCAATCGAATCGGTTTTGGATCAAATGCGTAAGTCATTTGCCCAAACAATGTATTCAACAATAAGCGACTCGTGCGAGCTTTCAGGGAATGTTGTGGATGCGAAGGCCGAGGGCTCAGCACCAGCGGCTTTTTTAAAAATGCTAGAGACAATCGAGTTTACGGCAGATAAAGATGGAAATGTAAGGCTCCCTCAGATGCACATGGGGCCGGTGGCATTTGAAACTTTTATCGCGCAAATGAAAGAAATTCCGCCGGATATGGAAGCGAGAATTGAGGCAATTAAAGCTGAGAAAATAAAGAAGGCTCAAGAGACGGAGGAAAGCAGAAAGGCTCGGTTTTTGAGATATGGAGATTCAGAATGAGAGTCTTGATTGCGATAGGGTGTGACGCTTACCAGCATGTCGGCCCACTAAACGGCGCAGAAAGAGATGCCAGAAGAATGTTCGAGTGCCTAGTTCGGGAAGAGGTAGGCGATTACGATATGGCCTCTTCAAGGTTGCTCCTATCTCCTACAATAAACGAGGTCAGAGAGTGCATCCAAGAGACTTTGCTTTCGGCACCAAATGTAGAAGCATTCACTTTTTTCTTTGCTGGACATGGTCATGTGTCGTCCAGCAGTTTCTATATGTTAGTGAAAGATTCTCGCTGTGGCTCACTTTCGATGTCCGGGTTCTCACTAGCAGACCTTTTCAAGTGCCTCAATGAAGCGAGGCCTAACCAGACAAATATTATTATTGATGCCTGCGAAAGTGGCGGGCTAATAACTGATTTGAGTATGCTTCTTAAGCCGGAGCTTCTCGGCGACGCAGGCACGCCATCAGTAACTCTAGTTGCAACTGCAGGCAAAGATCAAACGGCCGGTGAGACTCCAAGCGGAGGATTCGGAACAAGCGCAATATTAGATTGTATCGAAGGCAAAGATTTTATTCAGGACAGTAATAGTGCATTAGATTTGGTAGAAATAGGTCGGCGCATTTCTGTGCATCTCGCAAAATTTGACCAAAACCCGATCGTATGGGGATTGAATTTATATGGTCCTCCTAGTTTCTGCAGGAATCCTAGATATGGAAGTGATTCAACTGCGCCCTTAAGGAGCTTGATTCAAGAGTGGCCATCGGCTGATGAAGAGTCTGCAGGCTTAACCCAAAAAAATCTGTGGTCTTTATATAATGCACTGCACACGGAATGGGAGCCAGAAAAATTTAGCTCAGCTACTAAAGAGTTGCTTGAGTCATGTAAACAAGATTCGGCTGTATTAAGTGGTTTGATTTATCGCCTTGCCACGACGTTCTCAGTTAGGGCTCAAGAATCAGATGACATGTATAGGCCTTGTCAGGTATCTGCTGCTCTCGCATCCTGCCTCATTCCCTACACATCTGATGCAGAGATTGCTCAGCGCACACAGGATTTGATGGATCAGTGTTGCGCCGAAATAATGAACGCAACGGAATCCCTGTTTGAGGAATTGCAGCTTAGCAAGTACGCGATTCTTTCGCCCAGCGGAATTGGGATGTCCGAGTTATATTACCTTCCAATCAGGATTTCAAAAATATTGGGCTGGTCGGCAGCTTCGACGTTAATCAGTTCCAACGATGAACAGAATGCTCAAGCGAAAGATCAGTTCACAAGATTGCTGCAATTTGTGCTGGAAAATTACCCTAACAGTGTTTTGGCAATCAACGACGTACAGGCGCCATATTGGGGTTTAGTTATCGCAAGGGCTGTGAGCCTAGGCCTAATGGATGAAGCGGAACTGCTCGCTAGTTTGTTATTTATGTCGATAACGGATTGCGCGGGGAGATTATGCCGATGTGACTTGTCAGCCGATAAAGTGCTTAATTATTTGCTATTTAGAAACAATCCGCAGCAAGAAGGTTTTGATGATCTAATTGAGCGACCAATCGAGCTGCTCACCGTCCTTCTAAAAGCCGCCACCGCTCTAAATTTAAACGAAACATTTGACGAGTCGCTTTGGAAGCTCGATGGGGTTTCATTCCTGGCCTACTTGCCAAGTGACTACAAAAGCTTTGGTGATAGAGTAATGCATGGCGGGAATAATTACGTATGGGCGATCGGCTATGATGTATTTAGGGTTGATGATTTAGAACGTTACTGGCCCAGTTCGGTCGGAACTCCTCAATCCTTGATTGATGCACGGTTAGCCATTATCTCGTCGTTGCTATTCCCAGATAGGGTCGCTTGGTTTTGTATCGATGCACTACTCGGAAAAGGTTCCAGTAGCCCCGCAAACGAGCTGGCTAAGTAGTGTCGATAAAGTGTCGAAGTTGATGGCTTGAGTAGGCCATTAAAGGCCGAAATCGATCCCTGCTTTTCACCTATTGGCTAGTTTTTGCCAATGTAGTCCGAACAAAAACAGATTTGAAGCCCGGCCGCACCACCGGGTGCGATTGCCTTCCTTATCTGGTCTTGATGTGGGAAAGGAAGCGGCGACCAGCCTACCCCAGGCCTGACTGGATCGCCAAGGCGCTGTCCTGCCGGACTTTGCGTTCGTTGCCGAAGCGGCGGGTGAGGCCGATGCGGTCGAAGTGTTCGAGCAGCTGGATGCTGCGTTTGCGGCCGAGCTGGATGCGGTCGCGGAAGGCGGCGGCGCGGATCACG
>Ga0116211_1000807_pt1 | contig 15783 bp, 9 predicted proteins | sample SaghotsprinmetaG_FD_94484 | JGI IMG/M metagenome (GOLD analysis project Ga0116211, IMG submission 94484) | Hot spring microbial communities from South Africa to study Microbial Dark Matter (Phase II) - Sagole hot spring metaG | ecosystem: Environmental > Aquatic > Thermal springs > Hot (42-90C) ... | reverse complement strand
TTGTCATAAGGCATTGTTTTAAATGTATAAATCAAAATTATAAATAAAACTTGTCGATTATAAAAATCCTGAAACAGCCCTTAGTAAGCGCTATTTTAAGGTTTCTTCCCAAAATCAGCGATATAACTGAAAACTTATCAAAATCAAGCAGGAAGGGCTGGTGAAGGATTTTTATACGACACCTTATAAAAAAAGTTCCTAAGGGGGGCTTTGTCATAAGGCATTGTTTTAAAAGAATAAATCAAAATTATAAATAAAACTTGTCGATTATAAAAATCCTGAAACAGCCCTTCCTAAGCGCTATTTTAAAGTTATAAAAGAAATCTTGAGAAACTTTGGCAAAAGGCATTACATTATAGAGAATAAAGCAAAATTAAAATGAAATCGTCGATTATAAAAATTCCGAAACAGCCCTTCCTAAGCGCTACTTTTAGGAGATTTAATAATCTTTGACATTTCAGATAGAGATTGCGACAGTAAGATGTGATAGAGAATGGATAAAAATATTTGGATGTTAAAGTTTGAAAATTAACCTTACTCATTGTGCAGTTTCTTTCATCTTTGGGGCTTGCTTATCAAGGATATTACCTTATCTCCCTATTACAATACTCTTACTTGCCCTAATTTCATCAGTTCTATATAAGAGGTTTTTAAAAGGTTCAATAGTAATTGCTTTTTTATTTGCACTCCTTGGTTTTTTATACTCATTACCTCATGAAGATATAGACATCGAAGCCCTTTTGAATAAAAAGATAGTTCTGACCTTTCACACTGACTCTTACAATCAAGATAAAATCTTATATCGTAATGTTAAGATTCACGAGCTTTATGAATACGAAAGCAAAAGAAAAATTAATATAAACAAGGTCAATGTCTTTTCAAAGGTAAATTTGCAGGCTTTTGTCCTTTACAAGGCAGTTGGTATTGTCTCAAATGACTCCTTTTATTTAAATCCAAATTCCTATCAAGATAATTTAGTGATAAACCTAAATGAGATTTATATAATTGGTGACTACTCGCCATCTTTTGTCGATAAAATGAGAAGCAAGGTCAATGATTATTTCAATAGCAATTTTTCAAAAGAGGTATCTGCATTTTTAAAATCTATAGTCACAGGTGACAGAGATGATCTTGGAAAAGACTTAAAAAATGCCTTTTCAAAGACAGGTCTTTCTCATATTCTTAGCATTTCAGGGGCACACTTTGGCCTCCTAATGTTTATAGTCTTTAAATTAATAAGTCTTATAATCTCTCTGCTACCAGAGAGATTTTTAGTCAAAATGACCTTACATATTAGGCCATCACAGGTATCTGCAATCCTAACAGCACCAGTTGTAATATTCTACTTAACCCTCTCATCAATGAATTATCCTGCTATAAGGGCATTTATAATGATAACCTTATTTTTGCTTTCACTCTTGATCGATAGGCGAAGATACATGGCTCAATCAATAACACTTGCAGGATTTATCATAATCTTAATCTTTCCTGATTCATTTACCGATTTATCCTTTCAACTCTCTTTTCTATCGGTATTAAGCATCTATTTAGGTATGACCCTGTGTGAATGTCTTATGAATGAGACAAAAAAAGAAATTTCACTAAAAGAAAAAATCCTAAAACCAGTCAGAGACTTATTAGTAGTAACCATATCTGCAACAATTGGCACTGGGGTATTGACTGCCTATTATTTTAATTACTTTTCTATCATATCACCTCTATCGAATCTGTTTGTAACACCCTTTATAGGCTTTGTCATATTGCCATTAGCAATTTTATCAGCCCTATTTAATCTACTTACTGATGGGGTTATATTTACAACCCTCCTTTCAGGTGCTACAGAAATAATGCTAATGACCGTTAAGTATCTATCAGGATTTACTTATTCAGATATGGCTGTAGCCTCTTTTCCGAGGATATTTTTATTTCTTAGTATTATCTCTATCTTAATTGCATCGGTCATTACGGCAAGTAAATTTAATATGCTCACTAAAAAAGATTCCCTAATCATTTTGCTATTAGTCACATTTCCAATTATTTTAATAATATCTTTCAAGTTATTTCACAAAATAGATGGTGAACTGATAGTCACCTTCGTTGATGTGGGTCAAGGTGATTCTATAGTTGTTGAATTGCCTGATAGAAAGATAATTGTCATTGATACAGGCAAAAATAGCTTGATAACATCAAGATTTTTAAGATATAGAGGGATAAGACAAATAGATGCCCTTGTTATATCGCACCCCCAAAGAGACCATGTAGGCGGGATTAGCAGGTTAGTAAGTGATTTTAAAATAAAGGAGATTTGGGATAATGGCTTTGTCAGTTACGCTGAAGGACTTATATCTGGCATTTATCATCGTTCACTTCAAAGGGGTGATAAGACAGCAGGCATTGGCTACAATATTTTAGTGGTTCATCCTTACAGGGACTACAAGCCAGATAAAAATATCGAAAATAACCTCAGCCTTGTTATCAAGATTGAGACTATTAAAAACTCATATCTATTCACAGGCGATATTGAGATTGAGGCAATAGATGACATTACACATCTTAGAGATAGGCTAAAAAGCACAGTTTTAAAGTTTCCTCATCATGGCAGCAAAACATCAGTTTCTACGCAATTTCTTGAACTTGTATCACCTAAAATAGTAATAATCTCTGTAGGTAGAAATAATCCATATAATCTTCCCCACAAAGAAACCTTATCTGCCCTTGATTCTGTAATGCTTTATAGAACTGATCTTATGGGGGCAATCAGGATTAAAGAGAATAAAAAAGGAGAACTATCGGTCATGACTGCAAGGGATTTTCGATTTAAAAAGACAGTCTTATTTGCTGAAGAATTATCTAATCTTAAGAATCTCTTTAATGTATGGCATTGAAAGGCTAACTTTGTATAAAATAGAGGCTTAACAGAAGAACAAGATTAAGCGTTAAGAAGTTAAAGACTAAAAAACGAATTTATAGCACCTCCTCTGTGCAATAACTGAATGGGAGGGTTTATTTAACTCAATATCCCAAAATCAGCGATAGAACTTAAAACTTAATAAAATCAAGCAGGAAGGGTTGGTGAAAAATTTTATACGACACCTTATAAAAGAAATCTTGAGAAACTTTAGCAAGAGGCATTGCATTATAAAGAATAGAGCAAAATTAAAATGAAATCGTCGATTATAAAAATTCCGAAACAGCCTTCCTTTTGGGTCAATATAAATGTTAAAGAAAAATTTAAAAAAAATATCTACATTACTTAATTTAACAATCGTTTTTTTAGTGATAGTTGTGATTATGTTATGGACAAATGATGTCATAGTTTACTTTGCTAAAAAACCTCAGAAAAAACCTGTGCAGACCTCAAATGTAACATCTGCTCAATATGACTTGATGAATTATGAAGTAGTAGTAAAGAATAATCCTTTTGGCATCAAATCAGAAGAATTAAAGCCAATAAAATCATTTGATTCATCCACTGAAAAACAGGCAGACGTTGACTATAAACTAATTGGCACAATTGCAGGCAGCGATAGGTATAGTTTTGCGATTTTTGCCTCAAAAGAGAGCAATCAGGAGATTTATAAGGTAGGCACATCAATAGGTAATTTAGGGAAACTCTCAAAGGTATATCCATCAAAGGTTATCCTAAATAAGGATGGCCAAAACAGGGAAATCCCTTTGGCAGAGATTGTCAATATTGAGGAGATAAAACAACAGACAACCCACTCTTTTAAGGGTACAGAGATAGCTCGTCAGACTGGTGACAGGAGTTTTGTAGTTGATCAAAAAAAGATTCAACAAGCCATAGATAATCCAAATCAAATTTTGACCGATGCAAGACTATTGCCCAACTTTGTTGATGGCGTTCAAAAGGGTTTTGTCATAAGGGAAATAAAACATGGTGGTATCTATCATAATCTTGGATTAAGAGATGGAGATGTGTTGTTGAGGATAAACGATTATAATATTAACAATCCTGAAAGTGGTTTACAGGCTTTTACAGCCCTGAAGGGACTTGAAAGGGTAAACCTTGATATTATTAGAGGGAATAGTAACCTTACATTAAGTTACTTAATAAGATGAAAAAGGAGATAGAAATTTGAAGAATATACATTTTTTAAATAAAAAAATAATCATTTATGTTGCATTTATTATTTTGTCCATAACTCTTACATTTACCAATGCCATTTCAAAGGAGGACTCAAAGGTTGCCTTCAATTTTGTAGATGTTGATTTGCCTGTAGTGACTAAATTTATCAGTGAGATTACTGGTAAGAATTTCATCTATGACGAAAGGGTAAAGGGTAAAATTACAATAATTGCACCAACAAAACTCTCTATCCAAGATGCTTATAACCTCTTTGCATCGGTGCTTGAACTCAAAGGCTTCACTATCATACCATCAGGCGTTAATGCCTATAAAATAGTCCCTCTTAATGAGGCAAAGCAAAAGGGCATGCAAGTCTTTATGGAAAAGACACCTGTTAATGAGTCCTACATAGCAAGGTTAGTTCAACTCAAAAATATTTCATCAGAAGAAGCATTAAGGTTTTTACAACCTCTTGTCTCAAGGGATGGACATATCTCTGCCTTTGGACCAAGTAATCTGCTTTTGATTGTTGATTCAGGACTTAACATTGAAAAAATGCTCTCCATAGCCGATGCAATTGACCAACCTTCTTTAAGAGATGAACCAGAGATAGTATATCTTACCCATGCAAGTGCTGAGGCAGTGGTCAAAATAATCAACGAGGGTTATCCAAAAAGACATAGGGCTGGGCAACCTGTCGTTGATGAAACAAAGGCTGTGGCAGATTCAAGGCTTAATTCTGTCATCTTATTTGGCGATAAGGGCTATAAAGAAATAATGAAAAACATGATTAGACAGATTGACAAGCCCTCACAAGACAGGCTCGGTAAGATGAATGTATATTTTCTTGAACATGCAGACGCAGTTGAACTTGCCAAGGTTCTCGATTCAATCATAAAGTCTGTTCCCCAGCAAAGACAAGGCAGTACAGGGACGCCTGTTTCAACCTTTGAATCACAGATGGCAATTAGTATTGCTGCAGATAAGTCTTCAAACGCCTTGATTATCACTGCATCACCATCTGATTATCAGAGCATAGTCTCTATTATCAAACAACTTGACAAGAGGAGAAGACAGGTCTTTGTAGAGGCAACAATCATAGAGGCATCTATAGAAAAGCTTCAAGAGATAGGGACAAAATGGAGGGCAATTGCAAAGAGTGGGAGCAACCCTGTAACGATTGGTGGTTTTGGGGTTATAGATGCCTCTGCTATAAAGACCATGATTACAGGGCTAACTGGTTTTACCCTTGGTGGAATGGGTAATTTCATGGACATAAAAGTTACAAACCCAGATGGGACTGTATCTACCATCACAGCGCCTGGTGTGGCAGCATTGTTTAGCCTTGAGGAATTTAAGAGTGCTGTTAATGTCTTGTCAACTCCTCAAATACTCACTGCTGATAACAAAGAGGCTGAAATTGTTGTTGGTAAAAATGTCCCTTTCATATCAAGGCGAGAATCAGACCCTACCAGAACCTTATCTGTCTTTAGCACTGTTGAAAGAAAGGATGTAGGTATTACCTTGAAGATAACACCACAAATAACGGAAGGCGATTATGTGAAACTTGACATTTATCAAGAGATTTCCTCAGTCATACCTGAACCACAAGAGGTAGTAATAAGTGTTGGTCCAACTACTACAAAGAGAGCAACCAAAACTTCAGTAGTGGCAAAGGATACAAAGACAATAGTTATTGGAGGATTGATGCAAGACAGGGAAGAAGAGAGCGTTCGTAAGATACCCTTACTGGGCGATATACCAATCCTTGGCTATGTCTTTAAACAAACCTCAGTGAATAAGGAAAAGACCAATCTCCTTGTTTTTATAACTCCCCACATTGTAAAGGAATTTGATAAGATGACTACCATTACAAAGGAAAAGATAACAGACTTTTCATCTCAAAGACAGCCATATCCTACAGATGAATTAATTGTAAGGTTTAAACCTTATGTGGCTGAAGATGAGGCAATTTCTATCATTAAAGAGATTGAGGGAGAGATTTTAAATTACTACAAAGAGATAAATGTTTATCTCATAAAACTAAAGAGGGATATGACCATTGACAAGGCAAAGAAAGCCCTTGGGTCAAATCCAAATATTGAATTTAGTGAACCAAATTACATGAGAAATATACGATAGATGATTGTCAAAGAGACCACAGCAAAAATAAAGGACATTGATCTCTCTTTAATAAAGAATATTCCTGTATCTTATTTAAAAAATAATAACTTTATCCCTTTAGACAAAAAACAGGACAGACTGAGAGCCTATGTTTGTGATGAAAAAGGGATCTTTGCCTTGAGAGAGATTGCAAGAAAGTATAACCTGCCTGCAGAACCAGTATTTACAGATAGGGACGCAATAATTGACTTAATAAACAAGGTTTTTAGCCAATTAGGTAATGCCCAGGATGTAATGGACAGGCTTGAAGAAGAAGAACTTACCTCTGTAGCCACAGAGTTTGAATCACCTAAAGACCTCATTGAGTTGACAGATGAGGCACCTATTATAAGACTACTTAATGCATTGATTCAGCAGGCATTAAAGGAAAATGCAAGTGATATACACATTGAACCCTATGAAAGTGAGCTTGAGGTCAGATTTAGAATTGATGGTATATTAAGGAAAGTCTTGGCACCTCCAAAGATTATCAAAGATGCACTCATCAGCAGGGTAAAGATAATGGCAAATCTTGACATAGCAGAAAAGAGGCTGCCTCAAGACGGTAGGATAAGGCTTATATCTGGTGGCAGAGACATAGACATTAGGGTATCTTTAGTCCCAACAGTATTTGGGGAGAGGGCAGTATTGAGGATACTTGACAGAAAGCAAGGGCTAAAAGGTTTATGGGAATTGGGGTTAAATAAAGATGATGAGAGCCACTTTGAAGAATTACTCAAGAGACCAAATGGGATTATCCTTGTTACTGGTCCTACTGGGAGTGGTAAGACTACTACTCTTTATGCTGGATTAAACAAAATAGAAAAGCAAGAGAGAAATATTATCACCGTTGAAGACCCTGTTGAATATCAACTTGATGGAGTAGGTCAGATACAGGTAAATCCAAAGATTGGACTTACCTTTGCCTCTGGACTTAGGTCAATACTGAGACAAGACCCTGATGTAATAATGGTTGGTGAGATAAGGGATTTAGAGACTGCTGAAATAGCCATACAGGCATCACTTACAGGGCATCTTGTCTTAAGCACACTACACACTAACGATTCAGCCTCTGCGGTAACAAGGCTTTTGGATATGAATATTGAGCCTTTCTTAATTGCATCATCTCTAACTGCTGTGCTCGCCCAGAGGCTTGTAAGGTCAATCTGTCAAGAGTGTAAAGAACCCTACCTGCCTGAAAAGGAGGAGTTAAAATATTTCAAAAAAGAGGACATCACACTTTACAGGGGAAAGGGTTGTAATTCCTGTGCAAATAGTGGTTACAAGGGAAGGACAGGTATTTTTGAACTACTCATCATAGATAAAGGGATACGAAGTCTTATTACAGCAAGAAAAGATGCCCAGAGCATTAAAGATTATGCATTATCAAAAGGTATGGTATCTTTGTTTAACGATGGATTATCAAAGGTAGAGCAAGGCATTACAACCCTTGAAGAGGTCTTGAGAGTAACCCTCAAAGATTACATAGAGATTTAGATGCCTGTTTATAGATACAAAGGCTATAAGATTAATGGAACTGCTACCGAAGGGACCATAGAAGCTACTGGTTTCAACGAGGCAGTTGTTAAGATTAAATCACAAGGTCTCTTTGCAGAAAAGATTGAGGAGCAAAAACTCACCCATGGTAAAGCTGTAAAAAAGATTTCAAAGGCATCTTTCTTACCTATATTTACAAGAAATCTCTCCATACTCCTTGACTCAGGCGTATCTCTCACAGATGCCTTAAGCAGTCTTTCTGCAGAATTTAGTGGCTCTGAGAGAGAACTTATCATTTCTATCAAAGAGGGCATTTCCTCTGGCGCTTCCCTTCATAGTAGCCTTGAAAGCTTTAAAGAAATATTTCCTGACTTTTACATAACTATGGTCAAGGCTGGGGAACAAAGTTCCTCCCTTGATAGAGTACTCAAAAGATTGGCAGAGTACCTTGAATCACAAGCATCCCTAAAGGCAAGGGTCAAAAATGCCCTTGTTTATCCCGTCTTTATGCTTTTCATCAGCAGTGCAGTCTTGAGTTTTATATTCATATTTGTAATGCCAAAGATAACTCGTATATTCAAGGACACTAAGACTGCCCTCCCAATAATGACAAAGATATTGATTTCAATAAGCTCTTTTATAGCAGATTATTGGTGGCTTTTGTTTCTTTTCCTCATCGCAATCGTCTTTGTCTTAGAAAGGATAATCTTTGTCCGACGAGAAATGGTTGATAGGTTTTTATTAAAACTACCTGGAGGTATTATCCAAAGCCTTTACTACACGCGGTTTGCAAGGACATTGGCATTTCTCCTTGAAGGTGGGGCTTCTGCCCTCACTGCCCTGAAATATGCCTCTGGCTCAACAGGCAACAGAGAGTTTCAAAAAAGGATTGAACAGGCAGAGACCCTAATATCAGAGGGCAATTCTTTGGCTTCTTCATTAAAGGGATTCCCACCTATATTCATTCAATTAGTCTCTACAGGTGAAAAGACAGGGAGACTTTTTGATACCCTCAACAGGACTGCTGACATTTACGAAGAAGATTTCAATAAAAAAATCACACGATTGATTGCAATCCTTGAGCCATCAATCATTGTAATCATGGGAATAATTGTGTGTGTAATCGTGTTGTCAATACTTTTACCCCTATTTCAGATGAACCAATTAATTAAGTAGTGGAGCTTTATAAACACCCAACAATAGCGAGAGTAAGGGCTGGTGAGGGATTTTTATACGACACCTTATAAAAAAAGTTTGTAGGGCTTTGTCATAAGGCATTGTTTTAAATGTATAAATCAAAATTATAAATAAAATTTGTCGATTATAAAAATCCTGAAACAGCCCTTACTAAGCGCTATTCCCAAAATCGGCAATAGAACTAAAAAGCTTAATAAAATCAGCAAGTAAGAGAGGAAGGGCTGGTGAAGGATTTTTATACGACACCTTATAAAAAAAGTTCCTAGGGGGGGCTTTGTCATAAGGCATTGTTTTAAATGTATAAATCAAAATTATAAATAAAACTTGTCGATTATAAAAATCCTGAAACAGCCCTTACTAAGCGCTATTTTAAGGTAAACATGCCTTTTTTGACAAAAAAATAAGCTTTGTGATAGTCTACAGAACTTATGAAAAATCAAAGATCAATAAGCCTCTTTAAAAAAGCTAACAAACTAATTCCAGGTGGGGTAAATAGCCCAGTTAGGGCTTTTAGGGCTGTTGGTGGTAATCCTTTATTTATTGAAAAAGCAAAGGGTTCAAAGATTTTTGATGTAGATGGTAATTCATACATAGACTATGTCCTTTCATGGGGTCCAATGATATTGGGTCATGCTCATCCACAGATTGTTAAAGCAATAAAAGAATCAGCATCAAAAGGAACTAGTTTTGGTGCACCTACATCAAAGGAGATTGAGCTAGCCCAATTAATTCAAAAAGCCTTTCCATCAATAGAAAAGATCAGAATGGTCAACTCTGGCACAGAGGCAACTATGAGTGCCATAAGGGTTGCAAGAGGTTTTACTAAAAGAGATAAGATCATAAAGTTTGAAGGCTCCTATCATGGTCATGCAGATGGTCTCTTGGTAAAAGCAGGTTCGGGCGCTACTACTTTTGGTGTACCTGACAGCCCTGGTGTTCCTAAAGATTATGCGATAAATACTATCACTTTACCCTTTAACAACATAAAATTATTTAAAGAAGTGGTAAAAAACAACTACAAAGAAATCTCTGCGGTTATTGTTGAGCCTGTAATAGGTAATATGGGTTGTATATTACCTATTGATGGTTTTCTTCAAATTCTGCGTGAAGAGACTGAAAGGTATGGAATTGTCCTTATCTTTGATGAGGTGATGACTGGGTTCAGGGTTTCATATGGTGGTGCACAGGCTTTTTATAAAATTAAGCCAGATATTACATGTCTTGGCAAGGTAATTGGTGGCGGGCTACCTGTGGGTGCCTATGGTGGTAAAAAAGAGATTATGTCTATGGTTGCACCTGAAGGGCCTGTATATCAGGCGGGGACACTATCTGGAAATCCAATAGCCATGTCTGCAGGGATTGCTACATTAAAGGAGTTATCAAAAAAAGAAACTTACATCTCTTTAGAAAACAAAGCCAATCTATTGGAACAATCACTAAAAGAGGCTTGTGAAAAAGTTGGTGTAAAGACAAGATTTTATAGGGCAGGGACTATGTTTTGCACCTATTTTACAGAAATTGATGTAGTTGATTATGAGACTGCAAAGTCTTCTGACACAAAAATCTTTTCACTTTTCTTTAAAGAATTGCTGTCAAGGGGTGTTTATATTGCCCCATCTCAATTTGAAGCGGGTTTTATATCACTATCTCACTCCACAGAAGATATCAAGAAGACAAAGACAGCTGTCTATAATAGTCTGAAAAGAATTAAGTAATCTGCTTATCTTTTATGATTAGAAAATCGCTAATCATTTTTTTCTTATTATTGTCCTTCCCAACAAATAGTTGCAGCACAGTTATTGAGAGCATTGTTGCCTTTGTAGAAGATGAGGCAATTACCTTAACAGAGTTAGATGATGCCTACAAAAAAATGAGCATTATATCACCAGAAATTTCCAAAGAAGAGGTAATGAATATAATCATAAATCGTCTTTTGCTGCTAAAAGAAGCCAGCAAAATGAAACTTGATAGTTTTGCCATAAATAAAAACACAAAAGATATAAGTAGTATAATAGATGAATATGTTGATATTAAGATTAAGTCCCTTATTTTTGTAAGAGATGAAGAGGTCCAACAATTCTATGATAAAAATAAAGAACAGTTTAAAGGAGATGTCTTAACAAATGTTAAGGATAAGATAGAAGCTTACTTAATTGAGAAAGAGACCAATAAGAGACTTAAAGAGCATCTTGAATTGCTAAGAAGCAATACCAATTGGGGTATTACTATTAAGAAATAACCTCTAAAAAGCTAATATTGTAAGAATAATTAGTAACTTTATAAACTCCCTGCCATGATAAGTTTAGTCCTTCAAGAATCCGTTAGTTTCTGTAATATTCAAAGATTTTCTTCAGTAGGTCAGAGCTACAGGTAGGTATTTGAGTTTGAGAAAAAGTTTTATTGTCATATTCTTTGTTTGATAAACTAACATCAAGGCTTGAGTGAACCGCAGGTGGTGTTAGAAATCTTGAGAGTTTGTTAAACTGCATAATTCCGCCTCTTTTCCCCTCGTGATGCAAGGTCAAAGATAGTCTCTTTTTTGCCCTTGTTATTGCTACATAAAGAAGCCTCTTTTCTTCTTCAATCTCCTCTTCATTATCAAGGCAAAAGCTGATAGGTATAATACCATCAATGACCCCCATAATTATTACTGTGTCCCATTCAAGACCCTTTGAAGAATGAATAGTACTGATACAGAGCGGTCTGTCTTCATCCTTTGTCTCTGGTTCTTGGGCATAAACTGACCTTTCAGGTGGCTCAATGGCAAAATCAGCTAACATATCTTCGAGGTCTTTATATCTGCTTGCAACCTGACGAAGGGTCTCAAGGTCATTTATCCTGATGTGCCAATCGTCATACTTATTTTTCATAAGTGGTTTATAATACTCAAAGAATATGTCAAAGATTGCACCTACATCATTTTTATTTATCTGAAAGGCATTTTCAAGCACCTTAATGAGGCTATTTAATGAATGAGCCTTTTTCGAATTCTTTGAATGACTTGCTAATACTTTTATCACATTATCAATAGATGATTGCTCTGAAATATAAGTAGTAAGCCTCTCTACGGTCTTTGTGCCTATCCCTTCAAGAAGCATAAGTATCCTATGCCAGGCAATCTCATCATGGATATTTACTTTAATCTTTAGGTATGAAAGGATGTCTTTTACATGGGCAGTTTCGTAAAACTTTATGCCACCATAAGTCTCATAGGGTATGTTTCTCTTGCTTAACTCTGCTTGTAATGGAATGGTCAAATACATACTCCTGCAAAGGACTGCATGATGATGTAAAGGTACACCATCAGCAAGTGAGTCTTTTATAAAGTCAGCTATCCATTCAGCCTCTTCATAGGTGTTTTTGAAGAAATAAAGATTAGGTCTTACGCCTATATTGTCTTTAACAGAATGAAGACACTTTTGATACTTATTATCCATCGTATTAAGTAGTGCATTTGCGCAATCAAGTATCCTTTGATAGCTCCTGTAATTTAGTTCAAGCCTTATAATCTTACAATTTTCAAAAAAACTTGGAAAGTCCATTATATTTTTATGATTAGCCCCCCTAAAGCCATAAATACTCTGGGCATCATCACCAACAACCATAATATTGCCTGTCTTACCTGCAAGAAGGATTGAAATAGCACCTTGAAGGGCATTTGTGTCTTGATACTCATCAATCATCACATATTTATAAGGTCTTGTAATTGCTTGTCTCAATCCTTGATCTTCAAGCATTGCTTTTAGATATATAAGCATATCATCGTAATCAATGTATGCCCTCTTTATCTTATATTCCCCATAGGCTACTGCAAGCCTTTTGATGTCTTCAATATATTCTGTAAAATGTGGATACTCTCTTTTGATGATCTCGCTTATTGGTGATGACTTGTTAATAGACATGCTGATTATAGTCTTTAGGGTGTCTTTTTTGGGAAATCTTTTGTCCTTGTTGTATAAATTAAGCGCATTGGCACAACGATGGATAGCCTCCTTTGAGTCTGATTCATCAAGGACAATTAAGTCCTGTTTAAATCCTATTGCCTTTGAATATCGCTTTAGCATCCTGTAAGCAAAGGAATGAAAGGTGCCGCCATCAATGTCCTTACAACGAGGGTCGTGTCTTGATGCCCTTGTAATCATCTCCTGTGATGCCCTGCGAGTAAAGGTAAGTAACAAGATTGAGGATGGATGAATACCCTTTGTAATAAGATTCAACGAACGGTATTCAATGACCCTTGTCTTACCACTACCAGCACCAGCAATGACAAGGATAGGTCCTTGTAAGGTGGTGACTGCCTCGTATTGGGATTCGTTCAGTATCTTATGAAGGTCTTCCATCAAAGCTTGTTGTATTTGTCAGACCTACCCTTTGATTTTTCAACAGGGTATCGCATCTCATTTTTGGTTATTTTTTTTGATACTGCTTCATAAAGGTCAATTTTTAAATCCTTGCAGATTAACAGTAAGTATATGGCAATATCTGCAACCTCTTGCTGAATTTTATTTAATGCTTCTGAATTAACATAATCCATTACCTCTTTATCTGATTTCCATTGAAAGTGCTCAAGTAATTCAGCAGCTTCAAGACAGAGAGATATGGCAAGGTCTTTGGGTTTATGAAATTGCTCCCAGTCTCTTTGCCTTCTAAAATCAATCAGTCTCTTTGTTAGTTCCTCTATTTTGTCCATTGTCATTAGTTTTTTCCTTTGACTTTTCAAATCTTGCCGAATATTCATAAAGCCTTTTCATCACTAGGTAATTAAGAGAGTTTTCCTCATAGTTACCGTCTGCAAGCATCTCACCAGCTTTTGTCCCTGTAAGGATTTCAAGCCCTTCTTCAACCTTGTCAATAGCGTATATAGTGAATAAACCATTACTTACTGACTCAAGGACATCATCATTGAGCATAAGGTGTTTTATATTCCTTGAGGGGATAATAACACCATGACTGCCATCAAGTCCTCTTGCCTTACACAGAGCCCAAAAACCCTCTATCTTTTCATTAATACCGCCAACTGGTTGAACCTCACCATTTTGATCCATTGAACCCGTAACTGCAATCGATTGCTTAAGGGGTATCCTTGAAATACTACTAAGGAGCGCATATAATTCTGCACAGGTTGCACTATCTCCCTCAATCATGTCGTAGAGTTGTTCAAAGGTAATATAGGCACTTAAACTTAAAGGTTTATCTAAAACAAATCTGCTCCCAATATAACTTGTTAATATCATAATTGCCTTATTGTGAATCTTGCCAGACATCTTAATCTCTCTTTCAATGTTGACAATACCTGCCTTGCCAGGATAGGTATTAACAGTAATCCTTGCAGGCTTTCCAAAGGAGTAATCGCCTAAATCCAAGATTGCAAGACCGTTAATCTGTCCTACTTTCATACTTGTAGAGTCAATAATTATGGTATCTTCTTCAATAAGTTCCTGTATTTTCTCTTCAATCCTATTTGAGCGATAAATCTTTTCTTTGATACTTTCTGTGATGTGTTTGCCTGTGATGTATTCGACTCCTTCAACAGTTGCCTTGTAATTTGCCTCTCTTATTATATCTACTATCTCACTAAATCGTGTTGATAGTTTAAACTTATGATTTGCAAGCCTTGAGCCTGCCTCAATAAGCCTGCATACGGCAGCCCTATCAAGGGGTTTCATGGCTTCCTCTTGTTGACAGCTTGCTGTAAAAGCAGCATAGAGATTCATAGTCTCTTCATTTCTTGCCATTGTGCTATCAAAGTCTGCCTTGACCTTGAAGAGTTCCCTAAAATCCTCATCATAGTTATAAAGTAGATAATATAGATAGATGCTACCAACGAAGATTACCTTTACTGAAAGTGGTATTGGTTCAGGTCTGAGTGTAGAGGTGCTTACAAGTCTGTACTGTTCCCAGGCATCTTCAATCTTTATTTCCTTGTTCTTTAAAGCCCTTTTTAGTGCATCGTAGGAGAATAGATTTTTTAGGGTCTCAAGGGCATTTATCACAAGGTATCCGCCATTTGCCCTGTGAAGTGCCCCTGCCTTTATCATCGTATAGTCTGTAATAGCCATACCATATTGAAATTTATGCTCAATCCTGCCACAAAGGTTTGGATAGGTTGGATTGCTCTCAAAGACTACTGGAGCCCCTTGAAGACTACTATTGTTAACAATGACATTTACATTGTATCTGATTAGGTTTGTCTCATGTCTTTTCATAAATGGAAAAGGAGTTTGTTGTTGTTCTTCAATAGGCTTAAAATCATCAATATGGTTGAGCACATCATCCATGAAATCCTTGAGATAATGAGTAATCTTTTCATTGTCTCTGTATTTATCAAAGAGGGCATCAAAGAGATAACCAGTTGCGTTAATTACAATCTCCTTGTCAAGTGCTACAAAAGACTCCTTTAACTTCCTTTCTTCTATTCTGACAGCCCTTAAGACATCGTCAAGTTCCTCTTGAAGTGAGCGACCTGTCTTTTCTATCACCTGTTTTTGCTCAATAGGAAGGGCATTAAAATCCTCTTCTGTCATAGGTTCACCATCGTCTTTGACAGGGACTATTATCAAAGAGGCTTGCCCTTTCCTGATAGAAAATTTATTCTCTTGTGTCTTTGCCTCAATGTCAACAAATAACTCCTTCTGCCTTTTATGGAATTGTTCTATGAGCTTACCCCTTTGTTTTTCATAATCTTTTGAGTCAAAGACCTTTGGTATTTCATAACGAAGCATTTTGATAAGTTCATCCATATCCTTTTGAAATATGGTTGCTTTGCCTGCCTGTAGTGAAATGGCAATAGGAGAATCAGGGTCTTTGAAATTGAAGACATAGCACCAATCAGGTGGAAC
>Ga0116211_1000800_pt1 | contig 15864 bp, 14 predicted proteins | sample SaghotsprinmetaG_FD_94484 | JGI IMG/M metagenome (GOLD analysis project Ga0116211, IMG submission 94484) | Hot spring microbial communities from South Africa to study Microbial Dark Matter (Phase II) - Sagole hot spring metaG | ecosystem: Environmental > Aquatic > Thermal springs > Hot (42-90C) ... | reverse complement strand
GCTCCAGCAGCGGAAACAGCAGACGGGGTTCCCGCCGGTGCAGCACCCGCAGGTAGTCGCCGCTCCCCAGCCCCGCTAGCGCGGCCAGGGTCCGCTCCAGCGGCTCGCAGGGTTCCAGCTCGCTTACGTCCAGCCAAAGCTCCACGGCCCGCTCACACCTGCCGCATCCGCCCCAGCAGCCCCTCCGCCTCATCACCGAGGGTCTGATCGGCCATGCGGTAGAGGATCTGCTCCTCCTTCATGTTGTGCTGCTGGATCAGGATCATCAGGGTCTCCGCGTCGCCGAGGTAGCCGTCGGCGTCCCGCTGCGCGACGGCCTGCGCCAGCTTGTCGAACAACTGGCGCATCTGCCGGTGCTCCATGCGCATTACCTGGGTGGGACCTAGGCTGCTGCTGGTGCGCGCCTCGAAGGCCGGGAACAGCACCTCCTCCTCCCTGCGGAAGTGCTGCTCCATGGCCTCGCGGAAACTGGCGAAACGCCCGCCTCCTGCCTCCCAGTCCCCTTGCGAAACGGCCTCCTCGGCGGCGGCGAACAACTCGTCGCAATGCCGGTGGTCATGGGTCATGGTTGCGCTGATGTCGGGCATGGAGGGGTCTCTTAGGGCGGCCTTGGTTCAGGCTAACACTATGCGCGCGTGTTTGGGCATGGGGCCTTGATGCCCGTCAATTCGCAGCGGTGGCGAAAAGCCTTTGCACTCTTGGCGTTCGGTTCTAAACTGGCTGCGTTGCGAGCAAGGCCCAAGGTGCGGTTTGCTCTGCCTATCGAGTCCTGCGCGGTAAATAAAGAGGTTATCGAGGATGAACGTCCTGTTCCCAACCTGGCCATGAACATCCACCTGCTGGCGGTGGGCAATCGGATGCCCGGCTGGGTGGAGGAGGGGTATCGGGAATACGCCAAGCGCCTTCCCGCCGAGTGCGCGCTGCACCTGGTGGAGATCCCGCCGGGCCGGCGCGGCAAGGGCGCCGATATTGCCCGCGCCTTGCGCGAGGAAGGGGAGCGGATGCTCAAGGCCATTCCGGGCAACAGCCGGGTGGTGACCCTGGAGGTAGAGGGGCGCCCCTGGACCACCGAGGCGTTGGCGCAGCGGCTGGGCGACTGGATGGCGGGGGGACGGGATGTCGCCCTGCTGGTGGGCGGTCCCGAGGGGCTGAGCGCGGAATGCCTGGCGCGCGCCGAGCAGCGTTGGTCCCTCTCCCCTCTTACCTTGCCCCACCCCTTGGTGCGCGTCCTGTTGGCGGAGCAGCTCTACCGCGCCTGGAGCATCCTGCGTAATCACCCTTACCATAGGGCCTGAGACCCCGGTCCCGGGGCGGCGAGTCAAAATAAGAGCCGCGCGGTATGGGATGGGCTGGCCCGCCCGTGGGAGCGGCTTGCGTAGGCACGGGCGCGCCTCGGCTGTCTCGGCGGCAAACCACTCCAAATCTTTGTGCCCTCCGTGTTCCTTCTTTGCTTTACCTTGCGTCGGAATCGCGGTATTGCGGGTTTACTCTCCGCGGCTCTTCGATTAACATGCTAAGGGAAACTCCTAAATTCACCTTAATTCCCTTATCCCAGTTAATCTTTCCCCACGCCCTGGGGGCCACTACCGGTCGCGTGAAGGGGGGGCAGGTACGGTGCTCAACGAGCGGGCCCGTGGGATGGGGGTGGGGCGGTGATTTGCCGTCCCGGAGAGCCCTGCACGAGGTAAACTGATGATCCTAAACCAACAGCAAGAGCAGGTCGTGGACCTGGGCCGGCGCCGCCTGTTGCGGGCCGCTCTGGGTTGCACCGCGGCCTTGATAACATCCCCCGCCCTGGCGGTAACAACGTCCCGCGAGAAGGATCGCCAAATCTTCTTCTACAATACCCATACCGGCGAAACCCTGCGGACGGTCTATCGGGCCAGTGGCAAGTACCTGCCGGAATCCCTCAAGGACGTGAACCGCATCCTGCGGGACCACTACACCGACCAGGTCTTCAAGATGGATCCGGCGCTGCTGGACTACCTCTACCATGTGCGCCAGCGGTTGGGTGGTCGGCAGCCGTTTCACATCATCTGCGGCTATCGTTCCCCCAAGACCAACGCCCAGATGCGCGAAAAGAGTTCCGGCGTGGCCAGGAAGAGCCTCCATGTGGAGGGCAAGGCGATCGATATCCGTCTCCCCGACGTGGAACTGGCGCAGCTCCGACGCGCCGCCATCGCCCTAAAGCAGGGCGGGGTCGGCTACTATCCGGGGTCGGACTTCGTCCACCTGGATACCGGCAAGGTTCGTTCCTGGTAAGATCCCCTCTGCGCTCCCCCAACGGCCGGCGTTGGCGCCGGCCGTTCATCCATTCCCGTGCGGCCTCGATTAGGGGGCCGGTCATCCATGCGCCGGCGTGCAAAAGCGCAGCGCGAAGCGCGTGACTTTTGCTTTGAGACTTGCATTGCAATCCGAGGGGCGGACGAGGGCCGGGTTCAGGAGGTCCGCAGGGCATCCTCCAGCAGACGATAGAGGCGATCCGCGGCCCCGCGGTTCTGCTCCACCACCCGCCGGCCGTTTTCGCCGATGCGCGTGCGGAGGTGGGCGTCCCCCAGCCATTCCCCCATCAGCGCCCCCAGCTCCTCCCCGTTGCGCACCTGCCGCGCCCCTTGCTGCTCCAGCAGCAGCGCCGCGATGGCAGCGAAGTTGAACATGTGGGGGCCAAACGCCACCGGCAGCCCCAATGCCGCCGGTTCCAGTACGTTGTGACCGCCCCGTCGCACCAGGCTGCCGCCCACGAAGGCGGCATCCGCGGCGGCTAGGAAGAGGGGCAGCTCCCCCATGCTGTCGCCGAGAAAGAGTTGGGCCTCCGGCGGGCAGGGTTTGGCCTCGCTGCGCCGGACCATGCGGAGCCCCGCGCGCCGGCCCAGCGCCGCCACTCGCTCGAAGCGTTCGGGATGGCGCGGCACCAAGACCAGCAGGGCCTGGGGCAGCCGCGCCAGTAGCGCGCGATGGGCCGCCAACACCTGCTCCTCCTCCCCTTCGTGGGTGCTCGCCGCCACCCAGACCGGCCGATTGTCCCAGCCCCGCCGCAGCACCTCGGCCCGTTCGTGCAGGCTGGCCGGCAGGCGCAGGTCGAACTTGATGTTGCCGGTGACGCTGACCCGCTCCGCCGGCACGCCTAGGGCGACGAAGCGCGCCGCATCCGCCTCCGTCTGGGCCGCTACCCGGCCGATGCGTTGGAAGGTCGCGCGACCGAAGGCCCCGAGGCGGGCGTACCGTCGGGCGGAGCGTTCGGACAGGCGGCCGTTGGCCAGGATGGTAGGGATGCCCCGTTGTTCGCAGGCGGCCAGCAGGTTGGGCCAGATCTCGGTCTCCACCAGCACCAGCAGGCGTGGTTGCGCACGGTCGAGGAAGCGATCTAGGGTACCTGGGAGGTCGTAGGGAAAATAGCGGTGCGGTATCGTCTCGCCGAACAGCTCGCGGGCCTGGCGGGCGCCGGTGGGGGTGGTGGTGGTGATCAGCAGGGGGAGGTCGGGGTGTTCCGCCAACAGGCGCTTCAGCAGCGGCGAGGCCGCCAGGGTCTCGCCCACCGACACGGCGTGGACCCACACCCCGCTGGTTTGGGCCGGCGGCGGGCAGAAGCCGAAGCGCTCCCCTAAGCGGCGGCGGTATTCCGGCAGCCGCAGGCTGCGCCACAGCAGCCGCAGTAGCACCAGGGGGAGCAGCAGAGAGAGCAATAGGGTATAGAGGCGGCGCATGTCCGCGTTACCCGGAGACGACCCGCGGGTTCAACCGGCCCCCTTGTCCAGTAGGAAGGGGACATAGGCCTTGTCCACCACCAGAATATGGTGGCGCAGCCACGCCTTGAGGAACTCCATGGTCTCCAGGGTTACGTCGCCCCCCGCCTCGTGCCGGGTCAACAGGCTGGCGGCCTCGCGGGAGAAGCTGTCGTGCTCCTCCTTGTGGGCCGCCGCGCCCGGGTAGCCGTGGCGGCTGAACAATTCTTCTTCGAGGATGAAGTGGTTCATGGCATATTCCACCAGCCCCTCCAGGATGCCGCCGATGGCCGCCCGATCCGCGACCGGCTTGGAGACCTCGCCATGCAGTCGGTTGGTCGTCTCCACCAGCCAGCGATGCTGTTCGTCGATCTTGGGCAGGCCGGTAACGAAGTCGTCGCTCCAGGGCATAAAGCTCATGTCAACCTCCGGGGGCAAGGTTCAGCAAAATGGAACTTGTAATACGAAAATCCGCCAAGCGAATTTTCACGACAACGTCAAGCAGGGGCTAGGCTTCGCCGATGGCGCCCTTGTTGAGTCCCTCGTACAGGCGCACCTGCCAGCGGGTGGCGGGCGCTTGGCGGTGCAGGCTCGCGGCCAGGTGGGCGGCGAGGTTTTCCACCGTGCTGTCGAATTCCACCAGGTAGCAGCAGGCCCTGGGCAATTCCAGCTCGAAATGGCCCTGGGGGGCCTGGTAGCCGAAGCGATAACAGGCCACCCCGTCCCGCTCGGTCTCGGCCAGCAGGTGCCGGCGGTTGCCGATATAGATGTCGCGCCAGCGCTGGCCCCATTGCGCCTCCTGCGTCTCATCCCGGAACCCGTCCCGCCAAATCTCCAACCGCGAGCGGTGGCCGTGGGCGATGCGCTGGCAGTTGCCGGCGTGTTGTTGCAGGCCGTGGCTGTAGTGGAAATAGCGCCCCGGCGCGTTTTCTTCCACAAGTCGCAGGGACAGCCCGCTCACGTTGCCGGGCAGGTGGGGCCGGACCCTATGGATCGCCTCCGCCGCCACCGCCTCCGGCGTCACCCGCGGCGCTTCCACCAGGGCCACCGCCTCCCGCGGGCCGCGGAACCGGATGGGCTGGCCGGCGTTGGTGTGAAAACGAATCTCCACCCCCTGCGCCGTTTCCTCTACCTGGCAAAGGGGGCTTTGGACGGGGGCCAGCAGGCGATGGTCGTAGCCCTGGTCGATGACCCCCTTGAGCAGCGGTTTGATCTCGCCGAAATCCAGCACCATCCCTTGCGGGTTGAGGGCGCCATGCAGTTCCAGGTCGGCCAGCCAGGTGATGCCCAGCAGCCCGCGCTCGGGGTCGAGCAACGAGGCGTCGATTTGAGTGAGGTTATTGACGAAGAGGGTGGGCATGGAGACTCGAGTGGAGGGAACGGCGGCCATTATACGGGATTGAGCGCCCGCGGGTCGTCTTGGTTGGCCCCCCGCGGCAGGGCGCGTCCGGCGAGGGCGAGCAGCATCAGCAGGGCCAAGTAGCCCGTCGCCAGCCAGCCCACCACGCCATCGTGGCGGCCCACCAGCAGGCTGGCAGGGGCGTTCCAGTCCACATTGCTGAGGTCGCGCAGCAGCCGGATGGCGAACACCCAGGCGGCGTGCATGCCGATGCAGAGCCCGAGATTACCCCGCCGTTCGCGCACCAGGGCGAGCAACAGCCCGACCATCCAAAGCGCCAGCAGGGAGTCGAGGTGGGCCCCTTCGGCCAGGCGATACAAACCGGCCCCAAGGCTGCGCAGGCCGTCGTCCCATTGTGGCGGGCAGGCGGTTGGGACGCGTCGCGGCGCGATGAAATGGAGCGCCGCGTAGTAGAGGCTGGAGCCGATCGCGGCCCAAACAAAGCCCCGCTCCTGGCGCATCGCCCCATAGACCGCGCCGCGGAAGAACAACTCTTCCACCAGGCCCACCAGCAGGCCCGCCAATAGGCCGATCAAGACGGTGCGCCATAGCAGCGCCCATAGGTCGGACGGCCAAGGGGCCGGCGTCCGCGCCCCGCTCCATAGCAACAAGGCGGCCAGCGGGGCGATGATCGCTAGCCCCAGCAGCCAGCCGCGGCCTATCTCCCGAAGCAACAGCCGCCACCCCAGGGCGAGTGCGAGGGGGCGGCGGCCCCACAGCCCCAGGCGGATCAGCAGCAGGAGGGTCAGCGGTAGGGCGCACAGCTTGGCCAGGGGGGTGATCAGCTGGTGGACCTCCAGCCCGGCCCCCTCTGGCAGGGCGCGCAGCACCCAGGGGGCAGCCCCCGCGCCAGCGAGTAGGCAGGCGGCGAGCAGCAGGAGGAAGAGGCCCAGTGCCTTCATGGGCAAGCGGTTGGTTCTGGCGGAGTGAAAAGAGATTAGTGAAGATCGGCGGATACTTGTATAATACAAAGTTTACATCAAGTTCGATGTGCGCGAGAGTGGCGGAATTGGCAGACGCGCTGGATTTAGGTTCCAGTGGGGCAACCCGTGAGAGTTCGAGTCTCTCCTTTCGCACCAAAGTTTTGGGGGGGCCTGGAATCTGGCAAAACCGGGTCCGGGCCTTGCTTTCTTCGACTTTTCAGGAGGGGTGGCGGCGTTCCGCCTAACAGGTAGATGCGAGTTTTGATCGAATCCACACAGGGCCTTGAACGGCGCATGACGGTAGAGCTTCCCGCGGAGCGGGTGGATGGCGAGGTGGAGAAGCGCCTGCGCCAGATGGCGAAGACGGTGCGCATGGACGGCTTCCGGCCGGGCAAGGTGCCGTTCACCATGGTGCGCAAGCGCTATGGCGATCAGATACGCCACGAGGTCTTCGGGGAGCTGATCCAATCGACCTACGGCGAGGCGCTGCGGCAGGAGAACCTCCATCCCGCCGGCCGGCCCAGCAACATCGAGCCTAAGGATGAGGGCGCGGGTAAGGCGGTTCGCTATGTGGCCACCTTCGAGGTGCTGCCCGAGGTCCAGTTGGGCGATCTCGTCACCCTCTCGGTGAAGCGGCCGCAGGCGGAAGTCACCGAGGCCGATGTGGATGCCATGATCGAGAAGCTGCGTAAGCAGCACACCCGCTGGAACAAGGTGGAGCGCGCCGCGGTCGATGGTGATCGCCTGATTGTCAGCTTCGAGGGCAGTATCGACGGCGAACCCTTCGAGGGCGGCAGCGCCGACAACATGGCGGTGGTGCTGGGGGCCAAGGGGATGATCCCCGGCTTCGAAGAGGGGCTGATGGGGGCCAGTCCCGGCGAGGAACGCACCCTGGAGGTCACCTTCCCGGAGGATTATCACACCAAGGAACTGGCCGGCCGCCCCGCCCGCTTCCAGGCGAAGATCTCCGAGGTGCAGGAGCCGCAACTGCCGGATGTCGATGACGCCTTCGCCCGTCTCTTTGGGGTGCAGGAGGGGGGCATCGACGCCTTCCGCAACGAGGTGCGCGGCAACATGGAGCGTGAGCTGAAGGAGAAGATTCGCGCCATTACCAAGAATCGCGTGATGGATGCCCTGCTCGCCTCTACCGAAATCGAGGCCCCCAGGGCGATGGTGGAGGAGGAATGCGCCTCCATGCGGGATCGTACCCGCTCCCAGCTGGGGCCGAGCGCCGCCGCGGGCGGCTTCGAGCTGCCGCTGGGTCTGTTCGAGGAGCAGGCCACCCGCCGCGTGAAGCTGGGCCTGCTGATTGCCGAGACGGTGAAGACCAACGGCATCAAGGTCGATCAGGAGCGGGTGCGGGAACGAGTGGAAGAGTTCGCCCAGACCTACGAGCGTCCGCAGGAGGTGGTGAATTTCTACTACTCCAACCGCGCCCAGCTTGGGGCGGTGGAGAACCTGGTGCTGGAGGATCAGGTGGTGGATTGGGTGTTGGGCAAGGTGAAGGTGGAAGAGGAGGCTGCCAGCTTCGATGCCCTGATGAACCCCAAGGCCGTGGCCTGAATCGTTAGCTGACCCGAGGGGGCGCGTTCGGTTGAGGTTGCCGTGCGCGCCACGTCCATCGCGGCGGCCAGCCGCCCCACGATTTGCGGAGAGAAACGCCATGAACGACAGCGGTGCGTTGCACGCCAAGGCCCTGGGCCTCATCCCGATGGTGGTCGAGCAGACCGCCCGCGGCGAGCGGGCCTACGACATCTATTCGCGGCTGCTCAAGGAGCGGGTGATCTTCCTGGTGGGACCGGTGGAGGACCACATGGCCAATCTGGTGGTGGCGCAGCTCCTGTTCCTGGAGTCGGAGAACCCGGATAAGGACATCCACCTCTACATCAATTCCCCCGGCGGTTCGGTGAGCGCCGGCCTGGCTATTTACGACACCATGCAGTTCATCAAGCCGCATGTCAGCACCATGTGCATCGGCCAGGCGGCCAGCATGGGCGCATTGTTGCTGACGGCGGGAGAGCCCGGCAAGCGCTTCTGCCTGCCGCACTCCCGCACCATGATCCACCAGCCGCTGGGCGGCTTCCAGGGCCAGGCCTCCGATATTGCCATCCATGCCAAGGAGATACTCACCCTGCGTGATCGCCTCAACCATATCCTGGCCCATCACACCGGCCAGGCGGTGGAGCGCATCGAGCAGGACACCGAGCGCGACAACTTCATGAGCGCCGAGGAGGCAGTGGCCTACGGGCTGGTGGATAAGGTGCTGGACAAGCGTCCGTGAGCGCCGCAATCGCCTTAGTCCCTGGAAGTTTGTCGATTTCATCTCGATGGGCTATGATGCCTCGACTTGGGGGGGCGACCGCTATCAATGAGGAAGTCGTATGAATCGTGACAAGGGCAAGGGCGACGACGGCAAGCTGCTCTACTGCTCCTTTTGCGGCAAGAGCCAGCACGAGGTCCGCAAACTGATCGCCGGTCCCTCGGTGTTCATCTGCGACGAGTGCGTGGAGTTGTGCAACGACATCATCCGCGAGGAGATGGAGGAGACTGCCAGCCTCGGCGGCTCCCGACTGCCCAAGCCGCACGAAATCAATGCCCTGCTCGATCAGTATGTGATCGGCCAGGCCCGCGCCAAGCGGGTGTTGTCGGTGGCGGTCTATAACCACTACAAGCGGTTGGAGAGCGGCGGTAAGAAGGACGATGTGGAGATCGCCAAGAGCAACATCCTGCTCATCGGTCCCACCGGCTCCGGCAAGACCCTGCTCGCCGAGACCCTGGCGCGTATGCTCCAGGTTCCCTTCACCATCGCCGACGCCACCACCCTCACCGAGGCGGGCTATGTGGGCGAGGACGTGGAGAATATTATCCAAAAGCTGTTGCAGAAGTGCGACTACGACGTGGAAAAGGCCCAGCAGGGCATCGTCTATATCGACGAGATCGACAAGATCTCCCGCAAGTCGGAAAACCCCTCCATCACCCGCGACGTCTCCGGGGAGGGGGTGCAGCAGGCCCTGCTCAAACTGATCGAAGGGACCGTCGCCTCGGTTCCCCCGCAGGGCGGGCGCAAGCATCCCCAGCAGGAATTTCTGCAGGTGGATACCACCAATATCCTGTTTATCGTCGGCGGCGCCTTCGCCGGCCTCGATAAGGTAATCCGCAACCGCGCCCAAAAGGGCGGCATCGGCTTTTCCGCCGAGGTGCGCAGCCAGGACGACAAGCGCAGTGTCGGCCAACTGCTGGGCGACGTGGAACCGGAGGATCTGATCCGCTACGGCCTGATCCCCGAGTTCGTCGGCCGCCTGCCGGTGGTGGCGACCCTGGAGGAGTTGAGCGAGGAGGCCCTGATGCAGATCCTCACCGAGCCTAAGAACGCCCTCGCCAAGCAGTACAAGCGGCTGTTCGAGATGGAGGGGACGCAGCTGGAATTTCGTCCGGAGTCCCTGCGTGCGGTGGCCCGCAAGGCGATGCTCCGCAAGACCGGGGCGCGCGGCCTGCGCACCATCCTGGAGCAGATCCTGCTCGACACCATGTACGACCTCCCCTCCCTGGAAGGCGTCTGCAAGGTGGTGGTGGACGAGTCGGTGGTCGCTGGCGAAAATCCCCCCTACTTGGTCTTCGATGTCCCGGAAAAGCAACTGGCGGTCTCCGAGTGAGTCGCTGTACCGGCCTGCGGGTAGCCCCGCGGGTCGGTGCTCCCCGATCATCCCGTGTCCTCCCTGTTCCCGTTGGAACGAAAAATGCCTACCGGTTTGGTGCGGCTTGAAATGCCATCAACAAAGCCGCACCCTATATTCACCCCCTTTTCCGATGCGCCGAGCCGCCCGGTCTCGCGTCCTTCCCCAACGCCCCTTCACCGGAGAGCCGGGGGCGCCCCGAACCATGAGGTAAGCCGCTATGGGTAAAACAGATACGCTTGAGCTCTCCTCGCCGGCCGCCATGCTGATTGCGCCGGTCCTGCCGTTGCGCGACGTGGTGGTCTATCCGCACATGGTGATCCCGCTGTTCGTGGGACGGGAGAAGTCCATCCGCGCCCTCGATGCGGCCATGCGCGAAGGCAAGCAGGTTATCCTGGTGGCGCAGAAGAGCGCCGAGGCCGACGACCCGGGTAAGGAAGACCTCTACCGGGTGGGCACCCTGGCCAACATTCTGCAAATGCTCAAGCTGCCGGACGGTACCGTCAAGGTGCTGGTGGAGGGCGTCGCCCGGATGCAGTTGGTGGAGTTCCTATCCCAACGCGATTATTTCGTGGTGGAGGCGTTCAACCTACCGGATCGCGAGATCGACGAGGAGCGCGAGGCGGAGGTGCTGATGCGCTCCGCCACCGGCTTGTTCGATCAGTACGTCAAGCTGAACAAGAAGATCCCGCCGGAGGTGCTCACCTCCATCGCCAGCATCGAGGAGCCGGCTCGCCTCGCCGACACTATGGCCGCCCACATGGCCCTCAAGCTGCCGGAAAAGCAGAAGGTGCTGGAGATCCCGGACGTGCGGGAGCGACTGGAGCACCTGATGGGGCTGATGGAGGGGGAGAACGAACTGCTCAAGATGGAGAAGCGCATCCGTGGCCGGGTCAAGCGGCAGATGGAGAAGAACCAGCGCGAGTATTATCTCAACGAGCAGATGAAGGCGATCCAGAAGGAGCTGGGGGAGCTGGAGGAGGTTCCCAATGAGGCCGAGGAGATGGCCAATAAGATCGAACGCGCCGGCATGACCAAGGAGGCGAAGAAGAAGGCGCAGACCGAACTCAGCAAGCTGAAGCTGATGTCCCCCATGTCCGCCGAGGCCACGGTGGTGCGCAACTACCTGGACGCCCTGGTCAACGTGCCGTGGAACAAGCGCAGCAAGATCCGCAACGACCTCAAGGCCGCCGAGGAGGTGCTGGAGAAGGACCATTACGGCCTGGAGAAGGTGAAGGAACGCATCATCGAGTATCTCGCCGTGCAGCAGCGGGTGCGCAAGCTGAAGGGCCCCATCCTCTGCCTGGTGGGGCCGCCCGGCGTGGGCAAGACCTCGGTGGGGCAGTCCATCGCCCGCGCCACCAACCGCAAGTTCGTGCGCATGGCCCTGGGCGGGGTGCGTGACGAGGCGGAAATCCGCGGCCATCGGCGCACCTATATCGGCGCCCTGCCGGGCAAGATCGTGCAAAGCCTCACCAAGGTGGGGACTCGCAACCCGCTGTTCCTGTTGGACGAGATCGACAAAATGGCGATGGACTTCCGCGGCGACCCGGCCTCGGCGCTGCTGGAGGTGTTGGACCCGGAGCAGAACCACACCTTCCAGGACCACTATCTGGAGGTGGACTTCGACCTCTCCGAGGTGATGTTCGTCGCCACCGCCAACACCCTCAACATCCCCCCGGCCCTGCTCGACCGCATGGAAGTGATCCAGCTCTCCGGCTACACCGAGGACGAGAAGGTCAATATCGCCGAGCGCTACCTCATCCCCAAGCAGACCAAGAACAACGGCCTGGAGGAGGGGGAGTTGCAGCTTAGCGAGGGGGGCGTCCGCGACATCATTCGCTACTATACCCGCGAATCCGGGGTGCGCAACCTGGAGCGGGAGGTCTCCAAGATCTGCCGCAAGGTGGTCAAGGAGGTGCTGCTGGAGAAAAAGGGCGGCGGCAAGGTGGCGGTGAACGCGAAAAATCTTGAAAAATACCTTGGTGTCAAGCGCTTCCGCTATGGGCGCGCGGACGAAAACGACCAAGTGGGGCAGGTTACCGGTTTGGCATGGACCGAGGTGGGGGGCGAGTTGCTGCGCATCGAGGCCACCGTGTTGCCCGGCAAGGGCAACCTCAAGCACACCGGCAAGCTCGGCGAGGTAATGCAGGAGTCCATCCAGGCCGCCATGACGGTGGTGCGCAGTCGCTCCCGCTCCCTGGGCCTGGAGGATGAGTTCTATCAAAAGCTTGATGTTCACATCCATGTCCCGGAGGGGGCGACCCCCAAGGATGGTCCCAGCGCCGGTATCGCCATGTGTACCGCGATGGTGTCCGCCCTCACTCAGGTGCCGGTGCGGGCGGATGTGGCCATGACCGGCGAGATTACCCTGCGCGGCGAGGTGCTGCCCATTGGCGGTCTCAAGGAAAAGCTGCTGGCGGCCCACCGGGGCGGCATCCGCACCGTGATCATCCCGGAGGAGAACGAGCGCAACCTGGTGGATATCCCCAAGAACATCCAGCAGAGCCTCGACATCCGGCCGGTGCGCTGGATCGACCAGGTGCTCGACATTGCCTTGGTGGAGATCCCCAGGCCGCGCCCGGCGGAGCCCGTGGAGAGCGAGGCGGCGGATGGGATTGCGCCTGCCGCCGCCCCTGCGGAGAAGGGGGTGGACAAGGGCGCCGAGCTTATCCGCCACTAAAAAATGCCCGCCCCCGTTGGGCGGCCCGCGCCGACCAACGGGGGCGGGCATTTTTTAGGTTGACAGTGAAAAGAAGCGCCTGCTATAAATTGCCCAGTTTTCGCACACCATACGGTTCCTCGCCTGTTTTCCAAGCGTCGGGCGGGCGCCGGTCCACCAGCGGAGAGAGAACGATCCATGAATAAGACGGAATTAATCGAAGCGATGGCAGAGGCGGGAGATATCTCCAAGGCGTCCGCCGGCCGTGCCCTAGACGGTCTGGTGCAGGCCATCACCGACGCTCTGAAGAACGGCGACCAGGTCACCTTGATCGGTTTCGGCAGCTTTTCCGTGCGCGAGCGCGCGGCGCGCACCGGCCGCAATCCGAAGAACAATGAGCCCATCGAGATCAAGGCCAGCAAAGTTCCTGCATTTAAGGCTGGCAAAGCGCTCAAGGATGCGGTAAAATAACTTTTTCCTTGGGGCGGCACCCTAAGGCAAACGCCCAAGGGCTAAAAAAAAGCCAAAAAAGGAAAAGCCAAAAAGGGGTGCTTAGCTCAGCCGGGAGAGCATCGCCCTTACAAGGCGAGGGTCGCAGGTTCGATCCCTGCAGCACCCACCAACGAATTTCGTTGGCCAAAAGGGCGAACAACAAGTTTTTGGAGTGGTAGTTCAGTAGGTTAGAATACCGGCCTGTCACGCCGGGGGTCGCGGGTTCGAGCCCCGTCCACTCCGCCATATCAAGCCCATATCGGGTTAGCAGCGGGGTATCTTGAAAAAGATACCCCGTTTGCTTTTACGGCCCCCGATCAGTTCACTAGCGAGCGGAAACTCTCATGCTGCAATCGATTCGTGATCGCGCCCAGGGTTGGATCGCCTGGTTTATCGTCATTCTCATCACCATCCCCTTCGCCCTCTGGGGCATTCAGGAGTACCTCGGCGTCAATGCGGAGCCGGAGGTGGCCTCGGTTAACGGCACGCCGATCACAGAACGGGACTTCGATCAGCGTTTCCGCGACTTTCGCAACCGTCTGCGCAACCAGTTGGGCGCCTCCTATCGACCGGAGATGTTCGACGACGCCCAGCTGCGCAAGGAGGTGCTGGATTCCATGATCCGCGACGAGGTGCTGCGGCAGACCGCCCAGCGGCTCGGCCTGCGTGCCGGGGACCAAATGGTGCGCAGCGCCATCGCCGAGATCCCCGCGTTCAAGGTGGCGGGCAGCTTCAATACGCTGGCCTACGAGCAGGGGTTGCGCAACCAGGGGCTGACCCCGGCCGGGTTCGAGGAGCAGGTGCGCCAGGATTTGGTGCAGCGCCAGTTGAGCCTGGCGGTGATCGGCTCCGAGCCGATGAGCGATGCCGAGTTGGCCGAGTATGTTCGCCTCAACGAACAGCGGCGGGATATCTCCTGGGTGGTAATCCCCGCCGCCGACTTCGTCACCGAGGTCAGCCTGGCGGAGGGTGAGGCCCAGGCGCAGTACGACCGCCAGCAGGCCGACTACCAATCGCCGGAACAGGTGAAGCTCCAGTACCTGGAGCTGAACTTGGAGCGCATCGTCAGCACCCTGCAGGCCGACGAGGCTGCCCTGCGCGGCTATTACGACGAGCACCGCAACGACTACCAGACCCAGGAGCAGCGGCGCGCCAGTCATATCCTGATCGGCGCCGAGGAGGGGGCCGACCAGGCCGCCCTGGATGCGGCGCGGGCCAAGGCGGAAGAGGTTCTGCAACGGGTGCGCGGCGGCGCCCCCTTTGCCGAGGTGGCCAAGGAGGTCTCCCAGGATCCCGGCTCGGCGGAGCGGGGGGGCGATCTCGGCTTCTTCGAGAAGGGCGTCATGGAACCGCCGTTCGAGGAGGCGGTCTTCGCCATGCAGCCGGGGGAGATCAGCGACCTGGTGAAGACCCGCTTTGGCTTCCATATTATTCAGCTGAACGAAATCCGTGCGGCTGCCGGCAAGCCCTTCGAGGAGGTGCAGGCGGAGGTGCGCAAGGCCTATCTCAAGAACGAGGCGGAGCGGCTCTTCTACGACTACGCCGACCGCCTGGGCAACATCGCCTACGAGCAGTCGGGCAGCCTGGCCCCGGCGGCGGAGAACCTGGGGCTGGCATTGCAGGAGAGCGATTGGATTCCGCGTAACGGCGGGGCCGGCATCTTCGCCAATCCCAAGGTCCAGCGCGCCGCCTTCAGCGAAGAGGTGCTGGGGCAGCGCATCAACAGCGAACCCATCGAGTTGAGCAACGATCACCTGGTGGTGTTGCGGGTATTGGACCACCAGGAGGCGGCGGCCAAGCCCTTCGAGGCGGTGCGGGCGGAGATCGAGGAACGGCTGAAGCGGGACAAGGCGGCCGAACTGGCCAAGGCGCGCGCCGCCGAGTGGGTGGAGCGACTGAAGGGCGGCGCGGTGCTGGCCGACATCGCCGCCGAAAAGGGGCGTCCCGTGGAACAGAAGGAAGGGCTGCGTCGCAATAGCCCGGAGGCGCCGCGCGAGGTGTTGCAGTTGGGCTTCCGCTTGGGGCGGCCGGCGGAGGGGGCGTTGAGCGTGGCCGATGTGGCCCTGGCCAACCGTGACATGGCGGTAGTCACCCTGAGCAAGGTTACCGATGGCTCTTTGGAGGGGATGAGCGAGGAGGAGAAGAAGCGGCTGCGTTTCAGCCTCGGTCGCGGCAAGGGCCAGGCCGCCTTCGATCACCTGGTATCGGAACTCCAGGGCGAGGCCCGCATTAAGATCAGCGAGCGCGCCATCGGCAAGGGCGGCTGAGGTCGCCGCCTCGCACCGAAAAAGGCCAGGTCGCCCAGCGACCCGGCCTTTTCTTTTTGCGGTTGACGCCCTCGCGGGTTGCAACGAAACTGGTCGCCTGGGTTGAGACGAGACGAGCGAAGATGGCGATAACGGGCAAGCGAACCCCCTTGACTTTCAGGATAAGTGTATGGCTGGCCGCCGCCCTGACCCTGGCGGGGTGCGGCGACGGCCCCTGGAATAACCCCTATCCCGCCGCCGAGGCCGGCCGCAACATCCTCTACAGCTCCTTCTCCGAGCGGCCCAAGCACCTGGACCCGGTGCGCGCCTACAGCTCCAACGAATACGAGTTCATCGCCCAAATCTACGAGCCGCCGCTCCAGTACCACTACCTCAAGCGGCCTTACCAGTTGGCCCCGCTGACGGTGGAAGAGGTGCCCCACCCGCGCTACTTCGACGCCGCAGGCAACCCGCTGCCGGACGACGCCCCGGTAGGGCAGATCGCCTTCAGCGAATATGAACTTAGGCTGCGGCCCGGCATCCGCTACCAGCCCCACCGGCCCTGGCCAAGGACGCCCAGGGGCGTTACCGCTATCATCAACTAAGCCCCGCCCAGATCGCCGGCTTGCATACCCTGGCCGACCTCTCCGAACAAGGCAGCCGAGAGGTCACTGCCCAGGACTACCTTTATCAGATCAAGCGTCAGGCGGCCCCCTGGCTGCACTGCCCCATCGGCGGTGTGATGG
>Ga0116211_1000790_pt1 | contig 15956 bp, 12 predicted proteins | sample SaghotsprinmetaG_FD_94484 | JGI IMG/M metagenome (GOLD analysis project Ga0116211, IMG submission 94484) | Hot spring microbial communities from South Africa to study Microbial Dark Matter (Phase II) - Sagole hot spring metaG | ecosystem: Environmental > Aquatic > Thermal springs > Hot (42-90C) ... | reverse complement strand
TATTTGGCACCAATCCGCTTCTCTCTTTTACAGGCATCAGCTCTATTCCTGTCTCTTTTCCGAAACCAAAGGCAGTTGCATATTTATAAATCATTTCTATTCCCAGCCTTTTTCCGAGTTCATAAAAATATGTATCACAGGACTCAACTATCGCCTTGTGAAGATCTACATATCCATGCCCTTCCTTTTTCCAGCAGCCAAACCTCCATTTTCCGTAATTTACTCCTCCAGCACATTTAATCTTTGCGTCGGTCTCTATGACTCCTTCTTCAAGGGCAGCTATTGCTGTTATTATCTTAAAGACAGAACCAGGTGGATACTGGCTCTGAACAGCCCTGTTCAGCATGGGTCTTTTTTTGTTTTCCATAAGCCCCTTCCATTCTTTATGATTTATGCCGTTTGAAAAAGAATTTGGATCAAATGACGGAAGGCTTTCAAGCGCAAGAATCTCTCCAGAGTCGGGGTTGATTGCTACAAGCGCTCCTGCCTTATCTCCGAATGCATCCTCAACAGCCTTTTGCATTTTTATATCTATGGTAAGTTCTATATCCATGCCTTTAGCAGGCGTTTTTTCCTGCAATATCCTCAGTTCCCTGCCTAATGCGTCTGTCTCAATAATCCTCTCTCCTGAGATGCCCCTTAAATAGTTGTCAAACAATGCCTCTACACCCCATTGCCCTATTAATGCGTCAGGAGGGAAATGCCTCAGTTCCGTTATGTTTTGTTGGGCAGTGGTTATCTTTCCAAGATAGCCTATTATATGAGCTCCAACCTTTCCGAATGGGTATTCTCGGCCAACATCTGTTTCTATAAACAGCCCGGGAAAGTCGGATCTCCTCGCTTCAATACGTGCCACCTCTTCGAAAGACAACCCTTGCTTGAGCTTCACTGGAACAAATCCTTGGCTGTTTTTGTTAAGCCTTTTGTCTATTTCATCTCTTTCAATGCTTAGAAGGGCAGAAAGGGCTTCTGCGTCAATATCCCTAATATTATAAGGGGATATTAAAACACTAAAGGAGGGAATATTCTTAACCAGCGGGGTCCTGTTCCTATCATATATAATTCCCCTCGGCGCCGGCGTTCTTATTATTTTAAGTCTGTTGCCTTCTGACAATTCTCTGTATTTATGACCCTCTATTACCTGCAGATACCAGAGGCGAGAGAGTATTATCAAAAATATTCCGATTATGATATAAAAACCTATCTGTATTCGTTTTTGCACAAATTATTCCTTGAGTCCTGTCTAATCTTACTGCCTCGGCCTGAATATTATACCAAATGCAGCATTTATGACTGCCGGTGCTGCTATGCCCTGCAAAAAAACGAAATCATTAATATGCAGGTTCGTAAAAAGAACTCTTAAGCCTGTAAATATCAATCCATCAAAAAGGGTTATTCCGAAAAGCGCCATCCCTCCCCAAAAACGCGTCCATTGAAAAAATACTTCGGAAAATATAGCTGTGCTTGCAAAGCCAATAATTCCTTTGCTAAAAAAATTAGGTCCTATGATTGCACCTGAAAGGATGTCTTCAATAAGCCCTATGCAGGCTCCAAACAGAGCGCTTTTTGTCCCAGCCATGCTGCTGAATCCGTATGTCCTTGTCTGGCTGGAGAGGCTTTTTAATCCAAAAACATAAACAACCACCACTGTAAGGTTAAGGCGCTGATTAAAGGGAAAGAAATGCATTTGCAAAAGAAATGCAAGAAAAATAAAGGATAGCCACTTTAGATAGTTCATGATTATCTGTGTGCGTTACTTCTTCAATATCACTACCTCTTCTATCTTATCCATAGACTGAAAAGGCATAACCTTAATGTCCTGAAAAAAGCCAGTTTCATCCTTCTTTGCATCGGTTACAATGCCTACTAACAAGCCCGGCGGGATAATTCCGTCAAGCCCTGATGTGACCACTGCATCTCCTTTTTCAACAGCATCTTCTGAAGGTATATATTTAAGGATGCCATAACTTCTGCCAGTGCCTGATAATATACCCTCCTGTCTGGTATTTTGAAGCCTAACAGCGGCAGAAAAATTCGGATCGCTTATAAGTAAAACCTCTGAAAAGCTGCTCCCCGCTTTATATATCTTTCCGACAAGCCCCTTTGTCGTAATCACAGCCATGTCTTTTCGTATCCCTTCGTTGCTGCCTTTATCAAGAATTATTGTTTTTAGCAGTCTATCATTGCCGCGGCTTATAACCCTCGCTGCTGTAGCATAATTCCGCATCTGTGGTTTTAGAGAAAGGATTTCTCTAAGCCTCTCGTTTTCTTTAGCCATCTCTCCATAGCCCTGCATCTCGAGCAAAAGCCGGGAAATCTCTTTTTTCAGTCTTTTATTCTCTTCTACTGCGTTCCAATGAATATTAAAAGCTGCCCTTGCAGAGGCAATCAGGCTGTTAACTGCATTAAATGGATATGAAAAGGTTTCTCTAAATATTGAATGCCCTTTATTTTGGCTCTTATATTGATAGGTCATCATCATAAGTGCAATAAAAGAAAGGATAAAAAAAATGAGCAGCCTTTTCTTTGACTTTGACATCAATTAGCAGACAAGGCAACCTTCCTGAGGAGTTCCAGCTCATCAAGCATAGCACCACATCCTCTGACAACAGCGGTCAGAGGGTCTTCGGGCAGTATAACAGGAACGCCTGTCTGTTCCCTTATCAAGGCATCAAGGCCCTTTAGCAGTGCACCGCCTCCTGCTAAAACAATGCCCTTGTCAATAATATCTGCTGCGAGCTCAGGAGGGGTGTTTTCGAGGGTAACCTTTATGGTATCGAGGATAATGGCTATGCTTTCCTGCAAGGCCTCCCTAATCTCTTCCTCTGTAACATGGATTGTCTTTGGAATGCCTGATATTATGTCCCTTCCCTTAACCTCTATAGGCTGCAATTTTGTGGTTGGATATGCCGAACCAAGCTCTATCTTTATAAGCTCTGCTGTCCTTTCTCCTATCATAAGGTTATATTTTCTCTTTATGTAAGCTATTACAGCCTCATCCATCTTGTCCCCGCCGACGCGGACAGCCTTGCTGTAAACTATTCCCTCTATTGATATAACTGCCACATCTGTTGTGCCTCCGCCTATATCCACGATCATGTTTCCTACAGGCTCTCCTACAGGCAGCCCCACTCCTACAGCCGCTGCCATCGGCTCTTCTACAAGGTAAACCTCCCTCGCACCTGATGCACTGGCAGCATCTTTTACAGCCCTTTGTTCCACTTGTGTTATGCCTGATGGAACTCCTATAATTACCCTCGGGGAGACAAAACTCTTTCTGTTATGAGCCTTTGTAATAAAGTACTTGAGCATCTCCTCTGTTGCATCAAAGTCTGCAATGACCCCGTCCTTCATAGGTCTTATTGCAATTATATTTGATGGGGTCTTGCCCAGCATCTCCTTTGCCTCCATCCCTACTGCTACTGGCTTTTTAGTGTCGCGCCTGAGAACAACTACAGACGGCTCATTGCATATTATGCCTCTTCCTTTAACATAAACGAGAGTATTTGCAGTGCCAAGATCTATAGCAAGGTCATTAGAAAACATTCCCAATATTTTATTTAAAAACACCTTTGTCTCCTCCTAATAATAAACAATAAAAGCGTTAGACAACTGCATTCTAAGAGTCCCCTTTTGCCGGTCTCTGCACAATGTCCTCTGTCACAATTGTATTAGCCATGTAATCTCCGAGCCTCATGCCGTCCTTATTGCCAAGCATTAATATAAACTCAAGCGCAAGCAGCATAATAGCAAGGAGCCACCCAATTATCGGAATTATATAAAGTAGAAAAGCCCCTGCTATAGTAGTATTCCTCAATATCGATTGCCTGAATGTGCAATTATCCATTGCTGGCAAAGAGATTACCCTTATTCTCATAACCTTTTTGCCAAGACTCCTGCCGTCAAAAAAACCATCGCTTATCAGAAGATATATTAATCCAAAAAAATATCCGACCTGTGGAATAAGCTTGACAGCGGTTGCGGCTACTATAAAATCCAGCGCCCTCGCTATCGTCCTAAGTAGCAAGCTTGCTTTATCTTTATCATCAAATTCTTTTTGTATATTATCAGAATGGTCTTCCATTATTCAAATTTAGATTATCGCCCTGTCTGCCTAAATATCTATGTTCTTTGCCTCAAGCGCATGTTTGGTTATGAATTCTTTTCTCGGTGCAACTTGATCGCCCATAAGGATTGTGAATATGTCATCTGCCCTAACAAAGTCCTCTACGTTGACCTGCAGAAGCGTCCTCTTTTCAGGGTCCATGGTTGTATCCCACAACTGCTGCGGGTTCATCTCGCCAAGCCCTTTGTATCTCTGAATATTCAATCCCTTTCTCGAAGCCTCTATTGTAGCATTAAGCAGCTCCTTTAAAGAATGGGCTTCCCTCTTTTCGTCTTTTATGAACAATTCATACGGCGGCTTTCCAAAAACTTCTCTTATTGTCTTATGCGCCTGTGAGACCTCTTTAAACTCCGGAGACTGAATAAATGACACTGATAGGTCCATCTTGTAATTCTGTCTCCTAACCTCTGCAGAATATGCCTCGTGTTCTTCGTCAAATCTTATTTCTCCATGTTTTATATTTGGGATTCTATCCTTTATTCCTTGCAAAAGCTCCTCAACCATTCCCTTATCCTTAAAGGCATCTTTTTGTATATCCTTCTCAAGAAGAAGTCTGATTATTTCTGGATCCCTCCGTCTTTTATCGAGCCACTCTATTAGTCTCTCATATAAAGATATTTTTTTAAGATAGGGAACGAGCCTTTTGCCTCCTATTAAGCCTGAGGGCATTGATACCCTTATTTCTTCAGCAGCGAGTTCAAACAACATATCCATAAGCTCTGACTCGTTCTGGACATACCTTTCTGTCTTTCCCCTTTTTATCCTGAAAAGAGGCGGCTGGGCAATATAAAGGTATCCCCTATCTATAAGTTCCGACATCTGTCTGTAGAAAAATGTGAGCAGAAGCGTTCTTATATGCGCTCCGTCAACATCAGCATCTGTCATAAGAATTATCTTATGGTATCTTGCTTTTTGAGGGTCAAAGTCGCCTGCTCCAATGCCTGTGCCGAGGGCTGTTATCAATGTCCTTATCTCTTCAGAGGTGAGCATCTTGTCAAAACGCGCCTTTTCAACATTTAGTATCTTCCCTCTTAGTGGCAGTATCGCCTGAAAACGTCTGTCCCTTCCCTGCTTTGCAGAGCCTCCTGCAGAGTCTCCCTCGACTATGAACAATTCAGACTTCGCCGGGTCTTTTTCAGAGCAGTCCGCGAGCTTGCCTGGCAATCCTGTGTCTTCAAGCACGCCTTTTCTCCTTGTCAGTTCCCTTGCCTTTCTTGCAGCCTCTCTTGCCCTTGCAGCTTGAATCGCCTTTTCTATAATCTTTTTTGCAGTGGAGGGGTTTTCTTCAAAATATACAGAAAAGGCTTCATTTGTTATCGATTCCACAAGACCCTTAACCTCGCTGTTTCCGAGTTTCATTTTTGTCTGGCCTTCAAACTGTGGATTAGGCAGCTTTACGCTGATTACTGCTGTAAGTCCTTCCCTTATGTCCTCTCCAGATATGCTCTCTTTGCCTTCTTTAAGAATCCCCGATGATGTTCCGTAGCTGTTGGCTGTCCTTGTGAGGGCTGACTTAAAGCCGACAAGATGAGTGCCTCCCTCCCTCGTGTTTATATTATTTGCAAATGTGAATATGTTCTCTGCATAGCCGTCATTATACTGCAGGGCTATTTCAACAGAAATCCCCTCTTTTTCCCCTGATATATATATAGGTTTTGGATGGATAGGCGTCTTATTCTTATTAAGATGCTCAACAAATGAAACAATCCCGCCCTTATATAAAAAAATTTGGGTCTTTGGTGCCCTCTCATCTGTTATTGTTATCTGCAGTCCTTTATTTAGAAAGGCGAGCTCCCTCAGCCTTTGTGCAAGCACGTCATAGCTAAACTCTACAGTCTCGAATATCTCCGGGTCGGGCTTGAAAGTTATCTTTGTTCCCCTGCCTTTTGTTTTACCTACAACTGTCAATGAACCTGTAGGCACTCCTCTTTCGAATCTCTGCTGATAAACAAGGCCGTTTTGTTTTATTTCTACCTCAAGCCATTCAGAAAGCGCATTAACAACAGAGACTCCTACCCCATGCAGCCCTCCGGATATCTTGTATGCCTTAGACTCAAATTTGCCTCCTGCGTGGAGTTCTGTAAGCACTATCTCTGCTGCGCTTCTCCCTTCAGGGTCCCCTGGATGAGGATCGGTTGGAATTCCCCTTCCATTGTCTATTATAGAGCATATTCCGTCATGATAAATAGTAACTTCAATATTAGTGCAATATCCTGCAAGAGCTTCATCAACACTATTGTCAACCACCTCGTATACGAGATGATGAAGCCCGTCTATGCCTGTAGAGCCTATGTACATAGCAGGCCTTACCCGAACTGCCGAAAGCCCTTTCAGGATTGTTATTGCCTCTGCGCCGTATTCTTCTGTTTCAGCAACAGATGTTTGTTCTGCTTCCTCTTCCATCTTTTTTTCGTCCATCTTCTCCCTCTCTGGCAGTGAATAGTGAATATTGAATAATAAAAAAACTTCCTTATAAAACTAACTACTTTTCACTAACAACTATTCACTGCCTTTTTATAATCTCATCGGCATCACAACACACTTATAATCTTCCCTTCCTTCTTCCATTAAAAGCACAGGGCTCAATGGTTCATTCAGCCTAAAAATAACCCTTTCAGATGACATGGCATTTAGTGCGTCAATAATATACCTTGCATTAAATGCTATTGCCATAGAATCCCCTGTGTATTCTATGCCGATTTCATCGCTTGCTTCCCCAATGTCTGGACTCGAAGCAGAAATTGCCATGGAGGAAGGGCTTATATCAACTTTTACAGCATGGCTTCTATCTCTGCTCATTATAGAGACCATTCTTAGAGACCTTAAAAGCACATCCCTGTCAACGACAAGGGTCTTTTGGTTAGAGGCAGGTATAACCTGCTCGTAGTTAGGATATGTGCCTTCTATCAACCTGGTTAAAAACTGTATGTTGTCAATCTTGAAAAGAACATGATTCTTTCCCAAAACTATTTTTACATTTCTCGATTCGTCTGATGGGAGAAATCTCTTTAATTCAGCGACCGATTTTCTCGATACAACCAGTTTTTTCTCCTCTTTCAAATGAAATCCCGTTTCCTTATTAAAAAGCGCCAATCTGTGGCCGTCTGTTCCGACCACTGTCAACAATCCGTTTTGAGTTATATGAAAAAGAATGCTGTTTAATACATATCTCGTGTCAGACTCCCCTGCTGCATAAAGGGATTTTTCTATCATCTCGAGCAGCAATTCGGCGTCTATTTCCATTTCTTCAATGCCCTCAAGAGATGGCCATACAGGAAAACCTTCTGCATCCATGCACGCCAGACGGAATTGGCTCTTTCCTGTCTTAATCCTAACCCACTGGGAGTCTATAGACTCCAGCATCACCTCCCCCTCCATTTCCCTTATGATCTCAAGCAATTTCCTTGCAGGGATGCATATTCTTCCTTCCTTCTCTATCTTCAGATAATTAATTGGCTCTTTAAAAGCGGTCTCAAGGTCGGTTGCAGTAATATATGAACCCTCTTTCTCTGCTGTAAGAAGGCAGTGATTAAGAATGGGCACTGTGTTTTTCTTTTCTACAATGTTCTGGATGTCAGAAAGCCTCTTTTGCAATTCGTCTTTTTGCACTCTTGTCTTCATGGTTTCCTCCATTCCTAATGTATTAGCTGCTTATTTTTCTAATAAGCGATTCTATAATTCTATTAAGATTCTCATCTCTTTCCCTTTTTTCCTCTATCTGCTTGCATGCATACAGAACAGTTGCGTGATCCTTTCCGCCAAAGCATCTGCCAATCTCGCTGAGAGAAAGATGAGTTAGCTGCTTCGCAAGATACATTGCTGTCTGCCTTGCATTTGCTACTTCCTTGGTCCTTTTTTTAGATTTCATATCCTGAAGTTTTAGTCCAAAAAATTCACATGCTGCCTTTTGAATCCGCTCAACTGTTATGGGCTTGTCTTTTTCTGATATAAGGTCTCTCAGAACATTCTTTGCCATATTTATGTCTATAGGCATTCCTGTTAAAGAGCTGTGTGCCCCGAGTTTTATGAGGCAGCCTTCAAGCTCCCTTATGTTAGATTTCACGCTCGTTGCTATAAAATGCGCAACATCATCTGGTATGCTCATCCTTTCCATCTCTGCCTTTTTATAAAGGATTGCTATTTTTGTCTCTAGCTCGGGAAGCTGAATGTCAGCAATAAGTCCCATGCTAAATCTTGATCTCAGCCTGTCTGTAATGTCTGCTATCTCCATTGGAGGCCTGTCACTTGATATCACAATTTGCTTCTGTTTCTCATAAAGGGAGTTGAATGTGTGAAAGAACTCTTCCTGAGTGGTGGTCTTGCCTGCTATAAACTGTATATCATCAATAAGAAGTGTGTCCACATTCCTGTATTTTTCCTTAAACTCTCCCATTCGTTGATGCCTCAGAGCAGCTATAACCTCATTTGTAAACTGTTCTGAAGATATATAGCAGACTACCATGCCTGGATTTTTATCAATTATTGAGTTGCCTATTGCATTTATGAGATGCGTCTTTCCAAGTCCGACTCCTCCATACAAAAATAATGGGTTGTATGCAAGGCCCGGGTTTTCACCAACCCTTTTGGCAGCAGCATGGGCAAACTGATTTGAAGGTCCAACTACAAATGCATTAAAGGTGTACTTAGGGTTAAGATATATCCCTTTGCTTGCGAGCTTAGCCTTTCTGACCTCAAGCCTCGTATCCATCTTGCGCAAAGCAGCATCCTCTTTCTCTGCAGTCCTAAATCTTACAGAAACAGGGTAGCCGAGTATTGGCTCAATAATCTCTGATATCGTAGATGGGTGAAAGTCCTCGATCCACTCTTTAAAAAACCTGTTTGGAATCTCTAATGTCAATGCCCTGTCTTTAATTTGAATAGGTCTTATTGGTTTAAACCATAGCTCAAATACATTTCCTCCTACCTTTTCAGCTATCTTAAAAAGAACCTTATCCCATATCTGCTCTAAGCTTCCAACCGCTGTCATTTAAATCCCCTTGCAGCCATGACATATTTTAACAACTTATTAACAATTGTTAATAAGTTGTTATTGGATGAGTTCCAATTATAGCCCATATGTTAAACATAGGGCAATAATCTGTTAATCTTACTTGTTGTTTCATAATATCAAGTCCCAAATAGATGAATCTCTTAACAAAAAAAATTAATTATTATCTCTGCAATTTATTGTAAAAAAAGGATTTATTTGCTATATTAACAAATAAACAATGCCTACTATTGCTACTTAAAAATATATTTATTAAAAGATAGACAGTAGAGCTATATTTTATTTCTTTTTAGTTGTTTTAAGATACCCCTTAATAAAATCGTCTATTTCTCCTCTGAGAACTGCATCCACATTTCCTGAATCAATATTAGTCCTATGATCCTTAACCAATCTATAAGGCTGAAGAACATAAGACCTTATTTGATTGCCCCACGATATCTCTTTTTTATCTCCAACAATGTCCTCCAATGTTTTTTCCTTCTCCTTAATAGAAATATCATAAAGCCTTGATTTTAGTATCTTAAGAGCAACTTCTTTATTTCTGTGCTGAGACCTCTCGCTCTGGCATGAAACAATTATGCCTGTTGGCATATGAGTTATTCTGACCGCAGAAGACACCTTATTGACATGCTGGCCACCAGCTCCTGATGCCCTGAATGTGTCTATTTTTAGGTCTTCGTCTCTTATTTCTATATTTATATCATCCTCTATTTCTGGATATACAAGCACAGCAGAAAAAGATGTATGCCTTCTCTTATTGGCATCAAATGGAGATATCCTCACAAGCCTGTGTATGCCTGCCTCTGCCTTCAAATATCCATAAGCATACATTCCTTTAACTGTAAAGGTAACACCTTTTATGCCCGCCTCATCCCCTGTCTGCAAGTCAACAATTTCTGTCTTGTAGCCGTGAATCTCTGCCCAACGAAGATACATCCTCATCAACATCTCAGCCCAGTCCTGGCTTTCAGTGCCTCCAGCGCCTGGGTGGATGGTGACAATCGCATTGTTTTTATCTACTTCTCCTGAAAGTAGAAGCTTTAATTCCAAATCTTCAAGGTCCCTTTTTAGACCATCTGCCTCTTGCTTGATGTGATCAAAAAAAATTTCTCCTTCTTCCTCGTTTAAGATATCTATTGATTCTCCAAGATAGGCTATTTTGCTTATTGCATACTCTATTGGTGCAACTGCCTCTTCTATCTCCGCCTTTTTCTTTTGCAGTTCGCTTATCTTATCAGGAGACGACCATATTTCCTCAGAAGATAGGCTTTTTTCTATTTTTTGGAGTTCGAGTTTCAGATTTTCAACATCAAAGATAACCTCTTAGAGAAATTATCTTTTCTTTTAACTCTGCTATATAATCCCTTAATTCTCTCTGCAAAAGCATCAATTTTTACCTCCTATTTGTCTTTTTTGCCAATAAAAGCAAAGAAAAAACAATACATAAATAAGAAAATATATCCCCATACTTAGTATATGGAGTTAAGGTTCTATCGCCTTTTATCTGTTGAACCAAAACAGTCCTCTCAAAAAGGCCGGTCTTGCTAATTATCCTTCCGTTGCTGTCTATAAATCCAGATATACCTGTATTTGCGGCCCTGATAACAGGCTTTCTGTTTTCTATAGCCCTGAAAACAGCCATGCTGAAATGTTGGTAAGGGCCGTGAGTCATTCCAAACCAGGCATCATTTGTTATCGTTATTATGAAGTCCCCGCCCTTGGCATAAAACTTCCTTACAAGACCGGGGAATATAACTTCGTAGCAGATTAATGTGCTGAAATTTCCAAATGGAGTTGATGCCTTTGTATAGCTGTCTCCAGGTATATAGTCCCCTACGCCTACAACCAATTTGTCTATAAAAAAAAGCAATTTTTTAAGAGGGACATACTCTCCAAAAGGGACTAAATGTATTTTATCATATCTATAAGAAATGTTTCCATCTTTGTCGAGCAGGACAGAGCTGTTTGTATATCCAATTTCTCTTTGTAAAACCTTCTGGTTGACTTTGTTCTTTGCCATTTGTTCTTTGTCCTGTTCTTTGACAAGGATGCTTCCAAAAAGGAGGTGAGAATTTAAACCCTTTTGAAATTCAACAATATTTTCTGTAAGGATGGCGTCAGAACCGAATACAAAGGGAACGGCTGTTTCAGGCCATACAATAATATCTGGGCTTTCTCCTGCAGCCCTGACAGATAATTCCTTGTATGTATTAATTACCTCGTTCTGATAGGAGGGCTCCCATTTTTTATCCTGTTCAATGTTTCCCTGTATTATAGCAGCGTTTATATATGAGCCTTCCCTTTCCTGATTCAGCTTGTAGAACCCGTATGAAAAGACCCCTGATAATACAATGGTTAAAACAAAAAGGCCTATGGTAATAGGTATCGATGAATAAAGGGGTTTGTCAGCTTTGCGTCTTTTCAATAAAAGAATATCTGCAATTGCGCCATTAACAGCCAAGATTAAAAATGATATGCCGTAAATGCCGGTTATGTCCGCTATCTGTATAAACGGCAGGAATTTATGCTGGCTGTAGCCTATGCTGGACCAGGGGAAACCGGTCAGGGCGTAAGAACGAACAAACTCTAGAGCCGTCCAGAATACAGGGGCAAGCAGCATTGCTGGAAGGTCGGTTTTTTTGATGAATAAAGCAAACAGGCTCGAAAAGAGGGCTGGATAAAGACTCAGATAAAGGCAGAGCAAAAAAACCAAAAAAATGCTTGGCAAAAAGGGTACAGAACTGTAATAATAAATCGAGTGATAGATCCAGTAAGTTGTTCCGAAGAAATATACGATTCCAAAAAAAAGGCCAGCCTTAAATGCAGTTTTTTTATCTTTTCCATAAAGAAATAAAAGCAAAGGCAAAAGAGCAAACCATGCAATGGGAAAAAGTCCTATTTTGGGGAATGAAAGAACGAGCAAAATGCCTGATAAAACAGGAAGTCCATAAAAAAGATTGAATTTTATCTTGATATTATTCATAATGTTCTAATTTAGTTAATTAGTACGGTCATTTATGTTATCATAAAGAAAGCTATGCCTGCTATTGTTATTATACCGTCCCGCTACGCTTCCTCCCGATTTCCGGGAAAGCCCCTCTGCCTCCTCTCTGGAAGACCTATGATCCAACATGTCTATGAAAGGGCTAAAGAGGCAAGTCTCGTAAGGGATGTATTTGCAGCAACAGACAGCAAACTAATTTATGATGCTGTTGAGGGTTTTGGAGGAAAGGCAATAATGACCTCAGATGTGCATCCATCAGGAACAGACAGGATTGCAGAGGCGGTCGAAAAAATACAGGCTACAGGCTATAGGCTGGAGGCTACAGACATTATCGTTAATGTTCAAGGAGATGAGCCCTTGATCCATCCGCAGATGATAGATGATGTCATAAGAGTGATGGATGATGAAAGGGCATTTATCGGCACCTTGGCAAAGAGGATAGATGATATGGAGGAAATAACGGATCCAAATGTTGTGAAGGTTGTTTTTAATGAAGAGGGATTTGCCCTTTATTTTTCGAGATCTCCGATACCATATCACAGGGATGCTTGGAAGGATCTAAAGCATCTCACAGTTCACGGTTCACAGTTCACGGTTTTCAAGCACATAGGCATATATGCATATAGAAAGGATATATTGCTTAAGATTTCAAAAATGCACCCAACAAGGCTCGAGGAAATAGAGAAGCTCGAACAATTGAGGGCATTAGAGAACGGTTTCAGGATAAAGGTAAAAGAAACAGGGTTTGAAACTATCGGAGTAGATACACCAATGGATGTAGAGAGGGTTGAAAAATGCCTAAGTATATCTTTGTAACAGGCGGTGTCGTATCTGCATTGGGTAAAGGCATTGCAGCAGCAGCAACAGGTGCCCTCCTTGAGGCAAAGGGGCTTCGGGTAACAATACAAAAACTCGACCCTTATATCAATGTTGACCCGGGGACATTAAGTCCTTTTGAGCACGGAGAGGTCTATGTCACTGACGATGGCTGCGAGACAGACCTTGATTTAGGGCATTATGAGAGATTCACACATGTGAGGACATCTGTTTTTAACAACTATACAACAGGAAAGATATATCACAATGTGATAACAAAGGAGAGGAGGGGCGATTATTTAGGAGATACGGTACAGGTCGTTCCCCATATAACCGATGAGATAAAAAGCGCCATAAAGTCTGCAGCAACAGATGACTATGATGTAATAATAGTCGAAATTGGCGGCACAGTCGGAGATATAGAGAGCCTTCCATTTCTTGAGGCAATAAGGCAGTTCAGGTATGATGTCGGAAGAGAAAATGTCTTATACATGCATCTAACCCTCGTCCCTTACATAAAAGCTGCTGGAGAGCTTAAAAGCAAGCCAACTCAGCACAGTGTTAAAGAGTTGAGGGCAATAGGTATCCAGCCAGACATACTTATATGCAGGTCAGAGATGCCTTTGTCAGCAGATGTGAAGAGAAAGATAGCCCTCCATTGCAACCTTGAGCCAGATGCAGTTATTGCAGCAGTCGATGTCAAGACAGTTTATGAAGTGCCTTTATGTTTTAAAGATGAAGGTCTTGACAGGCTTATTGAAAAAAAGCTCTCCCTTGACCGTCCGGAGCCTGATATATTTCACTGGACAGAGGTCGTGAAAAGGATAAAGGAGCCGAAATTCGAGACAACAATAGCAATAGTAGGAAAATATGTAGGACTGAAAGATGCTTATAAGAGTCTTACAGAGGCGCTTCTTCACGGGGGAATAGCAAACAATGCAAAGGTAAATCTCCAGTGGGTCGATTCAGAAGAGATAGAAACAAAAGACGCTGAAAACTTCTTGGCAGAGGTTGATGGAATCCTTGTCCCCGGCGGATTCGGAACCAGGGGCATTGAGGGAAAGATCGAGGCAATAAGATATGCAAGGGAGAAAAAGATCCCTTATTTCGGAATCTGCCTCGGAATGCAGACTGCTGTTGTAGAATTCAGCCGCAATGTCTGCAAGCTCCAAGCTAACAGCACAGAATTCGATGCTGACATAAAAGACCCTGTAATATATCTCATGGAGAGATGGTATAACCACAGGACAGGCAGGATTGAGGAACGGACAAAAGAATCGCAGATGGGCGGTACAATGAGGCTTGGCGCATATCCATGCATTATAAAAGAATACACCCATGCCTTTAATGCTTACGCTGCAAAGGAAATATCTGAAAGGCACAGGCATAGATACGAATTTAACAATAAGTATAGAGATATGCTTACCCAACATGGCCTTGTAATCAGCGGCACTTCTCCTGACGGCGAACTGGTGGAGATGGTTGAACTAAAAGACCACCCATGGTTTTTAGGATGCCAGTTTCATCCTGAATTTAAATCAAAGCCCATAAAACCACACCCGCTGTTCAAGGCATTCATTGGGGCATCACTCAAAGAGAAGAGGGAGCTTTTCCATATTGATGAAGGGCAGTAGGAGCATAGTATTTATAGGCGATTCCTTAACAGAATATTTTGATTGGCAGAGACGTTTTGCTCAATTCAATGTGATTAATCTTGGGATATCAGGGGAAACAGTTGAAGGACTTTTAGCAAGGCTTGATAGAATCATTTCATCGATCGAAAACCCCGATTACATATTCATAATGACAGGCATCAATAATATCGCAATGGAGGACTTCGATATTCTCGAATCGTACAAAAAGATTGTTAGCGAACTATCATCCAAGTTTAAAGATGCAGTAATTGTTGTTCAGAGCATATTGCCCGTGAATTTACACTGGATAGATATCGGCGTAATAAAGGCAATAAACAGGAAACTAAAAGATATCGCTTATGAATTCAATGCAGAATACCTGGATGTATTCTCGTTTTTTGTAAATGCGCATGGAAGGGCAGAAGATAGTTATCTGCTTGACGACGGCGTGCATCTTAGTGATGCAGGGTATGATGCGTGGGCAAAAGAGGTGGAGGGGTTTTTGAATTATTGCTGTAAGAGGATTTCAAGCAGTCTATCTAATTCATCAAGTGAATAATACTCTATCTCTATTTTCCCTCTTTTGTCTTTATGATTGATTTTTACCTTTGTTCCGAGTGATCTGGTGAGTTTGTTTTCGAGATCTGCGACTTCGGGCAGTTTTTCTTTTTTCTTCTTCGGCTTTATCGGCTGGGATAACCTTTTGCATAAGGCCTCAGCCTCCCTTACGCTTAAGCCTTTTTTGATTATCTTCCTTGCAGCCTCTATCTGTTTCTGCCTGTTTTCTAATGTCAGAAGAGCCTTTGCATGCCCGATGGAGATGCTGTCGTTGTTTATAAATGTCCTTATTTCGTCTGGAAGCTTTAGGATGCGGAGGTAATTTGATATTGTTGCCCTGTCTTTTCCAACCCTTTTTGATAGGTCTTCCTGTGTTAGTTGAAAATCTTTAATAAGCCTGTTAAAAGCGTCTGCCGTCTCGATGGCATTTAGTTCTTCCCGCTGGATATTTTCTATAAGGGCTATTTCTATAGCATCTTGAGACGATACATCTTTTATCAATGCAGGCATCTCTTTCAGTCCAGCCAGCGCAGCAGCCCTCCATCTGCGCTCTCCTGCTATAAGCTTAAATGTGCCGTCACCAACCCTTTGAACAATTACAGGCTGAAGTACGCCCTTTTCTTTTATTGAGGCAGACAGCTCTTTTAAGGCATCATCCTTGAATATCTTTCTTGGCTGATACTCGTTTGGAATTACTTTTTCTACGGCTATCTTGACGACATCCTCTCCTCTGTCTGGAAGAAGAGCCTCAAGGCCTTTTCCTAAAGCAGCCTTCATTTCGCCAATATCTCCTTTGCAAGCGACAAGTAG
>Ga0116211_1000773_pt1 | contig 16107 bp, 15 predicted proteins | sample SaghotsprinmetaG_FD_94484 | JGI IMG/M metagenome (GOLD analysis project Ga0116211, IMG submission 94484) | Hot spring microbial communities from South Africa to study Microbial Dark Matter (Phase II) - Sagole hot spring metaG | ecosystem: Environmental > Aquatic > Thermal springs > Hot (42-90C) ... | reverse complement strand
GATCACATGCACGCCCGGTTGCAGGCTGGACTCGAAGCTGCGCAGATCCACCGGGCACCAGCCCTTGTCGTTCACCAGGCCCGCATCGAAGGCGATCTTGCCGGCCTTCTGCTCGGGGATGATGTTCAGCACGTCGGCCTTGATCTCGTCGCCGAACTTGGTGGTGACCGTCTTGGTGGCCACATCCACCTTCACCACCTGGGCCTCCTGGGCCTCGCCGCGCCACTCGATCATGGCCTTGTCGGTCTCGTAGCCGTAGAACTTCTTCCAGGCGGCCACGAACAGGTCCTGCTTGGAGAACTTGGACTTGGCGTCGAGGATGATCACCTTGGACTTGGGCTTGTGCTGGGACAGATACATGGCGATCTGGCTGGCACGCTCGTACGGCCCGGGGGGGCAGCGGAAGGGGTCCTTCGGCGCGGCAATGACCACGGTGCCGCCATCCGGCATCTCTTCCAGCTGCTTGCGCAGCAGGGCGGTCTGGGGGCCGGCCTTCCAGGCGTGGGGAACGGTCTCGCTGGCCGCCTCGCTGTAGCCCTCGATGGCGTCCCACTTGAAATCGACGCCGGGGGAGACGATGCAGCGGTCGAAGTCGAAGCTCTTGCCGCCGGCGGTGGCGACCTTCTTCGCCTTGGCGTCGATGCCGGTGACGGTGTCCTGCACCACCTTGACGCCGTGCTTGGCCAGGCCTTCGTAGCCAAATTCGAGGGAGGCCAGGGTGCGATCCCCGCTCAACACCTCGTTGCTCATGTAACAGGTGTGGTACTTGGGGTTCGCCTCGATCAGGGTGACCTCGACGCTTGGATCCATCATGCGGATGTACTTAGCGGCGGTGGCGCCGCCGGTACCGCCGCCCACCACCACCACCTTCTTGCCGGCGGCCTGGGCGAGGTGGGGCAGGCCCAGCATGCTCACGGCAGCGGCGGCCCCGGTGGTTTGAATAAAGCCTCTACGGGAAATTTTCATGGGTGTTGTTCTCCTCTCCGGGGATTACTGCTGGCTGGCGTAGAAGTTCATGAGGGATTTCAGGCCGGCCTCGCCTTCCTTCTCCTGCATCTTCTCGAACTGCTGCTTCATCTTCTTGGGCATCTCGCGCTTGCCGGTTTGGAAGTCCTCCATGGAGTAGTGGAGGTAGGGTGTCCACTGGCCGGCCAGGATGCCGGAATCGTCCTCCGCGGAACTGCCATTATTGGCATGGCACTTTTCGCAGTAGTTTTTGTGCAGCTTGGCGCCTTTGTCGGCCTCGCCCTTGTCGAAGCTTTGCTTGGCCTTGACGAAGGGCTTGGAGGCGAAGTATTCGGCCATCAGCTTGATCTCGTCCTCGCTATAACCCTTGGCGATGCGGCCCATGATGGTGGAGTAGATGGAATCGTCGGCGAAGCCCTTCATCACCTCGACGAAGTAGGCCTTGGAAATGCCGGCGATGGTGGGGGACGCGGGGCCGTGGCTGGCGCCCTCGGTGCCGTGGCAGCCGGCGCAGGTGTTGGCCAGCATGACCGCATCGGCCCCGGAAAGGGTAGGGGGCGGGGCTTGTTTTTCTTGGGCGAGGCCGACGGACGAAACGGCGAGCGTCAGTCCGGCGGCAAGGAACGCCTTGCGGAAGAGATGTTGGGGCATAGTACCTCCTTTGGTGGTTTGTTACCGTGAAAGTTTCTCTCAAGGGATGCCATTTCTCGAAGAAGTGGCACCTCTTTCTAAGACCATAGACCTGACAGGTCTTGACGGCTTGTCAGGTTTGATCAGAGGGGCCGTTTTTTGAGGAAATGGCATCTCTAATGGATGATGTCGCTAATGGAGTTGGGGCCGGTGGTTCTTATTGGCTCGGCGGCGTGGGTTCTTGACCCGCCAGGGCCGCCTCCAGCAGGGCGATGACCTGCTTGTTGCGTTTCTTTTGCGCGATGTCGAGGGCGCTGCGTCCCTGGTTGTCCTTGGCGGCGGGGTTGGCGCCGTGGGAGAGCAGCAGCTTTACCAGGTCCGCCGAGCGAACCGAGGCGGCCTCCATCAGCGGGGTCACGCCGTCGCGGTCGGCGGTGTTGATGTTGGCGCCGCGGAACACCAGGCGCTGGGCCGCCGCGTAGTGGTTCTTGCCCACCGCCCAGGTGAGGGCGGTGCCGCCCTCGTGGTCCTGGTGTTCGAGGTCGGCGCCGCGATCCAGCAACAGGTCGATCATTTCGGTGTGGCCGTTGTCCGCGGCGATCAGCAGGGCGGTGTTACCGTGCTTTTCCTGCAACTTCACGTCGGCCCCCCGTTGCAGCAGCAGCGCGGCGGTCTCGGTTTGTCCCTTTTCCGCGGCGTGCATCAGGGCGGTCTTGCCGTCCTTGTCCGGCTCGTTGGGATCGGCCCCCTTGAACAGCAGCTGATCCACCATGTCGGTGAGACCGTGGCGGGAGGCGATGGCCAGGGAGTCCCAGCCGGCGCGGGTGCGGGCGTGCAGGTCGGCGCCGCGCTCCAAGAGCAGGGCGGTGATAGCGGCGTGGCCGTTCTCCGCCGCGAAGGTGAGGGCGGTGCAATCGGCGGTGGTCTTGGCGTTCACGTCCGCCCCGCGGCTGAGCAACAGGGCCACCGTCTCCATGTTGTCGTTCTCGATCGCCATCATTAGGGCGGTCTTGCCGACATTGTTGGGGGCGTTCACATCGGCCCCCTCGTCGAGCATCCGGGCGATGGTTTCGATATCGCCGATGCTGGCGGCGAGTCGCATCTCCTTCTCCTTTTCCGGGTTGCCGGCAAAGGCGGCGGAGGCCATGGCGAGGCTGAGCAGAAGGACCAGGGTCTTTTTATCTTTCATACAACGCGCTCTCAAGCGGAAGTTGGGGGGGAAGGATAGGGTTCCGGTCCCCCCTCCCTATCCTCGTTACTGGGCGGCGGCCTGGGCCTGGGCTGGTTCTTCCGGAAGCTCGTGGGCAATCCCTTTATGGCAGTCGATGCAGGTCTGGCCCTCGTCCCCGGCCCGGCCATGCTTGTTGCGGGCGCTCTTGCTTTGGGCGCTGAGGTCCATTTGCGAAAAGTCGTGGCAACTGCGGCACTCGCGGGAGTCGGTGGACTTCATCTTTTCCCATACGCGGCTGGCCATATCCCAACGGTGCTCCTCGAACTTCTCCACGGTGTTGATGGTGCCGAGGATTTCGTGCAGGACATCCTTGTAGGCCAGGATTTTGGCCTTCATCTTAGGGAAGAAGTCCTTGGGGACATGGCAATCTGCGCAGGTGGCGCGTACGCCGCTGCGGTTTTGGTAGTGCACCGTCTGCTTGTACTCCTCCAGATTGATCTTCATCGAGTGGCAGGAGGTACAGAAGTCCATTTCGTTGGTGGCCGACAGGCCGATATTAAACAGGCCGGTGAAGACGATGCCGGCCGCGAAGACGAGAGAAAGGATTAAGATGAATTTTGTGCGCCCCATACAGCTTCCCCAATCATTGGTGGTTCGTCGCCTGGCTACAGGGGGTTACGCTGAATGTGCTTGGAGGAAAACCAACCGCCACACCCGGAAAACACCCTATTGCAAGGCGACTTATTGTTGTTCGGGGGATGTTAAGGGAAACGCCGGAAAAATGCAAAACAAACCTTAAGTGGTTGAGCGTAAAAGATAAAATTAGAAAATTAGAATGGAGTGAATAACTGAAAAATAAGGCGAGCGGCCCTGAAAAAAATTCCGTAGATTGGGGGGGCGAAGGATCCCCAATATAAACATGCCACGCTTTTGCAGTCCGGGGCACGGGTGGCCGGAACCATGATTCATGCCGCAATGGCGTATAGGGAGCGCACTTGAGATTGTGCCAGCAGACCTGTCAGGTCTCGCCCGGCGGCAGGTGGCGAAATCTCAAGTACCTTCACTATACATGGGTTACAGGACGGCTTCTGGCGGCCCCTCTATTCTCCGTGCGCTCTGTGTTTCTCCGTGTTCTTGTGTTGAGTTTGGCGTTGTTGTTCGCTAGCTCAATCTAGGGGGTGGATCCAGACTGGCACAGCCGGCGCCATGATCTAGGCGGGATAGCGGAGGGAGTTGTGAATAGGCATAAAAAAACGGGGTCCGAAGACCCCGTTTCTTAGGCGACCCCTAAGAGAGAAATCTTAGAAGTTGTGGTTCAGGCCCAGGCCCCAGATCTCGACCTTGTCGCCGTCCACGCCGGGGTTGTCGAACTTGGACTGGGTGTAGATCAGGTAGCCCTGGGTGCGCTTGGAGAAGTCGTGATCCAGGCCGAGGGCGAAGCCGTCGTGGTCGTCCACCAAATGATCCTTGGTCTGGAAGTACTTGGCCTTGATGGTGTTGTTGCCGCCGATGTTGAAGGCGCCATTGATGGCATAGGAGTCGCCATCGACGCTAATGTCGTCGAGCTGGAAGTTCTCGTAAACGCCGCCGATCTTCCAGGCGCCGCCATCGTAGCCCAGGCCGAAGCGCATCTGCTCCAGGTCGCCGGCGCCGGCGGGGATCGCGTCGATCTCGCCGTTGCCGGCCTCGTAGGCGGCGGAGGCGAAGAAGCCGGAGTTGGAATACATGGCGGCGGCGGAGTAGGCGTTGGCCAGGCCGTCGGCGGCATTGTTCTCGCCCGGCACGGTGGCGACCGCCACGGTGAAGCCGTTCATGTTCGGGGAGATGTAGGCCACGGTGCCGTTGGCGCGGCGATCCTGCAGATATTCGGTGTAGTTGAAGTTGTTGTCGCCAGCGGTATCGGCGAAGTAGTCGAGGCTGCCGGTGGAGATCTTCAGGGGGGTGTCATGACGACCCACCAGGAAGGTGCCCCAATTGCCGGCCAGGCCGACAAAGGCGTTGCGGGCGGTTACACTCGTGCTATTGTCGAATTCGTCTTTCGTATTGGCGATCGGTACACCGAACTCCAGGGTATAGACGCCCTTGAGGCCATTGCCCATGTCCTCGGAGCCCTTCACGCCCAGGCGTGAAGAATAGCTCTCAATGCGGGCATAGTCGAGACCTGCCACCTCGTTGGTGTAGTTCTCGACGGCCATGCGGACTTTGCCGTACATCGTGGCTTCGGCCATGGCGCTCAGGGGGGCGGCCATGGCGGCAGCGACGGCAAGAGTAAGAAGCTTCTTATTCATCTAGGACTCCCTCTATTGAAGAGTGTTAAGGAAAAGCGTTTTGCAAGTTGGATAATAGCTATCCAAAGAGCGGCTTGCAACAACTATTTTTAAAAAAACCACAAGAAGGCCGACTGTGGCAAATAAGTCGCACCCTGGGCGCTCGGGCGGCACGGCGGGTTGTGAATGCCCCAGGGTTCAGTTATATTGCAAGCGCATTGTAGCGGTATTGTACCTCGTTTCTCCGGTTGCACAACAGTGCCCCGGCGGCGCGCCGCCGGGGCGATGCGGTTGTTGCCGCGTCGGCGGGGCGCGACCGGGCGGGGCGGGGCGGGTATTAGGCGGATGTTTGGCCCGGTGTAGCTTCCGGGCGACGCTGGAGCGGAGAATGAGCAATCCCGATAAACTGACGATCTTCGATACCACCCTGCGCGACGGCGAGCAGAGCCCCGGCGCCTCCATGACTCGGGAGGAGAAGGTGCGTATTGCCAAGGCGCTGGAGCGGCTGCGCGTGGATGTGATCGAGGCCGGCTTTCCCATCGCCAGTCCCGGCGACTTCGAGGCGGTGCAGGCGGTGGCGCGGGCCATCAACGACTGCACCGTGTGCGGTCTGGCCAGGGCCCTGGACAAGGACATCGACCGCGCCGGCGAGGCCCTCAAAGAGGCGCGGTCGGGGCGTATCCATACCTTCATCGCCACCTCGCCCATCCACATGGAGAAGAAGCTGCGCATGGCCCCTGACGAGGTGGTGGAGCAGGCGGTGCGGGCGGTGAAGCGGGCGCGCCAGTGGACCGACGACGTGGAGTTCTCCGCCGAGGACGCGGGGCGCTCCGATTTGGATTTTCTCTGTCGCATCTTCGAGGCGGTCATCAACGCCGGTGCGCGCACCCTCAACGTGCCGGACACCGTGGGCTACAACCTGCCGCACCAGTTCGGTGAGACCATCCGGCTGTTGCGCGAACGCATCCCCAACGCCGACCAGGCGATCTTTTCGGTGCATTGCCACAACGACCTCGGGCTGGCCACCGCCAACTCCCTGTCCGCGGTGCTCAACGGTGCCCGCCAAGTGGAGTGTACCATCAACGGCCTGGGGGAGCGGGCCGGCAACGCCTCCCTGGAGGAGGTGGTGATGACGGTGCGCACCCGGCGCGACATCTTCCCCTGCGACACCCGCCTGGACACCACCCAGATCCTTCACTGCTCGCGGCTGGTCTCCACCATCACCGGCTTCCCGGTGCAGCCCAACAAGGCCATCGTGGGCGCCAACGCCTTTGCCCACGAGTCCGGCATCCATCAGGACGGCGTGCTGAAGAGCCGCGAGACCTACGAGATCATGCGCGCCGAGGACGTGGGCTGGCACCAGAACCGCATGGTGCTGGGCAAGCATTCCGGCCGCAACGCCTTCCGCACCCGCTTGCGGGAACTGGGTATCGCCTTCGACTCCGAGGAGGAGCTGAACGACGCCTTCCGCCGCTTCAAGGAGCTGGCGGACAAGAAGCACGAGATCTTCGACGACGACCTGCAGGCCCTGGTGACCGATGCCAACCTGATCGCCGCCAACGAGCGGGTCAAGCTGCTCTTCCTTAAGGTCTGCTCCGAGACCGGGGAGACCCCGCGGGCGGACCTGGTGCTGCTGGTGGACGGTCAGGAGGAGCCGGGGGCGGCCATCGGCAGCGGCCCGGTGGATGCCGCCCTCAGGGCCATCGAATCCATCGTCAACACCGGCGCCACCCTGCAACTCTACTCGGTGAACGCTATCACCAGCGGCACCGACGCCCAGGGGGAGGTGACGGTGCGGCTGGAGAAGGAGGGGCGCATCGTCAACGGCCAGGGGGCGGACATCGACATCGTGGTGGCCTCGGCCAAGGCCTACATCAATGCCTGCAACAAGATCATGCAGGTCACCCGCCGCGCCCATCCGCAACAGGCCGGGGTGGTTTGAGCCCCTGCTTGGGGAATCGGGCATGACGCGCGGCGCCTATCTGGAGGCGATGGGGATACAGACCTGGGTCGGCCGGTTGGCGCCGGTCGTCGATGTGCCGCTGGCGTCAGACCTGACAGGTCTTAAAGACCTGTCAGGTCTCCCCGAGCCCACTCCTCCGGCAGAACCCCGCGCCGTTCCGGAACGGGTCGAGGGCGGGCCGCTCGACTGGCCGGAGCTGCGGGCGCGGGTGCTCGCTTGTACCGCCTGTCCCCTGCACGCCACCCGTATCCAGGCGGTGTTCGGCGTCGGCAATCCACAGGCCGAACTGATGATCGTCGGCGAGGCGCCGGGCGCGGACGAGGACCGCCAGGGGGAGCCCTTTGTCGGCCGCGCCGGTCAACTGCTCAACGCCATGCTGCGCGCCATCGGACTGGCCAGGGAGCAGGTCTATATCGCCAACATCCTCAAGTGCCGCCCCCCCGGCAACCGCGACCCGCTGCCCGAAGAGGTTCTGTGTTGTCGCGCCTACCTGCTGCGCCAGATCGAGCTGGTGCAGCCGCGCCTAATCCTCGCCGCCGGTCGGGTGGCGGCGCAAAATCTCCTAAACTCCAGCGAAAACGTGGGTCGTTTGCGCGCCCGTGAACACCGGCTGGGCGACACCCCGCTGCTGGTCACCTACCACCCCGCCTACCTGCTGCGCTCGCCGGAGGAGAAGGCCAAGGCGTGGCAGGATCTGCAACGCTTGGCTAGAATGCTGCGTAGAAACGCCGTCGCTTGAGGCGACGGCGTTTCTAAATGTCGAGAGGCCTTGATCATCGTTTCGGACAGGGTCCGTTGTGTCGGAGTGAAAAGGCAGCGCCTTTTCACGGCCGCCTGCGGCGGCCTGTCCAAAGGCGTTGCCTTTGGACTCCAAGCGCCGGCGACACCGGCCCGCTCCCCTGGGGGGGATGGCCGGAACGACGATCAAGGCCTGCCGAGTAGAGATGCCATTTCTTCCAGAAATGGCATCTCTTGGAACGAGCTTTCACGGTAATTTCAACGAAGTTTTGCGCCGAAACCCGTTCATATTGCAGATGATGGTTGCCTCATGTCTGAAGTCGGTCTGAACCCTATCGGACACCCCCTAGCGGCCGGCTACGCCCCCCCCTTGGGCCTCCTTGCGGCGGGGCGCGTCACCCCATCCTGGCGGCCGATGCGCGCGGAGGATCTCGACGCGGTGGTGGCGGTGGAGCGGCGGGCCTACGACCACCCCTGGACCCACGGCATCTTCCAGGACTGCCTCACCGCCGGCTATTGCTGCTGGCTGTCATACCAGGACGCCGAGGTAGCGGGCTATGGCGTCATGTCGGTGGCGGTGGGAGAGGCGCATATCCTCAACCTTTGCGTCCACCCGCAGCGGCAAGGGCAGGGGCTGGGGCGCTGGATGCTGGGGCAGTTGCTGGCGCTGGCGCGACGCCACCACGCCGAGACCGCCTTTCTGGAGGTGCGGGTCTCCAATCAGGCCGCGCTGCATCTCTATCGCTCGCTGGGCTTCAACGAAATCGGCCTGCGCAAGAACTACTACCCCGCCGCCGGCCACGGCCGCGAGGACGCCATGATGCTGGCCCTGGAGCTGCGATGATTCGGTTCTTCCTGCTCTTCCTCGTCCTTCAGGTGAGTCTATTCACCCTGGAGCTGCTGCGGCCGGTGCAGCAGGCGGTGGTGATCCCCTTCACCGAAGGGGTGGCTGCCGTCAGTGTCTGGCTAGTCAAGCTGTTCGATGCCGGGGTGCTGGCCCAGGGCAACGTGATCCGCGACCTGGAGAGCGGCTTCGCGGTGGCCATCGAGGCGGGCTGCAACGGCGTGGAGGCCACCATCGTGCTGCTCGCCGCCATGCTGGCCTTCCCCGCCCCCTGGCACCATCGGCTGCTGGGCATACTGGCGGGCTTTCTCGCCGTGCAGGGGATAAACCTGGTGCGCATCATCAGCCTGTTCTACCTCGGCCAGTGGGACAAGGATTGGTTCGAGTGGGCCCACCTCTATCTGTGGCAGGCCCTCATCATGCTGGACGTACTGGTGGTCTTCCTCATCTGGATACGTCTGCTGCCGCCAGCGCAATCCCCCATCCAGGCCCCGGCCCATGCGTAGCCCGTTGTCGCGCTTTTTTCTACGGGTGCTGCTGTGGCTGCCGCTGTGCTTCGGCGGCTGGTTCCTGTTCGCCATCCTCATGTCCACCCCGGTGGCCTGGCTGAGCGGCCTCGCCCTGCCGGGCCTGTTCCCGGAACTGTTCAGCGCGGTGGCGCGAGACGGCTACCTGCTGGACATCATCACCCGCTTCGATGCGCCGGCGGCGCTTACCCAGGGGCGGGCCGGAGAGCTGGCCTTCGGCGTCAACCCAATGATCTACGGCTACGGCATCCCCCTCTTCACCGCCCTGGTGCTGGCCACCGCCGAGGAGGAGGGCTTCCACCATGGGTGGATCTGGACCGGCGGAATGCTCCTGCTGGTCCTGGTGCAGGGGTTTGGCGTAACCCTGGAGGCCCTCAAGGTGGTGCTGTTCGGGCTGGGGCCGGAGGTGGCCGCACGGGCGGGATTCTCGCCGTTGCAGCGGGAGCTGGTGGCGCTCGGTTATCAGCTCGGCACCCTGGTGCTGCCGGCCATGACCCCGGTGGTCCTCTGGCTCGGCGGCTATCGCCGCTTCGTGGCGCGGCTGGCGCCCTCCTTCGAGCGAACGGGGCCGTGACATGGCCGCCCCGGCGCGTCCCCCCATGCTGCTGCGGCCGGGATTCTCGCCGACCCTGGCCGGCTGGGTGATCGGCGTCCACCTGTTGCCGGTGCCAGGCCTGGCCCTGGCCGATCTACCGGCGACCGGCCGCCTGCTGCTGCTCGCCGTGGTGCTGGCGAGCCTGCTTCACCATTGGCGCAGCGACGTCCTGCGCCGTGGCGGTCGCGCCCTGGTGGAGGCGCATTGGTCCAGCGACGGCCGCTGGACCCTGCGGGACGGCGCCGACCGCCTCCTGAGCGCCGAGCTGTCGGCCACCCGGCTGCTGCATCCGCAGCTGGTGGTGCTGAACTTCGCCTGCGGCCGCTTCGACCGGCGCAGCCTGGTTCTGTTCGCCGATGCCCTGGATGCCGACACCCTGCGGCGTCTGCGGGCGGAACTACGGCTGGGTGGCCGGGGTGGCGGGGGGCAATCCGCGTCTGGGGGAGAGGTCGGTAAGGTCTGACCGGGAGGCCGGCCATGCCGGGCCGGCGGATGCCCGAAGGGCGAACCGCCATAGCGGACGGGCATGGGGGGGCTATTTCTTTCCGTAGGCGCCGTCGTGATCGGTGTGCAGGGCCAGGAAACGGATGAAATCGCCCTCCCGCAACACCACCGCTCGGCTGCCGCGGGAAAGACGGATCGTGAATCGCCCCGGCACGCTCCGGATGGCCTCCCATTTCAGGCCGTGGTCCCGGTAAAGCGCAGCCCAGTCCATGCCGCGCAGCTTGCGCAGCGTCTTGACGACCGCTCTGAGTTCCTCGCCCTCCAGGGCGAGAAGATCGTATTGGAATGCAGGCAGATTCAGGTCGAGCAGCACCTTGCCGCTCATGGCTGCTCGCCCATCGAGGAGACCAGCGCATCCAGATCCGTCTCGCGCGGCGGATTGTTCCGCATCCATTCCTCGGCCTTGGCCAGCTGCTCCCGCATCTCCGGCGTGTGCAGCCAGGCCTCCGATTCCGGCATTACCTTCATCGGCCGCAACAGCAGCACGCCGTCGGCCTGCTGCTCCACCGCGAAATAGCACCCGGCATATTTCTTGCCCAGCGAAAGCTGGCCGCTGGAACCGATCCGCTTGAGCATCTTCGTCTCTCCATCAAGGCATGATATTCATGCGGCATGATAGCACGAAGATGGCCGCTCTGCCTTCCACCCGGCGGCCGCAACCAGGACCGGGGCCGAACCGAAAGGCCTTGCCTTGCGGGCGGCATTCTGATTACTATCAGTGTCGGATTGTATCGGGAAGGGTTAGCCCCATTTCCGCAAGGATGGCGGTTGTCCCGGCCTCCGCTGCCGGGGTCGTCAGCGCCTGTACCATCTCGGTTGTGTGCAGTGGGATAACCGCCGTGGGCTGTTCGAATTGGAGGTCAGGGGGGCGTGCAGGCGGACGGCTTGATGGGGGGGGATACTGGTGATCGGTTATCGACAGCACCGTCGTATGTTCCGTGATTTGAACTTCTGAAGCCAACTCAAAAAGGTGACGAAAAATGAAGAAAATAACCACGCTTGCCCTGCTCGGCTCCATGACCTTGGCGCTGGGCCTCGTGGGGTGCAGTTCCGCCCCGAAGCATCAGCCGGCGCCGCCCGCGCCTGCCCCCGCGGCGGCACCGGCCGCCGCTCCTGCGCCTGCCCCCGCGGCTGCTCCTGCCCCGGCGCCTGCCCCCAAGCCGGCCCCCAAGCCGGCCCCGGCGCCGAAGCCTGATCGGAACTAATCGGTTCCCGGCATAAAGGGCATTTGCCGTCAACTTGAACCCCGAGGGTTCAAGTTGACGGCAAAGGTCATGGGGGCCTTGATCATCGTTTCGGCCACCGGGGGGGCTGGAGTGCAAAAGTGAAGCGCGAAGCGCGTAACTTTTGCCGTCACTGCAAAAGCTTCGCTTCGCTACGCTGTTGCACTCCAGGCCAGGCTGGCCGGAACGATGACCAAGGCCGGTCATGGGCAAGACCGACGCAGGAATTTCTATGCGTTTTCGACCTGCCGCGATCGGTGTCTTCACCCTCCTCCTCTGCCAGACCGGTTTGACCGGCTATGCATCGTCGTGGCCGATTGTTGACGACGGCGAAGAATCATCGGTTTCGATACCACTTACCCCAGAATACATGATCGACCGGGATGGATCGGTAACGCTGCGCATCTGCTTCAACTGGTCCTGCGCGCGCCGGCAGACCATCACCTTCACCCCCGAGGATATCGCCCTGCTGAGAAGGAACATGGCAGCCTGTCCAGACGCCAGTCTTCAGGACCGATTGCAGCGACTGCGCATCGGCATTTGGCAAATGGGATTGCTGGCGCAGAAGTATCAGCCGGCCCTGGCCAACGACCAGGCCATTAACGACTTCGACGGGGAGGTCGAGGGGCGGATGGATTGCGTCGATATCACCAGCAATACCACCACCTTTCTGCATATCCTTAGGGATCTCGGGCAACTGCCCGGTTGGCAGGTCTCGGCGCCCGAGGTGCGCGGTTTTTTCGACATCACCGCAGTCCATTGGACGGCCGTCATTACGGATCTGGAGACCGGACTTCCCTGGAGCGTCGATTCCTGGTTTCGCCCTCATGGCCATCTGCCGATGGTCATGCCATTGGCGAACTGGATCGACGAGGAAAAGGCCTGGGAGCCGCCCTTTGATCGGTTCAATCCTACCCCCCACTCCATCCACCAGTTATGCGACGCGCAACCGCCGGGCCGCCCTGGGCTGGCGGCGCTTTCCTCCCGCTAACGACCAAGCGTTCCGGGCAGTCACACCCCGGAGGAGGAAAGAGATGCCATTTCTTCGAGAAATGGCATCTCTAGCGAACTTTCACGGCAACACCCATGGCAGGGCTGGCGGCCACCCTGGAAGATGAAAGTCCTCGTGGGAGCGGCTTGCCGCCGCGACTGCCGTGCGTTGATCGGGCATCGCGGGTCGCGGTTGCGAACCGCTCCCACAAGCGCGCTGGACTAATTCGCCATGCCGGTGGCCGAGTCGCGTGGTTCCGATTGGGAAACCCGAACCCGTTTAGTTTCCGGCAACACATAAACAATGCCGTTCCCGCCGGAAAACTGGTTATGTACTACCTTCTTGAAAAATTCCGTGGGAACATTGATGCAGCCAAAGGAGATGCGGTTATCCAGCGGCGTTGGGGTCGTCAGGCGTTCCAACCGGCGCTCGCTGGGGTTGTTGGTCACGACCGGATGCATGGAGATGGAATTGGCATAGTCCACCCAGAGGATCTCCTTGCCGTGGGCATTGCGGCCCAGCATCGCCTCGAAGCGACCCGCCGGCGTGGTGCGCTTCTCCGGGGGGATCAGGCCCATTCGCAGATCCGCGGCGTCGGGGGCCGCCTCATCGCCGATCCCCAGCCCAAGCAGCACCGGCGCCGCCCCTTGCAGCGTCCCGTCAATCCCGAATACATAGACCTTGGCGTTGATCTTATCCACGATCGCGAAGGGCAGGTCGCGGTTGTCTTTTGAGCCGATCACCCATTCCGCCATCTCCCGGGTCCGGCGCGACGCGCTTTCCTCGCCAAAGCGGACCCTGCCGGAACCATCGGCTGTGGTGGATTCCGTTTGCATGACAAAGGGGATCTCCGCGTCTTCGGCATAGTGTTCGGCGAACAGCGGGTTGGGGGGCGGAGCGACGGTTGGCCCCGTCGCGGCGTCCGTCTTGAGCCCCAGGTCGGGCGTCCGGGAGGCATCCTCGGTCTTGGTGGTCAGCTGCGAGGCGCAGCCGCCGGCCAACAGGGCAAGGCCCAGGCATAGCGCCAGGCGGGTCGGTTGCGCGGGCCAGGAGGCCGGGATGCACGGCCGGAACGCCGGCGGTTCGGCACCCAGGGGCATGGGGTCTCGATCATTCATGGGATTACACAGGGAAAAATGCAAAGGCTAAAGGTGAAGTATCTCTCCCGAGCCGGAGACGGTCAAGGTAGGGGCCGTCGGTTCGCGGATCGGCCAGAGGGAGCGCCCAACGAAATAAAGAGAGGCCATTTCCGGCGGAAACGGTATCTCTCGTGAGGGGGGCACCTGGGAGGTCTCAGGCGTCCGGGGCGGCGTTTGATCATCGTTCCGCCCAGTCATGCGGCTGGAGTGCAAAAGCGTAGCGCGAAGCGCGTAGCTTTTGCTCGGCGCATCCCTGCGCCTCGCCCCTTCGGGGCTTGCGCACAAATCCGCTCCCAGCGGATTTGTGCAGTGTCCAAAAGCTACGCTTTTGGACTCCCGGTTCTTCCGGCCGGAACGACGATCAAGGCCGCTCAATCGTTGAAGCGATTGCCGCCGAGCAGGGCCGGGCGTTCGCGTCCCTGGGCCGGGCGGGGTTTGCGCTGCCCCTGCGCCGGCGGCTGCCGTGGCGGTTCGCCGCGCGGTCGCGCCGGCTCGTGGCGGGCCGCCGCCGGGGCGGGGCGCGTCGGGCGGGCCTCGGCGCGATTGCCGTCCGCGCCCTCGATGTTGCGTCCGCCGTGGCTGCGGTTGCCGCTGCGTCCGCCGGCCGGCGTGGCGCGTTCCCCTTGGCGATGTCCGGCCACCGGACGCCCGCCGTCCCGCCGCGGCAGGTCGAGATTGCGGCCGCCGCGGCCCCGTTGCAGGATCGGTTCCGGCTTGATGCTGGGGTCGGGTTCGAAGCCGCTGATGGTCTGTTTCGGCAGGTCGCGCTTGAGCAGCCGCTCGATGTCCCGCAGCAGCTTGTGTTCATCCACACACACCAGCGAGATGGCCTGCCCCTCGTTGCCGGCGCGGCCGGTGCGGCCGATGCGGTGCACATAGTCCTCCGGCACGTTGGGCAGTTCGTAGTTCACCACATGGGGCAACTGGTCGATGTCGAGGCCGCGGGCGGCGATGTCGGTGGCCACCAGCACGCGCACGGCACCGCTCTTGAAGTCCGCCAGGGCGCGGGTACGGGCGCCTTGGCTCTTGTTGCCGTGGATGGCGGCGGCGCGGATGCCGTCCTTTTCCAGCTGCTCGGCGAGGCGGTTGGCACCGTGCTTGGTGCGGGTGAACACCAGCACCTGCCGCCAGTTCCTCGATCCCACCATGTAGGCGAGCAGTTCGCGCTTGCGCTCGCGGTCCACCGGGTGGATCAGCTGCTCCACGGTTTCCGCTGGGGTGTTGCGGCGCGCCGCTTCGATGAGCTGCGGCGAGTTCAAGAGGCCGTCGGCCAGTTCCTTGATTTCGTCGGAGAAGGTGGCCGAAAACAGCAGGTTCTGCCGCTGCTTCGGCAGCAGGGCAAGCACTTTGCGGATGTCGCGGATGAAGCCCATGTCGAGCATCCGGTCCGCCTCGTCCAGCACCAGGATCTCCACCGTGGAGAGGTCGAGGGTCTTTTGGCCGACGTGGTCCAGCAGACGGCCGGGGGTGGCCACCAGGATGTCGATGCCGCGCCGCAGCAGGTCGATCTGCGGGTTGATGTTGACGCCGCCGAAGATGACCGCGGAGGTAAGATGCAGGTGCTGGCCATAGGTCGCCACGCTCTCGCCCACCTGGGCCGCGAGTTCGCGGGTGGGGGTGAGGATGAGGGCGCGGATGGGGCGCTTTTTGCCCGTGACCGGGGCTGCGGCGAGCCGTTGCAGCAGCGGCAGGGTGAAGCCGGCGGTCTTGCCGGTGCCGGTTTGGGCCGCGGCCATGATGTCGCGCCCTTCGAGCACGGCGGGGATGGCCTTGGTTTGGATCAGGGTGGGCTCGGTATAGCCCTTATCGGCGACCGCACGCAGCAGTTCGGCGCGCAGGCCGAGGGAATCGAATGACATCGTTGAGAATGCTCCAGCATGGCCTGTCCCCGCCAATTTGCGGGTCCGGTCGGGGCGCATGGGTAGGTAAAGGGGATCGAGGCGAACCGGAAGGGAAGACCACGAAGGAAAGGGCGCAGACCGGAATGCGCCAGGAATCGGGGTATTGTAACAGAGCGGAGTGCAGCCCGGCGATCCCGGAAATGGGCCCAGCCATTCCAAATTCAAAACAGGAACACGGAGGGCACGGAGAAACACGGAGCGCACAGTGGGAATTGCTGAAACGGACCGGCTGAAGCCTCGACCTCCCGATGCGCTTGCGGCTTGCGGAGAGGGAGTTCCGAGCAGCGCCGCGATTACGCTGTTTTTCTCCGCGCCCTCCGCGATCTTCTCTGCGGTTGAGCTTTTTGAGTTTGGAATGATGGGGGGTCAGGCGTTCTTCAGGGCCTCCAGCAGGGCGCCGAACTTGAGTTCGATCTCCCCCAGTTCCGCCAGGGGGTCGGAATCGGCGGTGATGCCGGCGCCGGCATAGAGGCGGGCGCTGTTGCCCTCCAGCAGGGTGCAGCGGATCAGCACCGCCAGTTCCCCCTGCTGGTCCAGGTCGATCCAGCCGCCGGCGCCGCTGTACCAGCCACGGGCGAGCCCTTCGGCGCGGGCGAGCCAATCGCTCGCCTCCGCCTGTGGAGTGCCGTTGACCGCCGCGGTGGGGTG
>Ga0116211_1000769_pt1 | contig 16162 bp, 10 predicted proteins | sample SaghotsprinmetaG_FD_94484 | JGI IMG/M metagenome (GOLD analysis project Ga0116211, IMG submission 94484) | Hot spring microbial communities from South Africa to study Microbial Dark Matter (Phase II) - Sagole hot spring metaG | ecosystem: Environmental > Aquatic > Thermal springs > Hot (42-90C) ... | reverse complement strand
CTCGCGCTCATCGTGTCCGCTCATGGGGCCGGCTGCGCCGCGGGCGCGGCCCAGCGCGTCGAGCTCGTCGATGAAGATGATGGCCGGGGCCTTGGCGCGGGCCTGCTCGAACAGGTCGCGCACCCGCGCCGCGCCCACGCCGACGAACATCTCGACGAACTCGCTGCCCGAGATGCTGAAGAAGGGCACGCCCGCCTCGCCGGCCACTGCTTTGGCCAGCAGGGTCTTGCCCGTGCCGGGCGGGCCCACGAGCAGCACGCCGCGCGGCAGCCTCGCGCCCAGACGCCCGTTGCCGCGCGGGTCCTTCAGGAAGGCGACGATTTCCTGCAGCTCGGCTTTGGCCTCGTCGACGCCAGCCACATCGCCAAAGTTCACGCCGGTGTCGGTCTCGACATAGACCTTGGCGTGGCTCTTGCCGATGCTCATGAAACCGCCCATGCCCTGGCGCTCGGCAAAGCGCCGCATCAGGAACAACCACAGCCCGAAAAACACCATGGATGGCACGACCCATGACAGCAGGTCGCGCACGAACGTGCTCTCGACCACGCGGGTGTAGGGCACGTCGTAACGCGACAGACGCTCGGCCAGGGCCGGCTCCACGCGGTTGGCCACGATCACGCGCTTGCCGCTGCCATCGCTGCTGCGCAGGTGGCCCGTCACCGTGGTCTCGCCGATCGTGATCGACTCGATGCGGCGTTCAGCCAGGGCCTTCTCGAACTCGCTGTAGGGCACGGCCTCGACCGTCTGTTGCGTCTGCCACCAGCTCTGCAGGGTGAGCAGGGCCATCACGGCCAGCAGCCAGTAGGCCACTTGCCAGGGTGAAGTCAGGGGGTGCTTGTTCATGTTGGGCATTGTCCAACAGCGGGGGGCGTCCGGGGCGTGTCACGCCATGATGCTGCGCAAGGCCTAACATGTCGGGTGGCCGCGCAAGGTGTGCGGCGTTTTGCCATCGTGTGTCATGCGTGCCGAGCCTTCTCCTTCTCCTCGATCTGCGGACGCGCCTCCCGCGCGTGGTGGAGGCGGCCCGTCGAGGCTCTGGCGGGTCGCGGCCGCGGTGGCGGTCGTTGCGGTGGGCTGGACCGCGGGGGTGGGGGCGTGGCTGCCCGGAGTCCTGAAACCGCGGGTGGCGGAAGCAGCCGAACAGGCGCTGGGCGTGCCGGTGGCGCTCGACGAGCTGACCTTGTCGCCCTGGACCTTGACGGCCCGCCTGAGTGGGCTGAGGGTCGGTGCGCCCGATGCACCCATGTTGCGCGTGCAGGCGATCGAGGCCCAGGTGTCATTGGCGTCGCTGTGGCACCGTGCCCCTGTGTTGCGGCGCCTGCAGGTCCAGGCGCCAGCCCTCACGCTGGTGCGTGAAGCGCCTGATCGTTTGAACATCTCGCCAGTGCTCGCCCGTCTGCGTGAGCAGGGAGCGGCCGCGCCGGCCAGCGACGGGCCGGCCCGTTTTGCTGTCTTCAACATTGCGCTGGAGCAGGGCAGTCTGCGCTATGAAGACCGGGTGCTGGGGCAGACGCATGCCGTCGACCGCATCCGCTTGGGCGTGCCCTTCGTCTCCAGCCTGCCCAGCCAGATCGATGTGGCGGTTCAACCCCTGCTGGAGGCCCGCGTCAACGGCAGCGCCTTGCGTCTGGCCGGCTCGACCTTGCCGTTCCAGGCCGGCCACCGCTCTGAACTCAAGCTGACCTGGCGCGATGTGGACCTGGCCGAGTGGGTGCCGCACGCCGGTCCATGGCTGCCGCCAGCATGGAGGGTGGAGGCACCGCGCGGGCGCTTGTCCACCGATCTGACGCTGACATTTGAGCAGCAGACAGTCGATCCAGTGCCCAGTCTGTCGGTGCGCGGCCAGGTGGTGCTCACCGACCTGGGCCTGCACCTGCCCCGCGCGCCGGGGCTGGGGCAGGTGCAACTGGGATGGCAGGCGCTCACGCTCAGCGGGCTGGACCTGCAACCGCTGGCCCATCAGGCGGCGGTTGGCCGGGTGGCCGTGGAAGGGTTGTCGCTGGCGGTTCGTCCGCTGCCGAGGCCGGGGACAGTGCGCACGGCGGCGCGGTCCACTGCGACACCAGCGCCGCAGGGCGAGGCGGCAGTGCGCTGGCGCTGGTCGGTCGGCGAGGCGGTCGTGGCGGCCAGCCGGCTGGATGTGCAGACCGAGGCCACCGCCCCGTGGCCCGTGCTGCAGGATGTGAAGTGGCAGGTCCGCGATCTTCGTTCGGATGCCAAGGCCCCGCCGGCTCGCTGGCAGCTGGGGCTGAAGGATGAGGTGGGCAGCCGCCTGCAGGCTCAGGGCGAGTGGCAGCTGGCCGATGGCGCGGGCCAGGCCACCGTGACGCTTGCTGACGCCGCCATCGTGCCGTGGCTGCGGCCGCTCGCGCCGACCTGGCGCCTGCCCATGGCGCCCACCGCGGGGCGCGTGACGGCCCAGGCCTCGCTCGCCGTTCAGTACACACCGTCTTGGCAACTGCAAGTCACCAACACGCGTGTGCAACTGCAGGGCTTTGCTGCCAAGGCCTCGCAAGGCACCGATCATCTGATGTGGCAAGACGGGGTGGTTGACGGTGTGACGGCCCAATGGTCGGCGAGACAAGGCCCTGAGTCTGCGGCTTGGCAGGCTCGTATTGCGTCGGTCGATGTCAATGGCCTGGATCTGGGTTGGACCCGGATGCCAGCGGGCGCCGATGGGACGGCTGCGAGCGATGGGGCGATGTCTGCCAACCGGCCGAGCGGGCAGTGGTCCATCGGTCGTGTGTCGTGCCAAGGGTGCCAGCTCAGCGTGCGTGACGCTGCGACGGATCCTTCGGCGATTTTCCGACTGGCGCGCACCACGCTGGTTGTCCAGGGGCTCAGTCATGACGCCGTGCGCCCGATCCAGGTCGAGCTGGACACGCTGGCGCAGGGCAATGGGCGAGTGCGCTTCGAGGGCGAGGTGCGTCGTTCGCCGTTGGCCGTGCAGGCCAGGCTGGCGCTCCAGTCGCTGGATCTGCGGGTGCTGCAGCCCTACCTAGCGCCACACCTGAATGTGCAGCTGGCGTCGGCCCAGGCGCAGGCCGACGGTCGACTGAGCCTGAGTGCCGGTTCGGGTGCGGGCGCAGGGGCTGACGCGCTGACCGTCCGGTATCGTGGGCGCTTGGGGCTGGACCGGGTGCAGCTGCTGGACAAGGTCAACGAGGCCGAGTTTTTGCGTTGGCGGCGGCTGGCGCTGGATGGAACGGATCTGCATTGGCGACAAGGGCAGGTACAGGCTGATCTCGGGCGCATCGCCTTGCAGGACTTTTACGGGCGTCTGATCCTGCAGCCCGACGCCCGGCTCAATCTGGCCAGCATCGTGCGGCGTGGCGACGAGGGCGAGTCCGCGACCTCGATCACCACGCCGCAGGCGGCTGTGCCCCCGCCGGCTTCCGCGCGTGGATCAACCGAGGGTGCCCGCGCCCCCGCCGACGCGCCGCCCCCCAATCCGATGGACCTGCGCTGGCGGGGGATCCAGCTGACCAACGGCCAGGTCGACTTCACCGACACGTACATTCGGCCCAGCTACTCTGCGCGGCTCACCCGTCTGAACGGCACCATCTCCGCTGTGGCGGCCCGCCAGCCGGAGCCGGCCCAGCTGCAGTTGGATGGCGCGGTGGACGATGGCGCACCGCTGTCCATCAAGGGCACGCTGCACCCGCTGGGCCCGCGGCTGTTCACGGACATCGAAGGCGAGGCACGGGGGGTGGAACTCACTCGCATGACGCCCTATGCCGCGCGCTATGCCGGCTATGCGATCGAGCGTGGCACGCTGTCGGTCAATGTCCGCTACAAGGTGGAGGAGGGGCGACTGGCTGCCAGCAACCGGCTGTTTCTGGACCAACTCACGTTCGGCGAGCCCTCGGGCGACCCAGACGCCACTCGGTTGCCTGTTCGGCTGGCCGTTGCGCTGTTGAAGAACAGCCGGGGCGAGATCGACATCAACCTTCCCATATCGGGGTCGCTGGACGATCCGCAGTTCTCGGTCGGTGGCATCCTGTGGCGCGTGGTGGTCAACCTGGTCACCAAGGCCGTGACCGCGCCGTTCGCGCTGTTGATGGGCGGAGACAGCGACGAAGCGGGCGAAGTGCCGTTTGCCCCTGGTCAGGCCGAGCTCACAGAGGCCGCCCGGCAGCGCCTGGATGCCATGAGCGCGCGTCTGACCGACCGCCCGGCGCTCAAGCTGGATGCCATCGGCCAGGCCCACGCTGCCGTGGACGAGGAGGGCTTGCGTGAAGCCCAGGTCGCGCAGTGGATGCGCGTGGCCAAGGCGCGGGCGTTGGGCGTACCGATCGATGAGGTGGAAGTGATGCCGCAGGAGCGTGACCGTTGGTTGGCGGCAGCCTACCGCGCGGCCGACATCCGCAAGCCGCGCAATGTCGTGGGGGTGCCTAAAGCCTTGCCGCCCGCCGAGCAGATGGCCCTGCTGAAGGCCGCCGCACCGGTGGATGCCGCGGCGCTGCGTGCCTTGGCCGACCGCCGCGCAGACACCGTCAAGGCTTACCTGATCACCCGGCTGCCCGCCGATCGCGTGCGACTGGCCGCATCGGTGGTGCAGCAGGATACCCAGGCGCCTGCCGCGCCACCGCCCGGCGTGCGTTTCGTGCTGCGCTGACGAGGCAGCAGGATCAGCGCGGAGCGGGCCGCGTCACCGCATCGAGCATGTCGTGCACTGCGCCGATCTGCGGCGCGTCGGCACGTGCGTAGGCCGGTGCCAATAGCAGATTGCCACCCGTGGGGGGCGGCGTGCTGGCTCCCCAGAAGTCCCAACAAGCCCCGGGATTGCGGGTCGGCTCCGCCGCTGCTCGGGGGTGAAGCACCACGATGCGCAGGCTTTCGGCCCACGCGTGCAATGACCGCAGGCCGCGGGGGTCCGGCGCCTCGAGTGCGCATCCATGGAAATGGACATGCACGCGGCAGGCCGCGCCAGGGCGGGATGCAGGCTCGCAGGCGGCCGGCACGTAGATCAGGCCGGCGTCGGCCAACCCATGGCCATTTTCCATTGGGTGAAAAGGGCGCTGATCGAAGGCCCGTAGGCCTTCAGGGCGCGGCGCAAGGGGTTGCACGCTGACCTGTGGGCTCGCAGCCGGGTGCAGCCAGCGCAGCATGTCGCCCTGCCACCGGCTGCCGATGGCCGGGGCGCTTGTGGTGATCCGCTGGATGTGGCTTGCCGAGGTGCCCCGGCCCCGGTAAAACCGCGCCACGCTGTCGAGCCCGGCGGGTGCGAACGTGGCGTCCTCGGCGTACGAATGCAGCCACACGCGCACCTGTCGTACCGGGCGCCTGGCCTGGATATGGGGCGACAAGGCATGCAGGCTGTCCAGACTGCGTCGAGCCATGACGGCGGGTGGCATCACCATGCAGTGTGCGGGATCGATGCCTGACATCAGTCCCAGCGGTGCGAACCCGGTGTCGCCGCCAACCGGACAGGTACAGGTCAGCGCCGCACTGCGGGCGGAGCCGCCTGCGCAGTTAAAGGCGCCGCCGCCCTGCACCCCCACGCCGCGCACCTTGTCGGACAATGCGACTTGAAACTGCACGGCCATGAACCCGCCTGCGCCCGTGCCGGAGGCGGTCCAGCCGGAGGGCGAGGCGCCCAGCGCTGGCAGTGGCGCCTCGGTGGACGCGTCGGGCAGGACATTGTCGCCGGCGATGGCCGGCACGCCGAGCGCGGCGCAGCAAAGCGGCAGGAGCAGGCGACGCAAGGTAAGCATGAAGGGCAACATCGGCGAGAAGCGTGAAGCAGATGGCGCCAAATGTAAGTGAATGTGTGAGGTTTTCCCGCCACCTGCATGCGGGGTGAGCAGTGCAGCGTCAAGGGAGGCAGAAAAAAAGCGGGGCGACGCCAGTTCTGGTCGTCGCCCCGCGGGTCCGGTTGGGCCGGATGATGACAGCGTGTGTGTATGTGCTTTGTTCCTGAATCCCGGAAATCAGCTTTCTTTAGAATGGTTACATTGTGGCTTGGGCGCCCTCGGGTGTCCTGAAGCCTGCCTGAAATAGTTCTGAATCGTGCCGGCCCGTGTCGGCCTCCCGTTGGTGCAACCTTACCGTTTTGGCCCTTACGAGCTGAACCCTGCTGAGCGCATGCTGTACGCCAACGGCGAAGCCGTGGCGGTGGGTAGCCGCGCCATCGATGTCCTGGTGGCGCTGTTGCGTCGACAGGGACGCTTGGTGAGCAAGGCGGAGTTGCTGGAGGAGGCCTGGTCTGGTCTGGTGGTCGAAGAGAACAACCTGCAGGTCCAGATTTCCGCCTTGCGCAAAGTGCTCGGTGCCGACGCCATTGCCACGGTCCCCGGGCGTGGCTATCGGTTCATGGTGCCCATCGTGTCAGCCGTTGCCCCGGCCCAAGACACCCAAGCGGACCTGCGGGCCGCGGCCGGGCCGGTTCGTGCGGCGCCGGCGGTGCGTTTGCCGCTGGCTGGTGGCACGCTATGGGGGCGCGACACCGACATGATGGCCATTGAGGCCCTGCACGGCGCCTCGCTTGTCACGATCACCGGGCCGGCCGGCGTCGGCAAGACCGCCTTTGCGGTGCGTCTGGCGCGGGCGTGGTCGGCGGAATGCCGTGATGGGGCGGTCTGGGTGGACCTGGCTGCCGTGACCGAGCCTGCGGCCGTCTGCCGCGCACTCGCCCAGGCCGTCAATGTGCCGCAGGCCGATGGCGACACCACGCAGGCGCTGGTGACCGCGCTGCGCGGGCTGCAGTTGCTCGTGGTGCTGGACAACGCCGAGCATGTGGTCGAGCCGGTGGCCGAGTTGCTCACGACTCTGCTGCAGACGGCGGCTGGCCTGCGGGTTCTGACGACCAGCCAGTGTCCGCTGAGGGTTGCGGGCGAGCGGCTGTTCACGCTGGGCCCACTGTCGGTGCCCGATCCGGGGGCCTCGCTGGACGATGCCATGCGGCACGGGGCGTTTGCCTTGTTCGTCGACCAGGTCCGGGCGATGGACCGCCGCTTCCAACTGACCGACGCCCATGTGGCACTGATTGCAGACCTGTGTCGGCGACTCGATGGGCTGCCGCTGGCCATCAAGCTGGCAGCCTCGCGGGTCCCGCTGCTCGGTCTGCAGGGCGTGGCCGCGCGGCTCGATGAGCGTTTCAGGCTGCTGGCAGCGCCTGGCCACAGCGTGCCGTTGCGTCAGCAGACGCTGGCCGCAGCGCTCGACTGGAGCCATGAGCTGCTCAGCGGCGCTGAGCAGGCGGTGTTTCGGCGCCTGTCCGTCTTTGTGGGAGGTTTCTCGGTCGACATGGCACGCGCACTGGCGCGTGAGCCGGGCGACGATGCATGGGACACCATCGAACGCCTGGCCTCGTTGGTGGATCGCTCCCTGGTGGCGGTCGACGACACGGATCCGCCGCGTTATCGCTTGCTGGACACCATGCGCGCCTACGCCTGGGCCCGTCTCGAACAGGCCGGTGAGGCGGCTGCCATGCGCGCGCGACACGCTGCGCTGATGGCCGATACGCTGGATGCCGCATACCGGGCTTACTGGGAAACGCCTGATGCGGCCTGGCTGCAGCAGCATGGCGCCGACATCGACAATGTGCGCCTGGCGCTGGACTGGTGCACCCAGGTCGATCCCATGCTGGGCTTGCGGCTGCTGGGTGCGGCCAGTCCGCTGTTCATGTTGTTGGGGCTGGCGCCCGAATGCCGCTGGCGCGGCCAAATGCTGGAGCCCCATGCCGTGGCGCTGACGCCCGGTGCGGCCGTGTCGCGCTTCTGGCTGGAGCGCAGTCGCCTGCATTGGGGCGTCTCGAACCATCAGATGCACCAGTTCGCCTTGCATGCGGCGGCCTCCTACCGAGCTGCAGACGACGCCATGGGGCTGTTCCTGGCGTTGCGTTGCCTGGCAGGTTCCGGTGCCCTCAACCCGGCCCAGGCACGCGCAGCGGTGGAGGAGATGCTGCAGCTTGAACGTCCTGACTGGCCCGCGCGCCTGCGCGCTCAGCGTCTGATGGCGCAGGTGACCGTGTATCGCGCGGACGGGCTGCTGCTGGAGGCGCGGCATGCCTGCGAAGACCTCATCATGCTGACGGGCGCGCACGGGCTGGACGGCATGCGGTCGGCTGCACGGCACGATCTGGCCTGCATCTGTCTGACCATGAACGACGAGCCAGCCGCATGGCTGGCCTGCCAGCACATCCTCGATGAAGGGCGCAGCCGGCGTGACAATTTCGTGCTGCACGCCTTGGCGCTACAGGCCGTCATCCGCCTGCGCGCGCGCGACTGGCGCGCCGCCCGCGGGCTGTTGCAGGACTTCCTCACCATGTCCAAATCCCGTGGCTGGGAATGGCTGGACCTGTACAGCGGCGTGCTGGCCTGGCTGGCGGCGGCCGAGGGGCGTGCCGAAGATGCGGCGCGCCTGCTGGGGCATGCCAAGCGCAGCCGCGGCCATCTGGGGCCGCTGGATCCATTGATCCTGCGTGTGGATCAGGTGGCCCACGATCTGGTCTATGCGGCCTTGCCTGCGCCGGTGATGAGTCGCCTGATGTCGCAGGGCGCCAGCCTCATGCCGGAGACGGTCGTGGCCTGGGCGCTGGCCGCGCCCGCGATGCAACCATGAGCGAGCCCACCCCGCCCGACGCGCCCGAGCCGACGGCCCGATGGGTGACGTGGCTGGTGCATCAGGGCCTGGGGCATCTGGTGCCGCGCCTAGCAGCCGAAGGTGTGGCCGACGATGTCATTGACGCGCTCACCGAGCCCGACCTGATCGGGCTGGGGCTCAACCTTGGCGACCGCAAGCGGTTCATGCGCGCCCTGGCGGATTGGTCGCCCCCCTCAGATGACGTCCCGGCCGATGCGGGCGAGCGGCGCCAGTTGACCATCCTCTTCTGTGACCTGGTGGATTCGACAGCGTTGTGTCAGTCCATGTCACCCGAGGCCTGGCGCGACACGGTGCTGCATTACCAGCGCGTGGCAGCGCAGGTGCTGGCGGCGTACGGCGGCACGGTGGCGCAGTATCTGGGTGACGGCCTGCTGGCGTACTTCGGTTTCCCGCAAGCCCACGAAGATGCCCCCGTTCGCGCCGTGCATGCAGCGCTGGACATCGTGTCTGCGCTGGCCGAGCAACCGTGTACGGTGTCGGGTCAGCCCGTGACGCTGCGCGTGCGCCTGGGGCTGGACACGGGCCTGGTTGTGGTCGGTGACATGGGCTCCGGTAACCGGCGGGAACGGCTGGCACTGGGCGATGCGCCCAATGTGGCCGCACGTTTGCAGTCGTTGGCGGCACCGGGCGAGGTGCTTGTCAGCGCCGTCACCTGGCAGCTGGTTCAGGCCCACTTTGAGGGCAGTAGCCACGGGTTGCACGCGCTCAAGGGGCGCCCTGCCCCCACGGAGGTCTGGCAGGTACATCGCAGCCGCGACCTTCAGCACCGTTATGACGCGCGCCGTCAACTGGGCTGGACGCCCATGGTCGGGCGCCAGGCCGAACTGCGCGAGTTGTGTGCGGCATGGCAGCGGGCCACGCAAGGGCGCGGCCAGGCGGTGTGGGTCGAGGCCGAGCCGGGGATGGGGAAGTCGCGGCTGGTCGAGGCCCTGCGTGAGCAGTTGGCGCTGTCAGAGGGCCAGCGCTGGGCCTGGCAGGCGTCGCCCCAGCACGTGCAGCGCGCCTTTCATCTGGCCACTGACGCGCTGACCCGTCAGGCCGCGCTCGTCCGAACACAGCCGTCGGCGGCGCAGGCCGCACGCCTGACGGCGTGGTTGCACGAGCAGGGCATTCGTGATGCGCTCGCTCCCGCACTGCTGTGCGCGATGATGGGCCTGCCCGTCCCGCCCGATGCGCCCCCGCTGCCGGCCAGCGCCGATGCGCGCTGGGCCGCGACCGGACAGGTGCTGCAGGCGCTGTTGACGGCGCAGGCGGCCAGGGTGCCCTTGCTGTGGGTCATCGAAGACCTGCACTGGGCAGACAGTCTGACGCGCGACTGGCTGCTGTCCACGCTGGCGGCCGTGCGCGACTGGCCGGTGCTCATCGTGCTGACTGCGCGGCCCGAGGTCAGCTGGCGGCCACCGATTGCCGAGCACATCCACCTGATGCAGCTGCGCGGTCTCGCGCCGGACGAGGTAGCCGGGCTGGTCGCACACGCGGCGCGCCATCACGCGCTGGATCCGGTCTGGCAGTCCGTCATTGCCGAACGCACCGACGGTGTGCCGCTGTTCGTGGAAGAGCTGGCCCGTATGCTGGCCGAGCGACCCGGTGGTGCCCCGTGTGATGCTTTGTCGGTCCCCCAGACGCTGCACGGCTTGCTGATGGCCCGCCTGGACCAGGTTCCGCGCGCACGCACGGTGGCGCAGGCGGCATCTGTCATTGGCAGGGCGTTCTCGCGCGAAGGCCTGCTGGCCATGCTGACCCAGGCTGGGCTCGGGGTGGATGTGGATGCGGCGCTGGCAGAACTGCAGGCAGCCGGCCTGATCCTTCAGGATGTCGCAGCCGGCGGTCTTTCCGGTGGGGCGGGGCGTCTGGTGTTCAAGCACGCGCTCGTGCAGGACGTGGCCTACGAGGCCATGGTGCACAGTCAGCGGGTGGCGCTGCACGCAGCCTGGCTGACCGTGCTGTCGCAAGCGGGGCAGGGCGCGACCGAGCCTGCCCTGTTGGCGAGACATGCCGACGCGGCCGGGCTGCATGAGCAGGCGGTGGCCTGGTGGCTGCGAGCCAGCGAACAAGCGCTGCAACAACTGGCCCTTGCCGACGCCGTGGCGTGTCTGCAGGGGGGGCTGCTCGCCGTCGAACAGTTGGCCCCGTCGTCTGGCCGCGATCGCCACAGTCTTCAGTTGCACGCGATGCTGGGCACGGTTCACATGCTGCAGCGGGGATGGGCAGCCCCGGAAGTCGAGCAGGCCTATGCACGCGCGCACGCCCTGGCGCAGGCGGCCGACGGAGTCGAGGAGGCCTTGTGGCCGCTATGGGGCCTGTGTGTGTTTCGCCAGGTGCGGGGCGAGCTTGACGAGGCCGTCACGGTGGGGCGCCGCATGATGACGGTGGCGCGCCAGTCCAGCAGCCGAATGGCCTGGCTGGTCACCAACATGATGCACACACAGTTGTGCCTGTACAGCGGTCGCCCGGCAGAGGTGCCGGCGCATGTCGAGCAGGTGCTCCACCGCTACAGCGACCCGGCCGACCGCAGCCTGATGGCGCTGTACTCGACTGATCTGTTGTTGGTCGCCCAGGTTCACGGTCTGCATGCGCGATGGATACTGGGTGAGGCGGTGGCGCTTGAGCCGGCGTGCGATGCACTGGTTGCCCGGGCGCAGGCGTTGCAACATCCCTACTCGCTCGCATGGGCGCTGAGCTGGGGCGCGATGGTGTTGTTGTTCGAGGGGCGGCATGACGCATTGGCCGAGCGGGCTCGGGCCGCCCTGACCTTGGCCGAGTCGCATGGCTATGCTTACGTGCAGGCCATGGCGCGCTTCCAGCTGGGCTGGTGCGCTGTCCAGCGGGGCGAGGCAATCGATGGCCTGGCTGCAATGCGTGACGCGCTGGCTGATTTCCAGGCCACGGGGGCAGGCATCGTTGTCCCCTTTTTCCAGACGGTGCTGGCCGAGGCGCTGGGCACCCAGGGGCGGATCGCAGAAGGCCTTGCGCTGGTGGAGCAGGCCCTGGCGCGCACGGCAGCCGGTGGAGAGCGCTGGCATGAGGCGGAAGGTCACCGCGTGCTGGCCGTATTGCGTCGCCAGGCTGGCGAGCCCGACGAGTCCGTTCAGGCTGCTTTGCTGCGAGCAGCCGAGGTGGCACGGCAGCAAGGCGCGGTGCGTTGGGCACAGCGCAGTCGTCAGAACTGGACCGAATGGTTCAGTTCGCCATTGCCGCTGGCTGTGCCGCCTTGAGGATGGCTTCGACGTTGGCGGGATCGAAGAACGCCGAGGGCGTCACCGTCTGCCCGAAGAGACCGAAGTAGCGGTCGATCTGAGATTGGTTGCCAGCCAAGGCCACGAACAGTCCGATTACCTCTTCTGTTGGCGGAGACAGCTTGGCCATCTCCTGCGCGAACAGATGAAGCGGCACGGCAGTGGCGTCCCGGCGCGGGCCATAGTCGGCCAGTGCGGCGTCCAGCGGACGCTGGCCGGACAAGCCCTCGTGCACCAGTTCGGCCAGCAGGTCGGCATCCCGCAGCGCGTTGGTGATGCCCGCAGCCGTGATCGGGTCCACCGTCACGCCGGCATCGCCCACCAGCGCCCAGCCCGGGCCCGAAGCCTGCCGGCAGCCTGTCCCCACACCGACGGTGACCCAATCCGCCTCCCGGCGCGCCGCGCGCAGCCGTTGGGCCAGATCGGGCACCATGGCCGTCATCTGGCCCATGAAGTCCTGCTCGATCTCATCACGGCCCACCCGTGGCGCGTGGCCGGGTTGAATGATGCCGATCACGGCCTGGCCGTCATGGGTTTCCCAGGCGTAGACCATGCGCTCTGGACGCGAATAGAACTCCACGCCGTCCAGCGCGATGCCGCTGAAGTAGGAGAAGGTGTTGAAGGCGCCGGCCTCTTTTGGGAAGGTGTGATACGACTCGGCTGCCACGCAGCGCGCCACGCGCGAGTGCGTGCCGTCGGCCCCTACGACGATGCGCGCGCGCGCCTCGAAGGGGCTGCCATCATCCAGGCGGCCCTGAATGCCCACAACCCGTCCGCCTTCTTGAAGCACGTCTTCCAGCATGACACCTTCGCGGAGTTCGGCGCCGGCGTCGCGCGCGGCGTCGATCAGCACCTGATCCAGCACGATGCGGCGTGGCGCCATGGCGGCACCGACCCGTGTGTCCGGTGGAGCGCCACGCAACACCAGTTCGCCCATGTCGAGCTTGAATCGGGTCAGTTCGGGACAGCCGGTCGCGCGCAGTGCGTCAAGGACGCCCCACTTGGCCAGCAAGTCCACGCCGCTGTGCCACAGCAGATGGGTGGACAGGCGCACGTCGCTGGGGAAGCGGGCGTGGTCGATCATCAGCACGCGGTGGCCCTGTCGGGCGAGGAGCATGGCGGAAGCGGCGCCCGCGCAGCGGGCACCCACGACGATCACGTCATATTCGGGCGAAGTGGACATGGATGGGTACGAAAATCCAGAAACAGCTTGGCCATTTTCGGTCAAGCTTGCGTCAGCTTGATGAGGACTCGTCCGACCTGGCGGAGGAGTCGGTGACAAAAACGGGTCACGCGCAGCAGCACACGGCGCCTGCGAGCCAGCTTAAACCGTGAAGCTTGTCACGTCTCGGCACGTGATCGCTTGATCTGGGCTCAAGTTTCCCTGCTTTTTGGTCGATGGTCGTGCCATTGGAGGGCCCCATGAACATTGTTTCCACGACAGCACTCAGCGGCGTGCAGGCCGCTTCGTTGCGGCTGGACACGGCCGCTCACAACATTGCCAACGCGCAGACGCCGCAGTTTCAGCGGCAGGTGGTCCAGCTTGAGACCCAGGAGCAGGCCGGCGTGCTGACCACGATCGGCAAGGCCGAGGAGATTGGTGCAGCCCTTGCGGCCGACCTGGTCGAACAGATGGACGCGGCGGCCGCCTACCGGGCGAACCTGCGCAGCATTCAGACCGATCAGCAGCTCACAGGCAGCCTCCTGGACATCAAGGCCTGAGGCGCGACGACCCAACCGCGGTCACAATCGCGGGCATGCTCTGGAGTGTGCCCGCGCCGTGACGTTGCCCCGCCGTTGGATTGCTCACCTTGACATGGACGCGTTCTATGCCTCGGTCGAGTTGCTGCGATATCCTGAACTGACAGGCTTGCCAGTCGTCATCGGGGGGGGACGTCGCCATGCGCCGGACGCTGGCGGCGCAGGGCTCGCTCGCTTCGCCCGGCTGCGCGATTACGCTGGCCGCGGGGTGATCACCACCGCCACATATGCCGCGCGCGCCCTTGGCGTGCACTCGGGCATGGGCTTGATGAAAGCCGCTGCGCTGGCGCCCGATGCGATTTTGCTGCCGGTCGATTTCGACGAGTACCGCCGTCACTCCCGGGCATTCAAGGGTGCGGTGGCCACCGTGGCACCGGTGATCGAAGACCGGGGCATCGACGAGATCTACCTGGATCTCACCCATGTAGCCGGCGCTCAGCGCACTGAGCGTGATGATCCGGCCGCCGGCGTGCGTGCCCTGGCAGCGCGCATCAAGGCTGCGGTGCGCGATGCGACCGGTCTGAGCTGCTCCATTGCCGTGACGCCCAACAAGCTGCTGGCCAAAATCGGCTCAGATCTGGACAAGCCCGATGGCCTGACGGTGCTGACCCTGGACGATCTGCCCAGCCGCATCTGGCCCTTGCCGGCGGCGCGGATCAATGGCATCGGCCCCAAGGCCAGTGCCCGTTTGGCGGAGATGGGTGTGCACACCATCGGCGAGTTGGCCGCCATGCCCGTCGAGCAGCTGTGCGACACCTTCGGCCGCACCTACGGCCAGTGGCTGCACGACGCCGCCCATGGCCGCGACGAACGGCCGGTTGTGGTGTGGCGCGAACCCAAGTCCATCAGCCGCGAGACCACGTTCGAGCGCGACTTGCATCCTCGATCGGACCGGACGGAGTTGGGTGAACGGTTCACGCGCTTGTGCGAGCAACTGGCCGCGGACCTCGTGCGCAAAGGCTATGTCGGCCGCAATGTGGGGGTCAAGCTGCGCTACAGCGATTTCCGCATCGTCACCCGCAGCATCACCCTGACTGCACCGACAGACGATGCCGCCACCATCCGTCTCTGGGCTGGCCGGTGCCTCAAGACCGTGCCGCTGGACGAGCGATTGCGGCTGCTTGGCGTGAAGATGGCCGGCTTACGCCAGGCCGGGCAGCGTGATGCGAAAAGCATGCTCGACACGCTGCCGCTGTTCGACGGCTGACGGGCGGCGACAATTCAGGCGTAAACGGACAGGGGAGCATGACGCATGGCTGATTCGCTCGGTGGTACGCGCGCGTGGCAGGTGACCTGGCTACCCGAGGGGATCCGTTTCACAGTCGGCTCCGGGCAGAGCCTGGTTGAGGCGGCGCTGGCTGCCGGGCTGTCGCCAGCACGATCCTGCCGCAACGGCACCTGCCGCACCTGCATCGCGCGGCTGCAGTCTGGGCAGGTGCGTTACCGAGTGGCCTGGCCAGGTCTGAGCGTTGACGAACATGACGAAGGTCTGATCTTGCCGTGTGTGGCAGAAGCGCAGAGCGACCTCGTGGTGCGCGCGGGCAGCGGCCCCGGTTGAGGTCATGATGCACGCGTGACTTGGTCCAGGTCCAGCAGTTTGTCTTCGATGAAGTCTTTCTCGCGCTGGGTGCGCTGCATCTCTTCACGCATCTCCTCCAACTGGCTGAACAGCAGGTCGCGCTCTTTTGACACGGCATCCATCTGACCTTTGAGCGTCTCCTCCGTCGCTTGCTTACGGCTGGTTGCAGCGTCGAGTTCGGACTGAATTCTGACGGCATCTGCTCTCAGCGCTTCCAGTTCCGCTTCGGCTTTACGCGCCCGTTCCTTCGCACGTCCCAGCAGCACTTGTTGCTGATCCAGATTCTGTCGCAGCACGTCGGCTGCCTGTGCGTGGGTGTCTGCGATACGGTTGGCGCGCCGAAGCTCGTTGATCACCAGGTTGGCCTCGTTGAGGCGCAGTTTGAGTTGCTCGAGTTCGGCGGATGCTCGGCCTCGCTGGGCCATGGCTTGCTCCAATTTGCGCTGGTTGAGCTGGTGCCACTGGGCGTAGGTATCTGGACGAACGTTGCCGAGCGATTCCAGCAGCTCGCGCATGTCATCCAGCAGCCGTTCGTGGTTCTCCATGCTGTCGGGCGACATGGCGTCACTGAGGTTACCGAGCGCTTCGACGTCCTGTGCCGACACGCGCAGGCTCTGCGGCAGTTGGCCGAGCTTGTCGAGCGTCATGTGCAGGCGTTCGCTCAGCCTGTCGACCGAAGTGAGCTGATGGTGAAGTTGCTTGCCAGCGTCTGCCAAGAGGGCTGTGCGCTGCTCCACCGTGTCTTGCGTGACGGCCAACTGACCGAACATTCGGTACAACAGGACGCCCAACAGCGTGAAGGCGGCCGCGTTCGTCGCTAACAGAATGGCCAGTGCCAGTAGTTGGGGGTTCATGAACGCGTGCTGCTCAGACCTTCAGGAAACTGAATCGGCCATCGCCGTAGCCGGGCACCGAGATGCGAAAGTCCGCCCTGCCGGCTTGGCGCACCAGCAAGTCTTCCAGCTTCTGGAAGCCTTTT
>Ga0116211_1000767_pt1 | contig 16195 bp, 20 predicted proteins | sample SaghotsprinmetaG_FD_94484 | JGI IMG/M metagenome (GOLD analysis project Ga0116211, IMG submission 94484) | Hot spring microbial communities from South Africa to study Microbial Dark Matter (Phase II) - Sagole hot spring metaG | ecosystem: Environmental > Aquatic > Thermal springs > Hot (42-90C) ... | reverse complement strand
ATGATTTAATACTTTTAGCACTTGAAAATGTTATAAATGATAATAATAACATAAATAAAGTAGAGGGAGGATCTTGCTGTTGCAATTGAAAAATATCATTAATTATGTATAATAAATGATTGATACAATGAGAATTAGCTTTACAAAGAGTAATCGAGTTTTGAGAAAAATTAAATAAAAAATAGAAAAAATAATTTAATATTAAAAATAATTAATATGGCTAAATATGAAACATTACATGGAGAAGTAAAAAATGCATTATTTACTTCTTATTCATTACCTTGATTTGACAAAAGATTTAAATTTAAAATCGATAATATTTACTTTAAAAAAACACTATTAGATAAAATTGAAGCTATTGAATGAATTAAAGATTGAAATTTTGTAGCAATAGATACTGAAACTAATTGAAAAAATTTATTTTGAGAATCATTACCATTTCAATTTTCATGAATAAAATATGAAAATTGGAAAGAAGTTGAAAAGTTAAATATATTTATTAATGTTTGAAAAATACCAGATGTAATTTTAGAATTAACACATATGGATCAAAAAGATATTAATAACTGATTAGATCCAAAAGATGCTATGTATCAAATAATAAGTTTTTTAAAATGAGAAAAAGTTATATTTGCACATAATGCATGATTTGATATTTCTATATTAAATAATTTACTTGTTTATACAGGTATTATAGATGAAGAAGTTTTATTTGAAGATATTTTAGTAAGAGATAGTATGCAATATTTTTATTTTATATATAAACATATTTATAATTGTCCTGTTACTTGATCTAGTATAGAATTTTTAACAAAACACTTTTTTTTAATTGATAGAGATCCTAATAGAGCACATCAAGCTGATTATGACTGTGAATTGTTAAAAAATTTATTAGAAAAGTTTAATGCATCTATTTTTCTAAATAAAGACTATATAATATCAAAAATTGAAGAAGATGAAAAAAGAAATGAATATATAAAATATATATTAAAATATTCTTATGATGAAAAAGTTATAACTGATTTACATAATTTATGAAATAGTATAACTGATGATTATAATGAGTATTTATCATTAAAAGAAAGGGTTGATAATTATAAAACTGCTATTGTTAATTATTTAGAAAAAATAAATTGAAGCACTTATTCTGATTCTATTATAGAAAGTTTTTATGTAAAGAAAAATATACCATTTCAAACAGTGAAATATAGATATTTAGGATCTTATAAAAAAGAAAATGTTGTATATAGTACTCCCGATTGAGATTTATCATTTTTTTTAGAAGAAAACAAAGATACATTTTATACAGATATTGTAATAAAAACACAAAAAGAATGTTTAAATGTTATTGAAGAAACAACTTATCTTATAGAAGAAATGACTAATATTCAGACAAAAATTAGTAATAAATTACTAATAATAAAAGCACATCAAGAAAAAACATGATATTTAAATTATTGAACTTTAAAAGCTGAAAGAAGAATTGAAACAAAATATTTAGATAGAACAGCTAATCATGTAAATATTGATGAAGATGTTGAAAAATGAATAGTAAAAACAATAGAAGATTTATATGAATATAGAAATTATAATACTAATTTAACAATACAATTAGTATGAGAATGAAAAGATTTTGAAAAAGTATTTTAATTTGTTAAATTTTAAAAATATATAGAATGAGTGATTTAAATGATAATTGTGAAGAATTAAGAGAATATTTTTATGAAAAAATAGATACAGAACAATTTCCAAATAAAGAAGTTTTAAATATGTATCAAGACTATTTCGGAAATAAAATATTTATTGTATTAATGTTTTCACAAGAACCAGAAACAGAAGTTTTACAAAGTTCAGATTTATATCCTATATATTTAGATTTGTGATTAATATGAATTATAAATCATGTAAAAAAAAGAATAGATTTTTTTGTAAAAAATATGCATAGAAAAAGTGTAATAGATTTTTCAAAAACAAACTGGTGTTCAAATGAAAATAGTGAGTTTTTGGAAACAAATTTTTTCTCATTTTAATAAAAAGTAGTTATTAAAATAATAACTACTTTTCTTTAATTTGCAGATGTTGAATAGATCTATTGAATTATTTGTTTTTTTATATAAATTTGTATTTTATTTATTAATATTACTATTTAAAACTTGAGAATTACCATTTCATTGTTTTGTCAAGACTTTATAGGTTATGATTTATTATCAATATTATTATTTTTTAATTAATTACTATTTCAAGAACAAGAAGTTAGTATTAATTATAGATATTAAAGTTCATAGTATTTATTATTTTTCTATTATTCATAATTATTTAATTAAAGTTAAAATTAAAAATTTTTATTATCATAATATATGATGCTTTGTCTTTGTTCTGAATTTAATTCTAAAATCAAATCTTTTCTTTCTATAATAACTTGAATTTTATTATTATTTTTAATTCTTTCATATAATTCAAAACTTGGATTTATAGCATATCAAATATCAGTCATATTTAACATATTATAGTCTCCATTTGTATCTCATAGTGAAATTGTATATGAAGGATTGTATTTCTTTTTTATATAATTAACAATAGTTTCTTTACTTTGAGAAGTTGCAATTAAAATATTATCTCAAGTTAAAACTTGTGTACTTTTTGTATGTCTATCTTTTATTCAAAGATTTAAACTTAGATTTTTTGCTTGTGTAAAATAATAACTTCATAATCATAAGTCAAAGTTATGTTTTTTAGCAAATCATGAAACTATGTTATCAGGAGATCATGATATTAAAATAACTTTAAATCATTTTTCTTGATATAATTTTAACATATTTAATGAATATACATAAGTTCTTCTTGACTTTTCTTGTATAATTTTTTCACAAATTTCATTAAAAAATTTAACAGGTAATCACTTTATACTTTTTTTAAATAATATTATTGTTTTTCATAAAAAATCATCATATCACCATTGACGATTTTTCCATTTATTTAGTGAATAATGATATTTTGTTAATATATTAGAAACCTCTTGATATTTTGATAATATTTCAATTATTCATAAGAATATTTCAATATATAATGAATCTCTAAATATAGTTCAATCAATATCACAAAATATTATTTTATCTCAATGTTTTATATTTGAACTATCAATTTTTTCAAAATAGTAATTAAAATCTATTTGTTTTTCTTTTTTCATAATTTATTATTAATATAATAAGTTAATATTTAAATTATTCAGAAATTTATGAATGAATTGCATAATCAATTCCATTTCCATATAATAATATTATTTTCTTCTAAAAATTCTTTATAAGTCTTTCAATTAATTAAAGTTTTTGATCTCCACATTTCAATATCTACCTTTTACTGCTGATTTTGCTAAAAGAAAATAATCAAATACTCAATCATTGCAATAAGCAATTGGTTTTCTTTTGTGTAGCTATTTTTACACTTGATAATATTACTTCAGACATAATTTTTAATTAAAAAGTAAAGTATATTTCAACTATTTCATAAATATAATCAACAATGATTATCGAGGTTTGATAATATATTATTAATTTTATCTATGGGATCTATTATATGTTTTACACTAGTTATACTAATATAATAGAATTCTTTATCTGATGATAGTACATAATCTGATAATTTATCAATAAAGACTGTTTGAATATTATTTCTTTAATATCAAGTATTCTTATTTCATCAACATCAATAAATTGTCCTCCATTAAATTTTACATTATCTCAAAAATCTGAGAATAAAATTGTATTACATATTTTATTTAATTTTTGATGTTCTATTATATTATAATTTCACATGATATTTATGTTAAATTAATATCACTAATTAGTTGTTCAAGTTAATGTTAATTCTTTTTCTAACAGATCTTCTATAAAATCTTTTTCAGATAAAATCAAATTATCTATATCAGATAATTTATTTGTGTTAATATTATTTTTAATTTCTTTATATCTAATTATTATATAATCATCTAAATAATACTTTACATCTTTTTCTTTTACAGAAAATAAATGATTATCATCACTGATATAAAAATAACATCACATATTTTTAAAGTCAAAACTTCATTTAACATTATTTATAATATCTTTACTATAATTTAAACTATCAATTTTAAAAGCATCTGTTAAAATATATGACTGACACATTTTATTTTTATCTGTTCAAAAAACTCTGTATGTTAGATCTGAGCTTCATGATAATGAAGAAATTAAGTATCAAAATAATCAAAAAATTAATATAGTTCAAATAATCAGTCAAGTTTGAACATATTTAGCTTGTTTATCTGTTAATATAAGACTGTTCATAAATAAAAATAATAAAAAGAAAATATAATATGTTGAATTATATTATATTTTCTTTTTAAATCAAATTTAATTTTTTATTATTTATTTGTTAAACATTAAGACAATTTAATTTTATAGTATTATTTTTATATAAATATTTATTTTCATCATGTACTTGGTATTCATTAAAATATATATAATATTTAAGTCCTAATTCATTATATTCTTCTAATAAATATACGTCACCTCAAAATAAAGGAACTTCTTCTTTATCAACTATTGATATTATTCATCTAAACATTAGATTTTCAATAATTTCATTATAAGTATATCATTCTTTTTTAAAATCTTCAGTTATATTAATATCAACAGAAGATATATTTCAAGATAATTCATCTTTATTTATTTTTAATTCGAATAATTTATCTATAGTCATATAATTTTATTAAGAAATAAGTAATTTAATAAATCATTTAGTATTAGATTGATAATTTATTCTATATAAATTTTTAAGAAAATATTATTTAATATTAATTATACAATCTTTTTACAATATTTCAAACATTAAATTCTCCAGAGTTCCATATTGTTCTAAATTTTTCACTATACTTTTCAATCCATTCTAAAACTTCTTCATTAGTTAAACTTTCAATACTTTTTCAGAAATGTAATCAAACTATTTGATTTTGAGTATCTAAATCATTTAAAACTTCCATAATAATATAGTTAATATAATAGTAATATTTAATATTAAAATAACATTAATATAATAATATTAATATATATAAAAATCAAATTTTATATATTAAATTTTTAAAATATATTTAATAATAGTTATTTAAAAAAAACAGTAAGTATTTTTTGATAAAAAAGTAAATACTATATTGAAAATTAATTTTATTTTTTAAACATAAAACTATGTTAAAATTTAATAATGTAATAGAATATGAAAAGAAAGATGATTAGATAAAACTATTGATATTATTTTTGATATAACAGAATTAGATAGGCATAAAATGTATGAATTAATAAAGACTTATGTAAAAACAGCTTCTGAAATTATTTATATTTTTGAAATTGAGAATATATAGCAAAATTTTATTGAGATAAACTAAGAAAATGAATATAAAAAACTCAAATAGAAGCTAAATATAATTTATTAGAATGACAATAAAAAACACTCTTAATGAGTTAAACTTTCCCCAAAATTTACTAAGAAATGTTTTAAAATAGGTAAAAAGTTCCAGAAAAAACTGGAACTTTTAGTTTGAAAAAAACAAAAAAGTCGCTATAATAAAAAGTGATTTAATCCTTTAAAATAGCGACATATGAATAATAATAAAAAAGTAATAATTTCCAAATTAAAAAATAAAATTGTAGACTTTAGTATAAAAATATCAGAAAAGATATGAAAGGTAGAAGCAAAATTTAGTTTAGATATGATATATTGATTACTAATAAATCAAGATGTAAGACTTAGCGAAATATGAAGATGACTAAAAGAAAATATAAGCATAAAACAAACAGAAAAAAGAATTTCAAGGAATTTAACAAACTTTAACAAAGATTATTTAAATGAAATAAAAGATAGTCTTCTTTGTGAAAATAAAAATCAAATAACAAGAGATACAGTAATAACATTAGACTGATGAGATATAAACAAAGAGTGAGCAGAAAAAATGGAAAATATAAAATATATTCACGATTGAAGTAAAATATAACTTGTAATTGATATTGGTTAAATAGTATAGTAGCAACAAATGTGGAAAAAGATAAAACATGAAAAAAGAAAATAATAAATATACCATTGAATTTAAACCTTTATTCAACAAAAGCTGATGGTTTTGAAAGTCAAAATAGAGAAAGTATAAAAAGTATAGATGAAGTAATAAAAATAATATGAAATATATGAATATGGGTTTTAGATAGATGATATGATAGAGTTAAAAATATAATTCAGGAGCTAGTAGAAAGAAATCTAACTTTCATAATAAGATGAATATGAACAAGAGATGTAATAAGAGAAAAAAACTTGAAATAAAATAAAAATGAAAACTTTAGCTGATATAATAAAAACAAGAAAAAGAATAACATATTTTGAATATCAAACAGCAAAAAATTGAGAAAAGATAAAACAAAAACTAAGCGGTAGAATATGATGTGAAGAAATAAAAATACCTTGAATAAATGAAAAACTATATTTATGTGTTTTAAAGAAATTAAACTGAGAATTAAGTATGATGATGATAACTAACAAAGAAATAAAAAGTAATAATGATATAGTAGAAATATTTTCAAAATATTCATCTAGATGGTGAGTAGAAGATACTTATAAATATTTAAAACAGGAATTTAAATTAGAGAAAATAATGTTAAAAAACTACTCTTCTTTACAAAATATGATGACATTTGTTTTAGTTGCTATGAATTTTGTAAGTTATATTAGAAGATGATGTGAGTATTTTGCTAAAATTTTTATAAATGAAACAAAATCTTTAAATTGAAAAACTTTAAAATATTTAGAACATTCTATAATTGTATGAATAAGTCATTTTTTAGTTCTAAGTTCGATTTGAATTAGAGAATTTTTGAGACCCAAAATTTTAAAACTTTCTTGATGAAACAATCTCTGTTTGTTTGATAAATTAAATAATCCTTATAAAATTTTGGGGAAACTATAATAAGAATTCAAAAAAGTTGATAAATAATAAAAAGTAAATATAATAAATTCATATTAAATATTAACTAAATTATATGAAAATAGTACAACGTATTGAAATTAAAAATTACTTATGAACAGAAAGTCGTTTTATCGATTTTTCAGAAAAAGATGATAGTGTTTTAATTGTTTGAGAAAATGCAAAATGAAAAACAACTATAATGAGGGCTATTTATTTTTGTTTAACAGGAGAAGATGCTTTCTTTTGATCAACTAATTTAGATTCTGTAATTAGGGATGGTGCTAATGAAATGAATATTAATATGGAAATATTAAGTTCTGATAATAGTTCTTTATATTATATTGAATTAAGCAAAAAACTTTGAAAAAGTTTAAAGATCAGAGTCTATGAAAATAATGAATTATTAAATACTTCTGAATTAATATGAGATGCTAAAGAAGTTTTATCATCATTATTTTGAAACCCAACAAGTATAAGAAATACATATTTTATGTTTAGTTCTTCAGATGATGATTTTGTTAATGCTACAAATTGACGTCGTTTAGAAATTATTACAAAATCTTCAAATATATTTACAGAATATGAAATGATTAGTGATAGTGCAAAAGTTATGGCATGAAGAAAAGAAGATGAAAAATTAAGACTTCAATGAGAATATGATAATGAAAGTTCTAATATTGCTTCAAAAGAGAAATTATTAATTGAAAAAGAAAGTTTTTTTAAGGATGTTTTATGAGAAGTTTCAGAAACTGCATTTAATAAAGTTTTACTAAACAATGATAATAAACAAGATATATTAAAAAAGATAGTAAATTTATTAGATGAAAAAGTAAAAATTGAATGAGAAGTTTCAAATATAAAAGATATAGATGTATCATCTTTAAAAGAATTATTAGTAAAAGATGATTATAACAATGAAGTTAATAAATGATTAATTGAACAATCTAATCAAAAAAGAAACCTATTATCAGAAAAAATGAAAGAAAAAGAATGATATATAAGAAATATGTCATCTTATAAAGAAATGATTGCAAAAATAGAAACAAATATATCGAATCTAAGTAGAAATTTAGTTTCTATTACAGATGATATAAGAAATAATTCATTTGATAAAAATGTTAATTTAGAAGATGTTGTATCAACAATTAAAAATAATAATGTAAAATTAGAAGAAATTAAAGCTAATTGAGTAAAATTAAATACACAAATAGATTCAAAAAAAACTGATTTAAATAAAACAATAGAATTATTTAATCATAGTAAAGAATGTCCTATTTGTCATTCAGAATTAACAAAAAAAGCATTAGAAGCTTATAGTGAAAAAATAAATAGTGAAATTAATGAGTTAGAAGGACAAAGATTTAATTTAAGACAAAACTATTCAAATCTACAAAATGATACTAAATCATTAGAATTAATGTATAATAATACTATATTAATTCAAGATAATATAAAACTTGAAAATCAAATTATAGAATTAAAAAAATCATTATTAGATAATCAATCTAAATTATGAGAATTTGATAATATTATTAATACTATTGAATGAGAAATTAAATCAATAGAATTAAGTGTAAAAGAAATTGAAAGTAAAAAAGTTTCAACATTATCATCTTCAGAAAGATTTCAAATACAATGAAAAATTGATATGGTATGAAATGTTGATTCAAAATTAGAAAGATTGTCTTTTATAAAAACAGAAATTGCTAAATATTGAATAGATAAATCAAGAAATGAATTACTATCAGAAATAAATGAATTAAAAGCTTTTAATGATAATTTAAAATATAAATATTGAGAATATATTAATATTACTGCTTCATTAGAAGAATGAAAAATTAAAATTCAAAATATTTTAAAACAATTAGAATTAATTAAAAAAGATATTGAACAATATAATAATTTAAGAAATTATTTCTGAAAAAATTGAATTCAAAAAGAACAAATTGAACATATATTAAAAAGTGTTGAAATGGAAACTAATGGTATGATTAATAAGTTTTTTGATAATATATGAGTTCATTTCTCTTATGATTGATCATGAATATGATTAGAAATTATACGTCAATCATTTACAGATGTTTGAATAGAAACAAAATCAGATGTTTTAAAAAACTTTTCAGATGCACAACAAGAAACATTAAAAACTTTATTAAAACTAAGTTTTTCAAAAGTTCTTCAATATTTAAATGGAACTCCTTTAAATATAATATTTTTAAATGAAACATTTAATACATTATCAGTTGAAAAAGAAGAAGAACTTGTTAATATATTAAAATACTTTGCTGAAGAATATCATGTATTCTTTATTACACATAATCAATCAATTATAAGTAAGTATGATAATAGATCTATTGTAAAACTTTAATCTAAACTTTATTAATTAACTTTAAAATATTATGGCTAATAGTCATGGAGTTACCTCCAGAATTGTGAAAAAACAAGCTGCAGCAAGAAAATTAGCAAAAAATAAAAAAGCAGCTTATCAAGTTTATATAGGAAATGAAAATCCTCAAACAAGAAAAAATCAATCTTATAAATCAAGAAAACATTATTTTGAAAATAAACAAAATTTCCCTAAAAAGAAATTACAAACAAAAAATATTCAAAGTTTAATTGAACAATGAATACTTGATGAAAGAGGATTTTTTAAAAAAGGTAAAAAGAAAAACTATATAACAAAATCTATGGTAGATCAAAAAGGATTAGATTTCTATGGTGTGCCTAGATAATTTTATTTAATTAATTATTTAAAAATGAATAATAATGAAACATTAGTTTAATATTATTTAAATTTAGAAAATAGAAGAATCTATATAGACGCAAATAATCTATTACTATGGTTGTTAATAAAAGATAAAAATACTTATAACATTATTAATGAAAAATTAAAATCAAGCATAGATTTATTAAATAAAAGAAATATATATTAAAAAAGAATAGATTAATTTCTATTCTTTTTTAAATTTATTAATTAGTATGTCAATAATCTTTTTTTATCTCAATTAACTTAATTTATTCATTCTAAATATTTATTTTTATCTTCATATTACTTATATTATTTATTAATAGTTTTAATTAATATTTCTTGATTTATTCTATTAATTTCTTCCCACATTTCTTTTGTGATTATATATCAAGTACTTGTTGCTTCTATAAAATTTGTAATAGAACTTAAATCTCTTAATTCTCACTCTAGAATAACATATGGTATATGTTGAAGTGATTTTTTTAATCATTCAATATCAAGTTTTTATTATTTGTATATATTAATATTTAATAAAATAAAATTATTTTTGTAATCATTGAATAAAATTAATATAATTTTCTTTTTTATATTCTTTACAAGCTTGTTGCAATCAATTTACTATTTTCTATTTGAAAAGAATTAAAGTTTAATGTTTTATAACAAAATCATGATTTTGATTGTATATCTAAAAATACTAATTTATCAGTATCAGATAATTTTTGTTCATTAACTTTTTTTCAACATCTTTCATGATCTATTTCATTTTCAATTAAAATTATTATCTTTTCAAAACATTTTATTCATTCACATTTTATTTTATTTTATTTTCAATGAAAACTTTATTTATCACAACATCAACATTCTTTATCTTTTTTTATTGAATTCTCATTTTTTAAAGTTCAAGAGCCTTCAGTTAATTTTGTATTATTATTAGATGCTAATGATATTGATGTTATTGATATTGCAAAAATAGAGACGACAATTCCTAATAATATATTTTTTTTATTCATATAATTTTATAGTTAAAATATAAAACATTATTTTATAATGCATTTATATAAATAATAACAAAAATAAAAAAAATAAAGTAGGAAATAAAAAAAATAGCTAATCTCTTAACTATTTCTTAATTTAGAGTTATTAATTATTTTTATGAAATTAGTTCTTGTTGTGGTTTACTAAATAAATTTCATTGAGAATATTCTATTCATAAATGTTCTATTAAAAGCTGATCATCTTCATTTTCAACATATTCTGCTATTAATTTTATTCCATTAGCTTTTGCAAAATCAACAATAACTTTTAATACTGAAAATTGTTTTTTGTTTTTTGAAACTCAATTAATAATTAAACCATCAACTTTTAAATAATCTGGTTGTAATTGTAATAACCTTAACATATTTGAATATCAAGTTCAAAAATCATCAATAGCTATTTTAAATCATAATTTTTTTAGTTTTCAAATATTATCTAATACAAAATCAACAATATTAGGAATATTTTCTAATATTTCTATTGTTAATCTTTTTGGATCTAATAATCATTCATCTATTTTCTTTTTTAAATAATCAATTATTCAATCAGAAGATAAATCATTTAAAGAAATATTTATAGAAAACTCATAATTATTTCAAATCATTCTTGTTATAACATTATCTATAACTGAATATGTTAATAATGTATCATGTCATGATATTTCAGCAATAGGCATAAATTCTCAAGGAGATACTAATTTTCAGTTTATATTTAATCTAACTAAAGTTTCATATTTTTTTATTTCTCATGTTTTATTATCTCTTATTCATTGATAAACATTTACAACTTGATTTCAAGCTAATGATAAATCTAATAATCTAATCCAGTCAATATTGTTTTCATTAATTTGTCTTACTTCTGTCTCTATTGCTTCTGTATAAATAACAGGTTTTTTAGTTTTTTTAGCTTTTAATACAGCTATCATTCAACTATGATAAAGATCTCAAGATTTATTTGATATTCAAACACTATAATCAATAGATATTGTTTTATTTATACCTATAACATTTATAGGTGTTTTTTTTAAAGATATTTCTAATAATCTGATTATATCATCATATGAAAAGTTTTCTTGAAATAATATTCATAATTCAACTCATCCTAATCTATATAAAACAGATCATGGGAAATGCTTACTTATTAAATCTTGTAATCTTTTAATAATTTCATCTAAAATTTGATTTCATAATTCATATCAAAAAACAACATTTAATACTGAAAATTTATTAATACGTATGATAGCAACTTTTCAAGTTTCAATATTAAAAGTATCTTCAAAAAATTTTTCTTTATTTGGTAATCATGTTTGTTTATCAAATAATAATAACATTCTTACTTCATCTAAAGCTTCTGCTAATCATATTTGTGTATTTTTAAATTCAGATATATCATAAATATATCAAAAATGATATTTTACTTTTCAATGTCAATCATATTTATTTAATGATTTATCAGATACATATATTATACTACCATCTTTTTTATAAACCCTATAAATTTGTGTATATATTCAAGATTGATTTTCATGTTGAATAAAAATATTTCTTAAAACAACCTCTCTGTCTTCTTCATGAATGATATCTGGAAAACGAACATTTCAACTAATAAAATCTTGTGTTGTATATCCTAAAACATATATAACATTAGGTGAAATATATTTTAATTCCCAATTATTTTGAACATCCCAACAAAATTCAATAAAAGGATCTTTTCTTAATAATTCTTGATATAATCATAATTCATATTCAGTTGTTTCAGTTGGTGTTATAATTAATTTAGTCATAACACTAACATTAGCACAAATATCTTTTGTTTTTTTACAAAATCAATTTTCATCTCTATTAGTATACTCTGGTAATTTATTTTTATTTTCACTATTTTCTTTAGAATCTAAATTTAAAAAAGGAGGTTTATTTACTTCACACATAAGCATATAAATTATGGATTTATCATTTATTTTAACAAATTAATGATAAATAAAATACTATTTATTTATGAATAAATATAAATTATTTTTTTTCAAGTAATTTGATATTTTTTTTGACATAACAATAAAAAATATATAATATAGGTAATATTTATATATTAATATATTTAATTATGTTTCCATTTATTTATAATAATACTTGAATTACAGATGATAAAGTTTTACATTTTATCTTTGCATTTTTCATAACTTTTCTTTTATATATATTATTTCAATATATAAATAAAAAATCTTTACATAGATGATTTAGTGAAGAAAGAATATTTATATATATTCTATTCATATTATTTTTTTTAGGTATAGGAAAAGAAATAAGAGATTCTATTATTCCTTGACATAATGTTGAATTTATGGATATATTAACTAATTATTTTTGAATGTTATTTTTTTATTTATTAAAGTTTCTTAGATCATTATTTATTAAAAATTAATAAAAGAATTTATGAATATTTTTTTTGAAGACATAAAGAATTGATTTAAAATTCTTTTTTGAAATATTAATAATAATTCTTTTTTTGATAATATAAAACAAAAAATAGAAGAAGAATTAAAAAAGGAAGAATATATTGATATATTAACAAAAAAAAGGAATAATGAGTTTGAAGTTATTATAACAAGCTTATTGAAAGATTTTTCTATAATAGATAAAGATTATAAATTAATTAATAAAATATATAATCTTCAAGTAAAAAAGATGATTGAATTATATTTGTTATATGGAGTAGATTTTATTAAATGAAATGATTGGAATAACTTTAAAGAAAATAATAGAAAAAGAATTTTAAATAAAAATTGAAAATATTGAAATGAATTATATTTATTATTTTTTGATTTATATATTGAATATATTTTATTAAAAAATGAATATGTATATTGAAAAATATCTTTATATAAAAAATTGCAATTATTCTTTTATATAAAAGTAAAACAAAAAGAAATATATAATTTTTTAATTAATACTATTATAAATGATAGTAATATTGAAAATAAACGTATATTTTGAGAAAATTTAAAAAACATTCTATATATTACATTATTATATATTGATATAACAAAATGAAATAAAGAATTTTATGAAAATACAGATATTTTAAAAAGATATAAATATACTCCATTATTTTATATACTAAATGATTATTATTGAAAAATAACATTAATATATTTACAAGTATTTGCTATAAAATTACATCATTATTTTTATCATAATATAATAAATGAGGTAAGTTTAAAATATATTAATAATCAAAAATAAAAAAGACTTTAAAAAGTCTTTTTTTAAAATAGATTGTAATTTCACAAGATTTGAATAAATTCAATTATGTATTTTAATTAAGTCATTATAATTTCAGTCTTCAACAATTTTTCATTTATCTAATACTAAAATTCTATCACAATGTTTTATAGTTTTTAATCTATGAGCTATTATAATTGTTGTTTTATTTTTTGTTATTATATCTAATGTTTTTGACATTATATTTTCCGATTCAGAATCTAATGCAGAAGTTGGCACATCTAATAAAATTATTATTCGAATTTTTCAAAATTATTTTAGCTAATAATAATCTTTGTTTTTGTCCTCAAGATAACATAATTCATCTTTCTCAAATTTCAGTATCAAGAAAGTCTTTAAAATTAAATACAAAATCACAGGACACTTTTTTAAAGTTTCTGTAATATCTTCCTTCATCACTTATAAAATCTTAATTTTGTAAAAAGTTTTCACGTAATATTCAATCAAGTAATGAAGTTTCTTGAGTCATGTATCAAACTTCATTAAAAAATAAAATTAATTTTAATTCATTTAAGTTTTGTTAATCAACTAAAATAGTTTAATTAATTGGTTTTAAATATCAAGTTATAAGTTTTATTAATGTAGTTTTTCAGTTTCAAGATCAACCAACTAATGCTATTTTCTCTCAACTATTTATTATTAAACTTAAATTATCAAAAATAAGATCTTCTGTTCATTCATATTTAAATGATACATTTTAAAATTCAATTATTCATTTATTAAAAGTAAAATCTTTTCCAGTATATAAATTATCTATTTTTTGAATCAATAAATAATTCTTTCATTTTAGTAACTTTTCTAAATCAATCAACAAAAGACTTATATCATCTAATAAATAGGATAGATAGTGTTGAATCTAATAATCAAATAGTTATTATTAACATTGATAATGTAGCAATATTAGTTTCTCATTTGGTTAATAAATATATAAAAAATCAATAACTTCATACTCTAAAAGTTAATATAAAAAATGAACTTGAAGCAAACATTCATTCAAGATATGTTGAAATTTTATACCGATTTTTTAAATTCTCTTTAAGATTTTTTTTAATAGAGTTTCATATATAATGAATTGAATTATTTTGAACAATTTCAAACTTAGAATTTAAAGTTCTTATTACTAATCTATCATTTTCTAAATCTTTATTTTTTGCTATTTTTCTTACTTCTTGTATATTATTATTTAATTTATTAATTACCAAAAAAAGTATTATCAAAGATAATAATAATATAGCAAACATTAATTTATGAATAATAAATGTTTGAACTAATCAATATATTGTTATTATAGTTATTATTACAAAAGAAATTACTACCTATTCTAATGTTTCATACCAAGAATCAATCCCTTTTTGCAATGCTGAAATATAATGTCAACATCATGTTTTTTTCATAAACTTGATTATCTATTGATATAAATTTATAAATTTTCTTTAAATAAGTTTATTCTTATAGATTCATCAAAATCCATTATATTTTTTCTTATAGAAAAAACATAAATTATACTTATTATATAATATATTCAAAATAATAAAACTAAATGTATTAAGCTTTTTATATTTCAAATTTGAGTATATTCTAAAACTTTATTATTTATAAATAATATTGAGACTAAAAATAGAGAGTAATAAAAAATTATAAGAATATTTTCTTTAAAATTCCTTTTTACTATTGATATACAAAATGTATTGGTAATCTTTTTTAATTGAATATTTGTCATAATTTTACAAATTATTAAATATCTTTCTTTTTTAAATTATCTTTTGTTTTTCTCAAAAGAGTATTAAATAAAATATTCATTTTAATATTACTTTGGTAAGCTCAAAAAATAAAAAAAAAGCAACATAAAAACAAGTAAAATATTTAACCATATACCTTACCTCAATAAGCAAGTGTAAGTGCTAAAAATCATATTACACCAGCATTTGACAGGTCTCCATATAATTAGACGCACAATGTAAAAAAATTTGACTTTAAATTATTTTTGAATAAAATACGTATGTAATTAATTATTACATGCGTTACTTTTATTTATTTTAATAATTACAAGTTATGAAAAAAAATATTAGTTACATTTACGAAATGTATAAATATTCAATATTTACACTAATCACAATAGTATTTTTGTTATTAATGTTTTATTTTTGGAGT
>Ga0116211_1000752_pt1 | contig 16384 bp, 12 predicted proteins | sample SaghotsprinmetaG_FD_94484 | JGI IMG/M metagenome (GOLD analysis project Ga0116211, IMG submission 94484) | Hot spring microbial communities from South Africa to study Microbial Dark Matter (Phase II) - Sagole hot spring metaG | ecosystem: Environmental > Aquatic > Thermal springs > Hot (42-90C) ... | reverse complement strand
CCTTAAATTCTATGACCTGTGATTTTTATATCAAATTATTTATACAACAAGTGGAGGAACTATGGCAATAATTTGGGATCAAAAGGCAGAATGTATGAGTCAAAAAGAAAGGGCTGTAATACAATTAGAAAGACTAAAAAAGATAGTTAATTATGCATATGAAAATGTCCCTTTTTACAAGAAAAAATTCAGAGAACATAAGATAAAACCAGAACACATTCAATCTCTCAAGGATATAGAGAAGTTACCTTTTACAGAAAAGGCTGATTTGAGAGAGGGTTATCCCTTTGGTATGTTTGCAGTGCCAAGAAAAGACATAGTGGAAGTTCATACCTCCTCAGGCACTACTGGTATCCCAGTTGTAACAGGCTATACAAAAAATGATATAGAACTGTGGGGTGAGGCAATGGCAAGGGCACTATCAATGGCAGGTGCAACAAGGGATGATATTATTCAAAACTGCTATGGTTACGGGCTCTTTACAGGTGGATTGGGTGTCCATTATGGTGCTCAAAAGATTGGTGCTACTGTAATACCTATTTCAGCAGGACAGACAAAAAGACAGGTGCAAATAATGACTGACTTTAAAAGCACTATCCTCACTAGCACTCCAAGCTATGCCCTTCATTTATCAGAGGTTGCTCAAGAAGAAGGTTTAATAAGCAAAATAAAGCTCAAGGCAGGTGTCTTTGGAGCAGAAATGTGGACAGAGAAGATGCGTGATGAGTTGGAAAAGAGATTTAAATTACATGCCCTTAATATTTACGGACTTACAGAGATAATTGGCCCAGGTGTAGCACAAGAATGTTTGCAAAAAAAGGGATTACACATAGCAGAAGACCTTTTTTATCCAGAAATTATATCCCCTGATACATTAGAATCACTCCCAGAAGGCGAAAAGGGGGAGTTAGTCCTCACTACACTTACTCGTGAAGGCATGCCAATGATTAGATTTAGGACAAAAGACCTTACATCACTTATAAGGGGTAACTGCAAATGCGGTAGGACGCTCGTAATCATGTCTCGCATCACTGGTAGGAGCGATGACATGATGAAATTAAGAGGAGTTATAGTATTTCCATCAAAGATAGAAAAGGCACTACTTGAAGTAAAGGGCGTAGAGCCTCATTATCAGATAATCATTACAAGACCCCACCACCTTGATGAAATTGAGGTTCAGGTAGAGGTTTCTCAAAAGATGCTTTCTGATGAGGTCAAAAAATTAGAAGAGATAAGAAAGAAGATTGAACAGAGCATAGAAAACGCCATTGGACTTAGAGTAAAAGTAACCCTCGTAGAGCCTAAAAGCATACCAAGAAGCGAAGGCAAGGCAAAGAGGGTAATAGATAAACGTTCATTATAAAAATCAGGAGGCTCAAATGAAGGTAAAGCAAATTTCAATCTTTTTAGAGAACAAAAAGGGGCATTTATTACAGGTATTAGAAACACTTGGTAAAGCAAACATTAACATAAGGGCACTTTCAATAGCTGACACATCGGAGTTTGGGATATTAAGAATCATTGTCCCTGATGTAGAAGGTGCAAAAAAAGCCCTTAAAAAAGGCGGTGTTGCCTTCAATGAAAATGATGTCTTCGCAGTTGGTGTATCAGATAAGCCTGGTGGTCTTGCAGAGGCATTAAAAGTGCTTTCAGATAACGATATAAATGTAGAATATCTCTATGCCTTTGTGACAAAATCAGCAGAAAAGGCTGTAGTTGTATTAAAGACTGAGGATATTGACAAGTCAATCAAGATATTGAAAAAATCAGGCATCTCAATAATTCCACCAAAAGAAATTTACAGCCTATAATTGAAAGCAATAATGAGACAAGCCAAGCTCAGGACTTAAAGGTCAATAGAACTTCTTGCCGAAGTTTCTATATGTTCTAAAACCTCTGTTTTAGGCTTTTTGAGATATTGTAGTTTTTGCCCTGATGCTACTATTGTATCCTTGATTTAAAGCCGATTTTGAAAAGAATGTTTGCCATTATACAAAAACCCGTAAAGGCAAAGATGAGTAGATTTATGCTGATTAAGCCTGTCAAAATAAGCCAATAAGGACTGTGAAGCCATGTAAGTAAGGCACTTAACCCTGTCATTATTCCAGCTACAAGCCAGATTATCCTCTCAAGATACCAACTATCAGTCTTTGCAATATACATGATGAAATCTCCTAATAAAATTATTTTTCATTTGCTATGGATTTATTCTTAAAAAACTCATAATAAAATAGTGGCACTGCAATGAGCGTTAGCCCTGTTGCAGAAATAGCACCAAAAATCATTGCTATTGCTAAGCCCTGAAAAATCGGGTCGAAAAGCATCACAAAAGAACCCACGACTACTGCCAAGGCAGTTAGTAAAATTGGTCTGAATCTGACTGCACCTGCCATGATAAGGGCATTTTTTAGGTTGCCAGTCTTTTGCCACTCAAGTTCAATAAAATCAACGAGCAATATGGAATTACGAACGATAATACCAGATAAGGCAATGAAACCAATCATTGATGTGGCGGTAAAAAAGGCACCAAATAGCCAATGACCAGGTAGTATCCCTACCAGTGTCAACGGGATTGGAGCCATTATCACAAGTGGTGTGATAAAGTTTCTAAACCATGCAACAACTAAAATATAAATAATTATCAACACCGCTGCAAAGGCAATCCCTAAGTCTCTAAAGACTTCAATAGTAATGTGCCACTCACCATCCCATTTCATTGCATATTTATCTTCAAGCCATGGTTGCACCGAATTATATTGTTTGAGTTCATAACCCTCTTTGATTTTTAATTTACTAATAGCATCTTTCATCTTCATTATTACATAAACAGGGCTTTCTTCTGTCCCTGCCACATCTCCAATTACATAGGTTACTCTCTTGAGGTTTTTGCGATAAATAGTCTTGTCTTCAATGCTGTGTTTTATACTTACTAACTCTGACAAAGGCACAGGTAAGCCAGATTGGGAGTGTAGGGTGATGGATTTTAGTAAGTTTAAATCATTTCTTCTCTGAAGAGGCATTCTCATGATTATCTCAAGAGGTTCATTTTCTGTCTCTGAACGGATAAGTCCTACTGTATGACCACTAAGGACAGCCCTTAAAGTCTGTGATATTAAATCTACACTTATGCCGTGAAGACCTGCCTTTTTATGATCAACTAAAAAGGTTATCTTTGGCTGATCGTCTTCTACATACCAATCTACATCAACCACCCCTTCTGTCTTGCTAAATATTTCTTTAATCTGTCTTGCAATCTCAATCTGCCTTGTGCTATCAGGACCGTAAATCTCTGCTACAAGGGTGCTCAAGACTGGTGGTCCAGGTGGGATTTCGGCAATCTTTATATTTGCACCATATTTATCACCAATAGCCTTTAGAGGCTGACGGAGTCTCTTGGCGATGTCATGGCTTTGGTCTTTCCTTAAATCCTTTGATACAAAATTAATCTGTATGTCTGCAACATTACTTCCTGAACGGAGAAAGTAGTGCCTTACCAGCCCATTAAAATTATATGGTGCAGAGGTTCCTGCATATACTTGATAATCAGACACCTCGGGAATTTTCTTTAAATACTCACCCATCTCTCTTGTAAGAAGAGTAGTCTCTTCAAGGCTAACACCTTCAGGCATGTCAATTATTACCTGCACCTCACTTTTATTATCAAAGGGCAGCATCTTGACTGTGACTAATTTAAGCGGTAGCAAAGTAAGAGCAAGTAGTAATAGTAAACCAACACTTGCAAGGGCAATAAATCTCTTGAATCTGCTTTCAATGAGTGGAAGGAGAGCCTTTTCATAAATAGCCTTCATGGTCTTTCCTTCTTCGTGCTTGTAAGTGTCTTCTTTCTTTACATTTTTTAAGACTATATAACCAAGCCATGGGCTTACTATAAAGGCTACAAGGAGAGAGAAAAGCATTGCAGCAGATGCCCCAACAGGTATGGGACGCATGTATGGGCCCATCAGCCCTGATACAAAAGCCATTGGTAAAAGTGCAGAAATGACCGTAAAGGTGGCAAGTATGGTTGGGTTGCCCACTTCATCAACTGCCTCTACTGCCGTCTCTGGGCTAATATTTCGCATCTTAAAATGACGATGTATATTTTCAACAACCACAATGGCATCGTCAACGAGTATGCCAATGGAGAAGATGAGTGCAAAGAGTGTAACCCTGTTAAGGGTGTAACCATAAAGATAATTGATTAATAGTGTAAGGGCGAGTGTAACAGGCACTGCAACTGCCACAACTATTGATTCCCTCCAGCCAAGTGCAAGGGCAATCAAGATAATGACAGATATTGTAGCAATGAGCATATGGTCAAGGAGTTCATCTGATTTTTCCTTTGCGGTCTCACCATAGTTTCTTGTAATAGAGATGTTAATGTCAGTTGGAATGAGCGAACCCTTGAGGGCATCAATCTTACTTAAAGTCTCCTTTGCAACATTACTTGCATTGGCACCCTTCTTTTTTGAAACTGCTATAGTTACTGCCTCAAACTGTCCTTCTTTCCTTTTTGCCTTTATACCTTTTGTCTCTGAAGATGGACCAAGCCCTATAAAAACATAATTTGATGGTTCTTCAGGACCATCAATAATCCTTGCAATATCTCTTAAATAAACTGGCCTGTCGTTATAGACACTTACAACTAAAGATTCCATATCCCTTGAATCCCTAAAGATTGAGCCTGTATCAAGGATAAATTCCTTATTATTAGAGAGCAAGTTACCAGAGGGGAGGTTATAGTTTGATTTTTGCAAAACTTGCAATATTTGAGGGACTGATACATTGTAAGCCCTTAATCTCTGAGGATCAATCTGAACATTAACCTGTCGCCTCTGTCCCCCAATTATTGAAAACTCAGATACATCTTTGATTTTTTTTATCTCGTCACAGATATTATTGGCAAGCCTCCTTAAGTGAAAACCTGTGTATTCCTTGTTTTCGCTCCATAAAGTAAGTGTCAAGATAGGGACATCATCAATTGACTTTGGTTTAACCATTGGTTGGGAGACACCAGGTGGGATACGATCATAATTAGACATCAGCTTGTTGTAAAGGTTGACAAGACTGTCTTCCATGTTTTCACCTACATAAAACCTAACGATTGTTAGATTAAAACCTGGTTTGACGATAGAATAAACATATTCTACGCCTTTAATCTCCCAGAGGAGTTTTTCCATTGGTTTAGTCACTCGTTCTTCTACTTCCTTTGGGGTCGCACCAGGATAAGTGACAATTACATCAATCATTGGGACTACTATTTGAGGCTCTTCTTCGCGAGGCGTGACTATGAGTGCAAAGAGACCGAGAATAAGAGAGGCAATTACAATAAGAGGGGTAAGTTTTGAGTTTATAAAGGCGTGAGCTATTTTCCCAGATATTCCAATAGCACTCATTTTGTCTTTGCCTCTGCCAATATCCCACCGTCAATGACCTTATCTAAGGCATCAACGACTATCTTATCACCAGATTTTAGACCTGATATTACCTCAATCATATTTCCCTGTTTGGATCCTAATTTGATCAATCTATAAGTGATTAGACCACTACTGTCAACGGTATAAACACCTGTCAGTTGACCCTTTATTACAACTGAATTTTCAGGGATTAAAAGGGCTTCTTTTTTGCCTATTGGGAACTTAACCCTCACAAACTGACCTGTCTTTGAAGATAGCCCTTTGAAAGTAATTTTTGCTACAAAGGTCCTTGTCATTTGATCAACTGAAGGGACTACTTCTGTCACCTTTGACCTTAATTCCGTTCCCGTTGACTGGAAGTTCAAGATAACATTTGTGCCTATATTAATCTTTCCAAGTAAGGATTCATCAACGGCACATTCAACTTGATATGTGCTTGTATCTTCTACGATTAATAAGGGATTGCCTACTATTGCCATACTTCCAGTATCAATTTTTTTAGAAGTAACAATACCATCTATTGGAGATATTATACGACTATAACTGTGATATACTTGGGCTTCCTTGTTTATTGCCTCTATCCTTTCATATTCAAGCTCTGCCACCTTTTTTTGCGTTTCTATTTGATCTAACTCCTGCCCTGATAAGGCTTTTTCTTCGTATAATTTTTTATATCTTTGATAGGTTATCTCGGCAAGTATCTTGTTTTGTCTTGCCGCTTCAAGTGCCTTCTGGCTCGCCCTTAATCTTTGTATAGAGTCACTATCATCAATGGTAATCAGCACATCACCCTTTCTTGCCAAATCACCTTCTTTAACAGATATACTCGTTACAGTACCCATAATCTTTGATGTAATAATGCTTATATGCTTTGATTTTACGGTGCCAGTAGTCTCATAATATTCTTCAACCTCTGAGGATACTACCTCTCTGACAGTGACCCCGCTTACAGTCTGTCTTTTAAGTTCTACCTCGCCTGACTTGACCTTTTCTTTACAGCCAAAGATAATAATGGCATGTAGAATAACCAGTAAAAAGAAGATTTTTGAAAAATATATGTCCTTATTATCATTGCCCATTTTTTATTCCTCCATTTGTTGCATATTAAATTCCTTTAATAAAATTCCACTTTCATAGGCAAGGTTTGCCATTGAAATATTCATATCGTTCTTTCTGGCTGTTAAATTTGCCCTTGCATTATCTAAACTACTCTGGGCACTCAATAAATCTACCAAAGGCGAAAGGGCATTTTCATAGCGAACCCTTACAAGTCTCATCCCTTCTTCTGCACTTTCAAGTGCACTTAAGGCTATTTCATAAGCCTTTTTCGCAGATTCATAATCTTGATAAGCCTCAAAGACTTTATAAGATACAGCCTTTTTCATTGCCTCAAAATGCTCCATAGTTTCTTGAGCCAGATATTTAGCCTTTGCCCTTTCATGTTCCCTCTTTGTGCCATCAAAGATATTCCATCTCAAAAAAGCAGTAACTTGCCAACTTGTCCCCTCTGAACCAAAAGGCATGCGATGGTCATTTAACTGGTATCCGCCACCTACACCAATAATTGGATAATAATCTGTCTCAGAGAGTGTTATATTTTTCTTTGCGTTCTCTACCTTTAGTTTCAGAGCAGATATATCTGCTCTGTTAATGGATTGTTTGTCATAATAATCATAAGGGTGAAGTCTTAGTGGCAAGTGATCATCTAAGATATCAACAGACTCATTAAGTCCTAACAGAACCCCTAAGGCCCTCTTTGAGACATTTAGATTTTTTAAAGACTTGAGGTGATTTTGCTCTGCCTCTTTTAATGCTGTTTGTGCCCTTAATACATCTGAAGTCAAGCCGAGATTGTTTTTATATCTTAGCTCGGCAATCCTTAAATGTTCTTTTGCCTCGTCAATGCTTTTTTGAGAGGCTGATACATATTCCTTTGATATTGATAGGGCTGAAAAGGCGTGTAAGATCTTTAATATTATCTCTTCCTTTTTCCTATTTATTGAAGACCTTTTTGAATCAAGTTCAGTCTTTGACATATCAATACCTACATATATCTTTTTGACAAATACAGGCTGTTCAAAATAAATTGAACTTTGAAAGTCATTAGTCGCCTTTGGGTTATTTAAAGATGGCACATGGAAATCAGATTCAGAAAAGCGAGATTGGTTCAGTTTTGCCATAAATGAGTAGGTTGGATTATTAGTTCTCATAAACCTCTCTTCAAAGATAAGTTTTGGGAATAAATGACTTTTGCTAATAGAAAGGTCTTCTTTGGCTGACAAAAGGGCATTTTTAAAAGCACGTATCTCGTGGTTTCCCTTTAGGGCAATCTCAATAGCCTCATTAAGCTTTAATTTGCGCTCAAAGGCATCAAGATTGGTGTTTAAAAAGAGAATTAATAGCGATAAATATAGAAGTCTCACAAAAAACATAATTGACCTCCAAAGATATTCATAAGTCTTAAAGTCTTTTTAGATTTTAAAGGAACTATAAACCAGATTCAGCAATAAGGATAAGTCTCTTTCGTTCAGGAGATAGGTTTTGAAAGTTCTAATGCTCCTTTCGCTAAGGCCGCAAAACTCAACTACCACCCCAAAAAGTCTTGCGACTTTTTGAAGACCCCGTTCCTTCGGGTTCAAACACTTGCGGCTGTTTAACGGTCCAGTCGCAAAGAAATGTTGCCAAAACATCGCTATTGACTTCAGAGCCCCATCCTTATCGCTGTATTTGGGATAAATCTAATTTGCGTAGATACTGACAATAGTGCCTTTGCCATAGTCACTTTCAATTGTCATCTGCCAAGAATGAGCACTAACAAGGTGTTTGACAATGGCTAATCCAAGACCAGTCCCTCCAAGCTCCCTTGACCTTGCCCTATCAACACGGTAAAACCTTTCACCAAGTCTGTCAAGGTGAGATTTAGGGATACCTATACCTGTATCTTCCACAAAAAGTCTCTTAACACCCTTTGCTTTGTTTTCTGCACCAATCTTTACATAGCCTTTTTCTGTAAATTTTATGCCGTTGTCAAAAAGATTTAATAGTATTTGAATAACCTTGTCTTTGTCAGCATTGATTATAACTGGTTCGCCAGGGAGTTCCTTTTTAACAGACAGTCCCTTTGAGTTTGCCTTTTCTTTCAGCGTAAGAATGACCGTATCAATGGCATCCTCAATATTAAACCTGTTTTTTTCAATAGGCATATCACCAAGTTCAATCCTTGATAAAACAAGTAAATCTTCAACGAGGGTGTTAAGCCTCTCGCTATGACTCTTTATCATATTAAGGAATTTAAAAGACAACTCGTCATTATATAGGTTAGAGTCAATCAATGTTTCCGCACTTGCCCTGATGGCAGTAAGAGGCGTCTTTATCTCGTGTGACACATTTACCACAAAGTCTTTTCTTACCTCTTCAAGTCTTTTTAGCCTTGTAATATCTTGTATTGTGAAGACAATACCTGTGATTGATGTAGGTCTATACATTGGCACTGCAGTAACCAATAGATACATTACTTTTTCATTAATAGAAATGGATACCTCTTCAGTTAATATCTCCCATGTATCCATTGCCTTCCTGAAGATCTCTACAAGGGCCCTGTCCCTTATAATTTCAATTATGTCTTTACCTTCAGGGGTGATATTAATGCCCAGAAGTCTTTTAAGTGTTTGATTTGCTAAGATAATAGTCCCTTTTATATCGGTTACCAAAAGACCATCAGACATCCCTCTTAAAGTAGCTTCAATCATCCTTGTCTTTTCCTCCGCCTCAAAGAGTTGCTGTTCAGTCTTTTCAAGGACTTTTACAATGGACATGGCAAGTTCACCAATTATGCTTTCATCCTTTATCATCAAAAGAGACCCCATATTACCCCTTTTGTAATCTTGCATAAACTCTAAAATTGTCTTGATTAGGATATGCCTTTTGTTTATGTAAAACAGCAAAAAAAGTATGATTACAAAGGAAATCAAAAATAGTAATAAAAAAGTTTCATTGGTCATATTCATTTCAGAAGATTTCTTCACATCCCACTTTTAGGGAGATTTATAAAAAAGTGATTACAAGGCATTTTAGTCAATCATTATCACACAACACATCATCGCAATCGCCCAAATTACATCTGAGAGGGATATTTGTAGTTCACAGGTAGAATCAAAGAACAAGTCAACCTTTGCAGGAAATTCCTCATCTTCAAGCCATAAGATTAAATCCACAGGAACTCGTGAAAATGGAAATAGCCTTATATAGGCATCACCATAACCTTTTATCTCTATTGCACCATACTGCAAACCTCTATCGACAAAGCCATCTCTATTCTTATTATATTTTTGGGCAATCATTTCAAGGGGCAATACATGTGTTCCTGTTGAAAAACGATGTCCACCCTTCAAATCTATGGGTCTTAGCAGCCTACCTGATAAACCAATATTTTGGGCACTACTCATATAAGAGAGCACAGATATTCTAAAAAAATCTTTTAGCCTTACAAGAAAAATCTCGCCATGCGGACAATTATCAACTGCCTTTATAAGCATTTCACAAGGATTGATCATAAATTCCTGTCCAAAAGAATTAAGTATATAACAACCTTTATTGATGTCAAAAATAGAGCCTGTCCTCTTACAAACATCAAGGCTTGGGAGTTTACATACTTTCTGCCAAGCCTTTTCTTCACCATTTTCGATCTTTATCGGGACAAGTTCTAAGTTCATCTATTTTCTTTGAAAGATAAAATCTATGAGAATAGGAGAATTTAAAGGCAAGGATGATACACCAATCACTGAGCGAACATGCCTTCCTGATTCACCAAAAATATCTATCAATAAAGAAGAGCAGTAGTTCATCACCTTTGGATGATCATAAAAATCGTCCCTTACTGCAATATAACCCATCACCTTTACACATCTGTGTATTTCATCAAGATTGCCGAGATGATTTTTTAGTATGTTTAATCCATTTGCAATAATTTGCCTTGTGCATTGTATTGTCTCTTCAATAGACAAGTCATCACCTATCTTGCCTTTGTGCATCAATACCCCATCTTTGATAGGCAAAATACCACTTAGATATATTAACTTGTCAATCTCCAAACAGGGAATATATGAACCGACAGGGGAAAAGGAAAAGTCAATATCAATTTCCAGTTCTTTTAGCCTTTTCTCTATTATTGATTGCATTTATAACCCCAATTCCTCAGGTAATCCAATCCTTCCAAGCACTGCTGAGGCAGTAGCAATCGCAGGATTTGACAAATAGACCTCGCTGTCAGGATGTCCCATCCTGCCGACAAAATTTCTATTTGTTGTAGCTATTGCCTTTTCTCCCTTTGCGAGTATTCCCATATGCCCACCCAAGCAAGGACCACAGGTAGGGGTTGATACAACCGCCTCTGCATCTATAAATATCTCAAGAAGACCTTCTTTCATGGCTTCTTTATAAATCTGTTGTGTAGCTGGGAATACTATCATCCTCACATTTGGATTAACCTTTTTGCCCTTAAGTATCATTGCTGACTCACGGAGGTCTTCAAGCCTGCCATTTGTGCATGAGCCTATTACAACCTGATCGATTGAAATATTAGCAAGTTCCTCTGCTGGTTTTGTATTAGATGGCAAATGGGGGCATGCAACAGTTGGTTTGATCTTGGAGCAATCATATTCTTTTATTTCTCTATAAACCGCTTTTTCATCAGAAAAATAAAACTTATAATCCCTTTTGGCCCGCACTTTTACATATTCTTCAGTAATCTTATCAGGTGCAATAATGCCATTTTTACCTCCTGCCTCTATTGCCATGTTACACATTGTAAGCCTTCCGTGCATGGGCAAATTAGATATTGCCTCTCCTGTAAATTCCATTGCCATATATAAAGCACCATCTACACCAATATCTCCAATTGTATAAAGTATTAAGTCCTTACCACTGACCCATTTATTCAAATTGCCATAGTAGATAAACTTTATTGTTTCAGGCACCTTAAACCAACACTCTCCAGTTGCCATAGCAGAGGCAACATCTGTTGAGCCAACACCTGTTGCAAAGGCTCCAAGGGCACCATAAGTGCATGTATGACTATCTGCACCAATCACCAAATCACCTGGGACTACCAAACCCTGCTCTGGCAGTAAGGCATGTTCTATCCCCATCCTGCCTACTTCAAAATAAAGACTTAAATCGTGTCCCCTTGAAAAATCCTTTAGCATCTTACATTGCTCTGCAGCCTTAATATCCTTTTGTGGTGCAAAGTGGTCTGGTATGAGGGCAATCCTGTCTTTATCAAATACCTTTTTTGCGCCAATCTTTTCAAACTCTTTGATTGCTATAGGTGCCGTGATATCGTTTGCAAGGATTAAATCAACCTTTGCATTAATCAATTCACCTGGATAAACCTCTTTTTTGCCAGAATGAACAGCCAGAATTTTCTCAGTAATAGTCATAAAACCTCCAAAGTTAATTTATTTAAAAAACTTCAATAATATCTATAGCTACTTCTATCGCTATTTTAAGGACAAACCCTTCCTACTTGATTTTATTAAGTTCTCAGTTCTATCACTGATTTTGGGTTGTCATATTCATCTATCAGTATGACTTCCACTCTTTTCTTTAGCTTTTTCTATCAATTCACTGAAACAACCGCTTATAATCTTATATTCTCTCACTCAATCTCAAGCCTCTTTTTAAGGTGTCAATAAATAAAGACTTTCCAAATCTAGGGGGGCGAGAGATAATTGCCTGTATTTACAAGTTCATAGACATAACTTGTCTTGTCAACATAGACATAGCCTTCTGTGGTTATTTTTCTGAGATTGCTAATGCCAATGGGGAGTTTTTGTTTCATGTAGAATATTGTCAATATCAGGATGTAATTTGTCAATTGGTCGTTAATGAATTTTTTAAAACCCCCTTTATTGTTCTTTAATAAAGTGAATTAAAACTCCCTGTATCCCCCTTGACAAAGGGGTGCAGTAAAAGTTGGCATTATATTTATCCGAAAATCGGCGATAGAACTAAAAAGCTAAATAAAATCAGCAAGGAAGGGCTGGTGTGGAATTTTTATACGACACCTTATAAAAAAAGTTCCTAGGGTTTTGTCATAAGGCATTGCATTATAATGAATAAAGCAAAATTTGTCGATTATAAAAAGCCTGAAACAGCCCTTCCTAAGCGCTATTTTAAAGTTTATCAAGCCATTTGCCAAAAAATAATTTATTCATTAAAATATGCCCCTATGAATCACTCCCTTGATGAATTTATAAATCTCTCAAAAGAGGGAAATCTTATACCCCTTTACGAAGAGATAATTGGTGACTTAACCACACCTGTGTCTGCTTTTATCTGCCTTAAGAAAAAGCCCTCTTTTTTGCTTGAAAGTGTAGTTGGTGGTGAGAAATGGGCTCGTTATTCTTTCATCGGACTTAACCCTTTAATAACAGTTTCTTATAAAAATGAGAGGACTATTATAAAAAATATCGAGGATAAGACTGAAAAGGTATTGGATATCAACCCTCTAACAATAGTAAAGGAAATACTTTCTATTTTTAAACCAGTAGGCTATAAGGATCTTCCGAGATTTTATGGCGGTTTTGTTGGTTACATTGGATACGATATAGTTAGGTTTTTTGAAAAGTTACCAAAAAGAAATAATAAGTCTCATATACCTATGCCTGATTTATTTATGTTGATGCCTAAAAACATACTTATCTTTGATAATCTAAGGCAAACTATAAAAGTAGTAAATAATGTCTATGTAAAGGGCAAAAATCTAAAGAGTCTTTATAACAAGGCAAAAAGGGAGATTGACTCTATAATTAGGCAACTCAAGAGAGGCTCACTTGAAGGTGTTATTAATGAGAAGATTACAAAGGATGAGATTATTGGCGAAGTAAAGTCAAATTTTACAAAAGAAGATTTCATAGATGCCGTTAATAGGGCAAAGGAATATATCTATGCAGGAGATATTGTCCAAGTGGTACTGTCTCAGAGATTTCATAAAGAAACTAATCATAGGGCCTTTGACATTTATAGGGCTTTAAGATTGATAAACCCCTCACCTTATATGTATTTCCTTGATATAGGAGATGAAAGCATTGTTGGTTCTTCACCTGAGATACTTGTTAGATGTGAAGATGGAGAAATCACAGTAAGGCCAATAGCAGGGACGAGAAAAAGAGGCAAGACAGAGAAAGAGGACTTGATGTTAGAAAAAGATTTGCTTCAAGACCCTAAGGAAAGGGCTGAACACATCATGCTTGTTGATTTAGGTAGAAATGATGTAGGAAAAGTAGCTGAAATTTCAACTGTAAGGGTAACAGATTTAATGACCATTGAAAGATATAGCCATGTAATGCATATCGTATCAAATGTGAAAGGCAGGATAAAAAAAGGGCTTGATGCCTTCGATGTCTTCTCTGCCACTTTTCCTGCAGGGACCGTGTCAGGTGCACCAAAAGTAAGGGCTATGGAGATAATAGAAGAACTTGAACCTACAAAGAGAGGTATTTACGCTGGGGCTATAGGTTACTTTGGTTATTCAGGGAATATGGATACTTGTATTACCATAAGGACATTGATTATTAAGGGTAAAGATGTTTACATCCAAGCTGGTGCTGGGATAGTTGCAGATTCTGATCCTCAATCTGAGTATGTTGAGACAATTAATAAGGCAAAGGCAATGTTAAAGGCAACAGAGTTTTTCAGGGAGAGATAGTATGCTTTTAATGATTGATAACTATGATTCATTTACTTATAACCTTGTCCAATATTTTGGGGAATTAGGTGCAGATGTAAAGGTTTTTAGAAATGACAAGATTACCCTTGATGATATAGAAAAACTAAATCCTCAATATATTGTCATATCTCCTGGGCCTTGCTCACCCAATGAAGCAGGCATATCAATGGAAGTTATAAAAAGGTTTGCCGGTGTAATTCCAATATTAGGGGTTTGCTTAGGACATCAGTCAATAGGGGCTGTATTTGGTGGAGATATTATAAGGGCACCAAAACTCATGCATGGTAAGACATCAAAAATATTTCATGACAATAAAACCATATTTAATGGACTTCCTAATCCCTTTGATGCAACGCGTTATCATTCTTTGATTATTAAACGGGAAACCCTTCCTGAATGCCTTGAAATTAGTGCATGGACTGAAGATGATTTGATAATGGCAGTCAGGCACAGGGAGTATATTGTTGAAGGTGTGCAGTTTCACCCAGAATCAATACTTACCCCTTCAGGAAAGGATCTATTACAAAATTTTCTGAATTTTAAAAAATCTTAAAAACAGCTCAAAGGTTATTATTTTACAACTCCAGCAGCTGAACCGTTTTGAATATTACCAGAAGTTGTCCCTGTAAAAGAACCAGCTGCAACTCCTGAAAAATTTATGAAACCAGTATAACTACCACCACTTAATTGCCCTATTCCTTGACTAATAGTCCCATACCATTTACCACCTGACCACTGTTGGAATTGAAAGTTTGCAGTAAGGGGGTTAGTAGGTGCACCATTACTTATAGTAAAAAAGTTCTGTGGATCTGTTACAGATATACCATTAATCTGTCCTGCCGTTGCCATAGAATAAGAACCAGTAACATTCTGTGTTGCCCATATTGTAGGTTTTTGTCCTGAGGCAGCAGCAAAAAACTTCACATTATTTAAAAGGACACTTACAAAATCGTTACCTGATATAATCGATCCTGAAAGATTAGTTTGTCCAACCTCCACATGAGGAATTTTAAGGGCCTCAAGCTTATTCGGATTAGAAGATTGCATAGTAAGAAATTTATTTGTATCCATCCATACACCCATTCCTATTGCCCTGTAGGCATTTGGGGCTGTTGAATGCGTATATGGATTAAAGACCCCAACAGTCTCACCAGTTACTATACCTGTTGTTGGTGTGCCACTAATATCTGCCCAAAAGCCTGCTGACTTGCCACTAAAATAATTATAAGTATAATTAGGTGTTATCGAAGTTGTAATGTTGTAATGTTTATTAGAAGTAGTGAAATGCATTGTCCAGTCCCAATTACCACTTGATGGTATAGCTGAATATTTTGTCCCATTAAGTCTGCTAAACCAGATACCCCAATCATTAACTGAGGAAAATCTATTTCTCTCTTCGTAATAGTTATAAGTACTCTGTTGTTCATTATTAAAACGAAAAATATTTACTGTGCCAAGGGTTACATCTATGTTTGTAATTGAACTAGATAGATTAGATGGATTAAGGCCTGTAATCCCCATATCAACTATGTAGGCATTACCACTATGGGAAAAATTAGGTTGGTTCATGGAACCAGACCAATTACCAAAAACAACACCACCTTGTCCAGATGGATTACTATAAAGACCTACAAAATAAGTATATGGAGAAGTGGAACCACCTGCACCAGAAATAACACCACTTATAGCACCACCACTACAAACAGTTGGACTACACTGAAAAGGCCATTTTTCAAAAATAATAGGAGAAGATGAGCTATTGTAAGTTCCAACAATATTTGAGACTACTGGACTTGTCATTGAAGAAGTCCAGATATTCCCTATAAGAGTCATATCACTTGTTAAACTACCATCGCTGTTACTGTCTGGTTTGTAAGCATTCATTGTTAAAGGAATTGGTGTAGGAGTTGGAGTTGGGGTTGGAGTTGGAGTTGGGGTTGGAGTTGGTGTAGGTGTTGGGGTTGGAGTTGGTGTAGGTGTTGGGGTTGGAGTAGGTGTAGGTGTAGGAGTTGGAGTAGGTGTAGGTGTAGGAGTTGGAGTTGGAGTAGGTGTAGGAGTTGGAGTTGGTGTAGGTGTAGGAGTTGGAGTAGGAGTAGGAGTAGGTGTAGGTGTAGGTGTAGGAGTTGGAGTTGGTGTAGGTGTAGGAGTTGGAGTTGGTGTAGGTGTAGGAGTTGGAGTTGGAGTAGGTGTAGGAGTTGGAGTTGGTGTAGGTGTAGGAGTTGGAGTTGGTGTAGGAGTT
>Ga0116211_1000742_pt1 | contig 16542 bp, 16 predicted proteins | sample SaghotsprinmetaG_FD_94484 | JGI IMG/M metagenome (GOLD analysis project Ga0116211, IMG submission 94484) | Hot spring microbial communities from South Africa to study Microbial Dark Matter (Phase II) - Sagole hot spring metaG | ecosystem: Environmental > Aquatic > Thermal springs > Hot (42-90C) ... | reverse complement strand
CCAGGGACCAAAATGCCTTCAGGTTTGTCGCCGTTGCCCCTGGTCCATTTCACCGAGTAGGTGATGTTCGATTGGGGGGTGTAGCCCGGAACTTCCAGCTGCACCACTTGCGCAAACGAGATTGGCTCGTTTTTTGGCCAGCGGTGAGGCTTCGTTTCAACGTAGATGGTGACGAGTTTGTCGTCTTTGTCCTTGCCGCCTTTGTCGTCGTCGCGGCCGCGTTCGTTCAAGTTTTCGTTACTCATGGTGGATTCCACAGTTGAGTATTGGGATGCGCTTTGGCGCCGAATAGGCATGCCGCAGCTCTACCGGCTGACCTGGCCGGTACCAATAGCACTTGACTGGGAGTAACGGGCTATGGACAATCGCAGACGCCAATCCGGCGAGTCACAAGCTCGTCACCCCGCGACCGAGTGCTTAGGTATTCGGTCGCTTTTTATTTCTGGTTGGTCATTCGGCCCTCCTGTCGTTGATTGAAATCGGTTGACGCATTCATCGCGTTACTCCGAAAAACACGCCTTCACGGAGCCTGCCTCGCTGATCAAACTGCTGAGCAGGCGCCAGTTGCCTGTTTCATGACGCACGCGTCCCGCCACGATGGCCGGGTGCACTCCTGCTTGTCTAGCCAGAGCTCGCGCATCCTCCGCGTCGTGGGTGTCACGCACCACCGCTGTGGTCCAGAGCTCTGGTGGGATCAGCGCGTCGCGCGCACCAGCATCGGCCTCGTCCTCCTGTGCCTGCCCAATGCGTCCTTTGTCATCTAGGTTGTCAGCGATGAAGCGGCAATCGACGGTCAAGTGCCTTTGCACGTGGACCACTTCGTGTAACAACGCGAACCAGAAATTGTCGATTCGGTCGTGGCGAAGGGTCAGCCCCACAATCGGGCGGTCTCCGTCGAGCATCGCGCAGCCATCAAGGTAGGTCTTCTTGAAGGGTGGTTCGATCACCAAGCAGATGCCGTGCTGGCTCAGGTACTCCTGAGCCAACTGTGGCCCTCGATCAAAGCATGAGAGCTTCGCTAAGTCGCGCAGCCAAGTCGTTGTGATTGAGCCCTTTCTGTAGATTCCCAATGGCGGGTTGCGATGCGCCTTGTCGACGACCACAGCACGCCAGATTAGGAGCGCGTACGTGTCCATGATGCGTGCGCCACTTTGGTGGAGTGGCGCACGCAACAATGCGGGTTCAACATCCAACTGAGCAATGCGCTGGAGAAAAGCGCGCACTTGGTCACGTGCTTTGTCGCTCTCATCGCTATCCAATAGACCTCGCTGACGCATCTCTTTCAGCGGAAACTTCTCATAAGCGTAGGTTTCCTCATCCGTCACATCGACTTCAGCTTCGTCAGCTGAGACGAGCAGCGCCTTGGCCGGGATGCCGAGTCCTTTGTGAAGCTGACGGATCATCTGCAGGCTCAGAGGGCGTTTGCCAGCGAGCACTTCAGAAACCTTGGATTGGGATCCAATGAATTGTTCGAGGTCCTTGCGGCTTAGTCCTTGCTGCTCCATCCGGAACTCGATGGCTTGCAACGGGGTCACTGTTGGGCTGCTAAAGCGCTTGGACTCATAGCTGTCGATGACCAGTTTCAGCAAATCAAATTCAGCCTCTTCCTCTGAGCCTGGTTGAAACTCCTGGTCCATTAACTCACCCAAACGGCTGAGCGCATTCTCAAGATCTTGCTCGCTCTTCAGTACACGAACGGTTTGAATCATGCTTTGCTCCTGATGGCGACACTACGGCTGACACGTCCCGCCGGTTTGGGTGTGGCGATCGCCCACACCTTGTCAATCAACAGCACCCCTTGGTTAAATTTGGCTTTCACGTGAATCTTGTACAGACTCTTGATATCGAAAATGACGCGGTCTGGCTGGACGATGGCGTTGGCATACCTTGCCTGGACCTCTTCGGGACAACTCCACTGAGCCTCCTCAGCTTCTAGCTGCCACGCACCCAAGGGAACACGCGAGTCTTCGTGCTCTTGCGCAAAACGTTCAAGTCTGGATTTGCCGAAGATCTGCATCATTAATCCCTGGTTGGGATGGATTTTACACATCCCAAATTGGGATGCAAGCAATTTTTCTGCACAACACATATCCAAGCCGACGCAGTAGACCGGCTGTTCGGTGCGCAGCGAGAAGCTGCGGCATTGGGCCTGCATCTTAGGGATGCTCGGCCAGCCCGCCTGGTTTTACGCCACATGGAAGGAGGCCAATGGTGCACTTCACTTCCATTGTGAGCGTGCTCTACCTGGGCGCTTGGATGCGCGGTGTCTGGAGTCACTGGATCGCCCCCGCACGCTGGGCTGTCCCAGGTTGGGTCGTAGGCGATCAAGAGGAGCTTCTCGCGTGATATTCGTTCACACCGCAGACCTGCACCTGGGGTGTCCCATGCGTGGTCTGTTCTCCTATCCCGATGCTCCGCCGAGCGGCAGCGCATGGCGACACGCGATGCCTTTCTCTTCTGGACACATCCCGGCAAGAATGTTTGATCTGCGAACGCACACAACATCGAAATCTGAGTGTCCGCATTCCGACCGTCACGTTATATGCGCAGCGGGTTGTTGACAGTCTGCTTCCAGCCTTGAGGTCGCGTTGCGGTTGACGTGAGAAATCACACAGACCTTCGCGACCCCAAGAATGAGAATTTCCTCAGCGCCTAAAGCAGCAATTTCACGAAGACGGTCCATAGGCACGATGCCATAAACGCACTTTCTGTGGAGCGAGACACTTTCGGCGCGCATATTCACTGAGGAACCATCATGAACACGACCCTTCGCATTCTTTCTATCTCTGCAATCGCGGTATTCACATCCTTTGGCGCTCAGGCTGACGAAGCAGATGATTCGCAGTACGCGCTGAAATTTGAGACCCAACGCACGCGCGCGGAAGTCGCTGCCGAGGCCGCCACTGTGGTCAAGACACGTAGCGTGCATCCCGCAGGCTCTCAGGCTTTGGCATATCAATCAAAGGCTGACCGTACAGCGGTCAGCGCTGCTGCCGCCGAGGCTCTGCGACAGGGCCGGATTTCGTCCGGCGAACTTTGACCGGTACGTGAGAAGCGGGCTTTGAACCGCTTCTCACTGCCCGTACTCCACTCAAAGATTCTGAAGTCGCAGCTCCAACGCTGCTACATCGTTCAGCAAGAGTTTTTGGCGTGTGGACGTGATGAGACCCAGCTTGCGTAGCCGAGCCAGTTCGCGACTCACCTCTTCGCGCGACGCCGCAATCCGGGTCGCCAGTTCAGAGTGGTGCGGCGCTGGCACGATGGCGGCACAGTTGTCCGTAATGCCAGTCTGTCGTGCCATCTCCAGCAAACAGCTATAGAGTCGCCCTGCGATGTTTAGGACGCCCATCTCGACAAGCCGACTCATCAATTGCTCTGCGGCGATCTGAAGCGATTCGCGCACACGCTCAGCCAACAGGGAATTCTGCTGAACCAGCCTCATGAAGTCGGCACGTTGCAGACAGGCCAATAACGACGGCTCCATGGCATGAGCCTGTAACGAGGCGGCACTCGCCCCCAGCACGCCGATGACCCCGAAATGCTCGCCTTGGTCAAAGTCCGCAATGAGTAGCTCCCGACCGTTCGGAGACAAGGCTGAAACGCGCATCTTGCCTTGGCAGACGATAAAGAAGGTTTCCTGTGATCGGCCTCTCGCAATGTGTCCCGTGTCTAGTTGTTGCCAACTGCACTGGCGAGCTACCTCGGAGAGCTTCGATTCATCCATTCCGGCGAAGAGGTGGCACACCTTGAGCCTGCGTACTGCAACCTCCAACGGACTGTCTTTCACGAATAGCATGGCTGTCTCTTGGCTGCCGAGCGAACTCCGGCTTGGCGCGTGGGGCGATCCGGGCACGAACGTGACGGCGGCCTAATAGACCAAATGCAAACTGCGCTAAGCATCGCGCTTCGATAAGTCGAAGACTAGGCATGTCGTCGTGGCGTGGGCATACAGTTTGCCGTGCTCATCCTCGACGCGGGCCTCGGCAGTCGCGAGCCGATCACCGCAATGAACCAGCCTGCCAGTGGCCCGCAGCGGGCCGGTTTTGTGGGACGCAGACCGCACGATCTTGATGCTGAGTTCGGCCGTGGTGTAAGACTGCCCCTCAGGCAGCGCGGACTGAATTGCGCAACCCAGTGCAGAGTCCAGGAGCGACGCAAACCAGCCCCCATGCACGCTGCCCAGCGGGTTGTAGTGCGCCAGCAACGGGATGCCCTGAAACACGGCGCGGCCATCGCCCACCTCCAGCAAAGCGAGGTTCATGGTGTCGTTCATGGGCGGGTAGGGCAGCTCGCCAGACACCATGGCTTCGAGGATCTGGCGGCCGCTCCTTCCTGCGATCTGCTCTGCGCGGGCCAGGCCTGGCTGGCCACCACCTTCGCGCATGCGGTGTACAGCGTCAGACTGCTGCGCCGCCCAGTTCATGGGCTTGTTTTCGTTGATCATGATGCTCTCCAGTTGAGTCACAAGGCAGTGCACTTGCCGCATACCGTGGCGGGCTTGCCGCCAGCGGCTGCGGGAGGGGATCGGTGTCAGCTCTTACGCCAGCCCGAAAGATTTGCGCAGGCCCTTTCCCACAGGGCCTGCAGGCATGAAACGGCGCAGCTTGGCCAGCAGCGATGCCTCGCCTTTGGGTGTGTGGCGCATCTTCCAGGCCCCGAGTGAGGCTCGGACGATGGTGTCGGCTACTCCCTGGGGCGGGGGCGCCTTCTGCACATTGCTCTGGATCGCTTTCGACACGATTTCCAGCTCGTCGCTGTAGTCAGCGATCCGGGCGACCGTTTGGGGCGCGTTCAGATCCAGGTTGGTCTTGGTGAAGGAAGGCTCGACCAGCGAGACGCGGATACCGAATTGGCGCACCTCATGGTCCAGCGTCTCGGCCAGCCCTTCAACCGCGTGCTTGGACGCCGAGTAGAGCGCCATGTAGGGCGCGGGCAGAAAGCCGAGCACCGAACTTACATTGACGATGCGGCCGGAGCGCTGTGCGCGCATGTGGGGCAACACGGCCTTGATCACGCGCAAGATGCCGAAGAGGTTGGTGTCAAACAGCGTCTTGGCTTCCTCGACCGAAGTTTCTTCCGCTGCCCCCAGCAGGGTCACGCCCGCGCTGTTGACCAGCACGTCGATGCGCTGAGCTTGCGCGATGATGGTCTGGATGCCGCGCTCCACCGATACCTCGTCGCGGATGTCGATTTCAATGAGCGTCACGTTGGGAATGGCGTGCGCTTTGGCCGTGTTGCGCACGGTGCCAAAGACCCGGCAGCCCTGCTGGGCAAACTGTATGGCCGCAGCACGACCGATGCCCGAGGACACGCCGGTGACAACGACAACTTTGGATTTCGACATGGCAGTTCCTTTTTTGTAGGAGGGATGTGCAGGGGGGAATCACACGGATGCGGGGGACGCGGAGGAAGAACGAGCGGGCCGGATACCGAACCAGATCGAATACATCGCAGGAAGGAACACGAGCGTTAGCACCGTGCCGGCCAGCGTTCCGCCGATCAAGGTGTAGGCCAGCGTTCCCCAGAACACTGAGTGCGTGAGAGGGATGAACGCCAGGATCGCGGCCAGGGCGGTGAGGATCACCGGGCGGGCACGTTGCACAGTGGCCTCGACCACGGCGCGGAAGGGGTCCAGCCCAGCCTCCTCGTTTTCTCGGATCTGCCCGATCAGGATCAGCGTGTTGCGCATCAAGATGCCAGACAGCGCAATCAAACCCACCAGCGCATTGATGCCGAAAGGCTGCTGGAACAGGAGCAGCGTGGGCACCACGCCGATCAGGCCCAGCGGGCTGGTCAGGAAGACCATGACCATGCCCGAAATCGAGCGGACCTGCAGGATGATGATGAGCAGGGTCGCCGCCAGCATGATGGGGAAGATCGGCAGCATGGCGACGTTGGCCTTGCCAGCTTCTTCGATGGAGCCCGCTTCGACGATGCGGTAGCCGCCCGGCAACTTGTCCATGATGGGCTGGAGCTGCTGGGTGATGGCGGTGGACACGTCTGGCGGCTGCAGGCCCTCGGCAATATCGCCACGCACCGTGATCGTCGGCGTGCGGTCGCGTCGGCGCAGGATGGGGTCTTCCATGCGCACATCGACCTTGCCCACCTGCGACAGCGGGATGCGCTGCCCGCCCGACCCCACCAGCGACAGGCCAGAAATCTTCGCGGGGTCCAGGCGAACATCGCCAGCGGCCCGGCCCATGACCTGCACCGAGCGGATGTCCTCACGCACCTCCGTCAGCGGTGCGCCGCTCAGCAAGAACTGCAGCTGCTGGGCCACGGCGCTGGAGCTGAGTCCCACGGCCGTCAGGCGGTCTTGGTCGAGTGTGAAGTGCAGGGTAGGGACACGCGGGCCCCAGTCTGTGTTGACCGTACGCATCATCGGGCTGGCCTGCAGCACGGCCTCAACCTCGGCGGCGATTGCGCGCAGCTTGTCGGGGTCGGGGCCCATGACGCGGTAAGCCACCGGGAAGGGCGAGGGTGGGCCAAACACGATTTGCGTGACCCGCACCTGCGCCTCTGGCGCCAGGCCATCGGCCACGGCATGGCGCAGCCTGAACTTGAGAGCTTCCCGCTCCTTGTCGTTGCCCGTGAGCACCACGACCTTGGCGAACGATGGGTCCGGCAGCTCGGGCGACATGGCCAGGAAGAAGCGCGGCGCACCCTGGCCGATGTAGGCGGTCACCACCTTGGCCTCGTCCTGCTTCGCGAGCCAGGCCTCGACCTTGGCCGTGGCGGCGCTGGTTTGTTCGATGGACGTGCCATAGGGCATCTGCACCTCGACCAGCACTTCTGGCCGGTCGGATGTGGGGAAGAACTGCTTCTTGACCACGGCCATGCCCAGCACCGACACCACAAAGAGCATGACGACAGAGGCCGCCACGATCCACTTGCGCGCAATGACGCGGCCAAGCAGCTGGCGAAACCGGTTGTAGCGCGGCGTGTCGTAGATGGCGTCGTGCCCGCCCTCTACCTTTTTGAGGTTGGGCAACAGCTTGACGCCCAGGTACGGCGTGAACACCACGGCCACCACCCACGACGCGATCAATGCAATGCCCACGATCCAGAACATGTTGCTGGTGTATTCACCTGCCGTGGAGCGTGCAAAGCCATTGGGCATGAAGCCAATGGCCGTGACCAGCGTGCCCGAAAGCATGGGCGCCGCCGTATGGCTCCAGGCATAGGCCGAGGCGGCCACACGGTCGTAACCCTCTTCCATCTTCACCACCATCATTTCGATGGCGATGATGGCGTCGTCCACCAGCAGGCCGAGGGCCAGGATGAGTGAGCCCAGCGTGATGCGGTCAAAGTTCTTGCCAGAGGCAGCCATGACCACGAACACTGCCGCCAGCGTCAGCGGCACAGCGGCTGCAACGACGATGCCCACACGCCAGCCCATGCTGACAAAGCACACCACCATCACCACCAGCAGGGCGACGAAAAACTTGACCATGAATTCGTCTACCGCCGAGGCGATGTTGACGGCCTGGTCGGTCACCTTGGTCAGCGTCATGCCCATGGGCAGTTGAGAGTTGATGTGGGTGACCTCGGCCTCCAGCGCCTTGCCCAGGTCGAGCCCGTTCCAGTCGTCACGCATCACCACGCCCAGCAGCAGGGCTGGCTCGCCACCGTTGCGCACGAGGAACGTGGCGGGGTCTTCGTAGCCGCGCTCGACGGTTGCCACATCCGACAATTTCAGCGTGCGCCCCTGCGCGACGATGGGGGTCTGCCTTATCTTCTCCAGCGTGTTGAGGGCGCCGTCCACGCGCAGGAAGACCTGCGGCCCCTGGGTTTCGATGGAGCCTGCGGGGGTCAGTACGTTCTGGCTGTTGAGGGCGGCAAAAATGTCTTGCGGTGACACGCCCAGCGTGGCCAGCCGGTCGTGGGAGAAGGAGACAAAGATCCGCTCGGACTGCTCCCCGATGATGTTGACCTTCTTGACGCCCGCCACGTGCAGCAGTTGCTGGCGCAGCACCTCGGCATCGCGCACCAGTTGCCTCTGGGGCTCACCCTTGGCCTTGAGGGCGAACAACGCAAAGGTCACATCGGCATACTCGTCGTTGACTATGGGGCCGATAACGCCCGCAGGCAGCCTTCGGGCCTCGTCGCTGATCTTCTTGCGGGCCTGGTAGAACTCTTCCTGCACCTGCGAGGGCGGTGCGCTGTCGAGCAGCGACACCATGGTGAACGCCAGGCCAGGGCGGGTGAAGGTTTCCGAGCGGTCGTACCAGCGCAGTTCCTGCATGCGCTTTTCCAGAGGTTCCGCGACTTGGTCTTGCATCTCCTGTGCTGTGGCGCCGGGCCAGGCCGTGACGATCGTCATCTGCTTGATCGTGAAAGGCGGGTCTTCTGCGCGCCCGAGCTTGGCGAAGGCCAGAATGCCTGCCGCTGAGATCAGGAAAATCAGGAACAGGGTGATGGCGCGCTCGCGCACGGCCAGCGCCGACAGGTTGAAGCGGCCTTGGCTCACGGACGTGCTCCTTCGGTCACAGCGGCTGCAGCCGCCATATCGGTCAGCCGGACCGAATCGCCTTCACGCAGCAGGTGCGCACCCAGCGCGACAACCCGCTCCCCAGGCTTGATCTGGCCCGCTACGTAAGCCCCCGCATCGTCCAGGCGCTGGACGGCCACGGGCTGCCAGGCCACCTTGGCCGGTTCACCGCGAATCACCCAAACGCCCGGGCCCTTGCCCGCATCGAACAAGGCGCCGATGGGCACTTGCAGGCCCACCGCCACAGAGGTTTTGTCGTCTGCGATGCGCACCACCACCGTGGTGCCCAGGGGCGCGTTGGCCAAGTCGCCCTCCAGCACGTAACGGGCCTCGAAGGTGCGCGTCACCCGGTCTGCCGCGCTGGACAGCTGCCGCAGCTTGGCCGTAACGGCAAGGCCCTCTTTGCCAAACAAGGTGGCTTGCGCCTGCGAACCGATGGCGGGGCGCAAGGTCTCGGGCAACTGGATGATTGCTTCGCGGCGGCCTGCGTGGGCCAAGCGGACCACGGGTTGTCCGGCGTTCACCACCTGGCCGGGCTCGGCCAGTGTTTCCACGACCACGCCGTCGCCGTCGGCCACCAACTCGGCGTAGCGGCTGGCATTGCGGGAGACATCGGCCTGGGCTTCGGCGGCGCTGAGCTGCGCCTGGGCGGCGTCTGCGGCTGCCTTCGCCTGGTCGTAGGCCGTGGCAGAAATAGCACCCGTGCCGCGCAGGTCGCGGTAGCGCGCTTCATCGTCTGCCGTCTGGCGTGCACGGGCGCGTGCAGCGGCCACGGCCTCTTGCTGCGCATTGGCGGCCAGCTTCAAGTCCACCGCATCGATGCGCATGAGCGGCTGGCCGCGTTGGACGGTTTGCCCCGCATCCACCAGCCGCTCCAGCACCTTGCCCGGGACGCGAAAACCCAGGTCGCTCTGCACCCGCGCCGCTACGGTGCCCGTGAACGCCCGGGTGGAAGCAGTGGCCTCCTGAACGACGGCGGCCCGCACCAGCGGCGCCTGAGTGCGGGGGTCGGAAGATGCCTTTTCGCCGCAAGCGACCAGCGCCAACGGCAAGGCTGAAACGAAAAACAGGGTGGCGAGGCGAGGCCGAAGCATGAAAGTCCCTTGTGCGAATGAATCGGGACTTTCATTGTGATTCTTGTGACCAATTTAGTCAATAGTCACAAATGATTTGTGGATCACGGGGAGAGGCTGCGCAGAACCAGACTGGACAACTGGGCGGGCGCCTCATTGGCGTAGTCCAGGCTGTGCTGGAGGATCAGGGGGTTGAGGTAGGGCCGCATCACCAGATGGATGGCGGCAGTGGTTTCATCCAGCGGCGTCTTGCGCTCGAAGTCGCCAGTCTGTCGGCCTTCCTGCAAAACATCCCGCAACAGCGCCTGAAGCCGCTCCTCGTAAACGATGGTGGACTGCCAGCGTTCGGTCGCCGCCGAGGTGGCAATCTCGTAGAGCTTTCTGTCCTGAAAAAAGAGACGCAGGCTCGACTCCACAATGGCCTTGAACATGCGCCGCAGCTTCTCGGGCGGCCGATCGGCCTGGGCCACGGCCGCCCGGACCTCGCTCTCGATATCGCTCAGGCAGTTCGCACAAATCATCTCGCCAATGGCCTGCTTGGACTCGAAAAACTTGTAGATATAGGCCTTGGAAAAACCGATTTCCTTGGCCAAGTCAGACACGGTGGTTTTTTCGTAGCCGTAACGGCTGAAGTGCTCTGTGGCGGCGATCACGATCTGGTTTCGCACCTCGTGGTCCGCAGGGCCCCGGCCTGCGGCGGTGGGATGGCTGGTTTTGGTCATGGGTGCAGCTTACGACAGTCTCACACACTAGACAAACAGTGACCATTTGGTACTATGGTCACATTTTAACGCACTGATGACCGGAAAACACCATGCTGCACAAACGCACCCTCGCCGCCCTTCTTGTGGCCAGCCTGTCCGCTGGCTGTGCCGTGGGGCCGGACTATGTTCGCCCCCCTATCGCCCTGCCTGGGCAGTTCCAGGAGCGGGCCATCAGAGAGCAACCGCTGGAGAAGGCACCCCCAGAGCTGGCCCACTGGTGGTCCAGCTTTGGCGACCCGCAGTTGACGCAATTCGTGTCGCTGGCGCTGCAGCAAAACCTGGATCTGGCGCAAGCCGCTGCCCGTGTGGCCCAGGCGCGTGCGGGACTGGGCGCTGCCGACGCCGCACTGCTGCCGTCTGCCGCCGCGTCAGGGCAGGCTGCACGGGCCTACCAGTCCGCGCAAACGCCTTTGGGGCAGGTCCTGAGTTCGATGCCAGGCTTTGACCGGTATGGCAGCGCCTACGAGGCCAATCTGGGCGCCAGCTGGGAACTGGATGTGTTTGGGGGCTTGCGCCGGGGGCGGGAAGCGGCCACGGCCGAATACCAGTCCTCGGAAGCAGGCGCGGTGGCCACCCGGCTGGCCGTGGCGGCACAGACGGCAGACATCTACATCACCGTGCGTGGCCTGCAGGCCCGCCGGGACGTGGCCCGCCAACAGGTACAGACTCAGCAGGACCTGCTGTCCAAAATCCGGCTGCTGCATAGCAAAGGCCTTGCGGCAGAACTCCAGGTGCGGCAGGCGGAAGGCGCGCTCTCACAAGCTCAAGCAGCCATTCCTGTGTTGGATGCGTCCCTGGACACAGCGATGAATGCCATGGATGTGATCTTGGGAACGCCCCCAGGCACCCACCGCGCAGAACTCATCGCACCGGGCAACATCCCCAGCACGCCCCAAAGCATCGCGACGGGGTTACCGAGTGACCTGCTCAGACGCAGGCCGGACCTCATCGTTGCCGAGCGCCGCCTGGCGGCATCCAATGCACGCATTGGCGCTGCCATCTCGGAGTACTACCCCAAGCTGTCTCTCAGCGGCCTGGTGGGTAGTGCAACGTCTGTCTCCAGCGGCAATTTGTTCTCGGGCGGCGCTAGCCAGGCCACGGGCGTGCTCGGGCTGCGTTGGCGCCTTTTCGACTTCGCGCGCATCAATGCGCAGATTGAACAGGCCAAGGGGCAAGAGGCAGAAATGCTGGCTGCCTATCGGCTGGCAGCGCTCAAGGCCACGGAGGACGTCGAGAACGCTCTGTCTTCCCTTGCCAGGCGGCAGGAGCAGGTAGCGGTGTTGACAAGCGGTGTTGACGCACTGGGCCGCGCGCGCGCCGCATCATTCTCAGCGTACCAAAAAGGCGTCGTCAGCTTAATCGAGGTTCTTCACGCTGATGAGACCTTGCTGCGCGCGGCCGAGGCGCGCGTGCAGGCACAGACGGAATCCGCCCGCTCGGCCGTGGCCATCTTCAAGGCGCTAGGAGGCGGGTGGGAGGAAAATTTATATACAACAACGCCTCCCACGGTCGAGGTGCCCACCTATTCGAGCGTCAAAACCCGCTCTATGAGCAGCCGTTCGTAGTCCATTCTGCGAACGACTGCAATCAGCCTGAAACAGTTTTCCCAATGGCACTGGCAACTCCGCAGCGATTGCCGACGGTGGGAGCCATGAGGCGTGCCAAAGCGCACTTTCGCAAAGATGCCATTGGGCATGGCAGCTGGCGCTGGCCTGTATGACGGCCATGCAAGGGTCACCGGAAGTAGGGTTCCAGAGACGCTTGGCCTATGTAAGACCCCGTCGACACCTCCGTAGCCAGCCTTAGCAGCGCTGTCCCCCTATGTTGCGATCACTGGGGCGGCACTAATGATTAGCGGCGTGCTGTCAAACGCCCTACATCCTCCCTCCGGCGCTGCTCCCAGACTGATTGGGCATCTCCGGCTGGCTTTCTCACAAGCGGCCAGCCCGTGCCGCCAGAAACCGTCGATCGCTTTCGTGGGTCGCCAAAGCGATGGCCTGGTCGTACGCTCGCCGGGCTGCATCGGTCTGGCCCGCCATGACGAACACGGCAGCACGTGCGGCATGAAAAGGCTGGAAGTCTGCCAGTGCGTCATGCAACTGGTTCAGTGTGGCCAACGCGGCGGCCAGCAGGCCGTTCTCGGCCATTGCGACTGCGTGGTTGATACGTACCACCGGTGTCGGCTCGAGAGGGAGCAGCGCCGTGTACAGATGAAGAATCTGAGGCCAGTCCGGTGCGGGTTCTGCCATCTGGCAAGCGCTGATCGCCGCTTTGATCTGGAACGGTCCGGCCCTTTTGCGCCGCAGTGCCGTCTCCAACCTTTGCCGCCCCTCTGCCTCCACTTCGCGATGCCAGAGTCGGCGATCCTGTTCGGTGGGCGGCACCGTCGCGCCGCAGGTGCTGACCCGCGCCGCCCGGCGGGCATCGGTCAGCAGCATCAGGGCGAGTGCCCCTTCTATCTCCGGCTGTTCAGGACACAAAGCATCGAGCAATCGCGCCAGAAACAGCGCCTCGCCGCAAAGATCGCGCGCTTCGTCAGGTGCAGCGGTGTAGCCGGTGGTAAAGATCAGGTAGACGGTGGTCAGGACCGCCTGCAACCGGTCATCCCATTGCTCGGGTGGCGGCACGGCATAGGCGATACCTGAACCGGCGATCTTGGTTTTGGCACGGCTCAGCCGCTGGCCCATGGTGGTTTCGCTATCGAGAAACAGACGGGCGATTTCGCCAGTGTTCAGGCCGCAAACGGTTCGCAGAGTCAGCGCCACCCGCGATTTGGTCTCCAGTGCAGGGTGACAGCAAGTGAAGATCAAGCGAAGTCGTTCGTCAGGAATGGGCTCTGGATCGTCTTGCCCGAGCAATTCGTTGACAAGTTGCACAGCCGCTTCGCGCTCACCGTCACGGCCCTCAGCGCGAATCTGGTCGAGCGCTTTGCGGAAGGCCACTTTGATCAGCCAACCCTGAGGTGACTGTGGCAGGCCATCGCGTGCCCAGTGACTCAAAGCTGACAGGCTGGCTTCTTGCAACGCGTCTTCGGCGCGCTGGAGCGAGCCGAGCCGATGCGTCAGCGCGGCCATCAGCCGCCCCCTGTCGTGGCGCAAGACGGTCTCCAGCGCCTGGAGAACCGCGATGGCTTGAGCGGGGGCGGTCATGCTATGGACGCAGATTAAGTGTTGGCCGGGTCGTAGTTCAACAAGGGGCGCACCTCAACGGTGCCGAAGGTTGCAACCGGGATCTGCGCCGCGTAACGCAGTGCGGTGTCCAGGTCTGGCAGATCGAGCACGTAGTAGCCGCCCAGGTGCTCGCGGGTTTCGGCAAACGGGCCGTCCATGGTTTCGACCTTACCGCCGCGCACTTTGAGGGAGGTGGCAGTCTCAATGCCTTGCAAGCCTTCTCCGCCACGCAGAACGCCATCTGCCTTGGCCTTCTCGCTGAAGGCAGCGAAGTCGGCCATCATGGTCTGGAATTCGGGCGTGCCGTAGGTAGGTTCGGACTCTGGGGTGCTGTAGAGCAAGAACATGTATTGCATGGTGAATTCTCCAATGGATGTTAGGGAAGGTTAAAAGCGGTTTGAGGAAGGGCGTCTTCACCCGCCGAACAAGGTGCAGAGCAGGCAGCCCATCACCATGAGCACTGCCAGCAGGCTGGCCGTGTTGCCGATGTAGCGCTCCGGCTAGGCGACATTGCCCACCTTGATGTACACCGGGTGGATCAACCGACCGGCCTGCAGCCAGGGAGCGCCCGCGCCGTTGACCTTGGCCAGCGCGATCCGCAGAACGACCCAAGGCGTCCGTTCGACGAAGTTGCCGTGTTGGCGGTTGCATTTGCGTAGTGCGAGGTGTCCCGCGTCGCCGACAGGCACCTTGAGACAGGTGCGCGTCAGGGTGACACGGACCCCGAGAATCAGGCTCAGATGAGCGAGAGGCAGCGCGTAGATCGCGACAACTTTAGATGCCATGGAAACTCCTTATAGCGGTGGATGGCGCCTTAAGACGCCACCGACTATCCGGATTTCGACATCGACACGAATTTTCTTGCGTGACCTACTGCCCCGGTGGGACGTCGGTGCAAGACCAGCTGTCAGTTTGCTGGATTGACGACTTTCTAGTTCGGTCGTTGTCCTTGCTTGCAAAGCCCTTGCGTGATCAAGATCGTCCGTATACGGCTTTGCTTGCCGTGGTAACCGGACGCCGCACGAGCACCTACCTAGGTTGCCAAAGCTCCCCCAGAAGCGTCTCACCAGCCGACGCAGCGATCGCGTCTGCAAACTGCTCCGAACCCACTGCCCGGGCCAGGGTGACAGCCCCGACCAGCACCGCAAGGGCTGAGCGCGCTCCAGCCTCGTCACGGGGTGCCTTGGGAGACTTGGGGCCCGAGAGGATTGCGGCAGAGACTTCCTTCAGGCCGCCTTCGAAAGCTTCTCTGACTTCTGGGGAAGCCCGGGCCACCTCAGGAGAAAGCGCTTGCAAGCCGCAGCTTTCTGCCAGGTCACAACGCCGCTTGGCGCCCAGATAGAACTTCACGAACTCTGGCCACCACAAGCTTCCATGCGTCTGTTGGTAGTGCAGCACACCGGCCTGCAGATCCGCCATCCCGTGCACCACGGCCTCATGAAATGCATCCGACTTCGAGCCAAAGTGCCCGTAGAAAGCTCCAGACGTAACCCCTGCCTCCTTCGCCAGTCCATCAACACCAACACCGCCAAATCCGCCTTTGCGAAAGCTGCGGCCTGCAGCTTCCACGATGCGTTGACGTGTCTGGGACTTCTGCTCAAGACGGGACATACGGAACTTCTCCTGCCAGCGAATGGAATGCGGGAATTGTAGTTGACCAGATAACGATCGTTATCTATTATTCGAGTAACGATCGTTATTCAAACGGCCGGAACCGCCTGGACGCAGGACGGCGCCCGGTCTCTTTTCTCAACATTTTTGGAGTCTTCACATGCCTCTCACCCTCACATTGACCGAAGGAGTTCTCCCCAAAGGCCAGGAGAAAGTTGCGTTCTCGCGCCTTTCTGAAGCCATGCTCAAGTGGCATGGACTCAAGGGCAATCAAACCATGACGTCGAATGTCGTCGGGTCGATCCACGTCCTGCCCCGGGATGCCACTTTCACTGGCATGCAGGAAACGCCGGTGGTGTTCATCGAGTGGAAAGTGCCCTCATTTGCCTTCGCCAACCGCGAAGTGCAGATCGGGTATTTCGACGAGGCCACCGCCATCGTTCATGAGCTGTCTGGCTCCCGGCATCCCAAGGACAAGGTTTACATCAACGTGGTGCACGCGGTTGACGGCGCCTGGAACTGGGGCGGGAAGTCCTTGACCAATGCAGAAATCGGCGAAGCAATAGCAAAGGGATAGCCGCATCAGATTGTTGGGCCACCTCAGTGCTGCCGAGGTGGCCTTGCGAAATCCAAGGATTCAAAAAATGAGCACAGAAACACATTCCGAAGAAGCGCTCACCCCTTCCGCGCTGCTTCACACCATGCTGCGTGTGAGCAACCTGGATCGGTCGATCGCCTTCTACGTCGGACTGCTTGGCATGACGCTTTTCCGCAAGGAAGAGTACCCCGAAGGACGCTTCACCTTGGCATTCGTTGGGTACGGCAATGAAGAACAGTCTCCAGCGATTGAGCTCACCCACAACTGGGACACACAGGACTACGAACATGGGTCGGCGTTTGGGCATGTTGCCCTGAGGGTCGCGAACGTTGAGCGGACCTGCAGGTACCTGGCCGAGGCCAATGTACAAGTCGTCCGCGCGCCCGGTCCCATGACGCATTCAAGCCCGCAACGCCAGGCTCCAGAGAACATTGCATTCGTTGCAGACCCTGATGGTTACCGACTTGAATTGATCGAACATCCATGCGCATGTTGACACGATTAGGTCATTCGTCCTACGATATTAGGACGATTGACCTAAACCTGTGGAGTCTTGCATGCATGAGCTTTTTGCCCCCTTCATGCTGAGCGACATGTTGCTCGGCAACCGGATCGTCATGGCGCCGATGACGCGCAACCGCGCAGCGTCAGAGGGCGTACCATCCCCTCTCATGGCGATCCACTACGGACAGCGTGGTGACGCCGGGCTTGTGATCTCCGAATCTGCTCCCGTGTCGGCTCAGGGGGTTGGATATCCCGGAACGCCCGGGATCTACACGGAGGAACAGGCGCAGGGATGGCGGAAGGTCACTGACGCGGTCCATGCCAAAGGTGG
>Ga0116211_1000741_pt1 | contig 16542 bp, 14 predicted proteins | sample SaghotsprinmetaG_FD_94484 | JGI IMG/M metagenome (GOLD analysis project Ga0116211, IMG submission 94484) | Hot spring microbial communities from South Africa to study Microbial Dark Matter (Phase II) - Sagole hot spring metaG | ecosystem: Environmental > Aquatic > Thermal springs > Hot (42-90C) ... | reverse complement strand
GTCGGGCGCGTGGTGGCGGCCATGCAGGACCCCAATCCGCAGGTCGCCGGGAACGGTCTGGAGCGGCTGCGCAGCGCCGGTATCGAAGTTGCCAGCGGCGTACTGGAAGGCGAGGCGCGGGAACTCAATGCGGGCTTTATCAAGCGCATGGAAAGCGGCCTGCCATACGTGCGCGCCAAGCTGGCCATGAGCCTGGACGGGCGCACCGCGATGGCCAGCGGCGAGAGCCAGTGGATCACCGGCCCGGCGGCGCGTGCCGAGGTGCAGCGCCTGCGCGCCCGCTCCAGCGTGGTGCTGACCGGCGCTGACACCGTGCTGATGGATGTCGCGCGGCTGACCGTACGCGGCGCCGAACTGGGGCTGGATGCGGAAACCACTGCGCTGGCGCTGCAGCGCCCGCCGCTGCGGGTGCTGGTCGATGGTCGGCTGCGCGTGCCGCTGGATGCGCCGTTCTTTCAGGCCGGTCCGGCGCTGGTCGTCACGGTGGTCGCCGGCTGCGAGGAGACCTATCGTCGCGCCGGTCACGAGGCGCTGGTGCTGGGGCAGGAGCGGGTCGACCTGGCCGCGCTGCTGCGCGAGCTGGCTGCCCGTGGTGCCAACGAGGTGCTGGTCGAGGCCGGACCGCGGCTGGTCGGTGCGTTCGCCAGCCTCGGCCTGATCGACGAGTACCAGCTGTTCATGGCGGCCAAGTTTCTCGGCTCCTCGGCGCGGCCGCTGCTGGAGCTTCCGCTCGAGCGCATGAGCGAGGCGCGCGAGCTGAAGATCGTCGACATCCGGGCGGTGGGCGACGACTGGAAGATCCTGGCGCGCCCGGCCAACTGATCGGCAACCCGTGTCGGCGGTGTCCGCCGATAGCCTGCGTCTTGCATTCAGATAGCTGCTACCGGGCGATAACGGGCTGCCCCGCGTCGCTATTTGTGTTAAAAACGCTGCCGGGCCGCAAACGGCCCAACGTTCTCAGGGCGGGGTGCGATTCCCCACCGGCGGTAATGGCGCAGTTACAAGGATGAAAGCGTAGCGAGCGCTGAGCAGGCAAGGCGTGATTCGACGAGAAGGCGGGCTTTACTGGGGGCAGCGAGGCCTTGGTAAATGAGCACTTCGAGGAGGAGCACAACGCAGCATGCTCTGCGCGCAGTAGCTTTCAATCGCGTCTAGCCCGCGAGCGCTTGCTTCGGCAAGGTCAGCAGACCCGGTGTGATTCCGGGGCCGACGGTATAGTCCGGATGAGAGAGAGCGGGATATTCCGATGGGCGCCGTCCGTGCACCCGTCATGCATCCCTATCGATCCGTAGCGCCCTGTTTTTCAAAAACAGGAGTTCGTCGTATGCAGCGTTTTATCCGCCTTCCACGGGAGGCCACATGTTCACCGGAATAATCGAAGCCATCGGCACCATCCGTGCGCTCACACCCAAGGGCGGCGACGTCCGCGTGCTGGTCGAAACCGGCAAGCTGGATCTGGGCGACGTCAAGCTGGGCGACAGCATCGCCGTCAACGGCGTCTGCCTGACGGCGGTGGAGCTGCCGGGCAACGGCTTCTGGGCCGACGTCAGCCGCGAAACTCTGGCGCGCACCGCCTTCATCGATCTCAAGGCCGGCAGCCTGGTCAACCTGGAAAAGGCCCTGACCCCCACCAGCCGCCTCGGCGGTCATCTGGTCAGCGGCCATGTCGATGGTGTCGGCGAGGTCGTGGCGCGGGAAGATAATGCCCGCGCCGTGCAGTTCCGCATCCGCGCGCCGCGCGAGCTGGCCAAGTACATTGCGCTCAAGGGGTCGATCACAGTGGACGGCACCAGCCTCACGGTCAATGCGGTCAACGGCGCCGAATTCGAGCTGACCATCGTGCCGCACACCCTCGGCGAAACCATCATGGCCGACTACCGCCCCGGGCGGCAGGTGAACCTGGAGGTCGACCTGCTGGCGCGTTACCTGGAGCGCCTGATGATGGGCGACAAGGCCGCCGAACCCAAGGCCTCGGGGCTCACCGAAGGTTTTCTCGCCGAGCACGGCTACCTGAAGAATTGAGGAGACGCCCGATGGCGCTCAATACTGCTGAAGAACTGATCGAAGACATCCGCGCCGGCAAGATGGTCATCCTCATGGATGACGAGGACCGCGAGAACGAGGGCGACATCATTGTCGCCTCCGAGTGCGTGACCGCCGAGCACATCAACTTCATGGCGCGCTTCGCCCGCGGCCTGATCTGCATGCCCATGACCCGCGAACGCTGCGAGCTGCTCAAGCTGCCGCTGATGGCGCCGCGCAACGGCTCGGGCTTCGGCACCAAGTTCACCGTTTCCATCGAGGCCGCCGAAGGCGTGACCACCGGCATTTCCGCGGCTGACCGCGCGCGTACCGTGCAGGCCGCGGTGGCGAAGAACGCCAAGGCCGAGGACATCGTCAGCCCCGGCCACATCTTTCCGCTGATGGCGCAACCGGGCGGCGTGCTGGCGCGTGCCGGCCACACCGAGGCTGCCTGTGACCTGGCGCGCATGGCCGGGTTCGAGGCCAGCGGCGTGATCTGCGAGATCATGAACGACGACGGCACCATGGCGCGCCGTCCTGAGCTGGAAGTCTTCGCCGAGCAGCACGGGCTGAAGATCGGCACCATCGCCGACCTGATCCACTACCGCATGATCCACGAGCGTACCGTGCAGCGGGTTTCCGAGCAGCCGCTGGAAACCGAGCTGGGCCAGTTCAACCTGGTCACCTACCGCGACGGCGTCGAGGACACCGTGCACATGGCACTGACCCGCGGTGAGATTTCCCCGGAAGAGCCGACCCTGGTGCGCGTACACAACATGGAGCCGCTGCGTGATCTGCTGCTGGTCACCGTGCCGGGTCGCTGGAGCCTGCGCGCTGCGATGAGCGAGGTGGCCAAGGCCGGCAAGGGCGTGGTGCTGCTGCTCGGCAATCCGCTCACCGGCCCGCAGCTGCTGGCGCAGCTGACCCGTCAGCAGCCGCCGACCCCGGCCACCTACAGCACCGTCGGCGCCGGTTCGCAGATCCTGCGTGACCTGGGCGTGCGCAAGATGCGCCTGATGAGCGCGCCGATGAAGTTCAACGCGATATCCGGCTTCGATCTGGAAGTTGTAGAATACCTCCCGGCCGAATAAATCAGAGGCGCCGCGCAGTCCGCGGCGCCTTCGTTCTTTAAAGAGATGAGAAAGCACCCATGCCCCTGAAGACCATCGAAGGAACCTTCATCGCCCCGCAGGGCAAATACGCCCTGGTCGTAGGCCGCTTCAACAGCTTCGTCGTCGAGAGCCTGGTCAGCGGCGCGGTCGACGCGCTGGTTCGCCACGGCGTCAGCGAAAACGACATCACCATCATCCGCGCACCGGGTGCCTTCGAGATTCCGCTGGTCGCCCAGAAGGTCGCACAGCAGGGTGAATACGACGCCATCGTCGCCCTCGGCGCGGTCATCCGCGGTGGCACGCCGCACTTCGAATACGTCGCCGGTGAGTGCACCAAGGGCCTGGCCCAGGTCTCCATGGAGTTCGGCGTACCGGTCGCCTTTGGCGTGCTGACCGTCGATTCCATCGAACAGGCCATCGAGCGTTCCGGCACCAAGGCCGGTAACAAAGGCGCCGAAGCCGCACTCTCCGCACTGGAAATGGTGAGCCTGCTGTCGCAGCTGGAGGCGAAGTGAGCCTGAATCACGACGATAGCCAGGACGCACCGCAGCCCAAGGCCAAGGGCAAGATCGCCACGCGCCGGGTCGCTCGCAGCCTGGCGATGCAGGCGTTGTATCAGTGGCACATGGCCGGTCAGAGTCTCAACGAGATCGAGGCGCAGTTCCGCGTCGACAACGATTTCAGTGGTGTCGACGGTGCCTACTTCCACGAACTGCTCAACGGCGTGGCGCGCAAGAAGACTGAGGTCGACCAGGCGATTGCGCCGAATCTCGACCGTCCGCTGGACGAGCTCGATCCGGTGGAGCTGGCCATCCTGCGCCTGTCAACCTACGAGCTGATGCAGCGCATCGACGTGCCGTACCGCGTGGTCATCAACGAAGGCATCGAGCTGGCCAAGGTCTACGGCGCCACCGACGGACACAAGTTCGTCAACGGTGTGCTGGACAAGCTGGCCCCCTCGCTGCGCAGCGCCGAAGTGCGCAACCACAAGCGCTGAGGGCCGCTCGCCTTGCTGGGTGAGTTCGAGCTGATCCGTCACTACTTCGCCGCCGCCGCTTGCGCCAGGGCCGGCGGCGAAGTCGTTCTCGGCATCGGCGATGATTGCGCCCTGCTGCAGATTCCCTCCGGTGAACAGCTGGCCGTGTCCACCGACACCCTGGTCGCCGGCGTGCATTTCCCCGATCCCTGCGATCCGTTCCTGCTCGGCCAGCGCGCCCTGGCTGCCGCCGCCAGCGACCTGGCCGGCATGGGCGCCACACCCATCGGCTTCACCCTTGCCCTGAGCCTGCCGAGCGGCGATCCGCTGTGGCTCGCCGAGTTCGTCCGCGGACTGGATGCGATGGCGCTCGACTGCAGCCTGCGCCTGATTGGCGGCGATACCACCCGTGGCCCGCTGAGTCTGACCGTCACCGTGTTCGGCCGCGTGCCGTCCGGGCAGGCGCTGGTTCGGTCCGGCGCGCAGGTCGGCGATCTGCTCTGCGTCGGCGGCGTACTGGGCGAGGCAGCCGGCGCGTTGCCGCTGGTGTTGCGGCAGGCCGAAGCCGATGCGGATGCGGATGTCGCCGAACACCTGCTGGCGCGCTACTGGTCGCCGCAACCGCAGCTGGCCCTGGGCGAGGTGCTACGAGGCAAGGCCACGGCGGCGCTGGATATCTCCGACGGCCTGCTGGCTGACTGCGGGCATATTGCCAAGGCATCAGGCGTCGCGCTGCAGATCGAGCGTGATCGGCTGCCGTTGTCCGAGCCGCTGCGCCGTTTCGCCGGCGACGCCGAAGCGCTGCGTTGCGCGCTGGCTGGCGGCGACGACTACCTGCTGGCCTTCACCCTGCCGCCTGCCGAGCTGGCGCCGCTGCAGGCTGCCGGCTGGCCGGTGCAGGTCATCGGCCGGGTGATGGCGGGGCAGGGTGTTCAGCTGATCGATGCAGCGGGCAACGAAGTGCCCGTCTCCGAGCGCGGCTACAACCATTTCAATGCGTAAGCGCCGCTTCGAGAGCAGCCGCTTGCCTCCGACTCGATAAGGAACGCTGTTTTGACTGATACCTCACCGGTCGCGGCCAAGCCGCAAACCCTGGTCTGGTCCAACCCCTGGCACAACCTGGCGTTCGGCTTCGGGTCCGGGTTGATGCCCAAGGCGCCGGGCACCTGGGGTTCGCTGGTCGCGCTGCCGTTTGTGCCGCTGTGGCAGTTGCTGCCAGGCTGGGGCTATCTGCTGATGCTCGGCCTGACCATGCTGTTCGGCGTCTGGCTGTGCGGCAAGGTGGCGCGCGAGCTCGGCGTGCACGACCACGAAGGCATCGTCTGGGACGAATTCGTGGGTATCTGGATCACCTTCTGGCTGGTGCCGGAGGGCTGGTACTGGCTGCTGCTCGGCTTCGTGGTGTTTCGCGTGATGGACATCGCCAAGCCGTGGCCGATCAGCTGGGTGGATCGGCATATCCATGGCGGAGTGGGCATCATGCTCGACGATATCCTTGCCGGGGTCGCCGCCTGGGCGGTCATGCAGGGGCTGGTGGCGCTGTTGGTTTGATTGTGCGTCCGGTCGCTGCAGGCCGCTGACGGTTGGTGGATGATCGGCGGCTCCGGTCCGGGCGGCCAGGTTTCGAGGAAGGAATAGCCATGCGTAGCATCCCCGTTCTGTTCGCCGGCCTGTTGCTGCTGCCCGCGCTGACACAGGCCGCCTCAATGGTGCAGGTGGTCGGGCTGTTTCCCGGCGCGGCGGTGGTCAACGTCGACGGCCAACGCAAGCTGGTCAGGGTCGGGCAGACCGGGCCGGGTGGCGTCCAGGTGGTCAGTGCCGATGCCAACGGTGCGGTGCTGAGGGTCGACGGCGTCGAGCGGCACTACAACCTGAGCCGCGAATACAGCGGTGCCTACGCGGCGCCCAGCAAGACCCAGCTGAGCGTGGCCAAGGGTACCGGCGGCCATTACTGGATCGCCGGTGCGATCAATGGCCAGCCGATCCAGTTTCTCGTCGACACCGGCGCCACCTCGGTGGCGATCAACGAGCACCAGGCCCGCCGGCTGGGCATCGACTACCGCGTCAACGGTCGGGCGATGGTGGTGAGCACCGCCAGCGGCACGGCCAAGGCCTGGCGCGTGCACTTGAACAGCGTCAAGGTCGGGGCGATCGAAGTGCTCGGCGTCGAGGCCGTCGTCGTCGAGGGCGGTTCGCCCACCGACGCGCTGCTCGGCATGAGCTTTCTCGGTCGCGTCAGCTGGCGCGAGGAGCAGGGCGTGCTGGTGCTGGAGTCGAAGACGTCCTGAGCGCCGACCGGGTTGCCGGTCTGGACGGCAGTATCGGCGCGCTCGTCGGCGAAACTCTCGCGCCTGATTCGCCCGCAGTTAGTGTTACAATGTCCGCTTTTCTGCCGCCTGGGATTTCCGCCCGTGTCTGTCGTGTTCGTCGCCGCTTCCCAACTGCCGACGCCGTTCGGCGTGTTCACCATGCATGGTTTTCTCGACCAGGACACTGGCAAGGAACATGTCGCGCTGACCCTCGGCGATGTGGCCGATGGCAAGCCGGTGCTGGGGCGTCTGCATTCCGAATGCCTGACCGGCGATGCGCTGTTCAGCCTGCGCTGTGACTGCGGCTTTCAGCTGGAAGCGGCGCTGCGCGCGATAGCCGACGAAGGCCGCGGCGTACTGCTTTATCTGCGCCAGGAAGGCCGTGGTATTGGCCTGCTGAACAAGATCCGCGCCTACGAGCTGCAGGATGCCGGCGCCGATACCGTCGAGGCCAACGAGCGCCTGGGCTTCGCCCCGGACATGCGCGACTACGGTATCTGCCTGCCGATGCTCGAGCATCTGGGCATCGGCGAAATCAAGCTGATGACCAACAACCCGCGCAAGGTCAAGGCGCTGCAGGGCTTCGGCATCCGCGTGGCCGAGCGCAAACCGCTGCAGATCGCACACAACCCGCACAACCGCAAGTACCTCGCGACCAAGGCCGGCAAGCTCGGTCATATGCTCGGCGAGATCCACCAGGGCGAAGCCGAGCAGTCATGAGCCGCGTCGCCGCCCGCCGCCAGCTTGCGCGTGACGGCTGGCTGCATACGCTGCTGATGGTGGTGCCTGTGTTGGTGCTCGGGCGCGCATCGGTGGTGTTTGCCGATTGGGGGCTACCGCTCTTCGCTGCTGGCATGGTTTCGCTGTTCTTCAGCCTGCGGGCCTTCACCGCCTTCAAACATGTATTGATCGCCACCGAACAGGCGCTGGACAGTCCTGCCGAGGCGGAAGCCTGGGCGCGTTTGCGCCGCGTTCGCCGACGCGGCCTGTTGATCGCGTCGCTGCCGGCCTGGTTCGCGGCCGCCGGGGCGCTGCTGGGCATGGAGCCGGTCGCCCGCCTGTTGCTGGTATTCGGCAGCCTGGTGCTGCTGGTGCTCTACCGTATTCCGCGGCAGCTGCACTGATGCGTCTCCTGCTGCTGGCCGCCCTGGCACTGCTGGCTACGTTGCCTGCGGTTGCCGCGCAGCGGGTCGTAAGCCTGGCGCCCTCGCTCAGCGAAATCATGCTGGAACTCGATGCCGTAGACCGCCTGGCCGGTGTGCTGGACGGCGGCGAACGTCCCGCTGCCCTGGCTCAGGTACCGTCGGTGGGGCGTTATGGACAGGTGGAGATGGAGACCTTGCTCAGCCTGCGCCCCGATCTGGTCCTGCTCTGGCCGGACAGCGTGCCGCGCAGCCAGCGCGAGCAGCTGCGGCAGTTCGGTATTCCCGTGCTGGTGGTGGCGCAGACTCGCCTCGACGGGCTGGCCGAGCAATTCAGGGTGATCGGCCAGGCGGTCGACCGCACGGAGCAGGGCGAGCGCCTGGCCGAGGCGTTTCGCGCCGGCCTTGCCGAGCTGCGCACAGCCTACGCCCGTGAACGGCCGCTGCGGGTGTTCTACCAGATCTGGAACCGCCCGCTGTATACCCTCGGCGGGCAACAGATCATCAGCGAAGCCATCGAGGTGTGTGGTGGGCAAAACATTTTCGCCGACCTGACCCTGGCCGCCCCGCAGGTGAGCATCGAAGCGGTGCTCGCCCGCGACCCGGAAGTCATCCTGGCCGGCAGCGGGGCGCAGCTGGACGAGTGGCAGGCCTGGCCACAGCTCGATGCCGTGCGCAACGGGCGATTGCTGGAAGTGCCGGACAAGGGCCTGGAGCGACCGAGCTTCCAGATGCTGGGGGCGATCCGGAAGCTCTGCGAGGTGATGGCGGCAGCGCCCTGAGCGGGCGCGCTCGGAAAACGTGATTAAAGCGAGGGAGTCCAGGTAACGGCGAATAGTGCCGTACGGCCTTCGGTGTTGTATCCGTAGCGTCCGTTGGCGGTGCTGTAGGTGGTTTCCGCATAGTCCTTGTCGAACAGGTTGTTCAGCTTCAGGTCCAGCTTAACCTCCGAGTTGGCCTGCCAACTCCCACGCAAGCCAAGCAGGCCGTAGCCGCCGAGCTCGATGGTATTTTCAGCGTTGTCATAGCGTCCGCTGACGGCGCGCCAGCCCGCGCCGACCGAGAAGTCACCGAACTGGCGGTCCAGATCCAGGCTTAGCGTGCGCTTGGCGCGACGGGCGAGTGTATGACCGCTCTCGCGATCGCGCGGGTCGATCAGACCGGCCGCGAGGCTAGCCTGCCAACCGAACACGTCCTGCCGGAGGGTGGCCTCCAGGCCGTTGATCCGTGCAGTCTGGACATTCTGAGGAATCCAGAAGGCGTCCGAGACGATGGCGTCCTCGATGTCAGTGCGGTACAGCGACACCTCCAGCGAGCCGCTTTCGCTGTAGCGGTTGCGCCATTGCAGCTCGTAGCTCTTGGATTTTTCGGGCGTAAGGTCCGGGTTTCCGAACCAGGAGTCGTACAGTTCGTTAAATGTCGGGGCGCGGAAGCCCTCGCTGTAGGACACGATCACGTCGTTGCGGGTATCCAGCGGTACGGTTAGCGCCGCGTTCCAGGTGTTCTCGCTGCCGTACTGTTCGTTCTTGTCGTGGCGCAGGCCAATCTCTGTAGAAAAGGCGTTGCCGGTATAGCGGTGCTGGATGAAGGCCGCCTGGTTCCAACGGGAGTCTTGGGCAAAGTCGCTCGAGCTGTGCAGCTGGTCCTCATGCCAATCGGCACCCAGCAACAATTGATGGGCCGGATCGAGCTGAAGTGTATTCACCCAGCTGGCCGAGTCACGATAGGTCGAGTAGCTGAAAAACACATAGTCAGGAGCCAGGGGGCTGTCGTTTCCGGTGTCCCGCTTGTCCTCGCTGTGCCCGACCTCAAGGCGGCTGTTCCAGACATCATTGAGTTTGGCGTCAACGAACCCGGAGATGCTGCTCAACTGGAAATCCACAGTTGGCTGAAAGCCGTCGAAGGTGTCGTCGAACTCAAGTTCGCCTCGCTGATCGAGCGCGCTGACACCCGCCTCGAGCCGATCATTAAAGCGGTGTGCAACGTTCAGACTGAGCGAACGATTGCGGTAAGCGTCATCATCGCCATTGGCGCCGAAGCTATCGCGCGTCGCGTCGATACCTTGAGTCTCATCCATCGCGGCCCCCAGGTTGAAGCGAGTCTGGCCATTCCCACCGGAGAGGTTCAGGCTGCGTTCGAAGGTGCCGTTGCTTCCCGCGCCGAAGCGGACCGCAGGCGCAAGCCCCTGACCGCTGCCTTGGCGGGTGAAGATCTGCACCACGCCGCCGATGGCATCCGAGCCATACAGCGCCGACCGCGAGCCGCGCACGACTTCGATCCGTTCGATCTGATCGGGGCTTAGAAATTCGAGGCTGCTGGTGCCGCTGGAGGTTGCGGCGATGCGCTGACCATCGACCAGAACCAGGGTCTGGGTACTGGAGGTGCCGCGAAGAAACAGGCCGGTTTGGCTGCCTGCTCCGCCTGTGCGGGTGATGCTTACGCCTGGCACACGTTCCAGCAGCTCCGCGACGCTGCGAATCTGCAACCGCTCGATATCATCTCGGTTGAATACAGTGGTTGCCGCCGGGGTCTGGCTGCGTCGCTGTGGTTCGCGGTTTGCGCTGACCACCGTATCGGACAGCTTCAGCGCTTCGTCGCGTGTCAGCTCAGCAGCAAACACCTGCACGCCAGGCAGCAGCGCCACGGCGAGGGCAAGTCGGGACAGTTTCATTCTTGGAATTCCTCAAAAGATCGCAGACTTTTGAGGAGGGCAGGAACAAGCGCGGGGATGACGGGCAGCAGCGCTTGACGGTGCTGCCCTCCGCAACACCAGTCGAATCCGTCAGGCCGGTCTCCGGGCTTTCGACACGCATCACGCTCACCTTCCCATGTCGGAACACAGTGGTTGTCGAGCGGACGGCGATTCCTGAGGATCGCGGTCGATTACCGTTGCGGGGGCAGCGCCGGCCTTGCTCTTCGAGCGCACCGGCTTCCCGTTTAATGCGGACCTTGCGGTCGTGCACACCTGGGCGGATAAGAAAACGCGCGAACCTTACGGCCGATGCTGGCGAAACACAAGCGGACCGATGGCCGCAAGCCTGTCAGCGCCGGGTCTGCGACGGCGGCAAGGTCGCGCCTGAAAGCGCGACCGCTAGGACGGCCCGCCGACGATCTTCAGCCCGCTCTGCCCGTTGCCCTGGCGCTGCACCTGAATCTGCACCGGGATGCGTTCGTGCATCTCGGCCACGTGGCTGATCACTGCCACCTTGCGGCCCTGGGCTTGCAGCGAATCCAGCGCGTCCATGGCGATCTGCAGCGACTCGGGATCGAGGCTGCCGAAGCCCTCGTCGATGAACAGCGATTCGATCCTGAGCTTGCTCGACGCCATCGAGGCCAGGCCCAGTGCCAGGGCCAGCGAGACGAGGAAGGTCTCGCCGCCGGACAGCGAATGCACCGAGCGCAGCTCGTCGCCCATCTCGGTATCCATCACCAGCAGGCCCAGCGGACTTCCGCCGCGCTTGAGCCGATAACGGCGGGCCAGCTGACGCAGCTGCACGTTGGCGTGCTGCACCAGAAGATCCAGGTTGTAGGCCTGGGCGATTTTGCGGAAGGCGCCGCCGTCGCTTGAGCCGATCAGCGCGGCGATGCGCCCCCAGCGCTGCATTTCGGCGCGCGCCTCGCCGATCTGTGCCAGCAACGCCTGGCTCTGGCGGCGGCGCTTGTCGTCGTCGAGCAGCGCGGCCCGGGTTTCGGCGCAGCGCTGCTCGGCCTGTTCGCAGCGGTGCAGCTGTTCGGCATGTGCCTGTTGCAACTGCTCGGCATCCGGCGCCTCGGCCTGTTGCTGCTGGTGGCTGGCCAGCCGATTGAGGCAGCCATCCAGCCGTTCGCGGCAGCGGGTCAGGGTTTCGGCGTTCTGCTGCAGGCGCTGGCGCGCCTCGGCCAGCAGCGCGTCGTCCATCTGCAGCAGCTGGGCGAGGGTGGTGTCGTCCAGCGCCGGATGGGCGGCGCGCCAGGCGCCCAGTTCCGCGTTCAGCGCGTCGCGTTCCTGCTGCAACTCGGCGTGGCGCTGGCGGCAGTTCTGTTGCTCGCTGTGCAGGCGCGTCAGGCCAAGTTTGCTCTCGTTGAGCTGCTGATCGATCCCGGCCTGGGTTTGCCGCGCAGTCTGGATGGCCGCATCCAGCTGATGTTGCCAGGCGCTGGCGCTGCTTTGCTCGCCAAGGCTGGTCCGCAGCGCCTGCTGGCAGGCGAGCAGAAGCTTTTCGCGCTCAGCCAGCCGCACGCAGCAGCCTGCCTGTTTCTCCTGACGATGGTGCTGTTGCAACTGTTCGTCGCTGCGGCGCTGTTCGCCCTGGCGCAGCTCCTCGCTCAGTTCGGACTGCGCCTGCAGCTGCTGCAGCCGCGTGGCGATGCTGGCGTCCAGCTGCATAAAGGTCTGCGCCGGGTCTTCGCGCCAGCGCTGCAGTTGCTCGACGGGCAGCAGTTCGGCGAAGGCCGCCAGCTCCTCGTCGAGTTGTTGGCTGTCGCGGGCCAGAGCATCGCGCTGGCGCGCGAGCCGTTGAGTCGCCTCGACACAGGCCTCGCGCGCGGCCTGCCAGGCCTGCTGCAGGGTTTCGCTGCGCTGTTGCAGGGCGAGCAGTTGCTGCTGAAGCTGGCTGGCGCTGGCGATCTGGCCTTTGAGAGTCGTCAGCTGCGTTTCCAACCATTGCGAACGCTCGGCTTCAGGCTGCTCAAGCAATCGTGCGTGCGCGGGCAGAGCGAGCAGGCGCGGCGCCAGGGCCTGCAGCTGCGCATCGACTTCGCTCTGGCGCTGCTGGGTCTGGCGCAACTGCGTGCTGAGCGCGATATGGCGATCGCGCAGCTCCTGCAGGCGCTGGTCCTGTTGCTGTAATGCCTGACGCGCGCGCTCGGCCTCGCTGTCATCGTGCCGAGCAAGGCTGGCAACCAGCGCATCGGTCTGCTGCCAGGGATGTTCATCGCTGCCGCAGACCGGGCAGGCCTCGCCGGGGATCAGCGCCGCGCGCAAAGCCTCGACATTCTCGCTGCGTGCAAGACGCTGGCGCTCGAGCACGGCAAGGGTGACCTTGAGCGCCTGCTCGGCGGCATCTCGATCGATGCGAACCTGTTTGCCCAGTGGTACCAGGCTGTCCAGTTCGGCCTGCTGTTCGGTGGCGGCGTCCAACAGTTCGCGTCGGCTGGCTTCGAGCGCACGCTGCTGCGACCAGAGCTCGCGCAGGGCCTCGGTTTCGCGCTCGGCCTGGCGCCACTCGTCGAGCTGTCGATGCAGCTGGGCCAGCTGTTCAGCCAGCCCGACGTCGCTGTCGCGCTCGCGTTGCAGGTTGTCCAGTGCCTCGCGGGCCACATTCTGCTGGGTTTCGGCGGCCTGGGCCTGCGCTTCCAGCGCGGGGAGTTCGCTGCGACCTTGCTGCAAGCGTGCCGCCAGCTGGACGGCCTGTTGCAGACGCGGACGGTAGCCGTCCCATGCCGCACAGAGTGGTTGCAGGGCTGCACTCGTTTCGAGTGGCTGTGCCAGCGCCGCGAGCTGTTCGGCGGTGCGCTGTTGCTGCTGCTCGAGCTGTTTGAGCGTTGCCTCGCCGGCGCTGGCCGCGGCATCGGCCTGGATGCTTTCTTCGCGGATCAAGGCGAGGTCGGCGTTCAAATGCTGCAGGCGTTCTTCTTCACGGCGCGCCTGGACGAGCCGCGGCTCGGCGTCCTGGCGCGCCTGTTCGGCCGAACGCAGTTGCTCGCTGGCGGCGCTGCATTGGCTCTGCAGCTCGGCCAGGCGCTGCTGCACGGCCTGTTCCTCATGCTGCAGGCGCGCCAGGCTGTCGGCGGCCTTGTCCAGCAGCGGGCCGACATCCTGCAGGCGCAGGAAACGATGGCGTTGCGGCGCCAGTTGCTCGAACAGGTCGAGGATGCGCCGGGCCTCGGCGAGGTTTTCGCGCTCGTCTTCGGCATCCTGCAGTTGCTGGCATGCCGCTTCGCGCTCGTTTTCCAGGCGCTGCAGTTCGCTGAGCCATTGCCGCTGCGCTTCCAGCGCCTTGAGCTGCTGCTGCAGCGCTTTCAGTTCGTCGAGCTGAGCCTGATGTTCGTTCTCCAGAACCTCGCGCTGCTCGGGCTCCAGTGGTTGCAGGCCGCCGGCCTGCTGCTCCAGACGGGCGAGGCCTTCCTTCGCCTCCTTGGCGGCCTCGAAGGCGGCCTGGCCGAGGCGGCTGTAGAGGCCGGTATCGGTGAGCTTTTCCAGGAGGGTGCCGCGCTCGTTGTCGTCGGCCTTGAGGAAGGCGGAAAATTCGCTCTGCGCCAGCAGCACGGCGCGGGTGAACTGGGCCAGGGTCAGCCCAAGGCGGGCTTCGAGCAATTCCTTGAATTCGCGTTTCTTGCCGCTGGCCAGGAGCGTGCCGCTGTCGAGATCCGTAAGGCTCTGGCTGCTAGCCTGCAGGCGGCCGTCGATCTTCTCGCGGGCGCGCTTGACCTCCCAGCGTGCGCGGTAGCGGTGACCGTCGACGCCGACGAAATCGACCTCGGCGTAGCCGCTGCCGCAGCCGCGGCGCAGCAGGTTGCGCTCGTCGCCACCGCCGATCTCGGCATCCACCTCGGGCACCTTGTTCAGCGGCGAAACGCTGTCGAGCCGCGGCGTGCTGCCAAACAGCGCCAGGCACAGGGCGTCGAGAATGGTGCTCTTGCCGGCACCGGTGGGCCCGGTGATGGCGAACAGCCCGGCGCTGGCCAGGGGTTCGGCGGTGAAATCGATGACCTGCTCACCGGCCAGAGAGGCCAGGTTCTTCAGGCGGATGGCGAGGATTTTCATCGGTCATCCTCCGTATGAGCGAACTCGACCCGTTGCAGCAGCGTGGCGAAATCGTCCAGCGCCTGTTCATCCGCCGGGTTGCCGTACTGTTCTTCCCAGGCGCGGGCGAACAGTTCCTGCGGGGAGATCTGGTCGAGGCCGAGCAGCACGTCCGATTCCGTCTCGCCGCGCCGGCCCGCGTACTCGCTGACGATGCGCACCAGTCGGCAGGCCTTGCCGGTTATCGCGGTTTCGATGCGCTGGCGCAGGTCCGGCAGCGGTTCGTCGAGCAGCACGCGTACCTCCAGCCAGGGCAGGTGTTCGTCAAACAGGCCGGTGGGCGGCAGCGCCTCCAGCGCGGCGATCACCTCGGCCAGCGGAGCGCGGCCGATGCGGATCATCTCCACCGCACGCGGCACCGGCAGGCTTTCGACCTGCGCCAGCTGCTCGCCGTCGAGTTCGACCAGCAGCACCTGATGCGGGTAATTGACCTCGGCGAAGGACAGCGGCAGTGGCGAGCCGCTGTAGCGGATGCGCGCCTGCCCGGCGACCTGCTGCGGCTTGTGCAGGTGGCCGAGGGCGACGTAGGCGACGGACTCGGGAAACAGGCTGGCCGGCAGGGCCTCGGCATTGCCGATGACGATATTGCGCTCGGACTCCTCCGACACCGCGCCGCCGGCCATGTGCGCATGGCTCATGGCAACCAGCGCCTGGCCGGGCTGGCGCACGGCCTCGGCGGCGTCGATGAGGCGTTCATGCACCTGGTGAATGCCGGCCATGTAGTCGTCGCCCAGCGCCATTCCGGTAACCTCGGCCGGGCGCAGGAAGGGCAGGGTGAGGCACCAGGCGGCGGTGTTGCCAGCGGCGTCGTGCAGCGGCACCAGCAGCCGCTGGTGGTCCAGCTGGCCCTCGGCGACCCAGCTGATGCGGCCGACGGCATGGGCATTGAGGCGCTTCATCAGCGGCGCCGGCAGCTCGATGCGCCCGCCCGAGTCGTGGTTGCCGGCGATCATCACGATGTCCAGCTGCGGGAGCTTTTCGTGGGCGCGGACGATGAAGTCGTAGAGGCGCTCCTGGGCCTTGAGTGGCGGGTTGACCGTGTCGAACACGTCGCCGGCGATCAGCAGGGCGTCGGCGCGGTGGGCTACCAGCTGGTCGAGCAGCCAGGCGAGGAACTGCGCGTGTTCGTGGTCGCGGTCCTGGCCGTGGAGGGTCTGGCCGAGGTGCCAGTCGGAGGTGTGGATCAGGCGCATGGGCTCAGCTCATTGTGTGCGGGCGCCGCGGCGAACCGCTGGCTTGGTTTGTGCGGCGGGAAGTTGCGTCGGATGTAAGGCTTGTGGGCGCGGTTGGATGTGGCTGTCACTTATCGTGCTGTTCTGACGCGCTGGTTTCGCCCTGCTGGGCGACTCACTTTTTTCAGTCGCGAAAAAAGTAAGCAAAAACGCTTGCCCCTGCATCCGGGTCTCGCTGCGCGAGACTTCCCTCATTTCATCCACGTTCCGGGGGCCGGCGTACAAGGGCCATCCATGGCCCTTTACGCCTATCGCGGCATCCATGCCGCTCACTCCCCTCCACGCGGATTCCATTCGGCCTCCTGAAAGGGGCGTTTGGTGTTGCCTGAAAGCTTGTGCAAATGGCAATGGGCGGGGGGCGATGTAATTGGCCACATCTACACTCTGCTTGGTTGATCCGCGTGGCAATACACAGGGCGTAGGGACCATCAATGGTTCTGCACGCGATAAACGGCACAGACTTTCGCCTCTACTATCTCTCGGAAACTCACAGGCGCCTCGGACCCAAGTCCCCGTCAGGAGGCCGAACGTAGTCGCTGTGGAAAGGGTTGAGCGGCATGGATGCCGCGAGAGCTGCGCAGGGCCATGGATGGCCCTTCGCAGCGTGCCCCTGGAATGGCGATGGAGTGAGGGTACCCTTCGCGCAGCGAAGGGCCGGATGCCGGGGTGGCCTTCTTTTTGGTTACTTTTTCTTGGCCAGACAAGAAAAAGTGACGCGCCGTGAGAGGCGCAACCCGGATTCCAGGCCCAGGAAAGCGCGGCGCTCACATACCGAAATCCGTGCCGACGCTCTTCGCGGTCAAGACCGCTCCCACATGGAGGCAGCGGTCCTTCACGGTCACGACCACCCTCACAAGCCCTCACGAGTACAACCACCCCTTCAACGCCTGCAGATTCCCCACCTGCAGCTGCTGCGCCGCCGCATTGGCCTGCACGGTGTTCGGGTCGATGCCGAAGCGCTGCAG
>Ga0116211_1000737_pt1 | contig 16562 bp, 15 predicted proteins | sample SaghotsprinmetaG_FD_94484 | JGI IMG/M metagenome (GOLD analysis project Ga0116211, IMG submission 94484) | Hot spring microbial communities from South Africa to study Microbial Dark Matter (Phase II) - Sagole hot spring metaG | ecosystem: Environmental > Aquatic > Thermal springs > Hot (42-90C) ... | reverse complement strand
TTTGATATCATCATACTAATAGTATTATGATTTTGATAGCCTCTAGTTTACACGATTAGAGGCTATTTTTGCAACATGTTTGCTGTCATTCAACACTTCTGGATTGGTGCATTTTATATGCCGTCTTCCGAGTTTGATTGCACCTATGGTCGTTTCCAGGCGGATCAGTTAGCGCTGACGGTGATCGACAGCTACGAGCAAGGACAACACCCCTATGCCATTGCCCTGGAACCCGCCACCCCGATCGCGGCCCAAGATCCCAGGGCTGGGGGGCTGAACCTGGAAGGCTTTTATCCGATCGCGACCGTGAGTGCCAACGATCAGCGGCTGTTGGCGGCGTGTAAGTCTCGCTATCCGGCTGCGGAACGGATGCCCTAATCAGGCCATAATCAAAACAGGTCCTAATCCTAAGTAAACCTAACGTTTCGCAACGTTTCTCCTGCGGAGACGCTACGCGAACATAGTAACGACTTTAGTCGTTGTAGGCTAAAGCCAGCACTACAAACATCGCCGAATTGACTGTTTGAGCTACCAGCGATCGGGTAGGGATCGGGTAAAGTGTGTTTTGGGTAGATCGTGTCTTGAGTAAAGAGCGTCTGGATGTACTTCTCGTGGAACGGCGGCTGTGCAGTTCGCGCCAGCAGGCCCAGCGGTGTATCCGAGCCGGTGAGGTGCGGGTCGATCGGGCGGTGGTTGATAAGCCAGGGACAGAGGTGTTGCGATCGGCGCTGGTGGAGGTGACCCAACGGCCCCCGTATGTATCGCGGGGCGGGGAAAAGCTGGCCAAGGCGTTGGCGGAGTTTGCGATCCCGGTGCGCGATCGCATTTGTTTAGATGGGGGCATCTCTACGGGCGGGTTTACCGACTGCCTGCTGCAAGCGGGGGCGAAGCGCGTCTATGGCATTGATGTCGGCTATGGGCAACTCGACTGGCAATTGCGCAATGATCCACGGGTGATTGTCCATGAGCGCACGAATTTACGTCATCTGCAACCGGCAACCCTCTATCCCGATGGGGTGCCCGATGCGGATTTGGGGGTGGTGGATGTTTCGTTTATCTCCCTGGTTAAAGTGCTACCGGCCCTCTGGCGGTTGTTACGATCGCCGCGTGAGGTGATCTTGCTGGTCAAGCCCCAGTTTGAGGTGGGCCGCGATCGGGTCGGGAAAAAGGGAGTGGTCCGAAACCCGGCTGATCAGGTGGCGGCGATCGTCCAGGTTCTCCGGGCAGCGACGGGGGCGGTAACGGGGGCGGCAACGAGCGTCCCGCCGCTCAACTGGACCTTCTGTGGCTTAACAGGGTCGCCGATCCTGGGGCCAGCAGGCAATATCGAATACCTGTTGTGGTTGCGGGAAGCCCAGGCAGGAACCGATCGAGTGGCCATACCAGCGGAAACAGACCAACCTAGGGACTGGGAGCGGGCGATCGTGGCACCGATCGTGGCGGCAACCCAGGCTCACTTCAAGGTGAGCAATACACTGGCGCCAGATGCGGCTGGTTGAGGGCACCCCCTAACCCACCCCCCCTAACCCACACCACTAGAGGGCCAGTTGGAGGGTTCGCGATCGGCATTGAAGCGGTGACCGTCGTCAGGTGAACTTATGAAACAAAGCCTTGACAAGTGGGAGAGACTTGGCAGGATAGGCATGGTCATTCATACCGTAGCGGATGATGAGCAATAAGTGTCTTGCCAGCAACGTCCAAAAGATGGTTCGCCAGAGATACGGTGCAAACGCTACGCGTATTACCAGCGTTTGTATCGTATGACCGATCTGCGCATCGCCGTAGGAGAATCGACAGATGAATCAGGTTAACCCGATTGGGCCACCACCGCCTGGGCAACGCGTGTTAACTGCTGCTCAACGGGGCCATCCCGGCGCGATCGCGGCCCTGATCAATCAGGCCATGCCCTGGCCAGGGGTGACCAGTCGGGTGCAGTGGCAGGCACACACTTTAGTGATTACCCTGCACGGTGCGGAACTTCCCCCGCCGGACGCGATCGTCCCCTTTATGCACAGCGGTCTGCGGCGGCTAGCTGCGCCTCGCATCCAACAGGTTCACCTCCAGGGGCAAACGCCGACCAGCACTTGGCACCAGGATTTACGGCTGTGCCCAGCACCAACGTCTCCACCACCCGTGTCAATCCCCCCGGTAGCTGTTGCGGCTAACCCCTCCCCTGCCCCCAGCGGGACCGATCGCTCGACCGATCGCCCCGATCGTCCGGGCCGCTTTTGGCGATCACTGCGTCCGCGTACCGGGATCACCCTGGGGACTGTAGGCGCGATCGCCTTACTAGGGTACGGTTGGCAATTCCGCTCCCGTGGGTACCCAGCACCGACGGATTGGCAACCGGTTGCTTTCCTGGCCAGTCGTGAAGGTGTTACGGTTGACCCCTTAGCCATTGCCCAAGTTCTCCCGCCCCCCTCGGAACCCTCAGAACTGGTTATCGTGGAGACCGCACCGCCCTCGATCCCTGCTACCGATCCCGCGCCTGTTCTGGAGGATGTTCCTGTTCCCGTCATTTCTGATATTGAGCCGCCGCCCCTGCCTGAGGTTCCTCCAGAGACTCCCGAACCGTCCGAACCGTCCGAACCCCCTGAACTGCCGCCCTCTGATCCCTGGCAGCAGGCCATTCGTAACGCCCTCCAGGCGGCTGACCTAAACCAGCGGGCTAAATTCCGACATGAGTGGGAAGCGGTGGCAACCCATTGGCAAACGGCGATCGCGTTTCTGCGGAGTGTCCCCCTGGATCACACCAACTATGACCTTGCCCAGCAGAAAATCCTGGAATACAGCCGCAATCTGGCCTATGCCAGCGGCAATGTTGACCGGGCGATCGCCATTACCCTGGGCCATCCTGAGGCGGCGATTACGGTGAAGGCCGTGGGGGATATGGTGCCGGGGGTGGATTTTCCCCATCGCCGCTTGCCGCCCAACGGGGGGCGCAATTTGTTTGATGCGGTACGGCCCGCGTTGGACCATGCCGATCTGGTGCTGGGTAATTTTGAAAGTACCCTGACGACCCATCCCCACCCCGCGAAGGATGTGCGTCGCCCCAATGTGTATGCCTTTCGTACGCCACCGGCCTTTGCCGAAATTTTGCGACTGGCGGGGTTTGAGGGGCTGAGTGTGGCCAATAATCATTCGATGGATTTTGGGCTAACCGGTTTTCTGGATACGATTCGCCATATTGAAGCCGCCGGAATGAAAGCGATCGGGAAGAAGGACCAAATTGTCTACCTGGACCGCAAGGGAGTCACGATCGCCCTGATCGGCTTTAGCTATTTAGATTTTCATAATTCGGTGCATCAGCTAGAGGCGGCCAAACAATTGGTGCGAAAGGCCAACGAAAAAGCCACGATCGTGATTATCTCGGTACACATGGGCGCAGAGGGCACCTCCGCAATGCACGTTCGCAATCAACAGGAAACCTTTTTTGGGGAACTACGGGGCAATCCGGTCCTGTTTTCCCGAACGATGATTGATGCGGGCGCAGATTTAATCCTTGGCCACGGTCCCCATGTCCCCAGGGCGATCGAACTCTATGGGAATAAATTAATTGCCTATTCGCTCGGGAATTTTGTTGGCTATGGGGGGCTATCGTCAGCCGCGGAAACGGGCTATTCGCTGATCCTGGAAGTGCAGATGAATCGTCTGGGTAACTTTATCGCGGGCCAAATTATTCCGGTTCATATTGATGGCGAGGGCATTCCCAATCTCGATCGCCAGTTTCGTACTGTCAAGTTGGTCGATCGTCTCAATCGCAGCGATTTTCCCCAAACGCCGCTCACGATCTCCCCCCAAGGGGCGATCAACCGTCAGTCTTAGACGCTCTGGACAGGTATTACGATATCAGCCCTAATGAGTTGATATCGCTATCTATAGCAATCCTAAGTCATTTATGAGAATGGGAAGGGACATAGTGAATCTCTATCAGTAGATATAAGATTGGCTTCTCTCATGAATCATCTGGGATTGCTATATCAGGGGGTAAGAGTGGTTTGATAGCTATAGCAATCCTAAGTCATTTATGAGAATGGGAAGGGACATAGTGAATCTCTATCAGTAGATATAGGATTGGCTTCTCTCATGAATCATCTGGGATTGCTATAGTAGTAGCTTTGGAATGCTCGTTTGGGTAATTTTCCACACGCGGTCAGGGTTAATTTGTCGGTAGTCGTGGACGCATTTATCCCTCATGCCAGCAATTTCTCTCCAGGGGATCTGGGGATGTTTAGCACGAAATTCTGAAGACAGCTTTTTGGTGGCTTCACCCATAATGGTGATGGAATAGATCACGGCTCTCTGGATAATCACGCTTTTTGCAAAACTGGCTTCATCTGTATTCTGCACAAACTCCACAACTCCACAACATCTTGTCCATACTGATAAATATCAAGCAACTAAGAGAGATCTCGATTCATAGATTACCTGATGATTGTTGAGAATTTCTTGGCGACGAATCCAGTTTCGATCTTGTTTTACGGTTTCCTTTTCAAAGAGATCTACTTCCCGGTGTAGCCAGTCTTCCAGGTCGTACTCCAGTCGTACCAAATCCATTAGATCAAGTTCGCAGTTGGAGTGGAAGGTGACAAGTATATCAATGTCACTGTCGGGTCGAAAGTCGTCACGCAGGACGGAGCCAAAGAGGGCAAGTTCTTCGATTTGGGCGTTTTGGCAAAATTCGGCGAGTTGAGAGGACGTAATGCCGAGTCGGTGATATAGAGCTTCAATATTCACTTTAACTACCTATCAAAGCCAAATCGAAGGTCTACTTGGATAGTGTATTAGAAGATTAGAAGATCGGTCTGGCCAATGTAGAATATGGCAAAGCCCCAGGGCGGCAACCCGACGGCTGAAGAAAACGGGTCACCGCGCGGGATCGTTAGGCGTTTAATCGTTGGGCATTGCGTTCGGAGCTACGGGGCTGCGTCCCCGCAGGGCTGAGCGGCCAGAGGGATTTAGGAGTACCTGACAGACCACTGCCGATCGGTCTCTATGCAGTCGATCGGCCATCCCCGGCTCAAGGGGATCAGGCGTTAGCCATCGATCGACTGTCCAGTCTGTGGCCCAGCCATCAAAGTCACACGTATAGGCAGCGAGCAGCCGACTTTGCCAATCAAACACGCGGACGTTATACCCCTGACGTTGGGCAGCACCCCCAAAGCGATCGAGGAAGGAATAGCGCTCCAAATAATTCCAGGTATTCCAAACTTGAGGATTTACGACCACATCGACCCGTCCAGGTTCGCGGTCATCGCCAATATAGGTAATCCAGTTATCCACCAAGAGGTCCCCATACAGTTGCTTGGCCCACCACAGGCTAGGGTCCATCAGGCGGCTATCGCAAATCGTGAGGGCAGTTTTGACGGTTCCCGGTGGGGCATTTTCGGGACAATCTATACGGCCCGGTTGCTGAAAGACACTCAAGTCGAGGGGGGCGAGCGAGGGCAACAGATGGGGATTCACCTCAGCCCGAATGCCGCCAGGGGTCCCCATCACTACCGCCCAACCCAGGCCCCCCAGCCCTAGCGCAAGGGCCTGCCGCCGGGACGAGGGAAACCACCAAGCACGACTGTCCATACTGCCACCTTGACTCGGCCACTTCACTACTGTTTCAACGCCTGTAGCCATTCCCGACAGGTTCTCTACCAGAGACGTTGGGCAAGTGCTATACACATTGCGCAGCGGCGATCCAGGAGAATCACTCAGCCTGCCTTTTTAGTAATAAATAGTATCCAACATCTCACTAAAAAAGATAACCCTACACGACTCTAAGTGCTCGGCAAAATAGCGCTGACCTGGTCAGCCGGATTGGAGTACTACAGCCTTTCCGACCCGGATGAGGCACGCCTAACAACGTGTTATCAAGGATTTTACGCCGTCCTGAAACCTCAGTAGCCTGAGAAAGGCTGTATACCGGCCATCCGTAGTTTCAATAACAAAAGTATTTTTTAATACATCAAACTGCTCCCGACCCTGGACTTTTCATGGAATCGGGGAAGCTGGTTTAGTCATTAAACATAAGGTTTAGTCATTAAATATAACTATTTTTAATAATTTAACAGCATTTCTAAGTATGGATGGACAGTCAGCCCTCCTGCTTAGGCTTTCTGTCGGCTTTATTGGACTTTTGGCAGGCTTGACTATGCATTTAGGGGGTGCTACTGTTTAGCCTTATTGAGAATTACTCTCATAAAATTCTGAGGGTACAGGTTGCTTAGGGGTTGGATGATGCTATGTAGCCCCTAGGGAAGCTGGCCGTTCACTCGTTTGGGTCCACAACAGGCCCCAAGTCTGTTATTTTTGGGTATGAGGATTGACATCATGCGTACTTTGAAGGCAACTGCGTGGGCATGGCCCGGTTTATTGGGGGTAACCCTGGGATTACCGTCAGCCGCGATCGCCCAAGAGGTGCCCACTGGGGCAGCCGTGACCGCTGTTTCACTCGAGCAAATCAGTGCCTACAGCAATGGCAACGATGGTTTTATACGGGTGAGCGCCTCGCCCACTGCGTTGGAGCAGGTGACTTCCGTAACCCAACTATCCGACGTTCAGCCCACGGACTGGGCCTTTCAAGCCCTGCAATCCCTGGTGGAGAAATATGGGTGTATCGTGGGTTATCCTGATGGGACCTTCCGGGGCCAACGGGCGATGACCCGGTTTGAGTTTGCGGCGGGTTTAAATGCCTGTCTCGATCGCATCAATGAATTGATTGCGGCTGCGACTGCCGACCTGGCGACCAAGGAAGATCTCGCAACCTTGCAACGGCTTCAGGAGGAGTTTGCCGCTGAATTAGCTACGATTCGCGGTCGGGTGGAAAACCTAGAGGGACGGGTCGCCCAACTGGAAGCCACCCAGTTTTCCACAACAACGAAACTGCAAGGAGAGGCCCTTTTCTGGCTAGGATCGGCCTTTGGGGGGGACAAAGCAGTGCCATCCGGCCAGCCCCGGTCTAACGTCGATATTGATGACAACCTGACCTTTGCCAACCGGTTTCGGCTGGTTCTGACCAGCAGCTTCACGGGCAAGGATCAGTTACGGACGCGGCTCCAAGCGGGCAACATCGATAACCTGCGAGCCGCTACGGGAACTGATATGGCTCGTCCCAGCTTTGATCTGAATAATGGCAATAATATTGAACTGAATCAACTGTGGTACACCTTCCCGCTCGGGGACAACGCGACCGTGCGGCTAGCGACATCAGGGTTGGGAGTTGACGATGTTCTGGAGTCGTTACACGCGCCCTTGAGCAGTGACAGCCGGGGCACCCTCTCGCGTTTTGGGCGCTATAATCCCCTGACCTTTCGGACGGATGGCGGGGCTGGGGCTGGGTTCAAGTACAAATTCAGCGATCGTGCCCGCTTGTCCCTGGTTTACTTAACGGATGAGGCGGGGAGTCCTGAGGATAAGAAGGGGCTGTTCAATGGCAACTACTACGCTGGGGCACAGATGGTTTTTGGTTTGGGCGACAAGATTGATCTGGGCTTGACCTATGCCCATTCCTATGCGCCAGGTTCAGATATTAACCTGACCAACAGCACGGGTAGTGCCTATGGTGCCCGTCCCTTCGGCGAGGTGGCCACCCAGAGTAACATCTATGGTGTGAGTGCCCAAGCCCGCATTAGCCCCAGCTTTACCCTATCGGGGTGGTGGGGTCTCACGGATGCGCGGGCAGAAACCTCTGGTGCAGTGGCCCGTCGTGGCGATGATGCGACCCTGCAAACCTGGGCCGTGAGTCTGGCCTTCCCGGATCTGGGTAAAAAGGGTAATCTGGGTGGGCTGATCGTTGGGATGCCGCCGAAGTTGACCAGTAATGATGTCAGTGGGCGGCGCGATCGCGATACCGCTTTGCACATCGAAGCCTTGTATCGGATGGCCCTCAATGACAATCTTGCCATTACGCCGGGGGTCTATGTGGTCACGAATCCGGAACACAACAGCAAGAATGACACCATTTGGGTGGGTACGCTACGCACAACCTTCACCTTCTAAGCTTGCAAGTGTCGCTGCCTAGTGGGTAGTGACACTCTGCATGTCCTCACACTGAACACGAGTCATACCGCCGTCCGGCGGTTTTTTTTATGGTGACATTTCAACGCATCGTCAACCTATACTCATATCTATGATCAACGCACGCTTCTCCAACTCAACAATGCGGACTTATTACTGTGGTCAACTCCGGAGCAACCAGGTCGGTGAAACCGTTACCCTCTATGGCTGGGTCGATCGCCGTCGCGACCACGGCGGGGTGATTTTCCTGGACCTGCGCGATCGCAGTGGCATTGCCCAGATCGTGGCGAATCCGGACCAGCCCACGGCCTATGCCCAAGCGGATGCCCTCCGCAATGAGTACGTTGTCCGCGTCACGGGCCAGGTGCGGCAGCGGCCTGGAGAGTCGCTCAACCCCAACCTGCCTACGGGGGAAGTGGAGGTCTATGCCGACACGATCGACCTGCTCAACCCGGTCTATAAACAATTGCCGTTCCAAGTGTCTGCGGCTGAGGCGGAAAGTGTGCGGGAAGACCTGCGGCTGAAATATCGCTATTTGGACCTGCGGCGATCGCGCATGAGCAGTAACCTCACCCTGCGCCATCAGGTGGTCCAGGCGATCCGGCGCTACCTGGAGGATCAGGAGGGCTTTATCGAAGTCGAGACGCCGATTCTGACGCGATCGACCCCTGAAGGCGCACGGGATTACCTGGTGCCCAGCCGCGTGAATCCGGGGGAATGGTTTGCGCTGCCCCAGTCGCCCCAACTGTTTAAGCAATTGCTGATGGTGTCGGGCCTCGATCGCTATTACCAGATTGCTCGCTGCTTCCGGGATGAGGACCTCCGCGCCGATCGCCAGCCGGAATTCACCCAATTGGATATGGAGATGAGCTTTCTCTCCCAGGAGGAAATTCTCCACTTGAACGAAGGTTTGGTCTGTCATATTTTCCAAGCCGTTAAGGGGGTGGATCTGCCCCGTCCTTTTCCCCGGTTGACCTATGCCGAGGCGATGGCCCGCTTTGGCACCGATCGCCCCGATACCCGCTTTGGTTTGGAATTGGTCGATGTCTCGGATTTGCTCAAGGATTCGGGCTTTAAGGTCTTCTCCGGGGCGATCGCTAGTGGCGGTTGTGTCAAGGTGTTGCCCATTCCCAACGGCAACGACCAGGTGTCCAATGTGCGGATTAAACCGGGCGGCGACCTGTTCCAGGAGGCAACGATCGCGGGGGCCAAGGGGTTGGCCTATATCCGGGTGCGGGACAATGGCGAGATTGACACGATCGGGGCGATCAAGGACAACCTGAGTCCGGAGCAGAAACAGGAATTGCTCGATCGTACCCAGGCCCAGGCCGGTCACCTGCTGCTGTTTGGGGCGGGGCCGACGGATATTGTCAACAAAACCCTCGATCGGCTGCGCCAGTGCCTCGGTCAAGAACTGGGTTTAATTGCGCCTGACCAGATCAACCTGCTCTGGATTACCGATTTCCCCATGTTCGAGTGGAATGCGGATGAAAAACGCCTAGAGGCCCTGCACCACCCGTTTACGGCTCCCCATCCCGATGATCTGGATGACCTGAAAACCGCCCGTGCCCAAGCCTATGACCTGGTGTTGAATGGGTTGGAGATTGGCGGCGGCTCCCTGCGGATTTACCAGCGATCGGTCCAGGAACAAGTGTTCGAGACGATCGGTCTGTCGTTAGAGGAAGCCTATAACAAATTTGGGTTCCTGCTGGAGGCGTTTGAATATGGCACGCCGCCCCACGGGGGGATTGCCTATGGGTTGGATCGCCTGGTGATGCTCCTGGCGGGGGAAGACTCGATCCGGGATGTGATCGCCTTCCCGAAAACCCAACAGGCCCGTTGCCTGCTCACCGATGCCCCTGCCCAAGTTGAACGCAAACAGTTGCAGGAACTCCAGGTGGCCTCGACCTATAAACCCAAAGCACCTTCCCCAAATGCGGGCAATGCCTAAGTCCAGCAGCGGCAGTTCTGACCGGAGCAGAGTATAGTGATGTCAACGAATATGTCTCCTAATCAACCCCCAGAAAAACCTGCTGCGATCATGACACCTGCCCCCGACAAGAAGAATAATCTGGAACCTGAATTGCAGGAAAATCCGTGGGTTGAGGGGCTGAAGACGATCGTGGTAGCCTTGCTGTTGGCCTTTGGGATTCGGACCTTTATCGCCGAGGCGCGGTTTATTCCGTCGGGGTCGATGGAGCCGACCTTGCAAGGGTCACCCAATCGCTGGTATGCCGATCAAATCCTGGTGGATAAGGTGGGCTATCGGTTCAGTCAACCCCAGGCGAAGGATATTGTGGTCTTTAGACCCACAGATGAGCTACAACGGCAGCGCTTCAACGATGCGTTTATTAAGCGGATTATTGGTGTGCCAGGGGATCGGGTGGAGTTACGGCGCGGGCAGGTGTATGTCAATGGTGCGCCCTTGTCGGAACCCTATATTTATCCAGGGGCGGAAACGACGTTGGCGACGTGCCAGGGCAGTCTTTCCGAGTTGAGTCCATTTCTGGAACACCCGGTCACAATTCCAGATCACCATTTTCTGGTGTTGGGGGATAACCGGGAGAGTAGCTATGATGGCCGCTGCTGGGGACTGGTGCCCCAGGATCGCATTATTGGGCGGGCGGTGTTTCGCTTCTGGCCGCCGACGCGGATGGGGGGGCTGAATTAATCGTGGGATAGCTGTAGATCTACGAGAGTTTTAATCCAACTGACGCGGATCGGTGGCGGGGGGATGCCAGCCTGCTTCCACAGGGCACGGGCTTCCTGGATGGGGCGTTCTCCCTGGTAGCGATCGTCATTCATATCCAGGCGATCGCAGGTGGCGCGACCATCGGTAATGGCGGTGAGTTCTGCTGCTTCTTCAGGGGGGAGCGCTCCCAGCTTATTTTTTCCCAACAGCGTTTCCAACTGGGATTGCACCTCATCGGTAAATTTGAACAATCGCAGGTTGTCTACCTTCTCGACGGTGATGCCGGTTTCTAGGAGGGATTGGGGACTGATAATCGGGGGTAGATGTCGAAATCAAGATGCTGCTGATGAGGATATTGGTGTCAAGGACAAGTTTTAATTTAGTCATCCTTGAGTATCTCATCCAGAATTTCTTGAGTTAAGCCCTTGGCACTAGCTTGTTGTTGCATTTCGTTAATAATGTCATCTAAAGATCGCTGCTTCATGCAAATCTCAGTAGTTCATCCGTTTCATCTTGACTCATCTTTTTCGCCTCATGCCAAACAAGCAGTTATCAGTTCAGTCAACACTGCTGATCTCACTGCATCGAGTATACAGCATTTCTGAGTAAACTGAGGGGCAAGGTTGCGGCTAGAACCCTTACCGAGTAAGGCATGACCGTACTTCACTGGGGTGGGAACTGCTGTAGCTACAGGTTTGCTGTCACCACCCACCTACGTTTTGCATTAGAATTGTTAAGCTTTATGTACATCTCTGGGCCGATTGCCGCTCTAAACCTGCCCCCTAATCGAGTCACCCAGTCCGCGATCGCCTAACCCTCATTCCAGCAATGCTTTCCCCCTAGCCGTCAGTCGATACTTTTGCAAGCGACTATGGGGTTTCTCTGGAATCGTATACTCCAGCAACCCTGACCGTTTGAGACGCGGGAGCGCTTGGCGGAAATTTCCAATCCGCCAGATAGACAATCAACCGTAGGCTAACTCAAGCCTTGCGTAATAATTGAACGAACTTCTTGGATAAATTGGCTGGGTGTTTGAATAATAAGACGACTTTGTACTGATACGTCAGGTGTGAAATGTTTCGTATTTAGTGTCAGTAACCGATTGACATTTACCTGTAGAGCCGCAGTCAGGATCGGTGCGTCTTTAGGATCAATAATTGCTGCCCATTTCACTACTTCAGAGATAGAGGGCTGGGAAACAATTTCAGGATTAATAGCTATTAATATTTTTTGAAAAATTGGAAGAGAAGTCAGAAGTTTTCGTCTGAGATTACGCTCACACTCTTCTAGAACTCGCTCTGAAATAACAACTTTGAATAAACCAATTTCTGCCATCACGATCGTGGCGTGGCTGGCTCCTGTTGTGGACCCACAAACAGCAATGAGAACACTGGAGTCTAGAAAAATCCTAATCACACTGTTGTAATTCTTGCCAAAGGATTTGACGTTCTTCCTGTAATCCGTCCAGCAACGCTTCTAAGCTAATGTGATGCTTAGCCATCTGGGCAGTAAATTGCTCAGAAAGTTGAGTAACCTGGGGTTGCTTTGAGGTTAGTACGATGAGATCGTCAATTTTAAGTAGAACTAGGGGATTATCTGGGTTCGGTTGTAAGCGATCGAGAATTTCTGGAGGTAGGGTTACTTGACCTTGTGGGGTAGGGAGCAAAGGGAAGCTTTGGATAGAGATCGCGCGATCGTTTGATAAATGGGTCATTGATTTACCTCGTTTTGGGAGATAAGTGATCATAGCGAGGTTTATTCATCACACAAAAGTTTTTCCAGAATCTGTGGGGTTAGGCCGCTGGCCTCTGCTTTTTTACCAATCTTATCCATGAGTTGTGACAATGGCATCGATGGGCAGTTGAGTAGCTCTCGCATCCGCACACCTAGCAGGAGTTGTATTTTTTTCTGTTCCTCTGCTGATATGGCCTGGTAAGCCTGCACTGTGGCGGTATCTACAGAAATCGATATTCTGGCATCTTGCATGGTTACTAGCCCGATCACTGCATGAAAGATTTAGCTATCAACTACTTTAGCGTAGGCTGGCTCATCGGGAGCCGAACCCACAGGGAGCAATACCGTTGCCCTGCGTTTTGCGTTAGAATTATTAAGCTTTATGTACAGCCCTGGGCCGATTCCCGGAGGGATCGCTGCGCGAATCGCTGATCCAACATCTGCACCCCCGACCCAGCCGTTTGACTCGCCCACCTCGCTCACCGCACTTGGAGCCTTATGTCCCTGCCCATTCGTAACGTCGCCATCATCGCCCACGTTGACCACGGCAAAACCACCCTGGTCGATGCCCTGCTCAAGCAATCCGGCATTTTCCGTGAAGGTGAGGCCGTCCCCGATTGCGTCATGGACTCCAACGACCTGGAGCGTGAGCGCGGGATCACGATTCTTTCCAAAAACACCGCCGTCCGCTATGGCAACACCCTAATCAATATTGTCGATACCCCTGGTCACGCCGATTTTGGGGGCGAAGTCGAGCGCGTCCTCGGCATGGTTGATGGCTGCCTGCTGATCGTCGATGCCAACGAAGGACCCATGCCCCAAACCCGCTTTGTGCTTAAAAAAGCCCTGGAAAAAGGACTGCGCCCGATCGTCGTCGTCAACAAAATCGATCGCCCCCAGGCCGACCCCTACGGCGCGATCGATAAAGTCCTCGACCTCTTTATTGAACTCGGTGCCGACGAAGACCAGTGTGACTTCCCCTACCTCTTCGCCTCTGGTCTTGACGGTTACGCTAAAAAAGACCTCGACGCCGATAGTCAAGATATGCGCCCCCTGTTTGACGCGATCGTCCAGCACGTTCCCCCGCCGATCGGCGATCCGAACAAACCCCTGCAACTGCAAGTGACGACCCTCGACTACTCCGATTACCTGGGCCGCATCGTCATCGGTCGCATCCACAATGGCGTTATTACGTCGGGACAACAGGCAGCCTTGATGACCGAAAGTGGCGCGATCGTCAAGGCTAAAATCACTAAACTTATGGGCTTCGAGGGCCTCAAGCGGGTTGATCTGGAAACCGCCAGCGCCGGGAACATTGTGGCTGTGGCTGGATTTGCCGACGCTAACATTGGTGAGACGATTACCTGTCCCAACGAACCTCAGGCCCTCCCCCTGATCAAGGTCGATGAACCCACCTTACAGATGACCTTCTCGGTCAACGATTCCCCTTTTGCCGGTCAGGAAGGCAGTTTTGTCACCTCACGCCAAGTGCGCGATCGCCTGATGCGGGAACTGGAAACCAACGTCGCCCTATGCGTCGAAGAAACCGATTCCCCCGATCGCTTCCTCGTCTCCGGTCGCGGTGAACTGCACCTGGGGATTCTGATCGAAACCATGCGGCGGGAAGGCTACGAATTCCAGGTATCCCAACCGCAAGTGATCTATCGCGAAGTCAACGGCCAACCCTGTGAACCCTTTGAATATTTAGTGCTAGATGTGCCTGAAAGTGGTGTCGGCAGTTGCATTGAACGCTTGGGTCAGCGGCGCGGCGAAATGCAGGATATGCGCGTGGGCATCAACAACCGCACCCAACTGGAATTTGTCATTCCCGCCCGTGGGTTGATTGGCTTCCGGGGCGAATTCATGCGCATGACGCGGGGCGAAGGCATCATGAACCACAGTTTCCTCGACTACCGTCCCTTCAGTGGCGACATCGAAACCCGCCGCAATGGTGTCATTATTGCCTTTGAGGAAGGCGTTGCCACCTTCTATGCCCTAAAAAATGCCGAAGATCGTGGGGTATTTTTCATCACGCCTGGCACCAAGGTCTACAAAGGCATGATTGTCGGCGAACACAATCGTCCTCAGGATCTGGACCTGAATGTGTGCAAAACCAAGCAGCTAACCAACTTCCGCTCCTCCACTGGCGATGAATTGGTGCAGTTACAAGCGCCCGTTGAGATGAGTTTGGAACGCGCTTTGGAATATATTGGCCCCGATGAATTGCTGGAGGTGACACCCACTTCAATTCGCTTGCGCAAGGTGACGAAAAAGCTGGTGAAACGTTAAGGGTCAGCAGGGAAGGAAGGGTCGGGATGTCGGGTTTATTGCTGGGGCAGGTGTTATTGCGCTTTGAGGGTGATCCCACGGATATCGTGAGCGATCTGTCGGCGATCACCCTTACGCCGGAACCGTATCTGTGGGTTGGGTCCGATGAAACGACGACGATCGAACGGCTTAGCCCCCTGCGCGGGGCATCCGCTGGGGAAGTCGCATCCCAGGTGTGGGGCAATCACCACGCATTTGCGATCGCGGATCTGCTGGACTGGCCTACGGACACGGAAATCGATTGCGAGGGGTTTGATTATGACCAGCATTACCTGTGGGTAGTGGGGTCCCACAGTTCCAAGCGGCAGAAGCCCAAAGGTAAAAACCCGAAAAAGGATATGGAACGGCTAGCCACAGTGGTGACGGAACCCAGTCGCTACTTGCTGGCCCGCCTGCCGTTGTGGGCCGGGGACTTACAGCGGCGGTGTGCCCATCCGGAGGGGGGAAAACCTGATTTGACAGCGGCCTGTTTACCGGGTTGGGAGCAACCGGGTTCGTTGCTGGACGTGTTGGCAGCGGATGTCCACCTCCAGGCATTTCTCAATCCCGCGATCGCGAGTAAGGAGAATGGGTTTGACCTTGAGGGGATTGCGGTCCGGGGCGATCGGGTGTTTCTGGGATTGCGGGGGCCGGTGTTGCGGGGCTGGGCGATCGTGCTGGATTGCACGGTGGAGGAAACGGCACCGGGAACGCTGGGTCTGACGCAACTGGGTAAAATGCGCTACCACAAACATTTTCTCAATCTCAATGGGTTGGGGGTACGGGATCTGTGCTTTGACGGCGATGATCTGCTGATTCTGGCTGGTCCAACGATGGATTTGGTAGGGATGATGCAACTGTTTCGCCTAAAGGATGCGCTCACGTTAACGGGGGATACGATCGCGGCCCAGGGGGAAGGTCGGCTGGAATGGGTCTTTGACTTTCCCTGGCGATCCCAGGGTGACAAGGCCGAGGGGATGACGTTGTTTCCCCACCTAGATCCGCATCGTCAGCAGGAAACGTCCCTCTTGGTGGTCTATGACTCACCGTTGCCTGAGCGTCTCCCCCACGAAAAGGCGATTTTGGCGGATGTCTTTGCCACGACCTGCGATCGCCAGATAGGAAGTCTTGAGAATTCCGCTCAGAAACGGAAGCGCATTCCTAGGTAGGGGCCGTGGGAAATCAAATCAGTCCCAAATTCGTCATCGCCACTGCCGGTACCGTACTGTAGCTGCCCAACACGATAGCCGAACAGTACGGAAACGGGTCATCAAGCAGATCTTTGGCAATAGATCCATCTAACGTTGGAGTTGTGCGGCAGTAAACAAACCCAACTCCCACCGATAACCTTTGTACTGTCCGCACCAACGACTTGTTAGCTGGCTGTTGCTTACCAAGATTTAGGTTTAACCTTCCTCTGTCCCCGTCTCTGCTGCTTGTCTCATTGCCAAAAAGGCTTCTTTGACTGGCTGGCTCACAGCACTTTGAGGTTCTGACAAAATCAATGCTTGATAAGCCTCAAGAAATCTAGTCCTTAACCTATGAAACAGATGTAGAAAATGCCGAATGAAACCAATGCAGTCTAAAATGACAAACTCAATACCTCCAGTTTCGTGATACAAGGAACGTGCATAGTCTTGAACTTCCTGATCCACTGACTCGGTGGTGATAAAAATGTAATTGTTGACTCGCCTATTGCTTAAAAGCAATTTCTGTAGGGCACGGTCTATATCTTCACGACTAACTCGCTTATTTTTCATCTCATAACTGGTTATGACTTCATCATCTGCAATAAGAGTTATTTCAACATCCCCTAAGG